>JAABUS010000422.1_pt1 | contig 108225 bp, 80 predicted proteins | sample 5560161 | NCBI WGS metagenome assembly JAABUS01 (sample SAMN10711885, study PRJNA513376) | rock metagenome | isolation source: Antarctica rocks | place: Antarctica: Victoria Land, Trio Nunatak nord | collected 2016-01-04
TTTTTTTAATAAAAAACCTAAAAATAATAACTTCGGATTTAAGATTTTAAATCCGTGATTTTCTACTAGCGCCGGGTAGCTCGCTAAGGCTATATAGAGCGCTATAACTACGCTAATTTAATTTAGATTTTAAATTACGTCGATTCACGAAAATTATATACGCGCGTAATACCTCCTAAATTAGCGCGGTATTATAGACTATATAATTCACTTATAATTATATATATCTAACTATCTACCGGTACTATTTAAACTAATTTATTTATTCCTATTTATTCCTATTTATTTAAAATAAATCGAGGTACTAAATATATATTTAGATACTTTAGACGAAAGTAGGTATTAAATCGATCTCTAGGGCTAGTATATAAACTAAATAAATTTAAGCGCTTTTTCCGCCTTTTTTAATAAAATACGGGCTCACCGCTTTACCGATATAGTACTATAAATTAGGATATTATCTAGATATACTATATACGTTATATTTATTAAACTTATAAATATATAGTTAATATAAATTTAAAATATCGCCGGTATATTAGCGAGCCTAAAAGGTATAACCAAATATTCGAAATAATTATAACGAGTTCGGAAAATAATTTTCTATTTATCGTCTTCTTTAATCTAGATCCTATAATAAATATCCTTAAAGTCTAACTTCGTAAAGATTTTAAAACTATATAAACGGTCTAATATCTCGGTAATTAAGGGTAACGGGTATTAATTCTTAATAATTATTATATTTAAATCTTGGTAATTAATATAAAAATATAGCCTACTATCCTTTTTAGGTATAAAAAGAATAGGTATTTTAATTAAAGAAATTAAATAACGGATCTAGCCCTTATAAAATAAGAATTCTAAATAGCGTCGTAGCTCCGATAATTTAGTTTAAGATAAATTATAAAGAGGTTTATAAAGTAGTTTTTTATTAACTTTTATTTTAATAACGTAATCCCTTTATTTAAAAGTAAGTAGGGTACTCGCTTTTTTATTAAAAAAAACGTTATAAAATATTATAAATTTCTTAGGAACCTTTAGGTTAGGAAGTTCTTCCTATTTACTTCGCGCTATCGTAATATATACGACCGCGAATATATTCGGTTTATTTTTAAAATTACTATTTATATAAAAGAGGTTCCTTAATTTATAAATTACTCGAATTAATTTTAAACCGTTATTAGTCCGCTTTAAAATTAATTAATATCTTTAATTAATATAATTTAGGTATACCTAAAATAATATCTAAACTTTTAAAATTTATAACGTAGAATAAAGTACTATATTTATACTCTTAACCCTAACTATCGACTATTTAATAGTCTAATTAATACGCGCTATAATAATATATACTTTACCCGTTAATTACTTTAGTTAATAATAAAGTAGCGTTATAAAGTTTTAAATTATTTTTAATAACGAACTACTATAAAATTAAATTAATCTACGCTTTAGAGTTAATTAAGGTAATAAATTATTTTATTTTATTTTAAAGAGTAATCTAACCCTTAGAAAGAATAGAAGAGTATATCTTTAGTAATTATTTTTTTTACTCTTCTTCCGAGGCGTAAATTAAGTTTAATTATTTTTTACCGATACCGCGCCGACGTTTATAACTAGTTTATTTTATCGGGATATTTAGGTTTAATATAACCTTCTACTCTATAATAATAATAAATAATCTTATTATACGAAGAATTAATAGTATTAATTTTATATTTATTACCCTTCTTCTTTAAATACGTTTATTTAACACTATCGCCGGTATTAGATTTAGTAATTCGGTTTATTATAAATTTTCCTTTATTAGGGTTTTTTAATTAAGAACCCGAATTAAAATTAAAGCCGTTTATTAACCGTATATACTCTAGATTCTTTTCTTATATAATAGCCTAGGTAAGAATTTCTTCCCTTTAAATAAATATATTACCGGTACTAAGAATTTTATTTTTAAATTTAGGTTTAAATTTAGTTAAAAAGAAATTTACCCTATACTCCTTTAAAAACGGGGGTAACTAGGCCTCTATTTCTTTAAAATAAGTTTTAAATAACGATATCTTTTAATAAAGTTATTATTTAGTTTCCTCCTACTTCTTATAAGCGAGGAGACGGCGGTTAACTAAATTTATTATTAAATTAAAAAGAAACTTTTTAAAAAAGCTAAATATAATATTAACTAAACTATATAAATTATAATATTTATATTATTACGTTAAAGAGTTACCTTCTAACGAGTCTATATAATATATAATCTTTAAATAATCGGTAGTGAAATACTTAAAACTAATTAAAAATTTAATATTTACGTCGCGGAATTAATATAAATATTTACCTTCGCTTGTACTCTTATAAAAACGTATTTTATTAAAGCGTAGTATTTTCGCCCTAATAGGGGTATCCCTATTAAGTATAGTTAAACTTATTATTATTCCTCCGGTAGGCGTAATAATTAGAGGACCTCTATTATAAATAATAAATTCCGCTAACACTCCGCTAGCGAGTATAAAAATAATAGGATTACGTAGTTTTTAATTTTAAATTTATAATACCCCTAACTTTTATTATTATTTAAGGCGACGATTTTCTTCTTTAATAACTTTAAACTATATATTTAAAATCTCTTTAAAAGTAGTAATACCTTCGAATTCGCTACCGTTCTTACGGCGGGGGTTATTAAAGGGGGTTTAATTAATATTATTATTACTAAATTCTTCTAGACGTCCCGAGGTTAAACCCGATATTATAATAACAATAAATCTTTTCCTTAAAAAGATTTAAAAGATTAGAACTATAATATCTAGAACCGTTAATATAGAGCTAGCGGCTTAGTAATAATATAAAAAATATAAAGTAATTACGGGGTTTATTATTAAATAGTTTTTAAATCCTAGATTTAATAATAGAACTAATCTCTAAGGATTTTAATAAAACGGGGGAATATTAACTCGATATAGGATTATTAAAAGTTAGAACCCCGCGATATTAAGGCTAGAACCCCGTATCGATAAATAATAATATTATAGAGGTAGCGGGGCGTAGGCGTATATAATATATTAACGTCTTTAACGGGGCGTAGGCGTATATAACGTACTACTACTTTATAATTATTATATCTTTACTAGTAAATTTTAAAAAGGTAATTATTAATTATATTAAAAAAAAATAAAAAAACTAGAGGGTCTACCTTAACGATTAGATTATATATATTAGTTAAATCTTAATAGTTTTTTATTATTATAATAAGTTTGGGGTACCCGGTTATTATTATACTTTATTAATTTATACTATATATTAGTCTTGGAATCGGTTTAGTTTAGAAATTAAAATAATATAATTATCGAGGTAGGTTTAAATATATCGCGGCGGAACTCTAGTATTAAATTATTCTATACTACGGATAACTAGTTATATATTAATATAAACTCAATTACTTTAATATAATATAGTATTAACTAAATATAAATACGCGGTAATTTATTATTACGAGTATTTAATAGGTTATATTACTCTATTTATAAATATTAAATAACTATTATAGTTCGAGTTTTAAACCGTTTAATTATTATATTAAATTAGACGTCTAGTATAGTTAATTTTAAAAGACTCTTCTCGAGGTTAATAAATTTAATTAAATACTATAAAAGAGCTTCGTTATAAAGATAAATAAATAGAGTTTTACGAACTTTATCGTCGCTCTTTATAACGACTATATCTCGTAGTCTATTAACGAAGGCGTAGATATTATAGTAGAAAATATAATAATTTAAATTAATAATAGGACCTTTACTTTCGAAGCCTAGGTCGAAAAATCTAATATTATTTACTTTAAATTAAATATTTCTACTATTTATCTCATTTATTTTATTATAGTTTATTAAACCTAGTAGGTTAATTATTAAGGCTCTCTATTCAATATTTTAATATAACGTCGATAGGACCTAGGTTAGTATTTATAGAGAAAAGTATTAAGAATTAAAAAATAATAAATTTCGTATTAATATAAAATAAAACTAAATAAATTTAATAAATTTAATTAATATTCTAATAAACGTCTATATTTAGAATTTATAATTAAAAGTTTTAAGGGAAGTTAAATACGAAACTTTTATCTATTAAGAAAATATATAATTTATATAGAAGAAAAAAATTACGTTATTTATCCATTTACTCGTTTACTTTTATATCGAGTAAATAAATAGTTAAGCGCTTATTTATTTATTAATTTATATATTACGTCGAGTAATAAATAGTCCCTTAGTATATTAAATTTATTAAATTTATTAAGGTTTTTTTAAAACCTTAATTATAATATTACCCTTCTCTTCTAACTTTTTTTAATTTTAAAAATAATCCTATATCTTTTTATTAAATAAAGTAACGTAATAAATTATAGGAATAAATTATTTCTAAAGATTTTATAATTATAATTATATATATATACTACGCGATATATTAAACCGAATATCGATTATCCTCTTTATCGTCGAAATACGGGGAGTATATTAGGACCGGAAAAAAATATAAATTCTTAAAATTCGTTATTAACTTCTTTAGAATTAATAAGACTTTAGAGCGCTTAGAACGTAAGGGAAAAAAAATTAAAATTATATAAAAAGCGGCGAATAAAATCGTTAATTAAAAAAATATAAAATTAAAAAAGCTTCGCTAATAAAAAAAATTCCTAAAGGAGCGTAAATAGAAGATATTTAATAAAGATTTTATAAATATAGAGGAGTTAGAGCGCCTAGAAGAATTTAAGAAATTCGGTAAAATAAAATATACGGCGGCCTTAACTCTATACTTTAATAACTTTATATTTTTAAAATCCTTCTCGCTAGGGACCCTTAATTAATTTTTTTATATTATTATCTTTAAAATCTTTTTAGAAATTCCCGGTAGTTAACTAGGTTTATTAATAACTCTTAAATATTCTCCGACTCGTCGTATTCTTTTTATTTAATAAAATAGTCCTAATTTTTTTAGCCTAGAATCTTCTTTACCTCGAACTCCGTTTTTCTTTAATTTAGAAATAAAAGATATTTTATAAAGATATTTTAAAATCTATTAACTCTAATTAAAAAATATAGAATATTAAATATATTTTAACGTCGGTTAAAAGATTTAGTTCATAATTAACTAATCTTTTACTTTTCTTAATCGAAAATAATCCGATTTTAATATAGTCTAGTTTTTTACTCGGTTTTTTACTCGTTATATTTTTTATTAAAAAATATACTTTATCCCCCTCCTTTAACTAAGAATACTTTTTTTAATATTTATTTACTATTTTCTTAATACGAGTATTCGTTTAATTAATTTAGGTTTATATATCCCGGTATAATATTTTTATATTAACTATATAAATTAAAACCCTTTACGCGTTTAGTCCCTATTTAGGTTCGAGGAATATATTAATATATTTATTATAATTCGCGAAGAATAACGTAAACTTAGTAATATTAAATTAATTATTATTAAATATTAATTAAATTATAGGTAAAAGCCTTACCTAATTATTCTATTTCTTATTAATATAATATCGTAAATATATTTCTATTATTTAGTTTATCTACTTTATTTATCTATCTATCTATAGATAATACGCGGTTAATATTCGTAATTTGGTTTTAATAGTACTAATTAGCGTTTTCTAGTAATTAAAAATAAATTATTTATCTCGGTTAAAAATAATCGATTTAAATATCCTATAATCCCTAATTAATTAATTTAGTAATACGAAGACGATTTATTCGGCCTTATAAATTTCTTTAATTAATATTATTATAACGTATTTACTAAGTTTATTATAGATTATTATTATAAAGTTAAAGATTTCCGATATAATAAGGTCCTTTAATCTTAACAATTTAATAATAAAGTTTATTATAATATTATCCTATAATATCTCTAATACTAGGGCGAACTAGATTTAACTATATTTAATATATCTTATAGATTTATTCTACTAATATTTAATATATTCTTTAATATATTTCTCGATATATAATCTTAATCCTAGCGCGTCGTATTCTTTATAAATAAATTCTATAGTCTTAATAACTCTAGGGTATCCTTAAACTAGATTATTATAATAACACGAATAATTTCTTTAAGATATCCTTTAAGAAGGTACGTTTTTTTATTATATTTTAATAATTTAATTTATAACTATTAACTTTTTAATATTATAAATAAAATATCGTCCTCGTATCCCTTCTAAATATTATTAATAATTCCGGGAATAAAGATATATAATATCGCTACTAATTATCGTATTAAGACTAGCGATTTATTTTATTATTAAATAAGAACTAGTTATATTACTAAATCTTTATCCTTTATATAGTCCTTTTATTTATTAAATATATCGGCGCGACCGTTATTCTTTTTTAAAATATAGAAGATCTTAAATTTATATTATTTTAATAATTCTAACTACCTAACCTATCTTCGATTTAACTATTTCGTTATTATAAAATTAAGAAGATTCTTATAGTTCGTAGAAATAATAAGATTTAAATAGCTTTTTATATATACCCTCTATTATTCTAATAAAGATACTACTACTAGTAATTCCTTATTATAAATATTATAATTTTATTCCGCTAATAATATTTTCCTAGAATAATATATAATAAAATATTATTTATCGTCTCTCTATTAAAGTATATAAACGCTTATTATTAAATCTAAAGCGTCGGTTTCGATCCGAGTTAGTTCGTTATTTTAAAAAGAATATAATACCGGCGGTTTCTTATAGACCTCTTTAAACGCCTCGAAAAATTATTATTATTCTTTTCTTTATTAGAAGGCGATATCTTTCTTTATAATATTTATTAATAATAAGGCCTTTTTAGAGTAATCTTTAATAAACTTTTTATTAAAATTCGTAAATCCTAAAAAACTCTATACCGTTTTAATATTATATAATATAGATTATTCTTTAATACTCTTAATCTTTTTAGGGTTTATATAAATATCTTTAATATTAACTATAAATCTAAAGAATTTAATTAATTCCTTATAAAATTTATATTTCTTTAGTTTAAAGAGAAGTCTAGCTAGTAATAAGTAAATTAGGATATTTTATATATATTAAATATATTCTTCCTTATTAGTAGAGTAAATTAAGATATTATTAAAATATATAATCACCGTTATATCTAAGTATATTTATATAATATTATTAATTAATATTTAATAGGTTACTAGTATATTAATAAATCTAAAGGGTATTATTAGGTATTTATAATAATTATATTTAATTTTAAAAATAATCTTCTACTCTTTACTTTTATTTATTTAAATTAAATTATATACGCCTCGAAGATCTAGTTATATAAAGATTTTTATTATTATAAACCGATTCTATAACTCGCTAATATTCGGTAGAGAGTACCGATTTTTTACTATAATATCGTTTAACTTTTAATAATCTATATATAATTATAAACTTCCGTTCTTCTTTATTATAAAAAGGATTAAATAACCTACTAGTAATTTAAATTCTCGAATAAATTCTTTTTTAAAATTCTCGTCGATATACCCACGAAGTACTCCGAGTTCTTTTTCTAATAAAATATAAATAGGTCTAAATATCGGTTATTTATTAAATTCGAGTTCGATTTCATAATCCTATAATTAATATTTAGATAATACTTTTATAGTTATCTCTTTCTAAAAAAAATACTTTTATTATTAATACTCTTTAAGGATATTAAAAGGTTTGTTTTTATTTTTAAAAATTTTAATTTATTCGCCCTATTAACCTCTTTAGTTAATATATATCGAATTAGATCCTTATATAAAGTTATCTTTATATAAAGATAAAATATTATAAATTTCGACCGGGCTACGGTTCGACTTCTTATCTATAATTATCCTTTATAGGTATATAAATATTATACTAGCGACGTCTTTAATATATAGAAATATATATACTCCTCTTTTCTAATCGATTATTAAATTATATTCCTTTAATTAAGGTATTCCTAAAATAATATAATAATAATTATTTTTATTATATTAAAGGTAATTTCTTTATAGTAGTATTAAATAATAACTAGTAACGGGAATATTTCTTTATCTACTCTTCTTATTAATAACTTTAACCCGTTAGTTAACTAAAGTTTATATTATTTCTTTTTTTCTTAAATTAATAAATTAATTACTCAAATTATTATTCGAGATATAAAGTTATTAATTACTCCTAAATCTATTATTATAACGACTTTATATTCGTTAACTTTTACTAGTATTAATTATATATACTATACTATACTAAATTAAATTAAATATAGATATTATTCTAGGGTTAATATATTAATCTCTTTATATTTTTCTGTAATATAAGGAACTAGTCTTTTCCCGATAAAGATAAGAATTTATAATATTATTTAAACTCGAAATACCTTTCGTAATCTTCGGCTAAATAATAATATTATTTATTTTAATTATAATATTTCGTCTCCCTATTATAATTTATTTAGTTTTGTAATTATAACTACTATTCTTTATTATAACCTAGGAAGACTTAATTCTCCCTTTTTTTAATTAAATATTATATATAATCGTCTTTAGCGTAGTTATTCCACTAATTATAATTATATTCTAATTTTATAATATACTTTCGCTCTCCTAAATTATTATAATAATATTTATAATATTCGCTTATATATATTAACTAGTATATCTCCTTATATCTTAAATAATATTTATTATAGGTATAGTTAATTTTAAAGGGTTATTTTTTTTCTTTTTTCTTTTCCTCGGGTTTCTTTTTTAATATAATAAATTAAATTCTAAAATTATCGAGGTAGTCTACTACTTAAAACTACTACTAGATATCCAGAATTATAAATAGAATCCTCAAATCCTTGTTTCTTTTATCGAGTTTAATGATTCGAAGTATTAATATAAAGTATTATATACTACTAGAGAATAGTTATATCGTTCGATACTAGCGTAGATAAAGTATACCTAGTTATATATAATATTAAAGAGAAGTCTAAATTAGCTAGTATATAAAGAGTTAAATAATATCTATATATTTAAGAAACCTATTAAGAGGGTAAATATTTAGATTAAATTTATTAATTTTAATAAAATTAACTAAAGCTAAAGATAGTAGGGAATAAAGAATAAAAAGTAGAAATCTTAAAAATAACTAAATAAAAATCGAGGTATAATTAATATTTAGAGATAAGTAGTTTTATTAAAGTTTAATATAATTTATAGAGTTAATTTAAAACGTAATAGGTATATTTTTATAAATTCGTTATTTAATAATTACTTTAAAAGAATAGTAATGGGTAGAAGGTACGAGGGTCTTATTAATTAACCGATATTATTTATTAATAGTATTTAATATATCTAATTAACTATCTTTCTAACTTATTAAAACGCCTAATTTATTATCTATTTATTATAGTAGAATAGTAGAAAGAAGGAGTAGTTATATAGGTAAAAGATTAATATTATTCTTAATAGTTAGTATATATAGAAAGCTGCGGAATTATTAATAGTTTTTCCTACTATAGCTCTACTACCGGTACTAGCTCTATAAATAACTCTTTTAATTTATTTACTTTATATAAATAGATAGTCCTATTCAAGGCGATTCTAATACCGTAGAAGTTAATAAAAAGAAGAAAGTATTTATCAAGTTATTATACTTAAGATATAATTAATAGGTTTACTCCGTTTAATAATTATTAAACTAACATTTTAATCCCTAATATCTTTTATTATAATTATTTAATTAAGTTAATTCCTACGGCGATAGAATCACTTTGAATAGAGTTATCTACTTATATAAAGTAAGTAAATTAGAAGAGTTATTTATAGAGCTAGTACCGGTGGTAGGGCTATAGCGAGAAAAACTATTAAAAATTCTATAATTTTCTATACACGCTAAATTACTATCTTATTATTAAGAATACGAATAAAACTTTAGGAATTAAATCTGATATTATTAAATATTATAACGAGGATTAATAATTATAAATATATTTCCTAGAATCTAGTAATAGGCTTAATTATTATATTTAAATAAATAGTAATTATAATAGCGCTAGAGTTATAAACCGTTACTAAAAGAACCCGTAAAAGTAAGAAAATTACCTAATCGAGCTCGAGATAAATCGTAGTATATAATTTTTAACTTTTAGATAAGTGTGAACGCCTAGTATTTCGTTTAATTAAAGGATAATATATATTAGAATCGATAGTACTAGTATCTAAAACTATTATATATATTAATATTAAATTTAATAACTATAACCTTTATACCTTTATTCTTATATATTATAGAGAGAAGGAACGTGGTTTAAAAAGTTTTATAATACTATAATAAAACGCTCGTTATAAGGATATATCGAGAGTAACTAGTTATAGATATTTATATACTATACTCTAAAACCTAGCCTAGTAAATAGTATTTATTTAATAAATCTATTTTATAATATTATAATATATTACAGTATCTTTTCTTCTTCTTAATTTATTCGATTTACTAAATAAAGATTTCGCTACTTTAATTCGAACGTATATAATATTACTTAATCGAGAACTCGATATCGTAAACTCTAATCTTTTTTTAAGGACCGTTTAGATCTTTAAATATATTATTTCGTTATAATATTATATTTACCCGATTAATCGTTTCTTTAATACTATTTTTTATATTTAATAAATTATTCGTTATACCCTACTCGCTCTTTATTTCTTTTATTCGTATTATATTCGCTTTTAAACCGGCTAATATAGTGTAATACTTATTAATTACGTTAGTATTTAGGGGCGCTATCTCTATAATAGGTTTTAAATTCGACCGCGAAGTCGCTATCGTAAAGAACGATATAATATTACTTTAAATTATATATATAGTTAATATAACGAGGGCTTTATTCTAGTTTATAGTAATATTATTATCCTCCTTTTATAGTATTAGTATCTTTATAATTAAATTTATAACCTCGTCCCCTACGTCCCCTTCCACGCGTTTATATAAGCGGATATATTAATAGGTAGCGTAGAGATTATTAAAATTAATTACCGAGCCTAGATTATACTCTAGCCGTAGATAAGACTAGATATTAATATTAAATATAGGCTCGAGAGAGCTAAATCTTAATATAAATTTCGTATATAAATTTAGGAATATTTTTAGGATACGACGAGCTAGCTCTTTATTAAACCTTCGTACCTTTAGGAAAATTTTAATATCGCGTAAATTAATAATTTTATATACTACGCGAGTTAGTACTCCGAAGTATTTATTATTTACGACCTCGACTTTATTAATAATACTCTTATAGAATTAAAGTTAGAGATATCGCCTAGCCTCGGCTTAAATATATTTACGAATTAAATATTTATACTCGGTGTTTTCGATTTCTATTATTTCGAATATACCTACTACTTTTATATATAACTCTTCGATTACTATAATAGGCCTTTATATTATATTCTATATAATATTTACTATAGGTATTTAGGTAGCGCGTAATATTATTATATATAATTATTTATAAGTATTCGTGCGGTTTAAATAGATAAAATCTTTTATTATAAACTAGAATATATAACGTAAAGCCTCTATAATAATAGTTAGATTATTATTACTCGGGACTACGGTAGGTAGAATTAAAACGGGGTATATAATAACCGCCCGGAAATTATTTTTATTCTAAAATCTTAGGATCGGTACGCGGTAAATAAAGTAATTATTATTCCTTTATATCGTAAAGGAGTTTAGTTACCTTATTATATAACTTATACCTATTATATACTTATACACTAGTTTAATAGGTAGCTCGGGTATCTCGCCCGTTATCTATAAATTATAATATATATAATGTTTCTAGTTATTTTTAAATTCGGAGAGTATAGGTTACCTCGTTCGGTCGAGGAGCTCTTCGAGTATTATAAGTATATATAAATAAAGTAATAAATCGCTTTTATTACTACCGTCTTTATTTATAATATAACTTTAAATAACTTCGTTCGGTTTAATTAAATTTCTTAGGTCTAAGATTATTTATAATAAAAAGATATAAAGATAAAAGATAAAAGTATATAAGAGTTATATAAATACGAGAATATATATTCATAGGTTATAGTAATAAATACTATTATATTATACTCTTTATTATTATTACGCTTCGATATATACTGAATTAAGATTTAGCTTCTATTTTTTCTTATTATATAATATATTAAATAATTATATTTTTTTATATTTATTAATATATAGTTACTTTATAGTTTTCTCGACGGTTTTAAACGCGATCCGCTCGCTCTTAAAGACTAGATAGACCGACCCGAGTATAATAATAAATATATATAATTTCATCCGGTGTAATACGGCGAGTAGTAGGGGTAGTAGAGCTAGAAATAGTAGTAATAATAATAGAGTCGGCCGCCAAAGCCTAACTAGTATTATATATCTAATATTAACCGTCGTAAATAAAGCGAGTATTAAACGAGTTAAATACGATTATAATTATTATTAGATATATATCTAGTAATATAGTTTCCGTAGTAGGAATATTATTAACCTAGTTAATATACCCCTTTAGTATTAATAAATAGAAATCGATACTAGTAGTAGTTATTTTATTAATATCGACTATATACTTTAAAGCCTTTAAAGAAGTATTATAGTATTATATATACAGGGTCTTAATGATTTTATTTATAACTATATCGGATCCTTTAAAAATACGACGGGTAATAAGACCCAAGTACTAGTAGCTATAAATAAGATAATATATTAATAATTATTTATTTACGTTATTCGTATCTTCGGTTTAAGGATTATAATCCGAGGCTACTAGACTTACTATCTAGAATATTAAGTCGGGTAACTAAAAATATAATAAATATAAATTAACCTTAGTAATATACTTGGCGGTATATATTTAGGTATATTTATATTAAAAGGTATATAGTCTCGCTAGGAAACTTTAACCTTTATACCCGATTACCGAATAAATATCCTTATAACCAAAACGTTAATATAAAGATATACGGTTATAGATAAACTAGTTATAGTCTATAGAGTTTCCTCTTTTATCGGATCTCTAATATCGTCGAGCTTTAATTAACTAAAAGGTATTATCGCCGTAGATATATCTCTAGCGCTTCTTTATTTAAAAAGATTCGGATATTAAATAATAATATAACTATACTTTAATATTCTATAAATTTAATAAAAATAACCTCCTCCGCTATATAGTTTATAGAGGGAGGATACTTTTAATTATATTATAATTTTTAATAACTAATAACTAGGGAAGGTTATATATTAAAATATTATAGATTATTATAACTATTATAGGAATACCCGTAATAAGGTTTAGAATTATTAGGACTATTATAGGAAGGGCCGTTATATAAAGAATCTAAAAATAATCTCGCTAGAAGGTTTAAGAATAACGAGATCTCTAAAGGATTAAAATTTCTTAAATTAATATAACCGGCTCGGATAGTAAAGTAAATATAACCGGCTCGGATAGTAAAGTAGTCGTTATAATTTAAAGTAACGATTTTAGGTAAAATAATTTTTTAACTTTTAACCGATTATTTCTTTTTCCTCTTTAATTCGGGGCGGTAACGATTAATAGATATTTATCGAGTATTAAACTAAAGATCGAGGTAGGGAAATATAAAAAAAAAGATTTAATCGAGACGAAATATTTCGATATTAATAAATATAAATATATTAAAGCTCCGATTTAGAGTTATATAATATTAAATTATAAACTTGATTAAATCGTTTAATATAATATTTATAATATATCTTTAGAATAATCGAATAAGTATTACTACGAATTATTTAAAATAAAATTTTATTAGAAACTAGAGTAAATAGGCTAAAGCCTTTATAAAGATTTTAGTAATAAAAGAAGACGGAAATTAAAATCTACTCTATAAAACGAATACTATCGCCCGCTCCACGACCTACTCTATATAATACGTACTTTCTTTTATAATTTTTAAATAGATTACTTTTTTAAGTCTAAAAATAGATTTTTAATATAAATTCTTTAACCTTCGCTCTTTATTTCTTTAGTTCTTATTTATTTTATATTTTAATTACTATATTATTATAGTTTACCCTAGAGTCTATATCTTCGTATTATAAAATAATAATAATTTTATTATTTTAGAATTATTCTTTAAAAATTTTAATAAAAGACTCTCTATTTATCTTTATAATAACGGAGAATAAACTCGCTTTATATAAACCTCTTTATTCGGAGAAATACCCTTTTATAAACTCTAGAATAAAGGAATTAAAGATCCGAATATTTAAATCTATAATATTCAATATTATAAATCTATTACTATTATTATTTTTAAGAACTATTTCTAAAATATCGGCCCCGTAAGATCCGTAGTAATTATATTTATATAACTAAGTTCTAATCTTTTATATAATAGGTATAAACTTTTATTTTAAATTTTCTTATACGATATAAAAGATCGTAGATCTAATCTATATTCTCGTAAAGTTAATAACTTATTATATTATAACTAGGAAAATAGACTCGTTTATTTTAATAAAAAAAAAAATAAGGCTTTAGTCGCCTAAAACGTTTTTAATTATTTTATTTATTATTAAAATCGCTAGTTTTGAAATAAAGTTTTAAAGGAATTAACCTAAGATAAAAGTTTTAAAAGATTTTATATAGAAAGAGTATATTTAAACTTTAATAAATCTTTAAGAGAAGATATTATAAATATCCCGCCTCCTCCGAATATTTATTAATTTTTTAAAATAAATAGAAATCGCTATTTAGAGATTTATAATAAAAGACGATTAATATAATTTTTTAATTATTAGTTATAGGGACGCGTATAATTTAACGAGATAAAGAGTTTATTAATATTTAATTTATATACTTCGTAATAAGACTTAAGGTCGAGGCTAAAGTTATTTAATTTTAATAATACGGATTTTAGATTAAATAATATTACCGAGGTTAATAATATCTTTCTAGATTTAGGGTTAAGAGTATTTGAAATATTTTAAAATATAACTCTAAAAGTAGTAATTTAAAGAAAATATTTAATTTATAATAATATATATTAGTAAACTAGAAGTATATAATATAACTTTTAAATTAAAAAAGTAATATATATTAAAATCGAGGGCGAGAGGAAATTCCTTTAGTTAATCGAATTTTATTTTCGCTACTAAAAGGTCTACCCTAATTATTATTATTAATATTTATTCGGGGTTAAGAAGGAATATTAATAAAGATCTTTAAAATATTATTAAATTATATATTATCTTTTCGGTTTTTTATCTACTACGGGCTACGTTCCCTTCGGAATTATCGAGATTAAATAATATTATAGGTATTTTACCTATAGTAAAAGCGTTATATTATAATATAAATAATAGATATTTAATTACTACCGTATATTAAATATTCTTTTCTTATTCGAGAGAAGTAGTTTTCGGTTTCGTATTAAAAATACTATTTTAATAAAGATATTTAGTATTTCGAGGAAACTTTAAAGTTAGAGCGATTTTAGAATTAATAATATATAAAATTATTATAATCCGTTTTTTATCGACCTTATTATTATCTCGAGTATAAAACTCTCCTAATATTATATTTAATATAACTAGAGGTAATTCTTATATTCTATTTATAAAAAGGGGCTAAAGGATATAGTATTACGAATACTTTTCCTATAAAGAAATTTTCGGGAGGATTATTATAAATATAGAGTACTCGTAGTCCTATATATATTAAGACTTTTATATTAAGATTATTACACCCTACCCGAAGAATTATTTAGAAAATATACTTAAAAGTACTTCGGGAGTATATTTACGTATATTATAATTTAGGGTTTATAACCTCTATACGCCCTCGTTAAATAATTAATAATAATAGCCCCGAAATTACCTAGGTATAGATTCGTTTAAAATAATTTTAGAGAGTAGTTTAGGGGGACTTTAAAAGCCCGTTTAGAGGGCTTCTTTATTATTATACCCTATTATCTTTAAAAGTAATTTTTAAAGCGCTAATAGAAGAAAGACTTAAGGTCCGAGGGCTAAGCTACGGGAGGATTTTCCGAAAATATCGTAGAGTTAAGTATCGATCTCTATAATAATATTTTTTATTAAAATTTTACCTACTCGAGCTACTAACCTAAATAACGTTACTTCTACTATTAAGATATAAATAGAAATATTTATATAACTATATATATCTTATTAATCTATATACAAAAACCCTTAAAGGTTATATAGGAAAATTATTCTAATTTAATTATTAAATCGTTTTTATTATTATTATATCGTAACTTTATATCTTCGTTATTAATATTTATATTTTTTATATAAATACTTTTTACTCTTTCTATAGGCTTTCCTTATAACGATTTAAGAAAATACTATTATAAGTAACTTTATCTATTATTTTTAACTCTATACCGTATTTCTCCTTCTCTATAATTTCTTTATAACGGTTTAAGAAAATACCGCCGTAGGTAGTTTTACTTTTTACCTCGATTTCTCGTTTTCCTTTCTCTAGAGTCTCTTTATATCTATTAAGATAAATACTAAAGTATATTTTAGGCTCGGTTTTCTAAAAGGCGATAAAAGTTTTTAATAAAAATTAATTTTATATCTAAAATAAAAAGTTTACTCGGGACGGAGTATTATTATTAATAGACTTTAATAAAGTTAAAGTTATAATAAGGACGACTAAAAGCGCCGCTAATAAAGATTAATTTAATTAGATTATAGTATATAAATATTAAACCCTATAATATATTAAGGGGTTAGTATTATAGGATTATAAAACTAAATAATCGAATCTAAAGATTCTTCTATAAAAGAGTACGAAGTTTATTTATATAATATAGGTTAGGTATTATAGGTTATAAGGCTCTCTATATAATTATATCGTCTTTTAATTATATATTAACGAATAATTATTCGCTATAGAGCTCGCTATCTTTAATTATAATATTATATTATATATACGCCATACTTTTATTAAGTAAAGATACTATAATTTATTTTTTAACTATTTATCTTATATATAACTTAGTTTTATATTTTATAGGATTTCGTCCCGTTTTAATTAATAAACTATATCGATCTTTAAACTATTTAACGATTTTTAATATAGTATTTTATTAATAAAATATATAGATAAACTTTTATATTCTATATATAATATAGTTAAATTTCTTAATTACTTTTATTTTAGAAGTTATCTATTAATAATATCTCTAATTTATAATTTGGGTATATAATTTAGGGTTAGCCTTTTAGTTATAAATATATAATAACTTTTTTAATACCCTATATATAGGCGCCTATTCTCTACGGGTAGGCTCCGCCTAATTAATTTATTATAATAAACGAGAGAAAAAGCCTATTATTAATATAGAAGGCGAGTAAATATTTTTATATTATAAATACCTTTATATATACCTTATATTAAGATAAGGGGAAAAGATCCCTATATTCTTTATCTATAATATACGATTTACGTCTTTTATGAATTAAATCTAGACTACTAGAAGGATTTTCTTAATGAATCTTTTAGGCTCTTTTTTTATATATAAACCTAATAATTAATTACTCTTTTTAGGATATATAGGATAATAATATTATTTCTAGGTTTAATATATTTACTTTGTAATCTTATTAAAAAACGTTTCGGGTAAAGTTTATTCAATTTAGACTCGGAATTAAAAAGCGATATAATAGAGTTAGAAATACTTTAGGAATAATATAGACTAGCCCGATTTTATTTAAAATACCTATATTAAATACTTTATATTATCTTATTTCTAGCGCTATAAGGGATTATAACTAAAATCTTATATTAAAAAATAGAGTATTTATTATTCGTTAAATTATAGTCTTATTATATCTCTCGAAATAAAAGTATTAAGCCTATTAATTCCTATTTACTAGTTCTTATATTTAATATATTAAGTAATAAATACTAAATATAGAAATTTAATAGGATATTTCGAAACTTCTCGCTTTATAAAGGTCCCTTTAATATAGAAGTAGATAAAGTATAGATTAATCTATTTACCTATATATCCGGCCTTTTATATAATTATAAATATTTAAGATTTTCTTAATATAACTATACTTAATTATTTATAATAATTAGGGTTTTCCATATTACCCCTTCCTACCTTTAGAAGATTAATAATAATTTCTTGATAACCTAATTCCCTCCCGAAGCCGATAGAGGTTATCTTGAATTTATAGAAATTCTTTATTAAATATATTATATTATAAATTTATTATATTAATTTTCGATTTTAAATTTTTAAATTTTAACTCGGCCTATATTCTCTTCTAGTTAATTAATAATTATAAATAGAATAATCTCTAGTAGTATATTTATAAAGATTATTACTCGATTTATAATAAGATTTTTTAAAATTCGGAAGTAGTACTACTAGAGTATTTAAATAGGAAATTCCTAATATTTATACCCTTTTATTTATTTTATTTATTAATTTCTATTAATTCTCTACGGCGCTCTTTAGCCCTTTAAAATAATTCGTATATATATAATCTCTAGACTAATAATTATTTTAAATAAATTATTATATTAACCTCCGGTAAAAATTTATATACGATATTAATATAAGTCTAATTTTTATATACTAGGTTAAACGATACGACTATTTATATCTAGATTTTAATATATATTATAGATACCGTAACTTCGAAGCTATAAAAAAATAGGCGTAAAAGAACTAGGTCGATATAAATAAAAAGTAGAAAAGTTATTTAAATAAACCCGATAATATTATAAAATTAAAAGAGCCGCCTTAAAAAATAGAGGTAAATTATATTAAGGGAAAGTAAATTAAATAAAATTTAATAAAATATAGTATACGACGATTAAGATTTAAAATATATATATTACTTTTATAGAATTATTTCTTAATATAAAGTTCTTTAAGGACCTCTTTTATAGGTCTTTAATAAGTTTTCCTCCTATAAACGAACTATAAAATAATATTTATAAATATAACCGCGCTAAAGATTACGCTTACGTAATTTATATTCTCTACGCGTACGGGTTAATATAGAGGAAAAACTATAAATACGATTAATATAATAAAATATACTATAGAAATTAAATTAATTAGTAGGTTTTATCTTCTTAATATTTATAAATCTTAAAATATCTTTTTTTTCCTAAATCGACGGAAAACTAAAAGAGTTATAGGAAAAAGATATAAAATATAATAATTAATTAATAAAAGAGAAACTAAGGTATTAAAGGCCGTAGAAAAACCGATATTAATTAATCTAAGAAAATTAATAGTAACGGTAATAAGGATAATAGCCCGAATAAGGATTATATAATATTTATTAATCTAAAAAGGGCTTTAGCGACCTAAAATCTTATATTTATAATTTATATTATTAAGATTAAAGATATATTTATATAAATAAAATAATTAAAGAAAGAGAAACCTTAGTCTCAAGTAAAAGCCTAAATTAGTCGAGACGCGTATATTAAAATTCTAAATATAGAAAAGACGAGAGTAGAGATTAATATATAAATTATAATTATTATAACTCCTTTAAACCCTATCGTAGTAAGAAATATATAAATTATCGGATATTTAATAGGACTCTTTAGAGTAAATATTATATCGTCGATTTGAAATAAAATCGTAATTAAAAAAGTTAATATAAAGGCGCCGTTAATAAATAATATTATTACTATATTTCGAGGGACGACGATTATAAAATTTATTACTTCTTTACTTATTAGAGAGCTATTAACCGATAAATTATTAAAAGATTTATACTTTTAAGGATATTTATTTATTTATATAATTTATACTATTAATTCCTAAAAATATTAATATTAGAGAGAATAATAGGTTTAATATACTATAGATATTTATTAACGAAAGATTAAGAAGATATTAATAAGCCGAGGTATTAAGAAATATTATTAGTATTCTACCTACTAGTATTTTTAAAATTCGTAAAGACGAATCTAGTAGTACTTCGGGGTAATAAATAAACTAAAAGGATAAAAAAAACGAAGAATAAATATATATAAAAGATAAAGATCGAAGTTTTAATATACGGAAATATCTTAATACCGAGGATATTTAATAGAATAGTAATTAGGAGTATTATCTAGTAAAGTATTATTCTATATTATTATAATAACTCGTAATTTTCGATATTTAGGATTATTAATCTTTAGATTATCTAAGTTATTATAAAAACTATATTAATATAAATAAATATATATACGAAAATTAATATTTAACTTAGTAATATAAATATAGGATCTTTTAAGCGTAAAAAAGTTATTATATTAATTATTTAATTAAAGATTATAATGAATCGAGTAGGCGTAAATTAAACGACTTAATAATATTAATTATTAAAAATAAGCGCCCTTATCTAGTTAGAATTCGTCGAAGAGTATACGATATTTATATTATTTATATTAAGGCTATTCTTTATTAAAAAAGTATAAATAGCGAGAGATCCAAACTAGGAAAAAATAAATCTATATATTAAAACCGTAGAGCTACTATTAATAAGGTTATTTTAAAAGATATTAATAATTTCGTAATTAATATATCGAAGTTTTATTTAGAAAAGAGTATTTTTTATTATATAATCGACTCCTATAATATAATTAGCGTAGTTAAGAAAGCGATTAATAAGATAAAATCGAAATTTCTTTATTAAAGAGTAAAATTAGTTTTAATTTATAAAATTATCTTTAATACTTCGTTCTAACCCTAAATTACTATTTTTTTCTTAAAATTACTATTATCCTTATATTTAAATTAAGGTTTTAGTCTTCGAGGTACCTAGTTATTTTAGAGATATTTATTTCTACGCGCTTTTTTAGCTCTTATCCTTAGGGTAATAATAATCTTTTTTAGAATATTATAACTATATTATTATTAATCCGTAAAATAAAATAGATCTTTTTAATAATAACTATATAATACCCGTAGAACCGAGATCTAATTAAAGGTACTAGTAATAATATAATATATTTCGATATAAAAAAACCTAGGATTATCGGAGGTATTTAATTAATATAAAATAAAATCAGTTTTATAGGTACTAGGATCGACGGGTAAATTAAAAATAATATAATAAAAATTTAAAGATTATATATAAACTAGGAAGTTTCCTAAATATTTTATAATAATCCCCGATTTATAGTAAAGTCTATTAAATTAATATATTATATATATAAAGTATAAAATCTTTATATAGGTTTAATAGTAATCCGCCGTAGAATTTTTATTTATAATATTTACTACGCCCTTATAGACGAGATTAAATAAACCGAGGTATATATAAAAAAAATAATATAATTAAAATATTAATCTAAACTAATTATATAATAAATAAGATATATAGAAGATTTTTAATTAGTTAAATTTAAATAGCGCCGCGTCGTTCTTTAGGCGATATAAGTAATATTTCTCTAAATCTAAAGAAAAACTAACGCTTAATAAGTATTTAAATCGTACTTTAAAATAATATTCAGTCTCGATATAACGTTTTATATATTTTATATAATTAAGATAAGAATACTCTAAAAGATTAAGAAGTTTTATAGATTATAAATTATTAATCTAAATATTTTTAAAATAGGAATAAATACCGAGCTTTCTAGTCTCGGCTCTAGATATTCTACTCTATATTATCGATTTAATTTATAAACTACGATAAGTTTATATACGACTAATAATATTATATCTCTATATAAAGACTCTGGTTATTTATATCTAAATCGAATCTACCGAATTTTCTAAACTTTTACGGTAATAGCGGTTCTTTTTTATTATATAATATAATAATTATTAGTAATTATAGACCTACTATAGTTATCGTAATATAGATTATAATATATCTTATAGGATTTATAGTAATAATACGATTTAAAACGCGATATATTTTTAAGAAAGATAGCGTAGTTATATATATTACTTATATAAGAATCTCGGTCTCTTAGTCGGTATCTATATTTATATTAAATTTTAATATATAAAAGTTTATCCGCTTTATATCCTAGGTATTAATAGTAGGTTAAAATATTATAATTTATTTAACTATTAACTACGGACTCGGAAAATATAAAGAGAATATAAACTTAATAAAATATACTTATTATAGTAAAGTATAAATTTCTATTTTTAAGGATATTTAAATTTTAGATCGAAACTAAAATCTCGTTAAAATTATTAGATTATATATACTAGTTAGATTCTAAAAATTCTAATCTATTACCTAGTAAAACTCTCCCTAATTCTTATCTTCCTAAAATTAATACCTACGAAGCGAATATAACGAATTCTTTAACTTTTTATACTTTTTTTAACTTTATAAACTAGGGCCGCTATTATAATTTATACTATCTAGTATCCGTTACTAAAGCTATAAAACTCATTAATAAACGGATATTTTAATTAAATATATTAATTACTCCTTTATAAAAGAAGCCTTATTTAAAAATTTAGGAAGTACTTTATTTTACCTACGGAAATATAAATATATTCACCGATATTATTATTATCCTTCTATTAATAGCGATATTATAGGACGTTTAAATCGAGCCGAGTCGGAAGAGGGCTATTTATTTAGTCTTTATTATATAAATAATATAAGATAAATCTTTATTTAAAATAAGTAGATTCTAAACCAAGGAATTATCTAGAGTTTATATTATAAATACGCTAAAGCTCGCTAGTTTTAAGGAGTATTTTTATAATACGGATAAACCTTATATATGAAAATCCTATATATTTATTACGTTAATTAATAATAAAATAAATTAGGGTTTAATATTAATCCTATAATCTAAGAATAATATAATATTCTTAAAATATACTTAAAGACCTGGAGTTAATCGTTATATAAAGTTTCGGTTAATCTAAATATTATAATAACCTATATACTATTAATAAAACTACTATTTAATATATTTTAATTTAGTTTTATCGACTTATTTATTCTACTATCTATCGAGATATTATAACTAAAGTTAAAAATACGAATAGATCGGACTCCGAGAAATAAATAGGATATAATTTAATATTATATTTATAAATTAATAATAAAGAATCTAAAGGGGTTCGCTAGGTCCGTCGAGTTAAATAATAAAATAAATATCGGGCTTATATTAATATTACGAGGACTCGAAAATAATTTAAATAATAGGCTTAAATTAATATAAACCCTAAATAATATAATTATAAAGATATTATATTTATATCTTTATATAAAAGTAGCTTATAATTCTACGTTAAGAATATCGCTACGCGATAGAGTAGATAAGTCGGGGTTTCGACCTTAACTCCTACCCCGGCCTCGGGTTAGGATATTTATTTAAGGTTTATTAAGGGTCCCCTCGAAGTAGGGATTTTTAATAAAACTATAAAAGGTATTAACCCGCGATAATAAACTATTTAAATAATCCTACGCGATTATTAATTATTACGAATTATATCTACTTAATAGACTAGTACTAAGATAGTATATAATTAGGACTTCGTATAATATATCTATAATCGTATAAATAAATTATTTATTTTATTTTATTTTAGTTAAAGAACTTTATACGCTTCGAAGTTAATATTCGTTTTAAAGTATAATATATATAAACGGAAGACTCTAAATTAGGTATAATAACCGAGAATATATCGATTCGATAATATATTATTATAAAAATCAAGTTTATATCTTTATTTAGGCCTACCGTCGTAATACCTAATTACTAAATTAAGGTAATATAATAATTATTCTAGTATTTTAATTAGTTTAATATAAAACTTCCCCTCCTATATATTCTATTATTTAAATATATTTAAAATTTACTAATTAGATACTCTTAAAACTATTTACTAGATCGTCTATTAAACTCTATATTCTAGAATAAAATACTATTCCTTAAATAATATATTAATATCGCTTTTAAAATTCTTTTAACCTAGACTAATAATTAATTTTACCGTCTATACCCTTCTCTAGTATAATACTATATAATAGATATTTAAGATCTAAGTAAAGAGTATTTATTTTAACCTAAATATCTACTCTCTAGAATAAAGATCTTTTAATATAAAAATTAATTTATTTATTTAGCGAGTTTAGTCGAGGAAGAGATAATAAATTAATCTCTTAAAGTTCCTTTAATATAAGTTAAATATTAAATCTAAGTACTATAATTATTAACGATATTAAGAAAGTCCTTTATATAACTAGTTACTTCGATATTATATTAGTAGTTTTTAATCTTTTAAGTAGCTAGTTAATAATTATAATATTAATTTTTAAACTCGGTTATAACGATTTAACGACTATTATTTATAATTTTTTAATTATCTTAATTATATATAGCGTTATAGTATTATCTCTCGCCGAAATAACTACTCGATATACTACCGCCGGTAGTTAATATTACTAGACCTTACTCCTTATATCTTAGAGTATAAAACGTAGACTCGGATATTATTAAATCTCTCTTCAAATACCTATTAATATATTTCTAGTTATACTTTTACGGTTTTATTAACTCGATTAATCGCGTCGTTATAATAGTTAATATAGATATTATAGTAACCTAGTTTATTCTAGCGATAATTATATTTAATATCTCTTTTTATATTATCGAGTATTAATATACTTTTCTATTATATTAGGCCCTTAATATAATTATTTTAATATATAATTTATTTACTTTAAAACGAGTACTATAGATATATAATATTAGATATAAATTATATTTTATAATACTTTTTATATACTTCTCTATAGATAATAAATTTAATACGTTAATAAAATTAACTCTAGTCCTTATATTACTAGTATTGTTCTTTATAATATATATTATATACCTAGTAATTACCTAGCCTAAGTAATCTAGTTATTATATATAGTATAATTTTATTAATATTATTATTAAGACTCGAATACTCTTATTTTTTTATTTAGTCTAATTAACCTTATTTATAATTTTAGGGGCCTAGACGGTATTATTTATTTAATAAAAAATTATTTCGAACCCGCGAGAATAATACTACGAGTACTCTACTCTAGCTTTATAGTCGGTTTTATAATAACTTTCTTCCTAGTTATCTCGATATTATACTATATTAAAGATACCCGCGTAGTATTAACTAGTCGAATAGGGTAGGTTTTACTATAAATATTAATAAAGAAGTAAGATTTAATAAAATTTATAGTGTACCGATATATGAAATATAGTTTTAAGTTACCGGATCTAGAGTTATAACTATAATATTTATAGTCTTTATAACGGTAGTAGTTTTTATCGCCTCGATTAGGAGTATATAAACTAGTTTATATCTAACCTAATCCTTTATAAGAGATAATACGATAGTACTATTAAATTTTATTAAGAGAATAAATAATAAACTCGGCGTACCTATCTAGGCGCTATTATTTAATATATTTTAATTATTTATTATTAAGTATCTCTACTTTACCTCTTCTTCTAATAAATCTTTATTTATAAAGTCTTTTTATATCTCTAAAGATTTTATATTTATTTTTTAAAGTATTTAATATATTTATTAGAATAATTATATTTATAGAATTTATCTCCTTTACTTTCCTAGTTATTTTTTTAATATAGTAATATCGAGATTTAAAATATCTACCTAAAAAGAGCCCTTTTAATTTAAGAAAATTCGGATAATTTATAAATATACTCGTGGTCGACTGGATAGTTTTTATATTAATGATTTTTAATTTTCCGATTATATAGTTAGTAAAACTAGGATCGATAAATAAATTTATAAAAATTTATAAATATAAGACGGAGAGTTTAAATAATATCTTTACTAGATTATTTATCTACGGTTCTTAGTATTATAGTATTTATATTAGTATTAAACTAGTTCTTCTATATAAGGAAGTATTACTAGGGTCCAATTCTTTAGAGTTTATTATATTTTATTTTTATTTTTATCCTTCCTCTAAATTTTCCTTTAGAGTTTTATTATTATTATAATCTAATTCTTCGAGTTCTCGAATTCTTTAAATAATCTTTTCTTTAATCTCTCTTTACTTCTTTAATAAATTATTAAACGTAGTATCGTTTTATATTAAATCTTTAGAGGACCTAGTTATATTATCTAATATCTCCTTTTTAAATATATTTAATTATTATTAATTCATTATATTTTTTAAATAATAGTTCCTAGTAATATAGCCCGGTTTATTATAATTATAATAATTTATTATTTTCTTACTCTTTTATTATTATTTACTCTTTTTCTAGAATTCTCTTATAGGTCCCTTTTTAATAAAATCGAGTTTTATTAATATATAATTATATGGGTCAGGTTTTTTATAACGATAATAATTAATTAAATTATATTTATTACTATAAACTCCTAAACGTTTTTATCCGTTAACTCCTTCGTTATAGTATTTCTCTATTACATATTTATATAGCTTATTATTATAGGAGCGTTAAGGGGTTTAGCGCGCCGGGGTTTAATACTACTTATTATTTAATAATCCTAGCTAGTCTATAGTTACTTCTTTATAGAATAATATATTACTATTTAAACCCTTAACCCTAACGTATTTATTCCTATAATATATTATTTTATTTTAAGTAAAATAATTATCGGTTTTAAGTAGTTTAACCGAAATATTATCCTCCCTAATAAAATATTATAGTACCGTATTATTAAGTAATAATACGTAATTATTATTAATATCTAGATATTTAATTACCTCGATATAATTCGTAGCCCTTTAAGAAAGAATTAATTAACTAGAAATTATTATAGTTAATAATATAACTACCGAAAATCTACGACGACCTACTCTAGTACCTTTATTCGGATAATTAATATTAATATTATATTACTAGAACGACCCCCCTATTATTTATAGCGCTTATATAGAATATTAAAAAAGAGTTAAGATTAAAGAACTCTCTATCTTCGATTTATACCGATATAAAACGAACCGTAGCGTAGTAGATATCCGTTTATAGTATATAAAAGTTAACGATTTCTTCGAATTACGATATATTTATAATCTCTTTATTTAAGTGAAAACCGTTATAATATACTTTTATTATAAATTAAAAAATCGTACCTAGAGACTACGCTTAACTAGAGATATTAAAAGTTTCGAGAATTAATTAAAATTATAAACTTAGTTAATAAATAATTATAGATTACTAGATATAAGACTAGAAACTAAATTAGTTATAGAATATTTAATTATAAAAGTTAATAAGCGAGTCTAAAACTTTATTAATTAATTCGAATCCGTAATAACGGACCTCGAATAGAATAAATCTACTATTTACGTAAATTTCCGCAGGAAACTAAATTATAAAATATATAATACTATCTACCTACTCTACCCCGGAGTTTAATTAGATATATTTATAAATTTTAAAACCCTAATATAATAAACGGAAAACTATTTTAAAATTAATAAATATTCGCGAGACGAATATAACGCCGCGTTAGATTATAAATAAATAAGATTCGACTAGAGTATTAATTTAGGTATAAACTCGAACTTTTACCTACCGATATAAAACCGGAAGTTTTTCTAGAATAAGATAAATAATAATATATATAACCTCGGTATTTATACTACGGACGAAAAGAAATATAAACGATATTATATTTAACGAATAGAAGGAGCCTACCTAAATTATAATTATCCTAATTATTAGAAAGGAGATTTTAGATATTTCATACCCTCTAAATTAAAAAACTTTAATCGGTTATAATAAAGATTATATCGCGACCGCTAGCCTTAGAGCCTATACTAAAAAGCGGCGCCGTTATATTTACGGCGTTATACCTCTTCAAGGTTAGTACTAATTAAATTTAATATCTTTATAAAAATATCTAGTTATAGTACCTCTATATTAATATAACTATCCTCTTGGAAAGTATAATAAATTATAGTAGTATAATAAACTTTATATCGAATTTCTTTATTAAATCTTTTAATATATCCCCTATTAATTATATATCCCCTCGAGTATTAGGTATTAACGATATAGAAGTTAATTTATAAAGAAATAACTACCTTTATTATTTATATATTAAAGTTAACGATAATATATTTATAAAGTACTTTTTTAGAGTTATTAATATAAAAGATCGGATTATCTTAAGTTTATTATAACTATAGATAATTAACTTTTTTATCGACTAGAAGATAAAAAAGATAAAGATCTCTAAGAATATTAAAATACTCTAGGTTTTAGACTTCGTTAACGAAGTAAAAATAAATTATTAATTTATTTAAATATATTTTCTAGACCCTAAAAAAAATAACGCCTCTATAATCGTTATACTTTTATAAATTTATAAAGATTACGCGGACGTCTTTAATAAAATTATTAAAGAAATATTACCTCTATACTATAGAGAGTTAGATTATATAATTAATTTAGAATTAAATAAAATACCCTCTTTTAAACTATAATATAATTTAACGGAGACTAAATTTAAAATATTTAAAGACTATATCGACTAGAATTTATAAAGCGGGTTTATTAAATAATTTAAATCCCCGGCCGGGGTACTTATATTATTTATTAAGAAAAAAGACGGCGGACTATAATTTTATATAAATTACCGAGGCCTTAATACTATTATTATTAAAGATAAATATTTTATTCTTTTTATTAACCTTATCCTAGACCGCCTAGGAAAGATATAATAATTTATAAAAATTAATCTAAAAGGCGCTTATAACCTCCTTTATATCTAAAAAGGAGACGAATAAATAACCGCTTTCTATATTAAATATAGACTATTCGAATATTAGATTATACTTTTTAGTATAGCGAATTTACTTTTAATTTTCTAATCTTATATCGATAAAACTATATCGGATTTATTAAATAAATTTATTATTATTTATCTCGATAATATCCTCGTTTATTCGGAGGACCTCGTAGAGTATAAAGATTATATTAAATAAATCCTCGAGCGCCTCCGTAGTATAGGGCTATACGCTAAATTAAAAAAATATATATTCGGATAAATAACCGTCGAGTACCTCGAATTAATTATATTTTAGGATAATATAGCGATAAATATTAATAAAGTTATTATAATCTAAAATTAACCTATACTATATTATATTAAAGATATATAATTCTTCCTAGGATTTTATAATTTCTATAAATATTTTATTTAAAATTATAGTAAAATCGTAACTTTTATAACGGACTTTATTAAATATATTTCTTTCGAGTAAAATAAAGACGCCTAAAATAACTTCGACGAACTTTAAAAAATATTCCTAGGTATATTACTCCTAGTCTAGTTTAACTACTCTAAAGAAATTCGCGTAAAGATAAATACTAGTAAATTCGTTATTATAGCGATTCTTTTATAAAAGTATAACGATTTTTATTAATACCTAGTCGCTTTCTACTCTAGAAAGTTAAAACTATTAAAGAGGAATTATATTATATATAACGGAGAACTCCTAGTTATTTTAAAAAGATTCCGTATATAAAGATGTTATTTTAAAGGATCTTAAAAGATTATTAAAATTATTATAAACTATAATAACCTCCGTTATTTCTTAGGAATTAAATTATTTATATAATATTAAACTTATTAAGTAGAATTCCTCGCGGGGTTTAATTTTATAATAAAGTATTATATAAAGAAAAAAAACCCCGTAGACGACTTTAATAAATATCTAGATTATTAGAATTATTTATTTAGCGAGAGTTATATAATAATTTTATTCTTTAAACTCGTTATAATAACTTTAAATAAAGTTCGTAAAATTATATCTAATATTTATACCGACCTATAGTTATATATAGTAGAAGGAGAAAAAAAGATATTATTTTATATCTTAATCGACGATATTAAGAAAGTATTAAAGAATAACGATATTAAAAATAATAAATATTTCTCCTAAAAAGACGGGCTTCTTTATTACGAAGGATTGTATTTATATATTCTAAAGAGCCTCCGATTTCGAGTCCTTTAAACCTTCTATAATAACCCGATCGCGGGATACTTTATTAAAGATAAAACTATAATAATTATAATTTATTAATTCTTCTAACCCGGACTAATTAATTAAATAACGGATTATATTAAAATCTACGAAATATATAACCGAACTAAGCCTAGTTATTACGCCGAGTATAAAGAATTATTACCGTTACTAGTATTAATTAGAGTATAATTAAATATTATTATTAACTTCGTTATTAATTTACTACGGTCTTCGGTATACGGAAATAATAATAAATCGGATTATATTATAATTATAATCGATAGGCTAATAAAAATAACTTATTATATATTATATATTAAAGATATAGACTTTAGATAATTCGTATACCTTTTTATTAAAATAATAATTAACTATTATAATATACTAGAGAGAATCTATAGCGACCGTAGAATATTATTTATTTTTAGTTTCTAAAGAATACTCTTTATTGAGTTAAAGACTAATTATAAATTCTTTATTAACTTCTACCTCTAAATAAATAAATAGACGGAGCGCTAGAATTAAATATTAGAATAATATTTAAAATACTTTATTAATTATTTATAAAATAATTAAATAGATTACCTCCTCCTAACGGAATATATATATAATATATCTTATTATTTAATAATTAAATACTCCCCGTTTAAAGCGAATAGTAGTTACGACTTTATATTATTTTAATTATACCTCTATATAGGGAAGTACTTCTTAATTAATATAAAAAAAATCGTACGAGAAATCGTAATACTATAATATAAGATTTTAATACGAATTTCTAAAGCCTAAAATAAATAGACTAAATACTACGATTAAAATTATAAAAGGATCGAGTTCGAGGTAGGCGATTTTATTATATTTAAAACTATAAATTTAAAGATAAACCGTTTTAGTAAAAAGCTCGATAATAAGAAACTAAGGCCGTTTAAAATTATTTTTTATATAAATTTATAAATACACCGCCTAAAGCTCCTTAATATTTATAAAATTTATTTAATTTTTTATATCTACCTCCTCGAGCTCTATTATATTAATATTATTCTAAATTATATCGCTCCTCTCTTAATACCTATTAACGAGATTATCGAGGACGGTATAAATAACCGAGAATATTTCGTCGAAGAAATCCTGAAATCTAGACGCCGTTATAATAAATTATAATATTTAATTAAATAAAGAGGTTATTAAGATATAAATACTATTTTATAATAACCCGCGGGGGATATCGAGAATTCTAGCGAGTTAATTAACGAATACTACTTTTAGTATTTATTAATACTAGGGCCTAGCGACGAACCCCGATAAAGTCGAACTAAATATTAAAATAACTAAATATATTAGGCTCGACGCACTAGCGGTACTTATAACTAGAAGTAAATACTAAAGTAACTAAATATACTAGGCTCGACGTATTAGTAGTATTTATAACTAGGAGTAAACCTATAATAATATAATATATAATATCTAAAAGTAGATATAAATAGTATAGTATATTAAATATAAACTCTATTATATAAAATGTAAAGTATATACCGCGCTAGAGTAGCCTAGGCGAATTTATATAAAGTGTATAAACCTCTTTACCTTAATAGTAAAGTACCGCCCTTTTATAGAGTATATTTATAAAAAGTCTATCCTAATTTATACTAAAATACTAAAGAGTAAAGTTAATAATACGAATAAAAAATATTCACTATTAGCGTAGATTAGATCGTGCCGTTCCTACTTTTATTTTTATTTTTATTTATTTTTATCTTATTTATTAATACTCTTATTATTTAATATTAACTTATATAATAAATATTAACAATTCCTTTATATTAAATATTAAAGCGCCGTTATTATAGACTAAAATTAATATCTTTTTAGAATAAATCTAGAGGCGTTATTTATACGAATATAAAATAACTATAAATTAACTAGTTATAGTTATAGCGAAATAAATCTAGAATCTAATTTTAAGTATATATTTTTTCTAAATCGCCTATTTATTTTATTAATTCCTTAATTTTTAATTTAGAATAATTCTCTATTATATTTACTCTTTCTATTTTATTAATCTCTACGACGCGGCTTTCGAGTATTCTAACTAGAAATTCCTTTATAACTATACTATTACTTTACTCTTTTAATTAATATTAACTCGGACCTCGAGCTCCTCGTTAATATAAGAGATATAGAGATCTAGATCTTTACGGTATACTAAAAAATAATAAATAAAAATAACGGAAAAATTAATAACTAGGTAACTATAAATATTAACGAGAATAAATATAAATAATAGCCCGGCGTAATAGTTAATAATAGTTATAAGAACTAGTTTTACTAGAACCCCGATAAAGTAATAATAACTAAGATATACTAGAATATTAATATATTTAATATAAATTTAGTCGTTTTTAATATAAAGATAAAAGATATTATCCTTCTACGCTAAATTAAATTATACGATATAACGCTAGGACTAATTATAAAACTATATAAACTATAAGAATACTTAACTAATTAATAACCGCGTTATTAAGTATAAAGGGTAAATTTTTTACGGAAACTTCCCCGAATTAATATAAAGTAGGGGTATCTTCTTTTTCGAAGTAAAAATAAATATACGCGTTAATTTAAACGTTATTAATAAAGCCTTCTTTAATTAAAGATATTATATTAAGAACGAGAACTACCTCTTTATAATATATAATGAAAAATATTTCTTTATAATATACCCTATTACCTTAACTCCCTTTAATAAATAAAAAGAAGAAAATATTTATATTAACCTAAAAGAACGCCGCTATAGAGGACGTATAGAAGATTATTATAGAAAATATTACTATACTAGAAGACCCCGCCGACCCCGCCGTATTAATTATAAACTTTATCTAGCGCTAGGAGCTATTTAATAATAAAAAAGAGGTAATAAAAATTATAAAGGAAAAACCTATATAGCCCTCTAACCTAATATATTAGGATATAAAACTAATAATAAGGGAGAAGATAATATATTTAATATTAACCGGCGAGAGCCTCGATTATATAATTTAATATTATAAAGTAGAAATAACGGCTATAATAAATAAATTAAAAAACGTAATAAATTTATTTAAAGATAACGACGCTACGGTAGATACTATAGTCGAAGTATTTAAAAAGAAAAGGCTCCGTATAAAAATAATAATATATAAAATATAGAACCGTAGAGCGGTAATATAAAAGAAGATTAATAAATTCTCTATTATATTAAAGCGAGTCTTTTAATATAAAATAAAACTCGGTTATTTTATTATATTAATAATTTAGGCGAACTTTACCTCCTTATTTTTAATTAAGATTTTCGATACCGATAATAATTTCTTAATTAAATTACCCTTTTAACTTCTTTAGTTAAATATTACTCTATTAATTATAAAGAACTTTAAAAAATTAAGGGTAAATAAAATCGGCGATAAAATTAAAAAGATAAAACTCGGTTTTATCGATTACGGCGAAGACCGTTAACTCCGCTTAAAATAAATATCTTTATTCTATTAATATTATTTATATTCTACTAACTATAACCCTAGCTACTATATTATAGATTTAGATATACTCGCGGCGAGTACTATAAAGAGGGAGTATACTATTATAAAAGTATTAGAGGGTTTAGCGCGTCGAGGTTTAGCGCCGTTTATTACTTAATAATCCTAGCTAGTTTATAGTTACCTCTTTATAGAATAATATATTACTATTTAAACCCCTAACCCTAACGTACCTATTCCCGTAATATTATCGTTAATTTCAATTATTTATCTTATAAATATATCGAGGTCCTTTATAACGGCTCCTATTTATATAAATTTATCTTTTATATTATTTTTTAGTCTTTATTAATATATTATTATAAAAGTAGTGTCGTCTTAATTTATAAATATTATATAATATTAAAATTATACCGAGTAATTGGACGTAGACCTTCGTTATATTAAATATTAAATAATACGAATTATTATATTACTTTCGTTAGATAGTTTAAATATATAATAAATCTCGGTTTTAAATTTAAAGAAATTCTTTATCTAAAGCTTTATTAATAAATTATTAATATTATCTACTACTTTTATATAACGCTTTAAGAATAATTTAACTTATTTTTAAATATTATCTTTTATATAAATTATTATAAAGATTATTTATTTAATAACTAGTATAATATTCTCGTTAAATATAAAGAATAATTAAAGTTATAATAACTAGTCGTTAAACTTCTCGCGCTTTTTATAGTAGTAATTTAGGCGAGTAACTTTAATATAGTCCTCTTTTTCTATAATATTACGTCTTTTAATATCGTTTTAAATATTTAAAATTAAGGTTTTTATTAATTTTAAAATATTTATCTTAAAGGTATTTAAAATATTAAAACTCTCCGTTTAATATTTTAATATAACGTTGATAAAACCTAGGTTAATATCTATAAAGAGAAGTATTAAGGATTAAAGAATAATAGGCTTTATATTAATATAAAATAAAACTAGATAAATTTAATAAATTTAATTAATATTCTAATAAATATTTATATTTAGAATCTATAATTAAAAGTTTTAAGGGAAATTAAATACGAAGCTCTTATCTATTAGGGAAATATATAGTTTATATAAAAAAAAGAAACTACGCTATTTATCCGTTTACTCGCTTACTTTTATATCGAGTAAATAAACGATTAAGCGCTTACCTACTTATTAATCTATATATTACGTCGAGTAATAAATAGTCCCTTAGTATACTAAGTATACTAAATCTACTAAGGTTTTTTTAAAACCTTGATCGTAATACTAACTAGGCCTTAAATCGGCGGATTCTCTTAAATATATTATATTATATTAATAACTATAGTAGACTATATAGTTATTTATATAATAAAGTCTATTATATTAAATTTATTCTAAAGTCCGAATAATTAGATATAAATAGTCTCTTTAGTTAATATAGTTTTTATTATAAATCTAGTACTTTCCGTAGATAACGAACTACTCGATAAAATATAAAGAGTTACTCCTATAGAAGGCGGGTTTTATAATCGTCGTAGAGTTTATATACTTTATTAGAATGTTTTTAACGAAGCGCGAAAATTAGATTTATTATAAACCTAGTTTAAAGACTAGCGAAATAATTCGATAAAGTTAAATCTAGTTTTAATATAATCGTCTTTTATTAAATTAATACCGTGAGATATTTATACCGGTTTAAAGTTATTTCGAATAATTTAATTAATTAACTAATATATATTATAATCGATTAAGTTCGTATAAATATAGTTATTATCGAGGAATTCGGATAATAAAAAAATAAATACGACGGTATCTCTCGTAAAAGAATTTAATAATAAAGTTAGTTTATTAGTTATTAATAGACTATTTGACTAGCTTATAATAATATCGGATAAAATATTATAAAAGACTTTAATAAAGGCCTAGTAATTTAATAAAGAAGTAATATAGCGGAAATATTAATGTAATTATAATAGACTTTAATGAAGAAGTACTATACTAGGTTAATATTAAAAAATAGTATTAATATTTTAATAAAATAGGGAATAGTATTTTATAAAGTCTTTTATAACATTACCGTTATTATTATTATTATAGTATAATTTATAATAAAGTAGAAAAATAATTATATTCTTTATATTAAAAAGGAATAAATAATTAAAGTTTATTAAAGCTAGTAAGGGCTAAATCTATAATAATTAACTCTATATTAAATAGTAATAACGACTAGATCCACGATCTAGGGTATATTATTATATATATTTAACTAGTCATATAACCTAGTAGTATAAATACTATATATACCGACTATTTATTCAAAACTACGTCTATTCGAACTAGTTATATATAGTACTTTTATTTCGAAAACTATATTCTTTATTATTTTTTCTTATTCCTCTAAATAGGCCCCGTCTTTAAAATTATATCTTTCGTTATTCCTATTTATCTATCTTTTAAACTAATTTTAGAATATTTATTTAAAATATTTATTTAAAATCTCTATTTAGACCGTCTATTTAAAACGTATATTTAAAACTATATTCTATTTAAACTAGAACGATTATTCGAATTATATTTATTTAAAAATACGTTTATTTAAAATATTTATAATACTAGTCCTCCTACCCTATATCTAAATACTTTTATATTATATATTATTTCTAACTTCTTTATTAAGTCGTTAAAGTAGTTATTTGATATTTATATTATTCGGGGTATCTCTAATATATTATCTTTAAATTCTATTTATTTAATTTATTTAGAGTTAATAGCGAGTACTATATATATAGTATTTTTATATTATATTATATTATTTTAAACGAAGGCTTTTAAACTCTTTATTAAATTATTAAAATAATCTATTTAATATTTATAATATTCGGGGAATCTATAATATATCGCCCCCGAATATTATTCTATTTACTCCGTAATAAAAGTAAACTTTATTTAAAAACTAAATCTACTATAATTTAACGCGATATTAGAATAGTTTTAACTATAAAGATCTCGTTATTTAATAAATCTTAATAGAGTTAATTTTAAAAGTAATTTTACTAAATCTTTAATCTTAATTATTTTATTAAATTTTTAATAATTAAAATTAAATAACTCCCTTAAGTCTTTAATAATAATTTAATATTTAATAATTTAAATACTACTTAACTACGGCCCTAAAAATTCAATATTAATAATAAAGGTATTATTATTCTTTCTTTTCTTCCGAGTAACCTAATTACCTTAAATATTTAATTTTCAGGTTGAGTATGAGGACGATGAGAGTCTGCCTGTTCACGACAAACTACGTATTTGGCTTCGATATTGTGGTAAGTGCCGCAATATCGAAGCAAGTTCATGGTTGTGGAGATGACTTCAGGTAGACAAAAGGAGGGATAAGGCTGCTGAACCGCCCAGTTCACGACTCAGCTTAGGCCGATTTGCAGAGTGGCCTCAATCGATCGCCTCTCAACGAAGTTTTCCTTTTAGAGATGGCGTGTGCACACAAACTCAAGTCGTGTAGATCTAGGATGATGTTGGTGGGCATCGCGATAGAAATGCTATCCGTTCGGTGTGCAACATGGGAGTGACTTTGGACCTTGCCCGAAAGAGATTCCACTCAAGCAGAGACTCGGGAGCTATGGCTGTTACTCACTCTTTGATCTATCTATCAGAAAGCTCCGACCTTTAAGCGCTGGTCACCTCTTCAATCTCCAAAGATTACTGGTAGAGGACAATGCGAGCTTTTGTAGACACCAGCGTAACGGTAAGCAAGAATGTGTTCGCGTGGTCCGATCCCAAAGCCAAACAACGCTCAACACAGTCCCAACCATCATCGATGACACCAAATAAACACGTGGGTAGATGCTGTGACTAGTTTGATCTTCGAGCTGCTAAGTTAGAGTTGCAAGCTCAAATGTGTCACCTCTCCATTCTGAAAACTGGCTCTCACTATCAAGTAGCCATGTCGTTGAAGATAAGCGAGCAGGTATCACTATGAGGTGGACGAGAATGATTGGCCGGTTCGATGTTGAACACTGGCCCGATTAGTCATAGGTGCTCGGCTTTGTTCAACATCAGTTTCATATAAGCCCTGCTTCCTACAACTTCGTTTCCTCTTCCCTTTGACTTTGGCACCTTCGGTCAAGAATCACCAGAGTCTGCTCCGCTACAAATACTGATACATAACATCAGATCGACATCATTTTCACTTGGCACGATCGTGGACTGCCTCTCCCTGATACCAACCATGTCTTCCTTAGAATTTGACACTCTTAGTGCAACTGTCCTCCCTGGGATAAAGGTCCCGCCGCCAACTCCCCACTCCCACGCACAGATCGAGGACAGCCTCCCTAGCCTCATCATTGACGACGATCCCAGTTTATCAACCTCCACACTCACAATAGCCAAGACCAACGGTGTTATGAATGACAGCAGTATCACTTCATCCCAAGCAACCACCATAGAAAGTGCCTCAGAGCCCGTCCTGTCCCAGGAATACAATTGTGGCCAACAGCACACCGAATACTGTCAGCCAGATCCGTACGTTGCGAGACTTGTGTATCACTTCCTGTCATCCACAGCAAAGCCTGAATCACAGTTCATCAACGTCCATGAGTCTCAAGTACTCGCTTGCCCAGCCTTTGCCCCGGCGTCCTCGATCAGGCTCAGAGTAGCTGCAAACCTGATCCATATTGAGCCCGGTCACAATGTTGATGACATTGGTCACCCAAACTACAAGTGCTTCTGCCTTGCATGGGTAGCACGAAACATTGGCACTCGTGGCTGTAACGCTGCTTTTGACTTCTACCGTACCAAAAACCCCACGGTCACCAGTCTGGAGAATGAAGACAAATGGATCCAAGCGCAAATCTTGATCATGGAACGCATCGTCGCTGCTCAGTGGAAGGCGTATAATGAAATTCTGGTCGAAGCTGGGTATTTCATGTGTACACAAGGGACTGTCAAAGACAAACGTGACATCTTCGAAGACGACAAAGGCCATTACCAACCATGGATGAGGGGCAAAATTTTGAAAGCAATCGCAGCTGCGGCGCTAAAAGCCTTCATCGAGATCGACATGGACATTATGGAGAAGCCAGAGCCTTCAACATACCTTGCTTTTCCCAAGAAGCCCGAGGCTGTACCCGCCGCAGCTATTACACCTCACTTAGTCGAACAAGTTTCGGCCTTGGAAGTCTGGGACCATCCGGCCTTCTATCCATGCCAGTGTAAAGACATTGGGGCAAAGCAGATTGTTGATGAAGAGATCGAGACTGCTCAGTATCGATTGTATCGCGGCTGGGAACCATTGCTGGAAGAAGATTGTGCCTTACATCGAGCCCAGCAGAAGGCGTTGAACTTCATCTCCCAGGTTGGGCAATCCGCAAAACAGGATATCATTGAAGACGGTGATAAGCAACATACTTGCGGTAAGAATGACAAGACGCATTTCAAGCAGTGGATGCATTGGCACGTGGAATGGAAATGCTATAATGCTAGGAGGGAGTTCGAGGAAACTATGCTACAGCATCCACAACGAGAGAGCAAGCCGAAGACTTCCAACAGAGAAGCTGCACGTTATGCCGAAGCTGAAGGGGAACGACTTCAAGTTATCGCTCGCAAAGAATCCTTCCTACCTGATGGTGTTTGGACCATCCTTGATTCGTGGATGGATGGACGTATGCCCTATGAAGGCTGCGAATGCATGCTGTGGGGTACTGACAAAATCATGAACGAAGTTCTCAACCAATTTGTCAAGAATACCGGCCGTATTCCCAACGACTGGCTCGCGTACTTGATCGATACTGTCCACGAGGCAACACTCCTTGCCTTGAAAGCGATTAGAGAGACTACTTACTATCTCTCCAATGAATCCCACGCAGGTGCTGATAATGCGAAAGACCACTTCCCCGAATGGCAGCAGTTCATGATAAAGGCGATGGCCAAGAACGCTGCCACAATAGCGGAGAAGCGGATCAAAACTGAAGGCGCAGTTTCTGGTGCAGCAGCCAAAGCAGCCAACAAAGACGCTCAGCAACGTCTTCAAGCAGCTAGGAAAGCCCAAGCTGGGTTATCGGACGATTATGTGTGGTGTGATTCTAATGATATTCCAGATTCTAATCTGCAAGAGATCGTGGCTGACAAGGCATACGAAAACTCTGCCTAAAGAAAGGGACGAAGGGAGCTGTAGTTTGGGTTTGCATTTGAGCGTGATAGTCAAGTCAATGCATTCCCCTTTGCTTCTATTTCAGTTTTCCGATTGGGAGATGTTCTCTGAGATGCATGATCAAGCCTCTCTGACTGGCAATTGTTTCCACTTCCCAGCAATCGATAGTGAATTTTAGCAAGACAACAACACACAATATTCCTCCTATACGTGCTCTCCATGGTGTAGACTATTCCATTGAAATAGGCTTAGGGCCTCTGAGAAGTATAGCTTGGCTAGCTTTAGGCCCTATCCGAGTGTTCGAAGTTCCCATCATGGGGTTCATACCCAAAGAAGGCATTTTACAAGTCTTTTTCACCATGCCTTCTACTACTATTATCGAAATGCTATCTGAATTCAAAAGGTACCACTCAGTCATTATATATACCTAGTAACATGTGAATCATGTTTATACATACTTTAGCCATCTTAATGCAATGCGCCGATCCTCTGTACCGTAGCACTTGTCGTCGAGATTTTGAAGCCGCCTGAAAATGCCACATTCCGGCCCTTGATTGAATTTCGATATTGCTAGGATTTACACCTTTGCAAATCCAATTGCCCCTGTCTTCCCTCTCAACTCGCGCCCAATGCTGCGCACTCTTGGATCCTCTAAGCTCACTTGCACCATGCCCCTCAGACTCCTCACCCCTCCACCGCCTACAATCTCCATCCATCTTGCCTCTCCGCAGACATATACCATCGGTCCGTAAGCGAAGGAAAGGATCTCATCACCCTAAATGTGACAACCACGTTGCACCACCCGATCCCAATCACCATAGACGCTCGCCGACAATGTCGCTCCAGTACCATTCTAGGAGACACGTTTTATTTCGAACACTTCGAGGGGGTCGACCTCACCACCGGTACCGTGCTCGAGATGAGTGGCTATGAGCAATTGTGTGATCCCGGAGCCACGATAAGGCCGGATCAGGGTATTACTTTGATGCTGGGGAGGCCATTAGTGACGAAGTAATTCTTCGATGAGATGAGTCCGCTCTGTGATCCGCTGGTGAAGGCGGAGAGTGGGCATGAGTACAGGTTGAGGTTGAAACCGCAGGGGGTACGCTGGGTTGGGGGTACGAAGCAGGACTTGTTTGAGGGAAGGGAATTTCTTAGGACAGACGAATTGCCCAATGTGACACCTATAGAGCTGGAGTCTGACGACTAGCTAGTGGTCAAGGTAGAGGATTGACATGCGCTTCTCTGCTTCTGGGCGGGCAGGAGGCCTGGTGAGACTCAAGGATCAAGATAGTAGAGTTGAAAAGAGACCCACCCATTGCTTCATTAGAGCGGTAATGCTCGCATCTAGTATGCCCTATGCACAAAAGAATCTAGCCTCCATACCATGATATACACCGTGCCCAATCGTATGTTTTCTAGAAGACACATGAAGAACATATCAACAAAAAGAGCCGTGATTGTACAGATTCGAAATAAACAAGACTTCCCAGCTGCATCAAGTTAGACCAGAGGCAGTGATAACCCTCCAATCCCTAGTATCGTAGCTTCCCAACAATGGAGAACGTATATGCCGTCTCCGCTTCACTCTTCATCTATCAAAAGAGTCAGCACTTTCCTGCTTCCCCAACCTGGAAGCTCAGACTTACCTGTATCATATAAACCTGCGCCCTCCCACCCACCACACCACCCTGAGCATTCACAACACCCAACTCCCCATTCGGCCCCACAACATCCTCCCACACACTTAATGCAATCCCCGTTCTAGCCACCCTCTCAAAGCAGCTTTCTCCCAGCTGCACATCTAGAAGTACCTCTCCCTTTGTCTTGCCATGAACAACGATTCTCTTCTCGTTGCCACCTTGATGGCCCCCATTGCTGGTCGGTCTACCATCAGGTTCCACATTCATGCTCTTCTCAGGCCGCATAATAGTCAGCTTGGCGCTGCCCATGTCCCGCCACCTCGACGCCGTCTCGCGGGTGTACAGTCGAATCTTAGCGTTACTGAGACCGATGGGCGCATCTTTGCCTGCACTGATCATCCCAGGCGGAACAGGCGAGCTCGTACCACTACCACTCGAGTTATCAGAGCTGGTGTAGATGCTATTTGCTCCACTACCCTCGCGAGAAGTGATAGTACTGCGAGAGATATTGAACATGCCACTCGCACTGCCTCTGCCAAATCGTCTCAGCGCAGAAAAAGCACTCGACATGCTGCCAATACTGCTTTCGCTAGGAGCGATACTGGGCGTAGGCGCACTACTGGCACGGTAGCTGGAGGATCGACCAAAGCCGCCGAACCAGCTGCGTCGGGAACCGCTGGCATTTGTGCTGGCGCGGCGATCGGTGCCAAACGAGCTGCCCGACGCGCGTGCGTTCTGGAGAGCGATAAAGGTCGGGTTGTTGATGCGGGAGTGGTTGATCAGGGCGTAGAGGGCTTCGCATTCTTCCGGGTTGCGGGATCGGAACATGATGTTATTGCCGGATGTGATTTGTGACTGGGGAGTCGGAGGTGAGCGGATTGATATGTCGAGAGCAGTACCGCGGCGAAGGGGAACGAGAGGGGTTAGCTCAAGGGCGACTAGAGGCCGGTCACTCTGTACCTCGTCGTTTTGGCTTGTAAGATTGGAGGCCATATCCGAGAAGGCATCTGCGTCTGTTACGGGAGTTGAGGCAGAAGGGGGTACAATGCTCGAGTGAGCAGCCGACATCTCGTAGGCTTCTATGAGGCCTGGTGTGATGACAACACTGCATTCATCTGGGTGCAAGCTTTGCCAAGACCCAGTGTCTGACCATGAGAAAATTGACGCAATGGTCTTGGTAGCCTTCGTAGGTTGGGGAGGCACTGTCTTATAAGGAGCTTGGGAGGCCGATTCCGAAGGCTTGATAGTGCTGGCTGGAGTTGGCTGTACAGACGCCCTGGGAGAGTTTCTTGGATTGGAGAATCGTTTCAGCGTGCCTAGAGGCATTAAGGGGGTTGGAGCGTCTCCATCCTCGAGTTCTTCGTCATCAGACGAATCTGATACGGACGTGGCACCATGGTGTTCCACTGTAGAAGCGCCTGAATCAGAGGAACTTTCCGAGGCGGTGGATGGCTCGTATTCATGCTTCAACGGGGAGGAAGATCTTCTTGGCTTGACTTTATTGCTGGTGAGGATAGGCGCCTTCTTGCCGTCAAGCTGGACCGGGCTTGATGATCGATGAGCTGGGGTAGCTGGAGGCGATGACTCTTGCCTCTCGCTTGATTTTGAAGATACAGGACGCTTCTTAGTCAACTTAGATGGAGAGTGTGGTTGTTCATCGACCACAGGTGATGCCCACTCAGGCTCTGCCTCTGGCTCGGCGATGGGTGTTGAAGGTGGGCTGTTCTGCCTTGCTTTTGGAATATACGGAAGCTCCATCGAGGGTACCGATGAACGAGAGCGATGGTTAGGCGGTCGAGCATCCTTGCACGGGTCCTTAGGACTGCTTCCCAAATACTCATCTCTTGGCTGGGGCGACAGAGATCGCAAGCCTTTGGGACTCCGCGAGGCATCTTTTGTACGCTCAGAAATACCCTGGGATGATGCATAAGGTTCGTCCTGCTGGCGAGATACATCCTGAGATTTCGGACTTGACGGCGAGGCATTGCCATGTCTCGAAAGCCTCTTCGCCCTGGCACGCTTCAGCCCAATGGATTCACTAGTACCACTTAGACCGAGAGCTTCTTTGAAGCTTCGAGGGGTTCGAGCTGGTTCAGCAGGCGTCGGATCACGAGTTCGAGATTGGCTTGGAAGTGAGCGAAGATCATTGACCTGTTCCACATAATTCGTTGATTTCGATGGCGTAGTCGGCAATTGGTCTGGAGACTGCTTCTGTAACTTCGGGGATTGCCGTGAATATGGGGTCAAGGGCGAGCTTGAGGGTTTAAAATTCCTCGTTGGCTCTTCCCAAGCCTTGGAAGCAGTGTTTGCCTGTTCACCAATGGGAACCTCGACTTCACTAGGACTCGATGTCCTGCTTTTACTCGGGGTAGTAGGAGCCGGATTAGGCTCACGGCTTGAAGACACTGCTGAGCCTGGAGCCGATTTTGTCCTTTGATCCTTACTGAGAAAGCTCTGAGATCTCGAGATTCTAGGGGGCACAGGTGTTAGGCCGAGCATCTGAACCCACTCGACGCCTACTTGCTCATCCTCAGATCGCAACGAGAATAGCTCCTGCCATTCGGATCCTGTGTCGCCAATACCTCGGATCATGACGACAATTTCGCCCTTCAGATCACCATTGCGAGCAGATACACGACCGAATTGCACGGGTGGGAACAGCAGCCAGCGCCCTGTCTCATCGACTTCGCACATGAGTAGATCACCGCCTTCTGTAGCAGCCGAAGCCTCATCACGGATCAGGAGCTCCACCCGGCAGTCTACGCGTTGCCCACTCGAATGCTGTAGTGCAAGATTGAAATGGTCTCGAGCTCGCACACGTCGTGTTCGGTCTATTATAACGCCTGTCAAAGGAGCGAGGGTTCTCGGGTCTCGGGCTCTCGTTGGGTCAACGTTTGAAGCTGCTTCATCTTCTAGTCTTGCACGCTCCTCATTCGAGCGTTGCCGAGCGTCCTCGACCAATTTTTGGTATTTCGTAGCAAGTAATTCTACTTCCGTAGACGGCTTGATGAAATTGATCCCCTTCAGTGTCTTCTGCAAGTACTTCAGCCTGACCAGCGGTCTCTTGAGCAGGAAGGCAACGTCGACCCTTTCACCGTCTCCGTTCACCACATCACCCTTCTCGTTCCTGGGTAGACCGTCGTCTAAGGCTTGGGCATTCTCAGCAGCAGGAGCGAGATTGACTACGACGTCTTGGAAGCCCATGCGCCAAGCTTTCAGATATTCGGTATACACCCTCTGAGCTCCATGTGCCCATGTCAGTAATGCATTAGGTTCATCCTGCGGTATGCGTTGATGCAATTTCTTTAATCGTTCAAGCGCGATGCCCATGTCTACAATCGGTCTTGTAAAATTCGGATCGTCATGACCCTGGCCAGAAGGTCGGAAAAGCCCTGCTGCCACAGCAGAGTCCGACTTGGACAGAACGCACGTCAAGAGGACCGGGATGACTCCATCGACCAAAGTTCGGAGCTCACGCATGTACTTGCTCTCATCACTCGCTAGCTCTTGCATGAGATCCGTTATCGTGGCCGTAGCAAGTCTGCTTCGGTTAGTGCGGATACTTCGAGCTGATTGGATGCTCTTGTTCCCAGCTTTTGGTAGTGATAAAACCGAAATAAGGTCCGCATGTTTGGTGAGCCGGCTGGTGTTTCGCTTGAGGGAGTTGGGATCGAATTGGTCCCTCGCTTCATAAGTAGCTTCGTCTTCATTAATCGGAGGATGCTGTAGTGTTCGTTCAGAAAGCTCAGACACAGAAGGAGGTGCAACACCCGATCTAGTATTGAACGTCTCAACAGATGCGATCGTAGAAAGGCGATGCGACCCCGTCGATGGAAACGGGCGCTTAATATTGAGTCCAGGCGGCCTCATGGGGTAGTTTGGATCTGGTCCTTCGACAGAGGATGTCGTGACATTCGATGACAAGGCGGAAGCAGCATCTCCATCTTGACTTGGTTCTCGAGTAGCAGTCGACTCTCGTCGCGCCTGAAGTGGTGTAGACAAGCTCTTCCTTGCCGACCCTCTTTTGAGCGACGATGGTGAAGTTTTTGGACTTTCTTGAACTAGGTCTACGAATTTTGTTGCAGATTCAGTACCTCTACCCGAACCTGACAATGCAGAATCTGAGTCGAATCCGGCAGGAAACGGATTATCCTCATAGATTGCAGAGCTTGGGATCCTCCTCTTTCTCCTGCTCCCAGTGAACGCTCTTCTTGTGCCATCCTTCGTGTCCAGAGCGTCCCATATCTTATTAGGATCCGCGACTGGTATTTCTTGTGGACCTGACTTTCGCTTGTCGGCTGACGGTCTCAGGGGTTCCACGATCTCGATAGGAGGTTCCTCTGCGTCAAGGAAAGGATCTGGAGTTTCATTCAACCAGGCCTCAATGCTTGGCACCCTCGGCGCAGGAACAACTTCCGGAGCCTGTTTTGTAAAGCGCCTTCTTGAGTCCCCAAATACCTGGCTCAGGATTCCACCCTTGTGTGACCTGATGCTTCCTCTTCCGTCTGTCAAGGCGCCAGAAGCGGGCGAGTCGTCCGGATCTAGTGCTTTCTGAGCACTGCTTCTTCGTTTCGCGGAGTTTTCTTTGGCGCTTGAAGGACTGGTCCTTAGTAACTTTTCGGGAGTCGGACATTTTCCCTGTCTAGGTCCTTCAGGGGGAGGAAGAGGGCTGGCATTTGGTGATTCCAACTCACTTCCACTACCTCTTTCGCTTACCGAATGCTCACTTTTCCGCCGTCGCCGAGGTCGCTCAGAATATCTTTGCGATCCAGGCGAGGTTTCATGTGTTCGGATTCCATTGTCACCTCCAATACTATCTATCTTGGGCATTCGCCTCTCATCTTCCCGCATCCGTCTTTCGTCGGTCTTCGAGCTTGAGATGGGCTTGACTCGGATCCCATCATCTAGAAGCGCCCGTCCTGGTGTAGTATCCTTTGTAGCTCTTGATGATTTTGTGCTTTTTGGAGGACTTCTCTTCTTTCGCCAATGCGCATCGCTCACGATGCGTTTTGCTGGGGCGCTCCCACTTCGACTCCGATCACCTGCCTCTTCGTCGAATTTGCTGGTCCTTCTCCCGCTTCGGCTGGAGGTAGTCTCATCACGATTTCCTTTGTTGCTCCTCGAGGGAGTTCTGAGTTCATGTTTTGGCGTCCTTACTTTTGTAACCGATATCTCCGGCTGCTCTTCCTCCCCACCGCCGATATCGACTGCGTGTACTACGCCTCCGCCTTGGGCCTGCCATTGTCGTACCCTGTCTCGGACCGAATTATTGTCGTAGACACTGGGAGGGGTCCCGACGTCGATTGGCTTGGTTTTCGAGGGCGTTATGCTGTCACCGCGGCGGCTTGGAAAGCGACTTAGGGAAGAGGGTAGAGACATTGGGCTCTAATGAGTTATCAATTGACATTTCCTGGCATGTCTGAGAGATAAGCCGATGGGATTCGAGGCATGCACTTGGCGGGAATTGCTTAAGTGGTATTGTACGCGTACTGTTTATAAACCTTTTGCAAACTTCATCGGCGGTATTGACTAGCCAAGGGATAGGACCTGGGAATAGTATGTCAGGCGGTGTGAAGTTATACCTAGACTCCCAGCATTTTGTACTGCTTATGCGACGTCTCGAGGTAATCGGGTGTTCTGAATCAAGATCTTGGAATGCGATACGTTGCCAAGACTTTTTTGAATCGAGTTGCATAGCAACGGCGCTAAGGAGCGGCTCCAATGTTTCCTTTAACCATCCAGTGTTTACTCCACCAACTAAATCTTCATCCTGGGCTCAACGCATCAGTGGATACACGACTGTGCACGGGAGCTTTCAATGAAGGTGCAAGTTGTTTAAGGGGTTGCAAGATGTGTATCATTGATTGAAGAGCAGTCCATAAACAATGCAAGCAGGGTTTTGTACTGCCACATCGTGCATGATAGCCGTTACAAGTCTTCTTTTCTTTTGCTTTCAATTCGCTATACAAATCCCAATACGTTCATTCATCAACGCTCTCATCAAAATCCAGCCCATAATCTGCTCCAGAACCTACCGAGCCAACATCTTAAGCCCATAGCTTAGAAGTGTAATTCCCGACTCCTGTAGTCACCCAACCTCTCATACCTCCCAGTCTATTCTCGAACATACACCGGTGCCTTAACAAGCACACTCCTACTCCTTACCTCAATAGCCATGAACGTTGAAAATCGAACTCTCTCTTCCTTTGGCGGACCCTGTGGCAACGTTTGGCTGCCAGGCAGATTAGAACCACCCGTAATGCTCCCCTTCTTAGTCCCAGAACTACCCATCAAACCACCAAACATACCCTTCTTTTTTCCTTGCACAGACTGTTGCTGTTGCTGCTGCATTGCCGCCTCTTGTTTTGCGGCTTCTTCGCCGCTGGCGCCGGTGCTAACTCCTGTATCTCTACTCTCGATGGAACCAGTGTCCTCGGTCTGCTTGGACACCGAACTGGCTGTGTCGCCCTCAGGCCCATCGCCAGGATTTGTCAAGGCAGGGAGCCCCGTCTCGACTTTCATGTACACTTCGTTTAGGACTGCACCAGGGGTGACATACTCAACAAACACATCACGACTTTCCATCGGTAGGTTGGCTGCGATGCCAACTGCCAGCTCAACGATCATACTAACTCCTCCCTCAAGACCAGGCGGTGGCGGGTCTTTGAGCATCATCAACAAGGTGTTCGTTAGCTTCTCAACCAGATTTTCTGTAAGGGTGTTGCGATTTTCTGTCGCTTGAGGCGAAGCAAGGACCTCTTGAAGGCCGTCTAAGGTACTAAGACGCCAATTTGAAATCCTGGCGAGTAGAGCGTCTTTTTCTTCATCGGAGGGCGTGGGAGCTGCAAAGCGGCGGAGGTTCTTCTCTATGATTTTCAGTTGTGCAGAGAACGCTGGGTCGAGCGCCGGGTGGAAATAGCGTTCTAATATCTCGTCTACAAGCCAGCGGGATATACATGCACGACCAACAGCGGTCATCTCCTTTGTCGGCTGCGTGGCAGCCTCCCGGTTGACGTGGGGTGCGAGCCACGGCGGAACAGAGCGCCAGTCACGGCGAATGTTGAATGCGAGGTTGTTGATAGCCCCATCGAGACGTTGGAAGCGATTAGAGTATTCGTTGTCGTCGAGTGATGTTCGAGATTGGGCGAGGCGTTGGTGGGCGAGTGTGTTCTGAAGTTGCTGGACCTGGGCTTCCTTGTCGAAGTAGTATTTCTTGACCTTTCGATATTTTTCCTCTGTAGGAGTGCTATTTAGCGAGGGGACGAAAGAGATGCAAAGTACCATAATAACTTTGACGAGAATGTATGCATACGTAGTTCATCATGCCGTGCGAGCAATTGTCCAGGTTCAAGAGTCGACAAATCATCTCTAGATCGGCTCGGTGGAGGCGTGCTCCGCCCTTGATCACTATGTTGTTGCGCCATTGGCGAAGGCTGAGCGCTGCCTCTATAACTTTGACCCTGTGGGGCTAGCTGGGCACTGTATTGTGGGGGCGCATTCGACGGCAAGACTTGTCCCTGCTGGACACTCTGACTATAGGGCTGATAGACTCCTCCTTCTCGGCCTGAGGGCGTCTGACTCTGCTGGGTTGACTCACTCGAGCGTCGGTTTGGGGGAGGTTGTTGCGTTGGCGGTGGACCCATTGAGCCTTGCGCACACGAAGGTTCTTGATTCTGTCCTTGTTTGCTCAGATAAGGTTCCGATGTTCGTGGATGGTGTAAAGGGGGAGGTGGTTCAAGGGATTGTTGCGATGGTGGTCGGTTATTCAGGTCCGGGTAATATTGATGAAGTGGTTCGTGTGGGGCTCTGTGAGCGAATAGATGGCTCGACGTTGATGTTGCCGAGGAAGGCGAAGGATGATAGGATGAAGGAGTCTGCTGCGATTCACCACGCCAGTGTTTCTGCACTTGTTGAGTAGTCTTCTCCCACGACGACTGGTGTGACCCTTCTCTTTCCAAGGGATACCGGCTGCTAGAAATTGATGTCCCTCCTAGTTGCGAGGTCTTTCCGTGAATATACTCCTCGTGGGTAACGGACGGTGGAAAGGCTGGAGATTTCAAGGGATCTTTGTCTGGAGGTTGGGGGCTGCTGGCACTATAGTATGAGTGCGTAGTATGTAGACCTGCTCCACCTCCGTCGTCCTCTTCTTCTTCCTCTGCAGGGGGTTCTGATGTAGACCAGCGTTGTTGAGTATTGCGGACTCCTGCGTCTGCATATGTTTGTGGATCTATCTGCTCTTTCCTCCTCACAGAGATAGATCGCCCAAGCTTTTGTGCTGGCGCGCCTGTGGCTTTTCCAGAGTCTTTCGTGGAAGACGAAGTCCCAAGACCAAAGAACCTTCGTTTCTTGGGTTCTGCTTTGTGTGCTGGTGGAGGCGGTCCTTGTGGTCCTTGATGATAGTATCTGTCTGGATTGTCTTCAATGGCCGATGAAGGTGTAGAAGCACTGTTGTGAGGCGCGACGAGGTGAATTGTTGGTTGATTGGTATTGATCAAGCTTGGGACTCTCTGGCTCTGGGATCGTTGCGGTGAGCCTAGTCGATAGAATTTGGCCTCTTCTGAACGATATGGTAGGCTGTAGCTTTGTTCCTCCTCTTCGTCGTCGTAACGTGGTGACGGGGCCGCTTGAGGTGGGAATGCGGGAGAGTGTAAAGGAGAGTCGGCGTGGGATCGTTTGTCGTTGGCCTCCTGAATAGCCAATGATACCTGCGAGCGATCGCCCCTTGAGAACAAATGATGTTTGTGGGGCATGGCACTGATAATTAAGAGCACAGTTGCGACAGGCTGTGGCCGCAGTGGCCTGCGGAAATTGACGTGGGGCTGTTCAAAAAATTACGGCTGGAATTAGAATATCTTTGGACATGGAACTAATGAACCATATTGGATATGTTTGCCAGCGGCTGTTAACGTATCAACGTAGAGCAGCAAAAGCCAGCAGCCGCTAATTCATTCGCTTGATTATATTAAGGACATCATATGAAACTATTCAGTCAGCAAGTTTCAGCGCGCCAGTCCGAGGACGGTATGCACAGGATACATCCGACGAGAGCGACTCTCCTGTATGCATCTACCCACATCCAAAAAAGCTATTGCCCCATTCCTACTACAATAGTTCAGGCCGGCTCCGAGAGGCCACATCGCATGTGGCATACGGAGTAGACAATGTTAAGCTCCTCCAAGGATTGGCCTTTGCTCCTCGCCCTCGGCCGACTCGCTGCAACCGGTCATCCTTCGAGGCTGAGCGCTTTGCCCAGCGAGGCGGGAACCCAAATTTCCCCTTCTCAGTTTACCACTCTGGACAGTCGCAATATTTCATACGGGGGTTACTGAATACCGAACATGATTAATCATGCATATAATATGAAGTCTGCATAGAGATGATGCAACCAATTCAGGTACGAGGCTGAAACAGGAAGAAGCAACAACAACTTTCGACCCTCACACACGCAGTCACTGGTGGCGGAAGCAATCAGGCTTGTCTATTGAAAGTGAACGTCTGGACAGAATACTCTCCTTTTTAACCCGAATCTGTACCTGCGCAGGTCTCGCGACCGTATCCGTTCAAGCAAGTGAGCTCGCCGCCTTTTACCACCGATACGAAAATCATCAAGTCTAAACGACGATACTATCGAAGGCAGAAATACGGTGACAGCTATCCCGGCCTCTATATAAAGGCACCGCCGTTCCCCTCGAGCGACTCCTATTATAACCTCGTCTACCCTCGTTATCTACCCTTCTTATCTGTCCTCCTATAGGCCGATCTGCCACGCTAAAGGTATCCTTTAGGTAAGCCTTCTTCCAGTCCTCCTCAGCTTTTGCTGCGAGCAATAGGCTGCAAACGTAGGACCCCAGCCGACCGGGCTAAACTCGCTCGCCAGAACGGTAACGACGACAACGAGACTTTCGCCGATGACACGGAGATCCTCAAGGGTATGACAGATGGCAGCTAGGACTCATACAGGGAGGCATTAGAGATCTGGGCCCAGTAAGTCTTGTGATCTTGTCCCACATGCGGTGCGAGTACCATGCTCACGTTTCGCTTTCCTCTGACTTTGCTCCACGGGTTCCCAGATAGGACAACTAGGGCTGATCGTCTGCTCGATCGTACATGAGGGCGTGGAAAGGACATACGATGACCTGGGAAAGCCTGGGCTTTTCAGTAACGAGCCTTTCTGGCTGGTCGGGGATCACGGTGTAGACACCCCCGTCAATCAACAGCTACAAGTGCGGAAAATGACTGACTCTAGTGAAAAAGCCAAGCGCATATCCAAGACGACCGACTAACAAGGGATGAATTTTACTATTATGCATACGGAATTCTGCCGCGAGCATGCTTAATCAGGCATGCTCATCGGCTCCGACTCCCATAGCTGTTTAGCTGGAGCTATTGGGTGTTTGGCTATTGGACTGGGAGCTGCTGAAGTGACAATACCGCTCATCACAGGCATCTCCTTTTTCAAAGTGCCAGAATGCGCCAACATTCGCCTTGTTGGTTTTCCTGGCTTAGGCATTGGGGGTAAAGATACTGTATTGTACAACCTCAAAGAATGGAGTTCACTGGTCCTGGCTTAGAACATCTCTCTTGTGATGCGCGATTCGCTATTGCAAACATGACGGCGGTAAGCAGATCATTATAGACATTTGACGCCTCCCAGCGCTCTATGGAATGTACTAAGTATAGTTGCAGGAGTTTAGAGGAATCGCCGGTATCTTCGTCCCGGATCAAAGCACACACGATTTTATCAGCAAACGCCGACTTCCCCGTCATAAAGGGGCGGCAACCTACTTTTTCCCTGACCACGACGCCGAATATGCAGAGACGATTAAGATCGACCTTCCAAACGTGGAATCATTTCTGGCTCGATATCCCAACCCCAATGATGTGATCCCGGTCAAAGAATTCGGCAACGTGGAGTTGGATGGCTGCTTCATCGGTGCCTGCACGACAGCAGAAGAGGACATCTTGCTAGGTGCATTGGTGCTCGAGCAAGGTCTGACAGGGGTTAAAGCCGATCCAGAAGGGAAAGAGGAACGTCGTTCCAGGGTCACGACCCATCCTGCTACGACTGCACGAGCTCAGCTATGCAGCAGTCTATGAAGCAGCTGGTTTCGAGATCGGTATTCCCAGATGCATTCACTGCGTAGGTATGTCCGCGGATTGCGCCGGTGAAGGAGATGTGTGGCTGTCTTCCCAGAACCGCAATTATGAGAACAGCATGGGAAAAGTAATAGGTACCATCCATGGTATGTATTTTCGTCGGATGGTCTACCGCCATACAAATTCTCCCTCATGGAGGAAGACCACGATTCTGGCCTTCACGTTATGGACTCGTCCACAAAAGCTGATTCACCGTCGAATACAAACCAGCATTTGGTTGAGAAGGCTTCGGAAACAGGACAAGGTCAGCTATAGGACAATTTATCGAATGAGGACAGCACCGTGGTAGAGATCTGCGATTCGGGATCTGCATTGTCAAATGACCAGCCGGCTAGTCGAACTCCTGCTCCCATTGCAATTGCCAATGACAACACCATTTCAGCTTCTCCTCAGCAGAGATACAGCAAGGATGGAACAGCCAAGATTGTTCCGTTGGAGACTGAAGAGAAACGGATCACGATAGAGACAGAAACTCCACCGGAACCTCCTTACTGCGTCTTGAGTGAGCCTGCGAAGATTTCTATCATCATCGCTGCGTCTTTCGCTGCGATCATCTCCCCAATCTCAAGCAGAATATACTTCCCAGCCCTGAATTCGCTCGCGCATGACCTCCATGTATCGCCCTAGCTCTGCAAGACGACTATGCAGCCCTCATGGTCCTCCGCTGTATCTAGAGTTCTGGTAGCAGCGGGACCATCGCGCTAGGCAGTGCAGTAGTTGCGGATGTGTCGACAAGAGCGGAGCGCGGAAAGTACATCGGATATGCGACGATGGGTGTGACTCTGGGACCCGCCCTAGGTCCTATAGTTGGAGGTCTTCTGGACAAGTATCTCGGCTGGCGAGCGATCTGCTGGTTCCTGGACATATATGCTGGGGTCTTCTTCGTAATCACTGTCAGCTTCATGCCGGAAACGTGTCGCAGTGTCGTAGGCAACGGCTCCGTACCTGCACCTAAATGGGACCTTTCGCTATGGCAGTATGTACGTAGAAGACGCCAACAGAAAGCAGATGTGCAAATCGAGCCGCAGACGATCAAACGGGGCAGGCTTCGTACTAATCCACTGGCATCCCTGCAAATTGCAATGGAAAAAGAGGGTGCTTTGATCCTGATCTACGGCTCGTTGCTCTTACGGCTACTTTGCCGTTCGGAGCACACTCACATCGCAGCTACAGGAAAGGATATGGATTTGACCCACTAAAGATTCGCCTATGTTATCTACCCATTGGCATGGGCAGCTTGACATCTAGCTGGACTGTGGGCCGTATTCTTCATTGGAAATTCCGTCGACTCGCCCGTCTGCGCGGCATCCCCATAATCAAGAACCGGCAGCAGGACATCGACACATTTCCCATCGAGATCACTCGTCTCCAGGTCTCAATCCCGCTGGTATATGCCTCATACGTCTGCATCGTCGCATACGCCTGGGTCGTGAATTTCCACACCGCCGTCGGCGGCGATATGGCGTTGGCAAATCCGCTAATCGATCGAATCGGCATCAGTTGGACGGGCAACTTTATTGCCTTTGTCTGATTCTCGTTCAGTCCGTGTCTGTGAGCGGTATTTTACTGGGGTCGTGGGTGGAGGGAGAGCTAAGAAAAAAATGAAAGAGGAGAACAAGAAGGCTGGAAAGACACCATCAATGGATCTGGGGGTTGCCGAGGGGGCTAAGAGAACAGCCTAGTCTCGCGCGTCCAGAAGAGAGTGGTACGGTGGGAAAGCAGGCCAGAAACGAAGGTAGCGGCTACTCTAGATAGCGGGAATGAAGAGAAGAAAGACTCTTCTGCGACGTGGAGGTAGGCTCGCCCAGGACTATGATGCCATTCCATGTTTCGTGTTTTGAAACAGTCTGGGATGGCACGCAATGCATTGCATGGCGTACCGAACAGTTCGAGACACGTGGGGAAAAGACGTTATCCAAGACGTTGTTTTGTATAAAGCATAGAGCATGAATCTAGGCAGACATAGACTCAAAGCCCGTGAAAGAGCGTCAATGAGGAATCGAGTTTGCAACCCCTTTTATACCATCGGGGTTATAGTAGGCACGAGCCTAGTCAAGCGCGATAGTAGACAACGAATTAGGATATCTCTTTGGGGGGAAAACATACAAGCACCGTGAACGAGCGTTGCACGTAGTTCAAGATCTCCACTGCGTCGGTAGGATCAAAGCCCTACACTGGTATTAAGACTCTTGGACATATGCCATCAAATCCCGTAAGTAAGTAGTATTAGAAAACAATCTATTGTAACCAGCTCGACAAACGCGGCCCCATCTCCTCACCCTATCATCTTGTCATACCAGACTTGCACAAGTCAATCCATGTTAATTTCTCTGTTTCCCTCTCTGACCCTATCACTGGCAATTTAGCCCTCACCTTTCCTATTTTGCTCGCTATCCTTGCTCCAGCCTCAGCCTCAGCCTCAGCCTCCCTGACAATTTTTTACAAGCTGTGATTACAGCTTGTAAGTAATCTCAGCTGCCAATACTGTGAGCGATGAGCTCGCCAGTAGCTCCAATATAGGCACCGTGCTTTCCATCTCCTAAGCAATCCACCTACATATCTCCGCCACAACAAGCGAGTCCACTCCGTACTCTGTTATTCCCTTCTCAGGACTGATATCGTCCTCTGCAGTCGAGAGGCGCTCTGCGATTTTGTGGATCAGCGCGGCGAGGACGACGGCTGTTACTTCGTCAAAGGTTTTGCTGGAGCGGAGATCGTTGCGGGAAAGCTCTTCGGCACTGCCTTCCGCGCCGCCAATAAGGTCGGTGGAGGTGGCGAAACGCCGACGGAAGTGAGAGAAGAGCGGCGTGTCGAAATTGTCGAGCGACTGGCCGTTTTTCCAGGCTCCAAGACCCGTGACGGGTTGTGAGAGGACGCCGGTTCGGCGAGGTGAGGCGATGGCGCTTTTGATTGAGGCGAGCAGCGTCTTCGGGTCTGTAGCAGAGAAGCCCTGGCGTTACATTCCCGCTGCGAGTTCCTATATTTCGGAGAAGTACCCAAGTTCTGCGATGACTCCGAAGTCAAGCGTCAAAGCTGGAAGATCGAGAATGTTACGGTAGGCATCAAAGGCGTTCATGAAGCTGGATCCGGCGGCATAAGCTGCTTGAGTTGCGTTGCCGATGATTCCGCTGATCAATGATAGCATGACGAAGAAATCCAAATCGCGCGGGAGACAATGGTGGAGACTCCATGTCCCTTGGAGTTTGGCCTGTACCACTGCATTGTAGTCGTCCACAGTCAATCTCTCAATATAAGTGTCCTGGATACGAGGTATCCAGTTAGCGCATACCAAGAGTAGAAGAATTGATCGGGTTTGGACTTCTGCATAAAGATCGAAACGAACAAGGTGGTGAAGAGAGATTGATCGAGCACCCACCCTAAGCAGCATCGCTTCTTGGACAAGCCCACGGATAGGTTTGGCATCACGCGCCAACGTTACTAACATCTCCTTGGTTTGTATGCCATCGCTAATATCACAGCCACAAAACGTGGCAGCAGCTCCCTCTGCTTCCAGCATCTGAACGGATTCTCGAGCCTGCGGCTTCGACACGCCGCTGCGATTCACGAAGACTAGATGCCGGGCGCTATGCTCGACCATCCACAATGCGTGGCACGCCCAATACCCCCCAATCCGCCAACGAGCACGTACGATGCCTCAGAACGGAAGAGATCCAGCCTTGGTACCTGTGGAACGGCCGACTGCATTTAGAAAAGCTCCTGTGCACAATGACAATTCAAGTATTATTCTACCTTAACCATGACTCCTGACCCGCCGCGGTCACCACCTTCTTTGCAATAGCAACGGTACTCAGGTACTTCAGTGCTTCGTTGAGATGAGCAAATGAGTACGTAATCGGCTTTGAAAGCCCGTTGATACTCTTGACTCGCAAGATGCATATCACATCGGTCCAAACTCGATCGGCAACGTCTGGTCTTTCCCTAAGCAAGCTTGCTAGATAGAAGGAGGCGAACAAGGCATCTTTAGAGAAGCTAGCCACCTCCATGCGGCGGGGATGAGGGACATCGCTGCTAGTGTTGCTTTTTCGGTTTTCCAGTATCAGCGTTCTGTTTTCAAACCCCTCCTTACTTCTGCCATCGCATTCTAGTTGACGCTCTCTGCTTTGGTTGAATGCTAATCACTCTTTTTACCATTTCATTCTCTTCATTCAGTTTCTTGTTTCATTGGCATTCCTTTCTGTTGTTTGTTTCTCATCACTCACTGTGACAGGTTCCCTCTCGAGATTGTAAGTTTTGCCATAACGTGCATGGCTTTCCAGCCTAAACGTCATTAGTTGTGTCGGGATACTCGGTGTTTGACGTATATTTTATATAGGAAACATAGAAGCAATTCCATTGCAATCTCCACGAATAGGCGATCACACAGAGAGTTGACGTTTGGAAAGAGTAAGGCGTCCTCATCTAAACCTTGACCTACTACAGAACTCCGTCAGCACTATCCGTAATCCGAGGATCTGCTTGCTCGTGCTTATAATGATGACTTCGACCAGGGCTTCTCACAGGTAATCTAGATCGTTTTATCGCAATAACACACTGACACGAAGCCTGTCAATATCAAGGGTCGGCTTTCGGCCTTGAGTCCTTGACGGCTCATATCTTTATGTTTTATACAGAGAAGGCGACATTCCTGAGAGTTGAACACCGTTGGTTCGTGCGGGCTACACCTCCGGTAGGTAAGCCATGGAGTGTCTGTATTTCGGCTGCAGGCCATTAGCATCTAAATGGACTACCGGTTTCATTGAGGGATGGGAATAGGCGACGCAACTCACGTTTCGCGAGTATTGGCGGAGAAAACAGGATTAAATCAGGCGAACCACGGTTTTGCAGAAAATGACCGTAGAAAAGCTCGGTTGAACGCATAATTTGGACCGGTAGGCTAGACTATGTGGCTGCGACAATTGCACGAGGTACAAATACAAGGGCCTGCGTACCGCCAGCGTAAGCCTCATACGAGCTCAACAGGGTTTCAACTCACTTACCAATCACAGGGCTACCTTATCTTCCCGATTTATAAAATTAATTTCTCAACATTGCGACCTCACTCCTCCCCCGTCACACGTCAGTGCCTGCTGGACCTTATACCATCGTCGACGAGGATTGAGGCTGACGAGATTCATTCTTTGAGAGGAAAATCCACTCTGAAGTCCGTTGAATCAGGGGTTTCCTGAATTTGACGTCGACTGAAACGGTTAGTGCTTCCTCAGCCAGGAACAGTATAAGAGTCACAACTTCTGCACGGTGAGGATGCCCAGCTTTATATCCACCCAGGTGGCCGCCTCCGGCGCATGGCAGACTCGCCCAATTCATGTTGGCTTTGGTTACGGACATGGGCTTTCGCTCACACAGCCTCTTCTCATTGCTGATGCACCTTGCCCATGTGCCATGTGCCTTGTCGTCATAGGTGGCGACGTCTCCCTTCCGCATGGTTTGGCATCTGACCAGGATCAACGCTTCTCATCATTTCCTGAAGATGAGGGAGACAGCTGCAACGGCACTCTCAAAGAGCTTTGTTCGCGGAGCCGATCGATGAAATTCATGTCAGGTATTGAAATCTGCAGGTGGAGTACACGTGCTGCTGCAGGATAAACGGAGACATGCTCATTAACACAGTGGCACTTTCCTCCTCGAAGACCCCGTTCATGTCATAGCGGATTCCTGCCACGTCCCTGCTCTGCCGCGCTGCTGCCAGCCCTGCCTGCCCTACTCTGTTGCCTGCGGTGTTGCTTGCGGTATTGCCTGCCCTGCTCTGTCTTGCTCTCTACCCCGCGGCCCAGCCACCTGCCTCTGCTGCGGTGCGTGCCTGCTGCCTGCCCTGCTGCCTAGCCCAGCCTTTGCGGTTCGCCGGCTCTTAAATTATCTCGAATCTTTATCCCTCACTTTCTAAAGCGGAGCGTCCTGATATTAGCTGTGGGTATATACCGTTAGTCCGTCCTCGTAACGATCTAGGGTAAGAAGATATAACACTAAGTATGGAAACCTTCGCTACAGAGACCGGAACCGAGAAATTAAAAGAATCCAAATAATTCTCTCAACTTGAGCCATAGAGCTTAGATATATATTAGTAGCTATTCCGAATAAAGAAGAATAAAAGATTAGAAGACGGCCGGATTATAACTTGTTTTCATATATAGATCACGCGAAAATAGCTCGCGAGGGGTAGGAAAGACGAATGGATTTTCGTAATATAAAATAGAACTATCATCGCTGGCCTACTCGTATTGTAAGATACTATACCAGCGAGCACGAAGCGTATCGACTTCGGAAATCCAATCCCGATCAGCGTACCTTGATTTCGATACTACCTAAAGAAAATAGGAGGAGGCGCTAAAACAGAGCGATAATAACTATATAAAATTACCTCTTAAGCTTTCTTAACGTAAATCTTATATAGTACTCGTATCAGATAACCCACGAATAAAGTAATAATTGAAGCTATTCAGATCCATGCCTTTATAATTCCTTTAGCGCTTTTCCAGCGGAAGCGAAGGGTAGAGTAAGGGGCCAAAAACGTGCCCTATGGATAGACCATGATCTGCAGCAGGATAAGATCCCTATTACCAGTGGAAGGGATAGCCCTAAGCCAGTCCATTGGAATGCTGTGGAGCTCGAATGGGTCCCTTCAGCTGGCACTCACCCCTGCCTCACCCTCGCCTCACCCAGCACGGGTGAGATAGCGGCGCCTCTTACCCTCCAGAACGGGAGCGGTAATTGGTGAGGTAGTGAATCGGGTCAAGCAATGCTCTTTTCCAAAAATCGTGCGCGTTGTTGCGGGTGCTCGAAAGAATCAATACGGGTATCGCCTAGCTACCTTGAAGTATCACTATGCCATCGCCCCAAAGGACATGCTTAATGCAAGATCTAAATACTGTACCAAGCGTGTGACCTCGCCTAGAACAGGTAGCGGATGACTCGAGACCGCTATTTACATCCACTCACCACCCAACCAGCGGTTGAAGAATTCCAAGCTCGATTCCGGCTGGTCTAATGGAACCATATGGCCTCCCGCGTGGAGTCTCATGAAGGTGAGATTGCCATTGCTCTTAACCTCGCCAATCTTCTTGCCGTCACCGCCAAGCTTCAAATCCTCAAGTCCGACCTTGTTATAAGCCTTTTGACCGGGCCACTCAAGTGCTTCAGTCCATGCACGGTTACCGAGCCAGTTGCAGATGAAGTCTGCGTCACCCTGATCATGAAAGTCAGTTTAGTCGGTCAAGAGACTTGAGAAGTCACTTACAGCGTAGATCAAGACAGGCATCTTCTCTAAAATACCTGGCACGAGGCGGTGGAACGGCATCATCCAGTCACCAGCGAACAGGAAATTCCGGTTGACATCGGAGTTGCAGCCTTCGTAGCTGTCAATTTCAGCGCCGAGCGCCTCCATAACCTCAGGCTTGTTGAGCCATTTGCTGATCCATCCAAGCTGAGTGTAGCAAAGCGATCCACCATCCTCACATTGCACACGGACGTCGTAGGGATTCTGTCCGGTACGCTGGTAGGGGCCAATGATAGCGTTGTTGCAGTAGACTGCTGCGGGCACGCACGACCAAACGCTCTCGCTATTGTAGCAGCCTTCGATGAGGGACTGGCAGCGAGGAAGTGCGTTGTCCATTGCTTGGCATTGGCTCTCGTCGACAACAGCTGGCCAGCCTCCATCACCGCAAGCCATGGGCCTGTAGTACTCGTATTGAGTCAAGCCATCAGTGAGGCCGTTACCAATGAGGATTGACTTCAAATTGATGTTCCTCTTCTTGTGACTCATGATTTCTGAAGTAAAAACGGGGATGTAGTGTCCTGCGTAGGATTCTCCTGCAATATGGAAGTCTTGGTGGGCGTATTGAGGGAATTGTTTGAAGAATAAAGTAAGCAGGGCGTAGACGTCCTTACCAGCCGCAATCGTGTTGCTGACGGATCCTCCACTGTATGAGTAGCCAGTGTTGACTGGCTGGTCGAGGAAGACGACCGATGCGTTCGAGTTCCACGAGTATGGGTTGTGTACAATCTTCAGACTTTCATCAATAGAGGCAGGACCTAGCTCAAGGAAGAGACCGGTCAAAGAACTGCACCCAGGTCCACCGTTAAGCCATAGGACGACTGGATCATTCTCTGGATCATTGCGCGATTCGAAGAACCCTGTCGCACATAATCAGCAAACGGCATATACGATGCTTGAACGCTCTGTACGCACAGTAGAAGAGATGCTTGTCGTTCTCGTTGTCATCGAGATAACCACTGTACTGCTTAACCCCAGGGTCAACCCCGAGCGAAGCGGGATCAACCTTCTTGGTCCTCAGATCGAACGCTTCAAGCTTTCCGTCGAGCTCCCTCTCTTTCTCTCCATTCTCATTCTCGACCCAGATACTCTGAACGTCTGCGCCCTTGATGATGTGATCCCAGTGAGTATCGGGCCGGCGGCTGTGCTTCTTGGGCGGAGAGAAGAAGCTGGCTTTGTCCATCGCCCCAGGGTACATCATAGCAACCTCATCCCATACAGCGCGAGCTTCACCTGTAAGGGACTTTAGGGATTCTTCTAGGTTGTGGAGAGGTTTCGTCCATGAATCGAAGGCATGGTGTGGAGCTTCGAGAACTTGTTGCACGGGCGATAACGCAGCGCATCCTCCTATGAGGAGGGAAGATGCGAGGACTCTCATGCTTTATTCGAGTTTCTGCTCTAATCTTACAATATCCTAGATGTTGATGAATCCCTTGGATGAGTGAATGGGGGATGTTGATGAGTGCTTTTCTGCTTATCTATCGCAGCTGGTCACACTAGGCAACGAGGGCCGCATCAGGGTCAAATGACGTTCATGATCTCGCTAAAGTTCGAGACATTTGATTCGCACCACGAGACTTTACATGAAATGCTGCAGGTTCTTCCTTGTGAGATTTATGTCGAGATACTTTGCTAAAGTTCGGTGAATGCGTGGATTCTCGATCTGGGACGCGTTCCTCTCGACTATCGACTGCGTAAGAGGAACTCATCAATGCCACGAGTGGCATTGGTTTAGTGGCAAACATGTCTCTGCCATTTAGATGGGCGAGATAACATCTTCGAGATGCTAGCCCTTAGAAAGCGAAGAGCTCGCGGTCATTGCAGTTATCCTGGCATGAAATATATCCGAGATCTTGGGTATGACGAGAATACCCACAATGATTTTGTAGTGAAATTATTAATGTAAACGATAGAGGTATGGAGAGGGATTCGAATGAAAAGAAGGAAAGTCTAGAGAATAAGTGAAGGAACCAGTCAGTTAGAATAGATAGAATAATGATTGCTCTTCCTGGACGAAGTCGGTGAAGAACACAATAGCAAGCGCGGGCAACAAACATGAACGAGAGCGGGTTAAGGGCCATCTACTCGAACGTCGTAGGCTGGGAAATTTTGAACAAGCAAATTTGATCGCAATAGAATAGTGAAGTAAAAATGCATGTATTCAGGGAGACCTATATTTACAGCGCTACGAGAAGGGTTCAGGGACACACCTACCAACGGGACATTCGTAGGGCTGAGACCCATAAGCCACAGAGGGAGGCCCCAGAGCTGGTTGCTTAGGTGGCAACAGTCATGCCCGGAACATGCCGGCTGAGGGCATGAAGGTTGAGCTCTAGGGTGCACCCTCGGGGTCCCCAGGCTTCAGCCCTACGACTTTGCAAATTCGTGCTCAAAACCCATGGCTTTCGCTCCTTCCTTCGATGCTCACCGAGCTTGAATGTCGGCTAAGTACTGAATTTCGTTACTGTCGCGTTCAGCTGTTCCATGATCACGCGTTTCCTGCTATCATCACACCAGCTTCCTTGTATGGCGGCTCTAGCGATTGCTTCCCAGTCTTTTATCGTGAGGTCAAACGCCTCTTGTACAGCGCAGTGATTGTCCAATATATAACCCCCGAAATATGCCGGATCGTCACTATTGATCGAAAAGTTGACTCCATGATCCAGGAACGTTCTGATTGGCAATTCTTTAACCTCCTTTATACATCTCAATCTCACGTTGGACAACGGACACATAGTGATCAATATCTCCCTCTCAGCCACCTCACGCATCAGTTCGTTATCGTCGGCTAAACGTATTCCGTGGTCCACCCTCTCAATATGTAACTCCCTCAGCGCCTCTCTGATATACTCCACTGGTCCCTCTTCGCCAGCATGTGCCGTTCTTTTTATGCCTTTCTCCTTGGCGGTCAGATAGACATCTTTCCATTTCATAGGCGGATTGCCCATTTCACTGGAGTCTAGTCCGATTCCTGCCAAACGCCCACTCACTAGATGATCATGCGCTTCTTCGAACATCGAATGTGATTCGGGAACAGGTAGGTGCCTTAAAAAGCACAATATCAGCTTTGTGCTGACTCCAAGCTCGGCTTCTGCTCGCTGGCAGGCTCTCTCGAATCCATCGACCACGGTTTCATATTTCACTCCCCTTGCAGTGTGGGCTTGTGGATCGAAGAAGACCTCTGCATGGACAACTCCATCACTCTTGGCTCGTAGGAAGTACTCCCAAGCTAACTCTTCGAAGTCATGTTCGTATATGAGGCAACTCATGCCAATGTAGTAATAATATAGGAAGTCATCGAGAGAGGAGAAGCGAGTGTAGCGGTCGAGCAGGGCATCAGGCGACGCGAATGCCACATCAGTCAATGGCAGGGGGATGTTGTTCCGGGAAGCGAGAGAGAAGAGGAGGGCGGGGGACAAAGAGCCCTCGAGATGCATGTGGTGTTCACATTTTGGGAGGGCGTGGAGGAATAGGTGCAGAGGCGATTTGCACATTGTTGTGGGCTAGGTTAACTTGGAGCAAAGTCGCAAAAGAATCAATCGTACTCGGCTGAGGGTGTCTGGGACGTTTCATGAACCTGGTTGGACGTTCTCGGATCAAGGATGCTATGGTTGTCAGATTGACAGCGGGCGCTAGTGATCAGCGTTCGAAATTACCAATCATTGCACCTTTATAACGATAGGCTTAACATCGTTTGCTGGGTTCAATATATATCATATTGGGTTCGATTCCTAATGGCGCTGGTTCAATGGTGTTGTGGTTTTGTTCGTATTCTTTAACATGCTCTCATACCATTCAAAAAAATACTCGGGACCTTTCGTACGTTCCCACGCCAGTTTTCGCCTTCGTAGAAATTCAGCACGGGCAATGGCAGGTCCTTGTCCTGCTCGGAAGAACCGTCGAGACCATGCTGCCTACCAATGGAAGCCACGTCTAACATCTGGCTTCATCGTTAAGTGACGGCAACTCGGCTCGGGAAATCGATATTTACAGGTTTCGTGCTCATTTAGTACGCCTGCATCACCAAGAAATTGGGTGGCACAACAGTTTCCAGAACGCACATCTTATCGAGAGGGGTTGATCAGCCGCGAGCCGGGTTATGAAATACGATCATGCTCGTCATGTCCTTAGGTGCGTGCAGAGAGCATTTACCGAAAGCTACTCGGGGTCCAACGGCCACCAAAGCGACGCTCCAACGTCAATGCAGCCTACTATCACCGATCCTACGTTGGGAAGTGCCGTGCACCGTTGGTTTGGACAAATGAGTGGACGGCATTGTTTCCGGATATCTCAGAGAAGGGCTGCGCCAATGGGCTGCTTAGCTTGTTGATCTACAAAGCAGGAGTAAAGGTACAAGATTTCCGGCATTACAGGCGTAATAAAAATGGTACACATGATCTTGATTGAGATGCGACTGAGGCCGGGTCGTAGCACGGGCCTGGATCACGATATCACCAGAGCATTGTTTTCCATTACCAACATGAACATTGCTACATTTGTGGAAAGGCTTTTGTCCTCAGCAGGCTGCGACAATTGTGGGTTAAAACATGATTGCAAGAGGCTATCCTCCATCCTGTCCTGGGGAGTCGCTGCTTCGTTGGTCAGGAGTCGTTCGCGGCTACGGAATACTCAAGCATGTCATCTTAGCTTGGAGAATCAGGAGACAGCAATATTGACCTATGAAAGCAATAAGTACATTACGCTAGATGTACGTCCACACGAGTTTGGCGTCGCAGTGTGCGGGAGAGCCTCAAGCTTGCGACCTGATCAGCCAGTCCATGAGTACTCAAGGAAATGATCTAGGTTGTTGTCAGGGATACTTCCGTGTATATCGAAGATCAGTGACAAGCATGGCTAAGGCTGGGAGCCGGTCAATTGATTCTACAGGGATACGACGAAATTTGGATGTGACAAACGGCCATTATCAATCGACAATTGCCCAGCATGAGCGAATCTCTCAGTGCATGATCTTGCAGTGTTGCAGCTCCTGCAGGTGCACCTTGAAGCAGGACAGAGGTCCAAGATGCCTGTCTTTGACGTCTTCGCGCGTAGAGTCGACGCGACTTGACGGCTTCGAGCGTTAGCGTTACCCTGTTCTGTGAAGATCACTGTGAGGCACAGCGACATCTTTACCTTAAACGTCCAAGTTGCGGGAATTAGGTAGATCTTTGCGATCTCGGCAATATCGTCATCGGCTTCCACTCCTAGTCACACAACCCAAACCTTGGTTGGGAAGAAGTAACGGTCGTCCTCAAAGTGCCCAGTGCCCGTTGGAGATTTCCTTTCAGCTAAAAGCCACCGCGCTGGTTGACTGGCTCAAACGGAAATGGGGAGTCGGGGACAGAGAGCCGCGGGAATTTACATCTGGCACCACTACTACGTAGTATCTCTATTGCTATTTGATGTCGATCAATCGCTTCCTCTCCTACTCTACCAAAGGCAGAATGACATCTCGGCTTCAACTCGGCAAGCCTTTTAAAGCCTTTAGCTTCCCTCGGGCTGGGAACCCGATGTAGATCTTGGTCAAACCACAGGACTCTTTTAGCACCACATCAACCACCTTATGGCCCAGTCAATATCTAGACCTTCCTCTTTCGATTCAAAGAAACCCAATCTTCTTTTGTTGATGGCAAGTATCATTTCTGCTGTTATTGGCTGGACAAACATTGCTCTGTTTCTTTTCCCTATGAACCAACTTCCGCAAGACTCACTCTGCGCGAGCGAGCAGGTCAACCACTCATGTTTTTCGTCATGCCTTGTACGTAACGCTCAGACGTCAACAGTTGTTTGCGGCTGTCAGCAAAATCACCTTCCGATAACCGACCACACTTAATTCTCGTCGAACAAATTGGGGCCTTGGATCCTCAATTGCCTGCATAAAGCTCGGCCCAGCCTGGATCGGCCCTGCGTAACCGTCGTTCGTCAGTCTGGGAGCCAATGACTGATGTGGCAAAGCTCGATATCCAGGCCCAACCTCGACCATAGTCGTATCTACACCTATTTCCATCAGTTTTCTAGAGATTAGCCTTTCCTTCCCCACGGATCATCTACCGAACCGAAACGGAACTCTGATTGGGAGGCATTGTCCTGTTCCGCCACTTGGGGGTGCGCTGCCATTAACTTCGTTGACACTTGAGAAACCCATGACATCGGACACAGAAAGCGGACGCTTGAAGCCTTCCTGACGTGCGGATTCACAGATTTTCCTGGTCGGTTCTGCTCTGCTCCTACTGGCACGTCGTTCGAAGCATCGACAAATTTTGGTATGGGTAAAGAAAGACTAGCTTTATGTGAAGACCATGTTTACTTGTTGCGGATCACCATACTCGTGAGCGTTCGTTTGCCAGAAAGGTCCCATAATGTCTGGACATCAATCAAACATGGTTCCAAGGCCCCCACCGTTGTATGCTCAGGCTCCTCCGCAAAACATCTCGTCGGCTCCCTCCAGCGCCACCCTCCAAAGCCCAATTACACCAGTTACCGGTCTTACTAACTCTGGTCCCTCAAGTCGACCTTCGAGTGGGCCTGGACCTCTCCAGCCTCAACACATATCGTTACCACCTGCGCTTGGCCCACGGTCTACTAGCTATGGCCAAGCTTACCATCCTCCGTTGATCTCGCCAGGAGGTTCTTTCCCTGGATACCAGGCCTTCAGCCAGTCTCATGGACCACTCACTGGTGTACCTAACATGTTGTCGAATGCCCAAATGTCGGTTGCTAGTCTGCAAGGCCAGAAACGTGCTTATCGACAGCGACGGAAGGATCCCAGTTGTGACGCATGTCGGGAGCGTAAAGTCAAGGTTAGTATAACTTGAGGCATGTGGGTGCAGGACTAATAATTGGTCTAGTGCGACGCCACGGATAGTTCGAGCTGCACGGAGTGTTCCAGTAGAAATGTCAAATGTCAATTTACAAAAGAGACCAACAGACGAATGTCCAATATTAGGTCAGTAACTCGAAATCTACTGCTAATCTGACCTAATCGAACAACTTGCTCAGGCATAACCAAGATCTTCAGAAGGAATTAGCGCAGGCGAGGTATCAGGTCAATCATCTCCGTTCGATGATAGAGAGTGGAAAGGAGGAAGATCCTGCACACTATGTCTCCACAGCACATCTTCCGGTTCCCGAACCTGCACACAATCATAACCTCTCGCATCTTCCAGACCCCGAATCCCACCACATACAGTACGCTGCGGAACAATCCCCGGAACTTGAACAAAGGCAGCCTAAAAGAAGGAAGACCACGGGCACTATGGATTTCTCTAAAGTCGGGAACAACATGCAAAAGCTTGGCCGTGGTATCTTCAAGCTTCCATATCCACAAGCACAATCTCCATCCTCTCCGTCACTATCTGGCTCTCTCCCTAATCTTCCTCCAAAGAATGAGGCGGACATCTTGCTGAGGCAGTACCAATTCACCATGCATCCGACGCTACCCATGATCCACTGGCGTACTTTCAAGGAACAGTATGAGACGGTGTACCGGACTAGATCACTGGATAAAGCCCGGCGCATATGGGTTGCGCTTTTGTATGCCGTGTTTGCCTGTGGGACCCTTCACCGCTCCTGGCAAGAAGGCAGGAAATACCTTGAGATTTCTAGATCTTTGCTAGACCTGTGGGCTGAAGAGCTGACTCTGGACCATGTTCGAACTGCTTTGCTGAGCAGCATCTTCCTATTGGAAATGAACCTCAAATCTGCTGGATGGACCTACCTTGGCTGCGCTGTCCGGGGATCCTTTGACATCGGCTTGCATTGTGAAGCTGGATCCTGGTCTGCTATCGAAGAGGAAATGCGAAGACGTGTATGGTGGTGTGTGTACTCTTGTGATTGGTGAGTTTTCTGTCTCTAGTAACATATCCCTTACTGACCTTGATAGTCTATTGTCACTTGAACTCGGACGGCCAGCACTGATTAAGGAAGAGGACTGCAATGTTAGCATGCCTAGTCCGGTCGACGACCAGTATCTACGCGAGGATGTCGATTGGATTTCGCCGACGCCAGCGCAGTCAATATCGCCACTTCTACCAATGATCCAGATCATTGGCGGGATTGCCAAACTTCTACGGATACTCAAAAGTCGATGCTTGACGAAATCAGTGTTACAAGCATATGATGCGCATTTCAAGAATTCTTTGCAGGCTTTCCCAGCACCGGGCCAGGTCCGACCAAACGACTATCTCGATGCTGTTGAGCTGCCGCCTATGATCTACCTTCAAAACGCTCGCCTCATGCTCTTCCGGCACAACCTCAACCCTACATGTGAGGATCATGAAAGATCGGATGCATTGGATAAATGTGCTCTGGTCGCTAGAGATACTGCGCGCTTGCTTTCACGCTGTATGCAAGAGTCACCCGTCACGCACTCCCATCCATCCAACGAAATCGGATCCTGGGAAGCACGCATGGTCTCTGCGGTGAGCGCCTTCTTATGCACTCATATCTGGCGCTGTACCCTGTATTTGTGTTTCCGATCTGACTGGGAGAACGCATTGTGGTGTGTTCGAGCAAGCGCTACAATTGCAAATGCGCGACCTATAAATACTGCCTGCGGTCGCTATCTGGAGTTCTTCCTATATCAACTGCTCGATAGGCAGAATTCGAGAGATCAGCTCGACAACGACGAAGAGATGATTGCGTATGCGTCGGGCGACCTGCAAGGCAGCTTCGAGAACTCTTGGATCTGGAAACCGAGCAGAGCGAGCAAGACGGGTGTGCAGGCCGAGAGGCGCCTACAGGATTCTGGTGGGATTGAGAATGGAGCAGTGCATAGCCAGAAAACCTCCAAGGAACTTTCAGACACGGAACTCTCTGACTGGGCTGGCTGGGAGAATGTTCTCAATATCCTGTCGAGGCTGTTCCAGGAGCAGCAGGAAGAGATACAGCGTCGAGAGATTATGCAAAATACATCGCTACGGCCACCACTGATGTTGCCACCCTTGGCACCATCCCCTGCTTCAGCAGGCTCCTCGAACCGAATGAGTATCAGGGACTTGATATGATCTTATCCAAGTAGGACACACCAGACTATTGGGCGGCAAGTTGAAGAATTGGCGCCGAATTGGACGACTTCATGGACAGGATATACTGTTACTAGACTTATCCCTTCCACCGGCAGAGGGTTCGTTTTCCTTGGCACGGAACATCACTTCTTGAGCCCAAGAACAAACCAGCTAGAGCGCGACAGCACGGGGATCAAGTCCTCAATTTTTGCGATTATTTTTGTTAATTCGAGCCTGAAGTACCATACACTGAAGTTTCCAAGAAATTCGTCTAGTGCGCATTGACTTGTACTGTATACAGCCCGTCGCACATGAGGGCATTCTGCCAAGCAAAACGAACCCTCTTTCTGCCGGTGGAAGGGATAGCATCCTTATATTCGGGGAGGAAATTTAGGATCATGGTATTGTAATCGATAGAGGCGGATGGTAATGCCAGGCTCGTGGTGCTCTTGGTTGCATTTCCTGTATATACTTCGATTCATGAACATACTTCTGGTGTGTGGGGTCGTCTTACTCTCTGTCGAAGATAGAGATCATACGGCATTCGAGAAATTCAGCTCCTGTAATTGTTGTGCCAGCTTTGGAATGTCCCGAAGCTGCTTATGTGGGCGTTCAAAACACAGAATGCGAGACAACTCCTCAGCGGCCATACGTTGATAAATGCAATCTTCTTGTATCATCATGAGACATTTCTTCTGCACTTGTCCCAGTATGTCGGAAACATGTTAAATACTCCAAAACTTTTCAAAACGTGCTCCTGTAAGTACATGTAGAAGTATTCCCTACAGTCAATGACAAGAATACATCCAACAACAGTCAAAGGAACAGACTCGAAGTGCTCACAAATCTGCCTGCTTTGCGTGGTTTCTCTTGAGGCTGACTGTTGCCGAGTCTCTGCCGCCAAGCCGAATCCTTCCCATGCAGGACTGCCTCGAGACGGCATGCCCTTAACAACGACAATGTAAGAACTCTACCGAATATTCGATCAGAACAATTCCAATGTCCTGCTTCCTGATCTCGAGTTCAACAAGACGACCTTACCTCCGCGTCCACTCTTCAATTTCTCTTGCTTCCGTTTCCCCCGTATTGCGTCAGCCCACGGTCTCACTTCTCCACACTTCCGCGACTTTAGAATACCACCCCTTCTGAACGTTCTGGGTCCTCCATACGACTAGTCTACACCATATCAGGTCTTCTCCGCCCAAAGAAGTACAGCGGATGACCTGCCAATTCAAAGAGATATCGGTTTAGAGACTGGCCGTATGGGCAGGAATTCGGTCTACTTGTCGTCACAGCTATACTTCGGCCAACTCTCCCATCCCAAGTCTATCAAGCATGCCTTTCCGAGCAAAAATGAAGCGGGCTCTCGGCCGGTCCCCTAGCAGCGCTGGCGACGACCTTACCAAAACAGACACAGCCAAGTCCACCAAATCAAAACAGCGCAAGAAGGAGAAACTCCCTGACAACATCTACAAGCCGCACGAGATGCCCAAGCCCAAGTATCGTGGTCCCTACAATCAAGCACACCAAGACAAGCTGTCGGCGTTTAGCTTTGGAGATGCGTGGAAGAGGAGGAAGAGCAGTGCTACGGGGAATAGTGATATGAGCCCTATGGGAAGTCGGATTATGAGTAGGCGGGGGAGTGCGTGGAGTAAGAGGAGTAACAAGTTGGGGAGTAGGCAGAATTCGACGTTCGCGGGAGTTGACGAAGGGGAAGGGGATGATGATGTTAGGAACGGTAGGTCCAGAGTCTGGTATTCCATTGGCTGGTATGTGACTGTGTGCAGTAGGACTTTCGAGACAACATACAGCAGAAAACCGAAGACCCAGGACTACTGAGAATGAGATGAATGGTCTCGAGGCGCAGAAGACGGTTACGAACGGTGACACATACGGCCTTAGCACGCAAAAAACGCTTACGAATGGACAATTTTTTACTGAAGACGAACTTGCGAACGCTCTGTCGCAGAGTACAATCAAGGCATCGAGGAGGGACATGGATTAGCGGTTGTGTATACAAGATTAGCGCTTGGTATATGATTGTACGACTATGTAGAAGGCGGTCAACATTGATCTTATTAGCCTTTAGTAGGACATGCCCAGATCTTGTCAAAGATAAATTGTCTTTCAAGACGATAACACGAAGCTAGAGATTTGGCTGGTCTGAAGGATATAGTCGGGATTGCTATGGGGAAAAACCTTTCGCTGACTCATGAGCCATCAAGTCACCTGCCGCTTGCATAGACCTCGTACCAATGATGGTATGCTTCCGACTACAGAGTTATCCTCATGTCCATGTCTTCTGATCTGCATTACCCTGCTGCAGCTTCAATCAAAGCAAGGAATTGCACGACTTCTAACCAGTAAGCAAGGAATAGTAACCTCAAACGAACAGTGCCGAGAATTGAGGATTATGTGTAAGCGCAAGAAAATCAATGAAGGGAAATTGAGTTGGGTGTGGCTGACGTGGCTGTGCACATGTGGCTGAATGCAGACCGCTGCGATGTGCCCCACCATTCACATTGCATCGAGCGTGTTGCTCGTAACTTTCCTATCTCGACCATGGCAATTGCGCCAGCAAACCGGTTGTACACGTGCAATCTTTCGCAATCAATCGCCTTCCATCTGTTTTCCTTGTAATACATCGAGCACGCCTCTATACAACGGCGGTGAGCTTAATCAGTGAATTCAACTTGATCTTCCTGCCGCGTGTCAGAATTTTCAGGCTAGCTCAAGTCGATGGTGCGATAATACCGTATGTCGCCTTGATAGGGGATAGCGACGTGAAATGACGTAGGAAGTGCGGGTTCAATCCTTGTCGAGGCGTAAATAGAGCTTCCAAGCTTGGAGTGACTTGAATATAATTACCACTTCAGCTCGCATCCTGTCACGTCCTCTATCTACACTTCACCCCTTTCCTCTTCCTCTTCCACCGTACAAGTTTCAACACCCTCCCGTCTGCATAATTCTGCGGGACTCAACCTCATAACCTCGCTTCTCCAGATCATCAACTTTTCCACACAGAAACAGCTCACAGTCGAAGCCTCGCAATCATGGAGAAGCTTAAGAACCTGATGTGCGTAGTCACCGCACCCTACAACCCCAACATTAAAGTGGTATATTCTGACGACTATATAGCAACCCTGGGAGCAAGAAGGATGATGAAGTTATGTACGGTTCTGGAATGTCTGAAGACCCCGTACACTCTGGCCAGGGCTCTCACTTCGGTAGCAGTCGCACTGCCGGCAACGACCCGCTCTCGTCCTCTACCAACCCCACCTCTACGTCTGGCGGTGGCTATGGCAGCACCACTGGCAACGACCCCCTATTGACCTCTACCCATACTACTACTCCAACTACCACTGGCACAGGCTACGGCAATACCTCTCGCAATGACCCTCTGTCAACCTCTACCAACCCTACTGGTGGCAGCCAGTATGATACTGCCTCTAGTGGACAAGGCTCTCACGGTCTAAACGAGCCATACGCTTCACGTATGCCAGGCGGCTTCGATGATGACGCTGCAACCACTGCGAGTGTCCGATCTGGTGTCCCCGGCCAATCCCAGTCCGGCTCGAACATCACAGGCACTAGTGACTCGGGCCTTAACAAGCCCCTTCCTCGTGAGCCTGCTTCTGCTGGTACTGGTACAGGAGCCGGCAGCAGCTTGACTGGAAATAGTTACCCAGATCGTAGCGTTGGAAGGTAAGACCCATTCTGAACTCGTTGAGCTTCAACTTGCTAATTCAAGACTCAGCTCTACATACGACGACCAATCTACAGGATCATCCCACCTCGGTCGTGATGCAGCACTCGGCGCTGGGGCTGTTGGAGCTGGAACTGCTGCTCATCATCGTCAGGAAAAATCTCAGCATGACAACTACGCACCCGAAACCGGCCGCTCGTTCCCTCTTGGAGGCAATTTTAATGCACCGCCAGACCCTAATCGCGGACCTAGACAAACAGCAGGAAGCGCAGTTGGATCCTCAACAGCGGGCCCACACTCATCCAATTTGGCCAACAAGGCCGATCCTCGTGTAGATAGCGACCTAGATTCCGGGAACACCGCCTTCGCCTCTTCTGGCACGGGTACCGGCTACGGTTCAGGTACTGGTGCCATACCGAGCTCAGGAAACCAAGGCTCCTTGGGTAGGGACGCTGGGCTCGGGGCTGGAGCCGGAGCAGGAGTAGGAGCAGGAGCCGTTGACTCTGGTAGGACATCTGGCGGATATGGCCCTGAATCATGGGAGCACGACCATGGTAGGCATGGCCATCAGTATGAAGGAGACCTATGCGGGACGACGTCTGGCCCGACGGGCGCACATCCTTTGCATACTTCTGGTTCGCATATCACCGATACTGCCAATCGTCTGGATCCCCACGTTGCGGGCGGTGCTACTGGAGGTGTAGAGCACACTTCCCACCATGATCACCGTGGCGAAGAAGCTGCACTAGCTGGGGGAGCCGGTGGTGCTGGACTTGGAGCCTATGAAGGTAGCCGTCGTGCACCAGGTAGCTCTACTGGTACAGGAATTGACTCATCGAATGCGGGCGCTACCGGATCTTCGTCTACCGGCAAGACGGCTGGATTTCACAAGAGTGACATGTTGAACAAATTGGACCCTCGCGTTGACTCTGACCTGTCAAAGCAACAGGCAGGCTCAACGTCAGGTATGGGTGCTACGGGAGCATTAGACCCCTACTCGCCCACCGCGCCAACCGGCCGTGATAGACACCTTGGCCGCGACGCTGCTTTGGGTGGAGCTGGCGGTGCTGCAGCCTACAAGGCCGAGAAGCATCATGGGCACGGAACCGGAACCACTGGCACGACCTCGGGCTCTGACCCATATGATACCTCGCGTACTACTGGCATAACCTCTAGCGTTGGCTCTTCCGACCCATATGATAGTTCGCGTGGTACGACCGGAATAAAGAAAGACCATCATCTCGGTCGTGATGCCGCTCTGGGTGCTGGAGCCGGCGGTTTGGCTTACGAAGCGGAGCGCCACCAGGGGAAGCCCACCCAATCCTTCACGAGGCCAAGCGATACGACTGGTAGCGCCTACGGTAATACTGGTGGCCAGACTGACTCGAACTATGATCAAGCAGGGACTCAACTTGCAGGCAGCGGTCACCAGCCAGTGACTGGAAGACATCACATCACAACAGGAAATGGCGCCGAGAAGTCTCATAAGAGCCATGGCATTCTCGGTCAGCACAAAGACAAAGATGCCGCTGAGGTAGGCGGTGCTGGCTACGAGGCTGAGAGGCTGCACAATACCGGTCGAGTCGACCCTGGAACCCAAGTCCGCGAACACGAGCATCCCGGAGCTTCACTTGCGACATACCCTTCGCCTGGCTACGGCAACGAGCGCGCCGATGCGGGTACCTCCCATGGTCATCACACAGCTCATCACACAGGCCGGGACGCTGCACTAGGTGGTGCTGCCGTTGGTGGTGCTGGTTACGAGGCTGAGAAGCTGCGTGATCTATCCGGTAGTCATGACATTAATCAAGGGCCTCAAGGCTTTGGCCGTACCGCGGAGCCCACTCACGGTCAAATGCACGATCCATCGCGAGACTTTGATCCATCATCAAATTATGGCCATACGGGTAATCGGGAGCCTACGCATGGTCACACTGGGAGGGATGCTGCCCTTGTTGGAGGTGGTGCTGGGGCCGGAGCTCTTGCAGGACATGAATATTCCGAGAAGGATGCCAAGCACTTGCAAAAGGAGCACGATAAGGAGGAAAAAGCCTTAGAGAAGGAACACTCCAAAGATATCAAGCAGCACGATAAAGAAGTTGTAAAGCACCAGAAAGCTATCGAGAAGGATGAGAAGAAGCACGAGAAGGCCATTGAGAAAGATGAGAAACACCATGAGCATGGCGGCGAGAAGAAGAAGGGAGGTCTCCTCGGATTGTTCCATCGCGAGAAGCCCGACCCTGAACTGAAGGAAGATGAGGCCCGTCGTCAAGCTGAGGCCTCTGGCAAGCTTAGACAAGGTGGTACTTATCCAGGGGAAATGGCCGCTGGAACAGGTGCTACGTCCCAAGGGCTTGAGCGACCATACGGCACTGAATCCGGTAACGCGATTTCTGATTCTTGACACCCTGTTTGACACCCTTTCTGGGGGGTGAAGTTATGTATTTCCAAAGGGGATCGTCGTCCTTATCCCAAATCTACTCCCAGGACATGTCTTGCTACCCAGATACTCGTCTGTAAAGTAGTAATGCTAACTCCGATTGTGCCAGGTATTCAAGATACCCCTGTCGGCTTTGGCAATGCTGCCCCCTCAGGTCTGGAGGGAACGTCTGGAGGTCTCGAGAAAGACTACGCTGGCACAGGCGCCACGTCTCGCGGGACTGAGGGCGCGTATGCCAGTGGTACTCAACCGGGCGCCCAGGGCATAGGCTCGGGCATTACTACTCACGACGCTTATGACAATGACCCCAACAAGCACAACAAGCTTCACAAGGTAAGCTAAATAACTTACAGCTCACTGAAATGCCGAGCTGACAAGCCGGACAGGACCCTCCTTCCAAAGTCCCTGAGTCTCGCGGTCTTTGAGCACCAGTCTCATGACAGTTCGTGACTGTTGGCGACAGTTGATGGTTAATGTGGATGAGCATTATTTGAAGATGAAAGAATGCAACTTAATGCGGGAAAATCATACCCTCTTCTCTAGCCATGCTTGCGTGCTCTAGCGGTCTTATTGAATGGCGAAATATCCTTATGATGCTCTCATGCTGTGATAATGTACCTAGCAATGCTGCAAGCGAATCAAGGATATTATTCGTACGATAATACTTTACCTTACGAATTGGAAGTACACACAGCGTGCATGAAGCATGATGCTTTGATTCGTCTCAAATCACCGGGTGATCCCGAACATGGCCTAGAGTCTTCCCACAACAGGTGGAAAACAAGCTTTGGTCCCTTGCACAAAAACTTGGCAATTTGAAGCTCGACTAGCTGGTACCTTATTTCTCCTTGCACACGTCAACAGCGGGGTTGCTTTTCGCTCGCGCTTGACCTCCTCGATCACTCCCGCTTCAAGCTTCTTCTACCTCAGGTCTTCGTCTACCTCACCCATCCCACTGCTGAATCTTTAAACCCCGAAAATCAAACCAGCAAATACCAAATACCACAAGAGAGTATTCATCAGAATCCCTTGAACAAAAGCAACCATGGTCCACCTCGCCAGCGTCCCCAATGACAAGGCCGCTAATACACCCCTTGTGAAGGGAATGGACAAGCTCAAAGTCGAGCCTAACGACGACGAAGATGAAGTCACGGCCTCCGTCTACGGCTCCCGCTTCGCAGCAGAATGCTTGCCCATGCATGAGATGCCAGAGCGAGAGATGCCCAAGGAAATTGCGTACCGCATGATTAGAGATGATCTGAGCTTGGACGGCAACCCAATGCTTAACTTGGCCAGCTTCGTGACAACTTACATGGTACGCTGATTTGTCTATCGTTTGCCAATGCAGATTGATGCGGGCCGAATCGAGAGCTAATGCAAGAGATTGTTTGTTAGGAAGAGGAGGTTGAGAAGCTTATGGCTGAGGCCCTTCCGAAGAATTTCATCGACTATGAGGAGTATCCTCAGACGGCAGATATTCAGAATCGATGTGTGAGCATGATTGCACGCATGTTCAATGCTCCTACGGCTTCGGATGATGAGAACTCTATGGGTACGAGCACTGTCGGCTCGTCTGAGGCTATCGTACGTCCCTTGTCGGACTTCCTTGCCTCAAATAGGCTTGCTAACGAAGTATAGATGCTAGGAACCCTCGCGATGAAGAAGCGCTGGCAGAACAAGCGCAAGGCTGCCGGCAAGGACTACTCAAAGCCCAACATCGTCATGAACTCCGCTGTCCAGGTCTGCTGGGAGAAGGCAGCTCGCTACTTTGAGGTTGAGGAACGCTACGTTTTCTGTACCGAGGACCGCTACGTGATTGATCCCAAGGAGGCGGTGGATCTCATAGATGAGAACACGATCGGCATCTGTGCTATCATCGGTACGACGTACACTGGTGAATACGAGGATGTCAAGGCAATCAATTCGCTTCTGGTTGAGAGGAAAATTGACTGTCCCATCCATGTGGATGCTGCTAGTGGAGGCTTCGTCGCTCCTTTCGTTGTGCCCGACCTAGAATGGGACTTCCGTTTGGAGAAGGTCATCTCTATCAACGTCTCTGGGCACAAGTACGGTTTGGTAACCCTTCCTTCGTCTGCCATTTAATGTATCATAGCAAGCTAACGCATGGTTAGGTATACCCTGGCGTTGGATGGATCGTCTGGCGCTCCCCTGAATACCTACCCAAAGAGCTTGTCTTCAACATCAACTACCTTGGAGCAGACCAAGCTTCCTTCACCCTAAACTTCTCCAAGGGCGCCTCTCAAGTCATCGGACAATACTACCAGATGATCCGTCTTGGAAAGCATGGCTACCGCTCCATCATGATGAATCTCACCCGCACATCCGACTACCTAGCCGCCAACCTCAAGAACATGGGGTTCCTGATCATGAGCAAGACAGGAGGAAACGGACTACCGCTCGTGGCTTTCCGACTGGATCCCAAGAAGAAGCACCACTACGACGAGTTTGCTGTCGCCCACCACTTGCGTGAACGAGGCTGGGTCGTGCCTGCATATACCATGGCGCCTCACAGCGAGAAGCTCAAGCTGATGAGAGTTGTCGTACGAGAGGATTTTTCTCGAGCGAGATGTGATAGTTTGATCAACGATATCAAACTATCCCTGCAGACTTTGAATGAGATGGACAAGGAGACTGTCGAGAAGCATACCGAACGTCTCAAGAAGCATGGCACTGCGAGTGGCAAATCAAAGCACAATCATCCTCACTACAAGAATGAGAAGCATTCGCTGCAGGGTAAGAGTGGGAAGACTCATGCGGTCTGCTAGATGTGATATGAGGGACGGGGGAGATGATGCGATGATGCGATGATGGCATTACGACAAGCATGCAATTACGAACTCAGGGTCAAGTAGCGAAAGAACGAGTAGCGGGCCGGAAAGTACTGAATACAATGCATTGCAGGATTAATTCCGACTGCCTGCTATCTCTGGGAACATATCATGGCCTGATAAATCGATATTACGTGTTTTTACCAGTCGTATTGCGACTCGGCTTCAACAAAGAATACGAACAAGACCACAACACTGTTGTACCAGCGCCACTAGGAGTCGAACTTAATATGGCAAAGTATTGAAACCCAGCAAACGTCCAAGGGCGAACAAATTCACAACATTGCATTCCGTGACATCATATTCCTTCCGGCCTAGCTCTCGTGGAAGCTTAGTTGCAGTGATGCATAAATTATACCACTCGTGCCATACATCTTTTCGGCATCCATTCCGCCTTAAGTTGAGCTGACCTGCCGATCCTCTAGAGCGGAAGCCGGATGAGGGATTTTCTATATTCATCTATTGTATATGGTGAGGAGGACCACTAGGTATCCCAGCTCAAATGCTCAAGAGGGCAGTGAACACCCAACTCATGACCTTAGAATGTTGATTGTTGACTAGCTCAATTATGGCAGTAAATGGTAGATGCCTAAACTCAGTGTTCAGAAGAATGGTGATACTCTTTCTGTGAGCCCAGATCATTAGCAAGTGCCCAACTCAAGAACCCAAAGAAATGATATACTTCCTACTTCGGTACGCAAGAGAGTGGTGGATGCCCTACTTATGAACCTAGGCGATCTGTAGATGCCTAGCTTAGAAATCTAAAATGTGGGCAGATAGGTAATTCATGAGCCTACAGCAGATGCGGATTCACAGCACTAGTTACTGAGAGAGTGGCTTTCATTCAGATCGAGTGCCTACGAGAATGGTAGATACGGTGTTGGAAGACCACCAACACATATACCTCTCAATCGGTCCGCATCTCTTGATCGGCCAGACTTCGTGGCTGCAAAGCCGAAGGAAATTTGAAGCTTTAGGAGTATCAGTCGTAGGGAGAGCTCCAACCGCGGGGATTAGCTTCAGCGTCTCTTCCCCGTAAACCTTTTCTAATCTTCTCTGCTCCAATCGACCCGAAATCGGAAGTGTATAGCTCGCTGTTGCCTGGCCACGGATTGGGACCCCAGGAATCGGAATCGCCTGCGTTCCACCACGGTTCCTCGCTTTGTTTGGGAGATGTGTTTGCGATTCGTTCTACAAACTGTCCCGTGTACAAGCATAGACTGAAAGGTCCAATATCGCCTTGTTGCCCATGAGAGAATTCTTTACATTGGCAATTCCGGCCCGGTCTCGATAAAAGCATCACAGCCCTCGTCGGGCCCCACGATGACCTCGTTTGCAAGGGACGCATGATTCATCTGAGTGAAAACGTCTTCTCAGCTCCGAGCCTCCGCCATTCTTGACGGACTTGAGACGAGAGAAGAAAGCAATGTTGATTGATAGAATGCCAGACCGGTAGATCTCCTTCAACCATATTCGCAGGAGAGGCATATGAGACCCAGAGATTTTTCAGTGAAATGTAAAGTAGCCAAGGTCTCACAACGGCCAACGACTCACGTCTGTAGATCTACAAAACTTAATGCTACCACCTCTAGCAAGCTTGCTTCCTTGAATTCACCGGCAGAGCAACAGACAGTACGAGACGTGCGATTATAGTAGAGATGAGTGCTTGATAGAGATGCTCTGGACAACGACACCACAAAGGGATGGCGTGAGAGATACTCTGTGATCATGGTAGAGAACGAAACAAGAAACCGACATCACCACACGATTGCCGAGATGTTGATATCATCCCCTAAGGCTGTCGCTGCGGTCGTACCCCTATTCCATTAATGATAAGCCATTTTTCAATCTTGAAATTTTTGGGCACCCCACCAAATCCAAAATCCAAAAATCACTTATTCAGACTACCACGTCATGACCACCCATCGAAGATCTGTTAAAGTTCTAGGAATAATTATTCACACGTAGCTCTAGTACATTCCAACTTTTTAAATAACCAAGATACGTGGTTATTAAGATATATACGGTGTCGTTGATTTTACAAGAAATCCAAGCTTAGGTCGGCGAATACGGAATTTTCGCCGACTTTTCGCCGACGTTTCGCCGACCTGCGCCAAGGCTTCGTATTAAATCAACGAAACCCTACAAATCCTAACAAATCACCTATCCTAATTATTTAAAAAGTTGGGATGTACTAGAGCTATGTGTATAAATTATTGCTAGAACTTTGACAGATTTTTGATGGGTGGTTATGACGTGGTAGTCTGCATAGGTGATATTTGGATTTTGGATTTGGTGGGGTGCCCAAAAATTGAAAAATGGCTTATCATTAATGGAATAGGGGTAACCCTCAACCATGTCAAAGTAGCATCCACCGGTGACATTGTCGGAGCATCCGATGCTTTCAGCGACGCCGATTTTTATGAAGAGTGCTCACGTTTCGAGGATGTGATTCTCAAATTCTCAACATGACAATCGTCGCAAACATAGCATTGGCCAAATCTATCTCAAGTTGGGGTCCGACCCCTCCGTTTCGGCCTCAAAGCCACAACGTATGAAGCTCCAACGTCGATGAAACTTCCGCACAACGCATAGACTCAACCCAACTTCGTACCTATAATTATCTGCTCCTGATGCAATAATTGACGCAACGGCCTGAACTCCATCAGCTCACCGCCGATTCTCCCTATGGCGCTTTGATCATAGCGCTGAAAAGCCCTGCGTCGAGATAAGATGAAAAGGGAAACCGCTATACATGCACGAACCATAGCTAAAGAGCCCCGCTATCTGATCTCCTCTCCTCGTAATCTCCACACTTCATTCCGCCAATGGAGTGGGAAATCTCAGCCAGTCCTTATGCGCCACGCATTGTGATTCTGGCAATCTCGCCCAATCGAACCATACCACCCCACTCGAAGTGCACATAATCCACCGCCACTCGGCTCATCCGGACCGTAGAGCGTACTCGAGCATCAACCGCATGAACAAAGCAACTAAAACAACTAGCGTATCGAAGACACGAAGAAGCACCCAAAGTCGATTAAGCAATGCGATCAGCGCCGCTGCTGTAACAAAGTCTGACTCGCAACACACATGGGAAAGAACAAGATCATCGACTTCATGACAGGAACACCGGATGATCTCAGGGGCCCATCGAGCATGACCGCGTGGTCCGCATGTCAGATGGATGGGTGTACTCCTATGATAAAGCATGCATTCGTCCGGAAAATGCCACTCTTTGGTTTGCAACTTCATCTCCACACTGCTGATCCCCGAACGGGCAGGCTTCTAGAAGCCTTCTAGCAGATTCCCAGAATCTGAATCGCTGATCCCAATCTACCGGCATCTTTAGCTGGCTTCTAGCGCATCCTTTAGAAAAAGATCAGCAGATTCTAGCGGGCTTCTGGCGTTCTTCTAGCGTGCTTCTAGTGACCTTCCATGCATCGGCGCTAATTAAAGCGGTGGACGAACTGGGGGCGGATTTGCGGTGTTGTTAGTGTTCATGATTCATTTGCATGTCATGTGCGTCGTATGGTTTGCTAATTGGGTATGTTGATCATTGTGGACGAGACCGTGGAGGGAGGCGGTTGGCTGAACGGTACCTGGAATTCGGATGGGGTGCCTGGCTTTGCTGGATGCCAGTCCGGTTAAACTTACTCGGTACTGTGACCCAGGCCGTGTGCGGAGGCGGCATGACTTGTCTTCACAGAAATGCGGGAGGAGTGTGTAGATAGAAGAGGAAAACGAGTGCTTGACTTGAGACATAATAGAAATCTGTTTGATAGATAACATTGGTACCGTGAGACGTATGATACAAGCTAGTCTATATCAAGTAGTACCCCGTAACAACCATCCAAGTCTATAGTCGTAAAACCACGAACCTCCCAAGTCTATTGCTGTTGGTACAGGCAAACCCTAGAAACGTAGGAGAAGCAACGAACGACGCCGAGTGGTATAATGTTTCCGCACGAAAGAAAATCCAGTCATCAACAACAACAACAGCAAAACCCAATAAACTCAAGAACTTTTCAGATCAACCAAAAAGCACCTCCTTACTCAAACTCTGCGCCACATCCCTCCACTCCACATCTCCATGCCCCGCATCACTTTTCCTCCAAACCTCCTCACAGACCTCCCACGCCGTAACAATATTATTCATTCCCTGCCTCGTCTCCAAATGCCTGAAAACAGTCCTCGCCACATTCCGATCCACATCCTCCACCGCCTCGCACGCAGCTGTAAATAGCGGCCACACCAGCGTTGCCATTGGTCCGCTGAAAATCACAACACGCAAGCAGGCTTGCAGGGTTTGCTTTGTAGGCGTTTGGACTTTCGGGTCGGAGCGTGGGTAGGAGAGTGTCATGCGGTAGAGAAAGACGAAGCAGGCTTGTTTGTGGGCTTCGGCGTTGTTGAGAATGGATTGCAGTCTTGAATCATCGGCTGGGTTCTCAATCGTCACCACCGACGGTGGTAGTTTGGGGATCCACTGCTGCAACGCCAGTTCAATACTGGTGGTGTTCGTTTCGAAGTCCGCGCGCATGTTGTTGGCCTTGTCGTGGCCTGGCGATTGGCGTTCTTCTTTGTCAAGGCTGCGCTTGACGTCTACGAGGCTAGCGAGGCGGTGGATGATGGGCCAGAGGTCAGCGACGAGGCCGAAGAGGGTGTCGACTGAGGCCATAGGAGAGCGGTCGTGTACAGAGACAAAGTCTTGGGCTGTGGGGACGAGGATGGTGCCGGACATGGGGGAGGAGCCGAATGAGAGGGCTGATGCTACATCGAAGTAGCGGAAGGCTCTTTCGAGGAATGCGCTTGTAGAGCCGCGCTTGGTTCTTCGTTCGCGCATGATCGATAGTGCGCCTCTTAAGTGGCTGTTTAGGACAGTGGAAGAGCCACTTCGGACAATCTGATCAAAGATTAGCATTCGTCTAATGATTCTCTGATTCCTGGAATCTACCTCGTAATACAAAAGAAGAATGATTACTGCCAGGACCTCGTCTCGATTGCCTTCATCTTTGTGTGCAATAAGACCTGCCAGGCCCTGCAAAGCTTTCGAATGCAAATCTAGGGCTCTTTCTTCCACTTGCAATCCCCGATGCTCAAGATGAGCACTTGAAATTGCATAGATAGCATTCAAAAGAGGCGGACTCTTTCGAGCCATTGGCAAGACTAGTTGTCTAAATGGGTTACCTGAATCCTCCTTGAAGACAATCAGATGACTTAAGACGTTACAGAAATGGTCGAGGAGACCCCGCTGCGATTCTCGGCTGGTGTACTCAGAGTATGGTGGAATACTTGGAGACTGGGCATGGAGACTAGGCGCGAAATCATAGGGTGAGCCAGCAGATTGAGGCGAGAGGAAAGCGCTTGTGGGGTCCGGGTATGAACTGCTCCTTGACAGAGCAGATGGTGGTGCAGTGAACATCTCCCTCGTAGTCACAATGTCTGGATCATAGGGCGGAGGATCCCTAGCAAAGCCATCTAGAGGATCCATAAGATGATGCTTTACGGCATCCATGCCATTTGACCGTGCAAAGTTATCGAGAGATGTGAATGGTGGAAGCGGCGAGTTCATGTCTCCGAAGGTGTCGCTGCCACAGCTCGAAGCAGAATCACTGAAGACGGAATCCGCGCTGTGGATTTCCCAGTCCTCTGCGATTGCAGGTAGCGGTGGTGTTGGCGAACCAGAGAGGATGGATGAGCCCGAGCTCGAGTCTTGCCGCAGTGCTTGCAGTCTATCGTGGAAGCCGTAGTGTTGACCTGGAGCGGTTGTTGGTGGTCGCATGCCCATATGTTCGGGATTGGAGACGGTCCTTCTCCTCTTCCGGGGCTTGACGGGCTCATATTCACACCTCAGGCCTCGCTCGAGACAGCGGTCACATTGCGGCCTCTCTTCGTTGCACTTTTTCTTTTTCTCTTTGCTAAGCCACGGTAAGTATATTGTCAATAATTTGGTGGTGTGATGGGATCTCTCACCAATGAACACAGCCTGGAAAGATACACGATCAGTCTCATGTTTAACAATGAAAACGGCACAGGTTCGAGCAAAAAAAGTAATTTGAATGCTTACCGGCCCTTGAGCGCCGCTTGGGGATCTTTGCAGGTACTGGTCGGTGGTAAAGCAGCATCATGGACGGTGAGCATTCAAACATAGAAATAATTTGCAGTCACGGATGACCACAAGAACAGAAGCTGATGGGATATTCAAAAATTGGGAAGGCCAGGGAGGCGGCCTTTATGACGGATGGGTTGATCAATTACTGCTCGAAGTCAAGGTCTATAGCTTGCTTGAACTTGATACACAAGGCTTGAGGGTTTAGGCAAAGATAGGTATGGGTTGATATCAGATATAGGCGCAACGTTCTGTTCCAAACAATAGGGGAGCAGGGTGAATTCCTTGCGGGGTATTACGATATTTCTGTGGAAGTGGGAGCATGGGGAGGTGGAAGATGTGTGGGGCTATTAAAGTAGGAGGATGAGGATAGGCCGATGTCAATAGTGGATGAACTTGCAGGGGTCTTTCCGTTGCTGCAAGTGCAAGGTTTCTCTGACTCCTGTCAGGGTCAAGCGTAAGGTAAGGTAGGGAATGTCACGTTCTCGTTTCGCGAATATCTCCATTCTACTAGCTCTTGATTGGAAGTGGCTGCTTCAGAGTTAACCGGGTGGCAGGAGTGGTAAAGTAGGGGGCCTACGCCTGCACCATGCGATCTTCATACCTTAGGGCTGTCTTCGAAGACGCTAGTGATTGATCCTTGTTGCCGCTAGACAGGGCCTCAATCTTGCTTCCTTGATCGGCAACTCGCTTAGTGGATGAATTGGGGAAAGCGTCAGGATCGGCTCAAAGCGAGGGGGAGCAAGTCCGTAATCCTTCCCTGTTTCTACTCTCATGATTGGCACACACACTGTGATTGAGATTGTCCGCTCTTCGATCTTCACCTTCTAGTGGCCTTCTAGAGGATTTCCCAAAAAGGAGGAGACAGGCATCGTGGAAGACACGTAGAAGGATCGGTGAGTGATAGCGCTGGAACCCCCGACCTCATCTCATCGCCCACGCATCTGCACTGTTGGCCCTAATTTGTCCACATCTCCAAAATGGAAGGTCCTGCAGCCGACAAACTGGCTGGCCTTCCGCCACGAAAGTCCATGCTTTTATGCTTTCATGCTTTCATGCTTTCAAGCGTTGACGGAAATACCTGAAACGTTTCGAAGAGCACTCCCTTTTGAAGCGTTTCGCACATTTCGTGCCTTAGCAGATCATCCTGGACGCGATAATGTAAAGTCAATTCGAGGAGAAGTGAATGCTCAGAAACGACTGAGCCACTAAAGAGGCACCTCCGTACCTCAACTTAGAACATTATCAAATCTGAAACACAAAAGCCGCCCACCAAACCAAGCGTCCTTTGGGACAGCGGTCATGCGTCTGTTTGATCTGGCACCTCCAGCCTACGTTTTGCGATTCCGGCAGAAGCTTGGCCTTACTAGCTGCGCAATAGCTTTACTTGATTGGATATCTGTTTTGACCCATCTAGCATCCTTGCTGGGGGGGATGCGGTCATCGGTCAATCCTGATCTATCGCTATAACCGCGCAAACGAGCGAGCTAGAAGGCACCAAGAACATTCCCTTGTGGCCTGGCCTTTGATTGGGCCATTGGTACAGACGTGCTGATCTGTGTCTATCAGTGGATCCGTATCTACCTGACGGAGTGTTCTTCTCGAACCTTCATCATCCCTGGCAGACCACGGATCCAAGCTGAGAGTAGGCAATTAGACAATAGACTATACTCAAGATATTTGTATATTGCTAGTTACCAGGACGGCGCGACCAGCTAAAGGTTATTAGCAACGCCAAAATATCAGGAAAGTTGATGGTCTTGAGCCCAGACGCAAGCTCCATTCCAAGCTGTGCAATCGCCTCGTCGGTCTTTGAGGATGCCATTCCACCTCTGGACGTGGCGGTTCCGTATACGGCGAGGCTTCTCGGTGATGCGCGGATACTTATTTGACGCCATTCAAAATTTCAGACTAGACCATGGAACAGCCTTGAAAGTAGTTCAAGAGTAACTTACCATAGCTGATCACGAGGAGACTGGTGTTAGTAACACCTGTCGTTGTGATCATTCCTCGTATCTCCATGTCGTGCCCGCGATGTCTTGCAGTCATGACGGGCTTGAAAGATGTCGTACTGGCCGATAAGTGGTTCAAAATCCCCTGAAGACTTCAAAGACCTTCAAAGACCTTCAGAGCGTTGAGCAAAAATGGTGCTCGTTGATCTTCTGACGTCCAGATGGTTCGCCACCCCTCCATAGAAGCGGTGCAAGGACTACCAATAGTCGAGAGTCAGGGATCTCGATGCTGACAACCTGCATAACGTTCAAGTCCTCCCGAGGACAATTATCTGGTGGCGCAGTAGCTGCTGGATCCTTGAAGATAAGATAATCGCCAGTACAGTAGAATGGAAAGGCTTTGTGGGAGGCTTTGAAACATTCGAATCGTGGAAAATGCTTGAGGAAACATTCCACTGCCTCTCCAACCATTTTGAAGCTCTTCTAGATATGCTCCGGCGTCAAAGCTTTGGTAAGCCTTATGGGCTTGACCGCAACGTGTTTCAGGGCCTTATGGCCTGCAGCAAGACATGTTGTCGGAGTTCTCAGGGGACAGTATATACTTCGAACATGCGAAAGCGTCTATTTGTATCTCACCACGTGTTGTTGGTTCATTGAGTCCCAGTGCTGACGAAATTGGTTCCTCGAAATGGATGGCCCAAATCGGGTCATTATTCGGTGAGGGTATTTGGGTGGTGACGCAGTGAGAGCCTGGGAACATTCGAGACATCCAGTAAACTGCCGTTTGAGGGATCTCTGATGTAATCATGCGGTGCCCGAGTCGACTTACTTGAATTATCTGTTAGTCCCAAATGTGTTTGCGGCAAAGTTCCATTGGCATATTAACATATGAACTTCTCCAGCTCTTCGTCCTTCCGGATTGCCTACGTGTGGGGTATCTGCCGTACCAGTTGTTTCCTAGTTCTGCTGAGGAATAGGCCTTGTCAGAAGGAGCTGATTATACAGGGAGAACACTGACTCGTGCTGGTTTGCGAGGCTATCAATGACCCGAATGAAGTGAACCATGCATATTCCTTTGGTGGAGAATTGATAGTAGAGTCGGGGGAATGGTGCGTGCGGCTTCGCGCAGGATAGGATCGTTTCAAGGATCAGACATCGCTTCTCCACATCTCGGAATCAATGAGGATGAACAAATTCTCCCCACATGTCGGGAACATAATATTTCCCCTTCCCCACATATCAGAAACATCTAAAGATAGATTCGCAAGGGAATGCTCCGTTCAGATTTGACGTAATCCTCTAATTTTCGATACGACGCTTCCCCAAGGCGTTCCCGTTGATACCGGCTTATTTGTTCAATGGTACGCTTCTGCGATCGCGTGATCTTCAACCAGAGAGAATGCATTGATGACATGGGTGCTCAGTGGAGCCGCCTAGCGGCTGTCGTTAATCGCCAATGAAGCCTTGTATCAGAAATTCCTAGAATTAGCATTCTCAATCTTCTGACATTTCTCAATGTTACAACGTTTCACTTGAGCGAATATTGCACTCAATGGCAGCCAGCCAAGCATTGATCAGGAGTCAGACACTGAGCAGCCAACGGAGGGATATTCGATATTTTGAAGATTTCGCATTCTAGCCTGGCCGGCGGCTTCAATTTTCAATACTGACACACAACCACTGTAACGCTGTCTACCTCGCTTCAGCGGCACTTATGATCGGAAGACTACAATGGTCTTGTCTAGAACGCCATATGGTGGTGCGCAAAAGAACCTTAAATGGTGGGCAGCAGCAAACCGCAACAAAACACCTGGGGTTGCAAGGCAAATACCGAGAGATGCTTTGAAAGTATACGCCTCAGCCATAAAATATTCTTTGGACCTTCGATATCTCCTGCACGTAAAGTCCAAGCGTAATGTTCGCAAGCCAAGTTGGTTCCTTTTGTGCATGTAAATTGTCGATGAAGCATTGCACTTTTAAGATTGTAGGCCATGGTATTATCCGGCGATTGCATTCAGCGGTCCTACACTGCGCAATATTCGCTGGGAACCGGTCCAGCGCACGTCTCCGATTGGTACCTTTGAGAAGCAGAGGTGCCGATGGTATCACTGCTTGAACCTATAAAAAGACCAAGGCTCACAGTACCTATAAAAGAGAGCCGCTATCTTCTCGTCGTGCGACGTGGAATGGGGTTCTGGCTTCATACATGCAAGAAAGACCTGACAGGCGGCTAACTGTCTAAAGGAGACAGCTTCTTTGCTCATCACCATTGCCGAGACAGATATACAAAGATTACGGAGCTCCTGAATATTGTCAGTTCGAAGTAGGTGATTGCCGTCCACCAACAGTACAAGCTTGGGCGCCCCCAGTACAAAGGAGAAGGAGTTATGTTTCACTGAAACAGTGAACAGTCAATTTGACATCACCTAGATACTCGGCTCAGACTTGTGCATATCTGGTGATGATCAAACAAAACGTGAAGAAGAGGTGAATCGGAGAGTTGATGTTGCCTCGCAACGGTCATGACTCTGGTTGAGCACGCTGGTCAGTCGAGCAAGCAAATGTACTTAAAGTTGGTAGATTTCAACGTTAAGAATTAGTTTTTGTGCCCATAAAAAGTAGCTCGAGGACACTGAAGCGATGGCGCTTTCTGCAAAGATTCAGTTATTTCTTGAGCGAAGAATGACGTTTGCCAATCGTGCATAAAAACATATCGAACTGGAGCAATCTCTCGCACTAACTTTATCTCCGAGATTTGGCGCCAAAGGGCTTGGCCAAGAAAAAGATTCATTCTGTCTTTGCAAGCTCAGGGTACCCATTTTTCATAGCATCAACTCAGCATCTTCACCTTCCTAATCATCTCCCCTCCTACACTCATACGATGGCTTCATCAGCACCTCCTTCGTCGACGGGGTCGACGAAGCTCGATGCCATGGTGCAGAAAACATCAGCGAACACCCCGGAGAAGCTCAGCGGTCTTGCACTGTACTCGAGATTCGCATTGGCTGGGGCAGTCTGCTGCTCAGTCACCCACGGCGGTCTTACGCCCGTTGACGTGTGAGTATGAGTCAAAATCCGATTGCTTGCTCGACTAACAATTACCGTATCCAGCGTCAAGACACGAATCCAGCTCGACCCCGTAACCTACAACAAGGGCATGATTGGCGGCTTCCGTCAGGTCATTGCGAAAGAAGGTGCCGGCGCGCTCTTGACTGGATTTGGTCCTACCGCTGCCGGATACTTCCTACAAGGCGCTTTCAAGTTCGGAGGATACGAGCTCTTCAAGCAACAGTGTATCAATTACCTTGGCTACGAGACTGCCTCGAACAACCGAACAGCTGTATATCTCGCTTCGTCCGCCCTGGCAGAGTTCTTTGCAGATATTGCGCTTTGCCCATTAGAAGCTACCAGAATTCGATTGGTCTCACAACCTACCTTTGCGACTGGATTAGTGAGCGGCTTCGGAAAGATTGCCAAGCAGGAGGGCGTCGCTGCTTTCTACTCGGGCTTCGGACCTATTCTCTTCAAGCAGTAAGTTGAAACGCCATGTTATGCAATGCGCCAGCCTCTAATTGTTGTTTAGGGTACCATACACGATGGCGAAGTTCGTTGTCTACGAAAAGGTGTCAGAAGCCATCTACAAGCGCGTCGACAGATCCCAAACCTCTGCACCTATGCAAACCGTCTATAATCTCGGGTCTGGTCTCATCGCTGGTTTCGCAGCTGCCATCGTCTCGCAACCCGCAGACACCATGCTCAGCAAGATCAACAAGACCAAAGGACTCCCTGGAGAGGGCACCACCAGCCGTTTGATCAAGATCGGAAAGGAGCTTGGATTACGTGGAAGCTACACTGGTATTGGGGCACGTCTATTTCTTGTGGGCCTAATTACTGCCGGGCAGTTCTCAATATACGGTAATTCCATGTAGCTTCTAAAGAGACTCATATGCTGATATTGCTCAGGGGACATCAAGAAGGTATTGGATGCCACTGGCGGTGTAGAATTGGCCAACTGAGCATTTATATTGTTCGGAATGCCTGTCTGTACACAAGACAATTGCAAGTGTGTATCATTGACAAATGCAACTGTGTATCATTAATATTTGGCGAAAGTGGTTTAGGAAGGGGCAAAACACTTCACAGCTTTTAAATGAGATAGACAAGAATAGAACCGGTCTCCCCGGAACGCGTGTACAAACTTGAGTCTCGGATTTGCAATGGACGGGTCTTGATGAAATTGCCATCTGGCTCAAAATATTGAAAGATATACAAGACACAGCAGTAAAGAGTCCTCTTATCTATTGCTATGAATAGTGTCTCAAGCCAGGTATGTAGTTGCTACTAATTCGGTGCTTCAGCTCTCCCTTTGGGTCCACAAGAAGCTCCTAGGACGTCGCTGTTTTGCTCAAAGTCATTCCCTCACTTCTCATTTCCTAGTAGCTGTCATCAGCCCCAGCATCCACCCATGCGTCACCCCTACCCCCCCGGTAGCTGCTTCGGTAGTCTTAGTGTAGTACTGGACGTAGTGAGATTTATCCTCGTAACTCTCTATCCTCCAGCCGTTTCTAGGTGCTAGTCTTTCAAGATTTTTGGCTCTCAATTTTTGGCGGCATCGTCGAAGTTTGAGCTATTGATGCTACTTCTGTCCCCAAACTGCATCTCGGACTTGCCTGTAATAATATCACTGGTCATAGACGAACAGGCTCCTTTTCTTCCTCACGTGAGGCAAGTCGTTACAGCCCACATTTTGCGCGGTAGGAAACGTGTGGTGCTAAGACTTTGAATCAATTGCTGTGACAACCGGTAGCGCAGTTACCAGTATACACAACCAATATTGGTTGGTACCTGGAGAGCATTTGCTGTCGCATGATCAAAAACTGCACTTGTTTGTCCTGCTCAAGCTGATGTTGTAGCTAACTCAAAGATGGCCGGTACGTCTATCGAGGACTTCCAAGAATACCACAATCGTCCGCCCGTTCGAGACGTAGACGAGACTCTACACTCGTCACCCCAAACACATGAACAAGCCAAAGGCAACATCCAGCGCGATCTCGACGATGATAATGTCTCAGCATCCGGCTCAGCGCGCCATTCAAGCGGCCCAGATGAAGCTGTCTTCGACCACTCCTCTCGCGCCAGCTCTCCACGAACCTCCAACGGTTCCGACGACGACATCTCAGTTCTAAAATCCCACTGCGAGCTCCCACCCCACACAACCCCACCCTTCACACCTCTCAAGACCCGTTCTCCCTTCCGCCATACCTCCTCCGTCCGTGCAATGCAAATGGATATCACGCCTCCCCACCTAACCTCTCCCTCCTCGCAGCAGCGTCACAAACTCTACACACCCTCACGACAATGTACTCCACGCTCCACCCGCTCCCAGCGCAGCGCCATGAGCTCTCCCTCGAAACTCAACCCCACAAAAAGAATCAAGAAAGAATACCCTCTCGTCCTCCTCCACGTCACCCTCCTGCCAATCCCCTTGGTTTACTCCCAAGAGATAATGGAAAGCGTCCTTCCTCCCTCCATCCTCGAAAACTGGAAACTCCTCCAAGAAAAAGCCACCGATACAGTCCTGGAGCGTGGCATCCTGATCCCGCATCCGAAAGAAGATTACGACCTCCTCGAAGAACGCCTTCTCGAATCCCTTGAACTCAAAATTCCGCGCATACTCAAGTGTGGACACTTCCACCTTTCGCCGGAAGAAGAAGCAGATGTACTCGCAGAATCCGACCACGAGGAGGATCTCGATGACGCAGACATCTGCCTCGACTGCGGGCGCCGCATTCGCGATGGGAGATACGGCAGCGCGGGCACGGGCAGTAAGAGGTGGGATATCAAGCTCTTCGCCGCGAACGGGCTTATGAGAGCGGGCGCATGGAGCGCAGCGTGGCGAGAGATGGAGCGGGTGGATGTGGAGATTCTGCCGTGGATGGAGGAGGATATGAAGCGGGAGCTCGAATTGAGACGAGAAGAAGAGGACCGAGCGAAGGTCGAAGCGAGAGAGGAAGGAGTTGGAGGGCTGGATGATGAGAGATTAAGAGAGATATATGGAGGAGATTCGCAAGCCTATGTCGATGGACTGGTCGATACGTCTCATTTTCATGCGCCAACTACGCCCCAGCGAACACCGCAGAAAGCATCGAGACTACGGCAAGAGGATGAGCCACTCTGGGACCTCTTCCGCGACTACATCTACCACGCTGCCCAAGACCGTCGGAACGTCGCCATCTTCCTACTCAGTATCCTAGTAATGTTTCTATCGATGGGCTCCTTTTCCTCGAATCGACCACTGCAACGCTCGAAGGACCATCACATATCATCCACGCTGCAAGTCTCGGACGTGGGCATGGGTGCGATGTCTATGGCGTCCGCGTCGACCTCTGCTGCAAGTGTCGAAGCGCCCAGCTCTAGCCCTTCTTCGGAACCAGAGCTTGTACAGAGCGAGGAGTCGGGGAAAGAGCAAGAGCAAGAGCAAGAGCGAGAGCAAGAGCAAGAGTCTTCGTGGACGGAAGCTGCGGAGGACGTATTGAGCGAAATGGTGGAAGATTAAGAAGAAGAGTGAATCATTTTTGTTGTTGATGGTGCTATACATGGTGGTGTATATTCAGCGATGGAGCGTACCTTTTCCGATCTTCTTGATGTCACGCTGTTCCTGAGCGAAGCGAGGCGTTCATGTGGGTTTGAGCATTAAGAGATACACCATTTGGCGGATTGCGGTGTGGGTGTTCATAGAGTTCATATGGAAAGAGAGAAAAGAGCCTCTCGCTAAGAGATCGGTAACAATTCTTTGTGCCTCACGATCCTCCACGATAAATCACCATGCCATTGGTATCAAGAATATTGATGTACTATGAAAGTCGTAATCCGGCCGTGCTAGTAGCAACAAGGAAACTGAAGACCCCACTGACTTTGTTTCCCAAAAGAAACCCTGCTCCAATTTCAATCTCCACTGCCAATTTGATATATCCTTTCCTACCCCCTTGACTTCCATATCCATTTCCTTCCCGGTTTCAATTTACCATTTCTTTCCCGCTTGAAAGACCGTTAAAGCCCGATGGACTCCCGAGCCTGTATTTCTCCCTATCCCTAGACCTTCAAGCAAAACTGCTTCATGTACTCATAGTCCTCTACATTCTTATCCACCACCTCTCTGATAACCTTCGCTCCCTTCAGCCCAAACCTCTCACGCCATTCAGCATCTTCCTCTTCGACACTCTTGGGCTTTTTCTTCTTCCCGTCAAACAAGTCAGCCCAGCCCAAAAGACCCCTTTCCCGCCCCTCCTCAATATAAGTCAAGAAAGAAACCACTTACGTGCGTCCTAGGCTTCAAATCACAGCTATTCATTGCATCCTCGTGAAAGCCCGGCCATTTTTCAAACGCCTCTCTAGCTTGCTTCTGATCCTCGTCGGAGTCCCATTTCAGCATGCTCTCGTTGTATTCGATGCCGACGCTCTTGCAGAAGGCTTCGATAATGAGCTTGGGGCTGTCGAGGAGGTCGTCGGCGTCGACGACGCAGATGTCGATGCCAGAATGCCCGTTGGTATGGCCGTTCGTGTTGCCATTTGTGTAGCCGTTGGTGTAGCCGTTGGTGCGGCCGTTGGTAGTGGCGTTGCCATTGATTTCGGCACCATTGGTAGAGTGTGTTGCAATCTGTGGTCCAACTTGGCCAATAGAGCGTAGATAGTCGAACACGCGGCGCACTTCGTCATAGCCAGCTTCGGAGGGCATGAAGTCATAGAAGCCGGTAAGCTTATCGAGCGGTGGCACTGTGCAGCGATAGTAGGATGGAATGCTGTAGCGTGGGTGGCGGATCAGGAACGTGAAGTGAAATTTGCCCAAAAGCTCTCTTGGCATGATGGTTGGGTTGCCGGGTTCGGCTTCGGTGCCATAGGGGTAAGGAGCTCCCTTTTTATCATCGGGGGTGCCGTTGGTGGTGCCATTGGTGGCACCGTTGGCGTGTGGCTTCGAGGATGTGCCGACACCGCGTTCCTTCCTCTCCAGGGATGGAGCGATCAATGAAGGTGCTTGGTTGGGAGGGACCAGGTAGTGGATGATGTCCTTGATGAAGAGGCGCTTGCCCTGGAAGAGGGTAAGTACGCCGTAGTCGGATCCACCCAAACGGTGCAAAAGCTTGAGACAACAGTGAAGAACGCAAAACAGAAGAGAAGTGAAGAGAAAACAGAAAGTCCCAACTATGCGTGATGTTCGTCATCCGTACACGGATTCTCAAGGTCGACTTTGCAAACCTTTGAACGCAAACAGCGTACGTAATGCGTAGAAGCAAGGCTGGCCGCTATGCTTCGCTATGTATAATCAAATCCGAAGAAACCAAGGGGCCGTTGTAACGCTTTGGTGTGAAAATCGCGTGGGTGTGCTGAAAGTAGTGCATGAAAGACCGCATCTACTTGCAAGGCTATGCAACGGAGAATCGTTTTGCATGAGGCAGAGTGAATGTCGCACTGGAAGGGGTGATTCGGACCTCAGCACTCTCTTTCTCAAGTCTGTCGAGGACAGTCTTGAACGTCGAGGCTTCAAAGCCGCTGTCAATTCTTCCCTTCCCGTCATTCTCGAATCTGAAACTCAGCCTCTCGGGGCCATAGTAGAATGCATCACCAAAAGGTTCGTGAATGCATTGGAGCGAGTCGCGGCAAGTCATAAAGACCTAACAACCATTAGCTGGAACGGCCTGTTGAAACACGACGTTGCCGTTTACTCTTTCAAAAGCCGTGGAGCATGCCCGCGGATGTGTAGCAACGAAGATGGGTTTATTGGACATCTTTGTTGTGCAACGACGATAGAGATCAATCGTGCTTTGATCAACAGTTGGAAAGCAAATGGTGCGATCAGTATTTGGTTTCAGCAAATACTGGTATAGTCTCAATAGTAGAAACCTTGAAGAAGGTAGGAATATCGCGAACGGCAGTGAATACTTATGAGAAACTCTCTCTTCAGTAGGACTGATAGCTAGAGCGGAACAAGTTACAGGCAAGTGAAGTAGGATTTGTTGCCCGTTTACTTTTCTCAATTACGAGTACTCTGTATCGAATAGCATCAATAAGGAATAAGGAAGATAATCTCTCTTGAGCCGGGGCGAGGCGTTGAGTGACGTACAGAACAACCCCACCACCCACGCGAACCCACCCGGGGTCTGGGCAGACTATGCCCGATTCTTGCCAGCCATAAACGTCAGTTTGCGGAGAGGAAAGAGTTGCCCTTACCTTATCACCTTCTTTGTTGTGACAGGGCATGGCCCGAGAATGCACATATGCAGGGCTGAGAGATCGGACCTTGACAGACTTGACATGTTAGAAGTCTCAGCGTTCTGAGAGCTTTCATCGGCAGCGGCAGGAATTGCTTCACTCAACATGTAAAGGGATGCGATGCCTAGGAAAATGTATTGTTGAGTGCCGTGAGATGGCCGCTTCACTCTTTAGTCTTGTTATCTGGTCTTAATCCGGTTGGAGGGTTGGTCGCCGATCGCGAAAATAGATCGATAACGGCCCTAGAAGCGCTGGGGACTAGGCTCGAATAGCTTCAGACTTTTCGTCAGCTGATGCACCCAAACTTGGATGCTGCGCTGTTTCTACATAACAATCATCACCCTGTGTGTCAACAACATTCATTGTAGAGGCGCAGCCAAGCTCACGTGGCCTATAGGAGCAGATCCTTCCAACAATAATATCCATCCAAAAGCTGCGGCCTGCAGCTCCAAACCGCAATTACATCGAACTATTGCAACTGCGCGCGACTCGATAACGACGCTCACAATCATGGAAGACCTTGTGCTCAATGTCACGAAGGCGGCGCAACACCCTTTCTATCCAATCGAGGCAAACATCGTGGGCTACATCGCTAACAAGTGGTCTGTCCCAGCCTTGCTGGGCATGTTCGCTGCGGGATGGGTGGTCATACTGGGTGCAACGTTGGTTATGGTGCGGAGGCACAACCCAACTCTGCCCGGACGGGAAAAAGCGACCATACTATGGTTCGTTTTGAGTGAGTAGACAATACTGTGGCGGTAGGAGAAGGAGGATTTTGTTAATTGGCTGAGGTACAGCTGGGACTATTCACCTGTTCTTCGAGGGTTAGCAAGCAATCGAGACTATCTGATGACAATACGATGGCTAAGAAGCATCTAGGATACTTTTCCTACAACCACGCGAACATGCCAGGCAAGCAGGACTTCTTCGGCCAGCTCTGGAAGGAATACTCGTTCTCCGACTCGCGATACCTGACCTCCGACCCGTTCGTGCTCTGCATGGAGACGGTCACAGCAGTACGTACTATACGCGTCTTGCCCCGCTACCAACGAAAGAACCACAGATTGAAGGCTTCACGCACTAACAACATCACAAACAGTTCGCCTGGGGCCCCCTTTCCTTCGTCGTAGCCCTGATGATTACCACCGAACATCCGCTTCGCCATCCTCTACAAGCCATGGTTTCCCTGGGCCAGATCTACGGCGATATCCTATATTACGCTACCAGCATGTTTGATCACTACTTCGCAGGTCTGACCTACTGCCGCCCAGAAGCGTACTACTTTTGGGGGTACTACTTCTTTATGAATTTCATCTGGATTGTCATTCCAGGCGGTGAGTGGCTCTTCTGATAGTGATAAAAAAACGAACACCACTGACCAATTCTAGTTCTTCTCTACAGCAGCATCTCCAAGAGCGCAAAAGCTTTCGGTGCTTTGGACCGAGAAACGAAGAAACAGCAGACCAATGGCCAAGGCAAAAAGGTCAACTGAGCCTTGGCACGCAAGTCGTGGGATCGCTCTCGATCCATGTTCGCGTGCTCATTCCTATAAAGCAATACCTGTTGCTCGTGTTTCTGCCCTTGCTATTGGTCTTGCTGCGTACAAAGCCTGGTGCTGGTGTTCTTCTACCATAGAACATATAGGTCTTTCTCCCAATATATACTTGTATCCCCTGGGAATGCTCGAGATTTTCAAGATTCTTCTCATGCTTTGCAAATATGAGAATGGCTAGCATCAAGGCTCAAGCTACGAAGCATATCAGCTATAAAAGTTCCCAGGTTTGGAGACCGATGACTAGCATTCACTCAACACGCTTGGGTCATTATACGCGCCGTTGGAACTGAGCTTACCGTCACTTTTGCACCCAAGGAACGCTGCAGGCCGATAAAAGGATGCAATTTTCACTCACGGAACATAGGAAGTATGATAATCCTCGCTCAAATGGGAGCTTACGATAGCGAATGCTCGGATTCGCACCCAGCCAGCGCGCTACAAAAGCGATGGCCACAGCGGCACTATATACAATACTTCTCCAGCACCTATAGCTTCGACCTCCTAGTATTATCATCCATCAACTCCACTCCCTCGCCAAGCACACCCTCCAACTGCTTAACCGCCCTCCACGTCTTCCCCAACTGCACCCTAATCGTCCTCATCCCCACCTCCCTGCCCATCTTCAAGTTCTCACCAATGTCATCCAAAAACACAATATCCTCACCCCTCACCCCACTACCCCCCTTCTGCTTATCGAATTCATCCAGCCGCTTTATAGCCAGCTCATATATATCCCGTGAAGGCTTTCGCATGCCTACTTCCGCAGAAGAGATGTATACGTCAAAGAATTCCCGCGGGTTAAAGAAAAAGGCGTTTGATGCTGGAGTAGTGGGGGCGGACGACCGCTCTTGTTTCGCCCATGGGTGGTTGGGTGGATAGATGATTGTGTTTGATAGTGCGCCTAGAATCGGGCGAGGCTTTTGCTTAGAGAGACGTTCGAGAGCCGGGAAGATATAGGGGTCGGGTTCTCGAGAGGCCCCCATCATTTTCCAGAAGAGGGCTTCGCCGTCGATTTGGGGCATTGCGGGCAGAGAAGGGTCAGAGGTTTTGGATGAGGAGGGAGCGACGATGGGTTCTTTTGCTTGAGGTGGTGGTGCGGTGTTTGGTTTGCTTTTATCTGAGGATTCGACTACGTCTTCTGATTCTAAGCTGACTGGGTCTCCGATCGTCGTATCTTTTGCTAGTTTGGATAGTGAGGGTCTCTCGCCGTATTGGTTTTCATTTGCTGACTTGGGTTTCCGTTGAGAAGATGGGGAGGATTCTGCGGCCCGGTCATTGTCGGTTGGTTTCGAATCTGCGGTTTCGGCCGTTAAGCTGACATGGTCTCCCAGCTGTGTGGGGTTGGCGGTGTCCTTTAATCTCTTTTTCTCATTCTTGAAGCTACTGTGGAACTCTTTCCATGCATCTTTGTTGTGTAGGTCTGCAGTGAAGCCCTGGAAGTATTCCGCGTCCAACTTGATCTCGCCGCGTTCAAGCCGCTGCCAGAACCCATTGGGGGAGGAGTAGCGGATGGCGTAATTGATCCAGTCGGTGGGTATGCCGTGCTTTCTTTCGAAATCGAGAATGCCTTGCATTGGGGATGATACCTGTAGATCTGTCAGAATTGTAGGGCGTCTGAGGGATGTATGGATTCTTTGGGGGAAAGGGGACACACGCAGACGCCTCCAATGTCGAAGAGAACCACTTTGGGGGCTTTTTGTGGGGCCATTGTGCAGGTCTCTGCTCCCAATCACAGAGCGAAGATGAGGAAGATGCCAAATAACGTTGCAAAAATCAATTGCAAAAATCAGAAGAGTGTCTGGATTATAACGGGATAGTGAACAAAAGAAGGTTGCGATGATGTATAGACGATTCTGCCTCGGCTCATCAGCGAGGCTTATCGATAAGAAAATGCTAACCGTATCGGGAATAATGAGGGCTTCAGCCTGCTGAAACCCTCAATCTGGCTGAAAGTCGAGCTCAAGACACAAGAATCTTTCGCAAATGATGCATACTTCGCAAAAATTACACATTTTTCAACGCAAACATGCAGATCAACCAGGTACGTAATCTAATTCAGTGCGCTTCTCAACAGGGTACCTATTTACACTTATTCAGCCATCCAACCAGATCCGCCTGACAAACGTTTCCCTCGTACGACTTAAGAAAGGAAAGAAACGCTTCGAAATCGCCTGCTACAAAAACAAAGTTCTCGAATACCGCTCCGGCATAGAAACAGACCTCGATAATGTCCTCCAAATTCCCAACGTCTTCCTCTCCGTCAGCAAAGGCCAAACAGCGCCAACCCAAGATCTCGCAAAAGCCTTCGGGCCCAAAACCAGCGTCGATGATATAATACAAGAGATCTTGAAGAAAGGGGAGATGCAGGTCGGAGAGAAAGAGAGACATGCACAGACGGAGAGGATACATAATGAAGTTGTGGATATTGTGGCTGGAAAGTTAGTAGATCCGAAGAGTAAGAGGGTGTATACGGCTGGAATGATCGAAAAAGCGCTCGAGCAGTTGAGTTCGCAGGGGGCGCAGTGTAAGCAGGAGGAGCCTGGGAAGGGAGCGAGTGGGACTGCTACGACGACGATTGAGGGGGAAGATGGGAAAGGGAAGAAGAAGAATTTGCCGACGTGGACGGGGGTGGTGACTACGAAGAGTGCCAAGAGTCAGGCGCTGGAGGCTATGAAGGCACTGATTGCGTGGCAGCCTATTCCGGTCTCGAGAGCGAGGATGAGGTTGAGAGTAACTTGTCCGTCAAGTATCTTGAAGCAGGCGGTGAAGGGAGAGGTGAAGAAGGCGGCGCAGGAGGATGGGGAAGAGGCTGATGGAGAGAAGGCAACGGGGACGGTAAAGGATAGAATATTGAGCTACATTGAACAGGTTGAGACACAAAGTACGGAAGGTTCTGAATGGGAAGTAATTGGGTTTGTCGAGCCGGGGGCTTTCAAGGGGCTTGGAGAGTTTATTGGTGGGGAGACAAAAGGGAAAGGAAGAGTTGAGGTGCTTGATATGGCGGTAACCCACGAAGATTGAGGTTTTTTGGTCAATAGCCTTGCGTGTTTTTCTTTGATAGCGTTTAGCGAGCAAGCGACAATCTGCATGCTCACATGGAGAATTTTGATGCATGCATTTGATTTGACGTCCAGGCTTCAGGACAAAGCCAAAAAGCTTTGACGACACTCATCTTTGCCATAAGGACCACCATGAGACCAGTGCAGCCATAGATAGCACACGACACTTCTGTCCACTCTTTCCCTCCACGCTCAACCCTTCTTCTTCGACACACCAACGGTCCTACCCCTCCTTCCAGTAGTCTTCGAGTGCTGTCCACGAACCCTCAATCCCCAGTAGTGCCTCAGACCCCTATGCGCACGGATCTTCTTCAGTCGCTCTAAGTCCTCACGTAGCTTGCTGTCCATTCCGTTGGCCAACACCTGCGAGTTCTTGCCATCCACGATATCGCGCTGTCGGTTAAGGAACCAAGTTGGGATCTTGTATTGGGTGGGGTTTTGGATGATGGTGACAATGCGCTCGAGTTCTTCAGATGTAATTTCACCAGCTCTGTAGATGTGAAAGGTAATGTCAGTGGTGTTCACAAACTAGGAAGAGTGCCAGGTGTGCGACATGGCGTACCGCTTGTTCAAATCCACATCGGCCTTTTTGCACACCAAGTTGGAGTAACGGCGTCCGACACCCTTTATCTTGGTGAGGGCGTACATGATCTTCTGCTTGCCATCGACGTTGGTGTTGAGGAGACGAAGGATAAACTGGAAGTTCGACTTCTCTCCAGAGACGAGCGCTACAAGAAGTTAGCATCCTCTTTCTCTTAGCCAGGAGCCCCCAAAGCTCCATTGGACGCCATTTAGGATCGCCCTCAAAGAGCTTACACATGATGGGCGATGCGCTGCGTGGTAGTTGTCGATGGTTAGATATTAGGCATACGTCGATGTCGATTTGGTGCGGGCTGCTGCTCGCTAAAAGGCGCTAGGTTAAATCCAGCCTTGGAGGGCTTGGCATTGAACTGGGAAGAAGACCAGCTGCGTTCGGAGGCACGAGCGTGGTACTCAAGGCAACATCGACATCGATTCATTCCCCGATCAACGACCTACCCACGTGTCTCAGCCATTTTAGATACACCCAACTGCTTCTTGACATAATTCGATACTAGCTTGCGAGCTCCTTTCTTCTCAGGCCTCCGAGCCGCCTAAACCATGCGATTACCACCCAGTCCTCCGACCGCCCTCTGCTCTCTTCTCCTCTTCCTCCCTTCATTAGTCGCAGCTGTTTCTATCGACTGTGGGGATATACGAGTAGACCGCAAGTCATTCAATCTCGAAAAATTAGAAGGCCCACATTCGCTCTACAGAGTCCATGAGCACCCAACCAACATAAAGAACACAACTTTTACACTTGACGTCTGTCGACCCCTCGAAAAGACCAAAGGCGTGCCTAAAGATGAAGATTGTCCGAACAATTCAAGAGGTAAGCTTCATGTACATTACCCTCCTCACTCAAGAGCATGCCCCCATTGGGATCAGTCAGGGCTAACAATGCCGTTCGTGAAGTTTGCGCCATCAAAAGATTAACGAATAAGGTTGAAAACATTACAACGATCACGGATACAATACCGATAGCGGGCGAATTTTCACATTCGATTGGTGGAGCTTTAGATCCCCGATGGGAGCGTCTGAAAGGCTCGGCGTCTTCTGCAGACAGAGAAAAGGAGGGCATTCGATTGATCATGAACGGTGGGAAGTATGAAAAAAAGAAGCAGCAGGCAATCGTGGAATTTGTTTGCAATGCCAAAAGCGAGGAAAGGACAAGGAATTCCGTCGCAGCTGCCAAGGAGGACAATGAAGACGGAGAAGAGGTCGATGACGAGCACGGTGGGAAGTTGAAGCTTCTGAGCTGGGAAGATGAGGATGATATCAAGGTCTTGAGACTCGAGTGGCAGACGAAGTATGGTTGTGAAGATGCAGAAGAGGGCAACGGCTCCTCGAGTGGGCATTGGGGGTTTTTCACTTGGTTCATCTTGATGTGGGTGCTATCGAACCCACGCAGCACTGGAGCCTTTGCTGACGGAATATTCTTGCAGTGTGTTCATGGGAGTCGCAGCGTATCTCATCTTCGGTTCGTGGCTCAACTATAGTCGGTATTCAGCTCGCGGATGGGACCTTCTCCCTCATTCAGAGACACTTCGAGACATTCCCTACCTATTCCGGGACTGGATGCGGAGGGTTGTTAATACCGTTCAAGGGGGGGGATCAAGAGGGGGTTACAGTGCTGTTTAGATGGGATGGTGTCGCTAACATTTCTTGCCGATGTCGTTAGCATCAGGGTATGTATAGGCATATATGGTCGGGTCAGAATGGTGTTCAGAACGAAAGCTGGCAATGCCGCTTTTTGAATTCTATTGTACAAACGTCAACGTTCATGTCCACTCCTTCCTCATCGCTTCGATGTTCTCCCCTTCCGAGCAATCATCATGCTCCTTCACACATCTACTAATGGCGCTCTCCACCGTCTCATCGCCTTTTAGCAGATCCAACCAGCAGCTGCCGACACTTTCGTTCTCTAGCAAGGCCATTGCAACTCTCGCGACATCACCTCTCCTCACCTGTCCTTTCGCCGCCGTCTGCCCAAGGGCTACCTTGCCCTCGTCCTCTTCGTCCGTCAAATTTCCTGGCCTCAAAGATATACCCGCAAACCCGGCCCCACGCTTCGACGACAATGCGGTCAAGCACTCATCGGCCGCGACTTTTGCAAGGTAATAGTTCTTGAGCACACCGTTGTTGGTTTCTTGGGTAGCATCCCATCCGGCGTCACTCCACCAAGACGCTTTAGAGTGCCTCGACCCAACATGAGATGAGAAGGAACTTCGTCACACTCTCCGTCGCAGCCGTAGCTCTTATAAACGCAGCACAAGCATCACGATCCACAGCTAGCGTGCGCTCAGGGCCACCCTTTCCTCCAGCCCCGGCCGAGAAGACAACATAAATTGGTGAGGCGGAGTCGATGATGGATTGCGCCCGAGATTGGTGTTTGGTCTTCGATACTAGAGACTAGAATATCGAGTTAGCCGGGCTGGTTCTGGCCGCGTCGACGCTAGCAAAATGTCATGACTTCACAAGTCTTTCCTTTTTTGAGTTCCGGCTTCTCCGCAGACTTCACCGCCATTGCGGACTCCACGAAGCAATGGTGACGTGCGCTTGCTTTACTCAAGCGAGGTAAGCTTGGTCCTTTGTGTCCCTGGCTAGCAGCCTCATGCAACTCGGCGCGAGGCTCAAGACTACGGAAGGCTAACGTTTGGCTTCCCGGAAAACCAACTAGTATCCCTATTCGCTGATCGTGTTGTTGTACTCCACACTATGATGAATGCTTGTCAAAGCTGGATATGTACAAGGTTTCATACTCATCTAGAAGACAGATATGTGGAGTTCCATAGCAGATCACAGCGATTTCAAGATTGTGATGATGGAATTGTAGGGTTATTTGCATGACAGTCTTCGTCATGGATGCCATTTGCCTGCTGTTTGCTGTTCCTATCCCAATGAGCGAGGCCATGCATTTTGGCGTTTTCTCAGATCTTTTCACCGCCATGGATCCGTGACCACAACCAAGCTAATGCCTTTGTTAGGGTCACGCTGGCCGCCAATCGACCCGGCAGCAAACGTCACGACAGACTGACTTACGCACTGCCAACAATTTGTTTCAAGCACCCTTGGGAATAGATCATGGGTGCCTCAATGTGGTAAGAGGGGTTGGGGAAGGGCATTACCTCATTCGATCCCATCGAATTTATAAACCTACAGCTCCCCACAGATTTTCTCCGTTTTCCAATCCAACCAACACAATAAAATCATCAACGTCAAATACAACACTCAACCAAACTCAACATGAACGCAGGCAACGTCGTCGGTGGCCACAAGGCTAACCTCAACAACCCAAGTACATTTACATCACTTTTTCTACGTTCGGCAATATACTGACCACAATGCAGACACTTCCGAGGAATCCAAGCAGCACTCCAAGGAAGTCCTCGACCAGCAATATAATGGAGGAGAGATCGAGAAGGACAGCGGAGAGAAGAATCCTCAGAACGTTGCTGGCGGCCTCAAAGCGTATGTACTGGCCTCAGCTCACTCAAGAGAGTCTTGTCTAACAGCTGTTAAGCACTACCAAAAACCCAAATGTGTCTCAGGAGGCCAAGGATAATGCTGAGGAGCGCTTGAAGGGAATGGGCCAGTAAGCTTGGCAAGGTAGAAGGGGTTTGGAGCCACAGAGCGTGATTAGATCGTGTTAAGTACTTAGCTCTAGAAAATGAACAACGTTTAGCTGCATTAATTCAATTGAACGTCTATCTTCCATTACTGCTGTAAATTACTTTTCAGATACACCTCGCCATACAGGGTGAATGCCAATACAGGGTGAATGCCAGTCATGATGAAAGAAAACTGAGAGTGTGGGCGCATTTATAACATGTGTAATGATCTAATTGATTAGGAACATTATCCTTGATCGTTGAGCGTTGAATAGTCAATTAGCTACCACGCTACCATATATAATACGGTGTTGTTCTCCTTGTTCGATTATGTGTAAACACCGCTGGAGTCAAGCTCAATGACCCTGAAGAGTTGAGGTTGAATCTAGATGTTCAGCTCGAATGGGTATAGTGGCTCGTTGTTGTGCTGTGTTGACTGCAGGCTTAGCACTCGCTGCAATTCTCATTTTAGTACCCGCTATTACCCTGTTGCCAGGAATCAATCTGCTCTTTATTGTTTGACAAGCTAGAGAGTAAGACGACATTTCCACTCGTAAGGCCTACAGCGCGCTGCTTAAAGTAGGCCACTCCCCGGAAGAGCCCGGCTTGGTCCCCGGAAGGCGCGTTCTAGGGTGCCGGTTGGGGGCTCCAGCCCTACGAGCTGTCGGTGACCCATTCTAGTGGTAATATAGCTAGCGTGAGTTCGACCTATCAATTCAGTCGGCTTCATGACGATCCTTGGGTAAAGTTGATCTTTGACGCTTGTCACCCACAGGAACAGCGAAGGTTTTAGGTCTGTTCTGTGCGAGGAACAATGAGATCCTCCCCCCTGGACTAGAGCCTACGCTTGTGCTCAGACTTTAGTCGTCGTTCAACGTTTAATCGACCAAAATAAGCTGGAAGCTTGTGTGCTCGTTAATCTTGATCACAGTCAGCATGGCAGCTACACAAGCTAAACAATGGGGCACTACACCTGCCATATCCCAAGCCTTCCCCACCGACGCAGAGATTGCTGCCAATGATGCTCTCATTGCAGAGCTAAAGGCACAGAACAATTTTGAGAGCGTGGAGGAGACCGAAAAGAGGTGCGAGCTTGCTACACATTCAAAGCTATTTCTTGACTAATGCCCAGGCTCAGGAAGCAAGCTCTTCAATTGATACAAAAGGTCGTTGCCGAATTTGTCAAGCATGTCTGCAGGAAGAAGAACCTTCCTCAATCTACAGTCGAAGCTGCTGGTGGCAAGATCTTCACATTCGGTAGCTATCGTCTGGGAGTATATGGTCCAGGTCAGTATACAGCGTGTTCAATCCCTCATTTGATACCAAGCTCATATCTACCAGGATCTGATATAGATACACTCGTTGTGGTTCCCAAACACGTTGTTCGCGAAGACTTTTTTGAGCATGTCCCCTCCATATTAAAACGCATGGCACCTCGAGACGCTATCCAAGATCTTACTCCCGTACCCGATGCCTTCGTACCCATCATTAAGCTTGAGCTATCTGGCATAAGCATCGATTTGATCTTCGCTCGTCTCGAGCTCCCCTCTGTACCATTCGGCCTCCAACTCAAGGACAATAGCATACTGAGGGGCTTGGAAGACAGAGATCTTCGGTCACTGAATGGAACACGAGTGACGGACGAGATACTAGAATTAGTTCCGCAACAGAAGACTTTCCGGACCGCGCTCAGAGGCATTAAGCTCTGGGCACAGCGTCGAGCGATTTATGCCAATGTCATGGGATTCCCAGGTGGTGTTGCGTGGGCAATGTTGGTAGCCAGAGTATGCCAGCTATATCCTCAAGCTACAGGTTCGGTCATCATAGGGAAGTTCTTCTTTCTAATCGGCAATTGGAAATGGCCCCAACCTGTGCTTCTCAAGAAGATTGAAGAAGGTCCATTACATGTCAGAGTCTGGAACCCTACGGTCTACTCTGGAGACAAGTTCCACCTCATGCCTATTATCACCCCGGCCTACCCCTCCATGTGCGCGACACACAATATCACGATGTCGACAAAGGAAATCATCACCCGAGAATTGAAACGAGGGAAAGACATTGCGGATAAAATACTCATGGGTCAGCTACAATGGAAAGACCTGTTTGCCAAGCATACATTCTTCACAGAAGAGTACAAGTACTATCTGAGCATCATTGCTTCAAGTAGAACGAAAGATGCGCAACACGTTTGGTCAGGTCTCGTGGAGTCGAAAGTCCGGCTCCTTGTTGCGAGCTTGGAGACTCAGGAATCCATTGCAGTGGCTCGGCCATTCAACAAGGGCTTCGACCGAGTTCATCACTGCCATAATGAGGATGGGGTCAACGCCGTCCTCAACGGCGATCTCAAATATCAAGCCACCAACACGAAGACTGAGACGACAGATGCTGTTAATGATCCAACACATGCTGCCGCAGCCCAAGGCGATGCTGAACGGATGGCAATACCAAATGGCAACGGTGAGCTTACTACAAATGGAGACACAGAGCAGACCATATACACCACTACCTACTACGTCGGTCTCGAAATCGGTCAAGGTCAGTACTTTCACATAGGCGCGTGCATTCGCTAATGTGGACTAGACGCAAAGAGGCTGGATATATCGTATCAAACGAGGCAGTTCAGGGAGACGTGCCTTGATTGGCAGGGTTACAACCGCGAATTGAACTCTCTTTTCGTCGTGCATACTCGAAAGTGAGGACACAACACCGGCCACCCCTTCCCCGCTGGTCGTGGCTGATATGAGTCTATTAGCAACGACTTGCCCGATGATGTCTTCTCGCCAGGAGAAACGAAGCCATCGAGGCAAAAGAAGAAAGTCACTATCAAGAAGAGGAATCACGATGCCACTGGAATAGAGGTATGTTCCTTGCCATTCTCCTCTGTCGGAGAGCTACTGCGGAAGACAATCTTCCTCAGACAGACTCCACTGCTGACCAATGGTGCTCGCGGTGACGGTTGGAATTGCTGACCAAGGTCCTCGATCATGTACAGGAAATTACTGAGCAGCAGAATGGCATCAAGAGACGACGATCAGATGAACAATTACCGGCTGAATCAGTGCCGGCGGCATCATGAACAGACAGCACCGGCTGTGTGCGACATGTCCTTACCTCCCTCCCCTCCTGCTCCAATAAGAAGAGCGCAAAAGTATCACAACCACGTCACCACCATCCCATCGACAGCTTAGCCGAGAGCTAAGTGTTTGCTTATATCAAAGTTCATATTCGAGCGGGAAACTATGACCGTATCTACTAACTCTACAGGCTAGCTTGGACGATCTAACTAAGCTCGTGCCGATGTTACTTCCTCCAGTGGAAGCGACTGTGAACAGTTTACAGAAGGTGGTGGAACGAGAAGCAAGATCCTACCATGAAAAAACCCAGCTAGAAGTTTTTCAAGTTTTTGCATATGTTGCTGACATATCTAGGCTGCGCAGCTCAAAGCCACGAAAAGAACGTCTTCGATGGAAAAATTGCTTGTATTTCAACAAAGAAATAGCTTGAAATATTACATAGACCAATGAAATACATTCACAGAGTCTACGGACTTCAGCAAAACCACTGATTTATGAGCCAAAATTGCCGCAATGGCCGAGCACTCATCGTGCGTCTGGTTCCCTAGCTAATCTCACCCTTCGCAAAAAAGGTCCTCAAATGGTCATCAAGCCACTTAAGATCCCCCTTGCTATCACCAGGACCTCCAGCCCAATGGCCCCATATCGATGGAAACACTGCCAACTGCCCAACTCCTGGCTTCATGTTCGCAACTTCGTACTCCGAGTCTTCAGGAGGGAAATACAAATCTGTTCGCGACGGCAGGACGAGAGTCTTCGCTTTGATGCTTGCCATCGCCTTCTCGAAATTACCATTATATGGTTCTTGCTGTGAGCAGTCGCCGCTTTGCCAAGTTTGAAGCATTACGAGCATATTCTCTGGGTCTGGGGATCTTGTCAGTCTATGCGCTGTGCTTCGTTGAGGATTGGTGGTGGCATACCTTTCGAGCAAGACCAATCCTCCCAAAAGCCTACCATAAAGGACTCGAGATCTTCATAGCCATAGTGCGTTTCATGCAGCTTCTCGCGGTAAAAAGCCTGGCTGAAACCCCTGGAACGAGACCTTCGTCAGCCACCACGTTCGCAAAGAACACTGCGTAAAAGAGAACTCACCACCCAGCATACCCCCTCCCAAAAGCCTTCAACCCCACCATCTTCTCTTCCTCACTCCACACCCTCTTCTCCCCCAATCCTTCCCCCTTCACACCCCCCT
>JAABUS010000423.1_pt1 | contig 108223 bp, 80 predicted proteins | sample 5560161 | NCBI WGS metagenome assembly JAABUS01 (sample SAMN10711885, study PRJNA513376) | rock metagenome | isolation source: Antarctica rocks | place: Antarctica: Victoria Land, Trio Nunatak nord | collected 2016-01-04
ACTCCTTTAAAATATAAAAATAAAAACTTTTATACCTCCTCTTCGCCGTATTATTTAATTATATCGTTAACGCGATCTTTAAAGTCGAAAACGTTTTTATATATAATATATTTTTTTAAAATAAATAAATTATTCTTTCTATCGTTTTTAGGGTCGAAGAATTTAATCTTTTCGAGTTTTAATTTATTCTAGGCGTTTATTTTAATACTAGTACTATTTTAACTAATTAAATTATTTATTTTTAATAAGTTTTAAGATTTTATTAAATCTTTCTTTATCTTAATTATTAACTTAATAATAAAAATCTAAATTTCTAACGATTCTATAAATTATATTATTTATTCGGAATTTATAATAGGTTATTTAGGCTCGGGAGGAGTTATAGTTTCTTCGTCTTTAAATTCGTCCTCTAAAAGTTACTTCTTTTATAAGTATTAACGTAACTCTTTAATATCTCTTTAAAAAATATCGATAAATAATATTATAAACGTTTTATTTATAACCTAAAATAGTTATATAATAGGTTATTTAAATTTAATATACTCCGAAAGATTATTATTAAATTATTTTACTTTCCGGCCCCTCTTTAATAAATATTAAAGAAGTATTTTAATAGGAGAATAAAGAGACTATATAACTATTTAGGTAATTATTTATTTAATATTAAAAATAACTTTTACTTATTTTAGAATATATTTATTTAATAATAGGAATTTTTATAAATAAAAAATAAAATTAACTATAGTAAAGTTTAGTTAAACTTTTTCTAAAGTAATAACTAAAGTAATAATTAATAATAAATATTAAAAGTAGTAATACTAGGCGAATAATAAGAGTAGTATTAAAAGATTAATATTCTAGTATTTTTTTTTCTATAGCGGAAGTATAAGAGATATAGTTAATAATATATTTACTAGGCTAGATATTTACCTAATAAATAATTTATTAAAATAAATAATTATATTAATAAAAGAGAAATAAATAAAGGGATATTTTAAATATTTAATTTAATATTTACTATAAATACCTTAAATAAAAAGAGTACTAAATAAATTATTTTAATAATTTAATAAAGAGTTTAGAAATATTTATTTAAAGTAGTAAAGTACGGTACGGAAGTACTAAATAAATATAATATAAATAAAACTCGTTATCGATACGGAGTAAGTTATTTTAAATATAATAATTAATAAAGAGTATATTAATTATTTTAGGGGTTATTTTACTATTTATAATTAATATAATTATTCTCACTAATATAGAAGAGATATGATTCTACGTTAATATAATTATTACTACTATTTAATAAAGGGTTAATATAATAATATATAATATAAAAAATATTAATTATTTTATCGAGGATTTGGCTCTAATATATTAGAATCCTAAAGTTATTTTAATCCCGATAGGGCTAGCGGTAGGATTTAACCCGCCGTTTTAATAAATATTTATAATAATACTCCTACTAAAGTCTACCCCGTGATATTAACCTCTTCGTAATATAAAATTTCTAAAAGAATTTATTTTATAAACTATTAATATTAATTATTTATATTAAGTATATAAAAACCGAAGTTATATTTAAATATTAATTAATCTCTTATATCTTTTTTTTCTTTAATTATAATTTATTATTTATTTAAACTTTAAATTATTTTTCTTTATAATATACTAGTTATTATTATAAAGAGTTTTATAATAAAGAAAGACTATAAATATTAATTTAATTCTTTATATTAATCTTTATATTATTTAAATTAAAACGTCGATTTAAAATCTTATTTAAAAATTATTAATAATAAGAATTATAAAATTTAATAATAAATATATAGGGTTTATTACCGAATTAAATATAATAATATAAAAATTAATAATTAAATAGTTAAATAATAAAGGAGTTAAATAATTTAATAAAATTATTTATAAAATAAAGAATTCGTTAAATAAAGAAATAAAGAAAAAGTAGAGATATTTTAAAAAGTCATTACTAGCGCGGCGCTAGTAATAAATCTAACGGGTAATAATATTATTAAATATAAATAATTTTAATAAACTTTATATATAAATATTATATAATTAATATATAATAAATTTTATATTAAATTTTATAATTTATTTTAATTAAATAATATACTCTTATTCGAAAAATTTAATATATATTAATTAGTATTAATTAAATTTATAAATATATATTCTTTTTTATAAAGCGCTCGTTCTATTATAATAATATTAAAGAAATAAACTCTCTTTCTATTAATTTAAAACGTATTTTAGAGATTTAAAATATATTAATATTTATTATTAATCGCGATATAAATAAAAATTAATATAACTAGTAAATATATTAAGTATATATTTAAATTTATTTATATTATTAACTTTACCCGAGAAAGAAAGAAGGGAATAATAAGTAATTTCTTTCTTTTTTTAATAATTCTTATTTCTTTCCTTCCGCGCTCTTCTTTATTAAAAGAGAAAAAAGTAAAGATTATTTCCTTCTATTCCCTTCTTTATTCCGTAGTATAAATAAATTAAAATAAAAAATAAAAAACGAAAATTAAAATAGAGTTAACTATTATCTAAATAAAAACTAGTATATAAAATATTTATTTATTTCCTATTCCGATTATATTAAAATAGAAATAGGAAATTAATTTAAATTTAAATAAAATTTAAAATAAATTAAACTAGGTTAAAATTAATAAATTATATTATAATACTCCGCGAGTTTATACTTTTTTTCTTTCTAGATATATTTATTATATTTCTAGAAAAGAGAGGATAAATAGTATTCGATTTATAACCGAGTATATTTTATATAAAATACTATTATAAAAACGTTTATTTAATAAATATAATTAATAAATATATTATTATTTTTAACTTAACGAGAAGATGTAAATTTAAATTTAAAAATAAAAAAAGTTAGAAGAGAAGAATAATATTATAATTAAAATTTACTTCGAATTTTAATATATTTAATATATTAAATAAATTATAAACTCGTTTATAATTTAAAATATTTTATAAATAATTAAATAAATAAATACTCGCTTAATTTATATTTAAAAATAATTAATTTATTAATTTATTAATTTACTCTAGTAAAACTATTTAATTAATAAATAAATTCCGCGAATATTTTTTTATTAAAATTATTAATAATATTTACTAGTTATTAAAGAAACTTTATTAGTTAAAAACTTTAATTTATCGATAATTTATTTCCTCTTCTTACTAGTTAGTAACCGATAATTATAATTAATTTAAAATATTATTTATTCTTTCCTCTATTTTTTTCTATTTTAATTTCTCTAATTTTATTTATTTATCTCGTAGGTTTATAGGCCGAAGATAAATAATTTATAAAATAAATAAAATCGAGTATAACGAGTAACAAAGTTTTCTTTTATTATATAAATAATATATTTTTTAATAAATAAAAACTTCGTATTTAACTTTCTTTAAAAAATTTAATTATAAATCCTAAATATAAATATCTATTAAATTATTAATCGAATTTAACGAATTTATCTAGTTATATTTAATTATCTATATAAAGTTTATTATATATTAATTTTTAATACTCTTTTCTACGAGTATAAATATAGATTTTATCGATATTATATTAAAAAATCAAATAAAGAACTTTAATAATTATTTTATAAAGAGAATTTTTAAAATTAAATAATAATATTATATAATATATTAAAGATCTTGAATTATCTCTATATATATTAACTAAAGTTAATAGGAGTATTTTTAATAGAAATAATATTAAATTAAATACTTTTAATTAATACTCGAGGAAGAATATATTAATAAATCTTAAAAACTCCTATTAAAACTCTAGTTACCGACCGCGCGGATAGGGTTAATAACGTTTTATTAATAACTCTAAATTATAGATAAAACTAGTAATATCCTATTAATAGATTTTTTAACTTTAATTATAAATAAGATATTATTAATAACCCTAATTTACGGATAGAGTTACTAGCGATTTATTAATAAATTTAATAAATTAAAAGTCCGGGTAAGTTACTTTTAATAAATTTAATAACTTTAATAACTTGTATATATCGTTAATATATTGATAGTAGCTCAGCCCTATAATAGGGCTGAAATAAATGAAGTTCTATAATCGACGCCATTGACGGCAGCGACTCTTAGCGACGACTATTAACGCCAGCGACCTACCGGGCCCGGAATAATGAGTTTTGGCGAAAGTTCTCGCGGGGGCGTCACCCAGGCACATCCGGGGAGTATGCGCACATGAATACCATGGCATGTCGCATGGCATGGCGCATGGCTTGGCGCATGCCATGATGGCGCATGCCATGGGGGGCTTTCGTCTGATGTTTTAGGGGCTGCTGCGGGGGGCGCACATCGCATGCTATTCAGGATACCTTTGCGCATGCCATTCGCATGCCATTCAATGGCATGCGCAAGCTACGCACGCCATTGCGCATGCCATGTGGCATACTATGGCCCATACTATGGCCCATACTATGGCGCATGCCAATGCGCATGCAAATGCGCATGCTATAGGGCATATAATGGGCCTATTCGTCTGATATTTGAGTTGCTGACGATTTATCGAGTTGCTGAACCTGCTGAACCTGCTGATAGTTAGTACTACTTACTGAAAGTAACCTTCCCGGAACCCTAATTTACTACCCGAAGCCCCGACTTACTGATCCTGCTGAACCTCGGGTCGGCATTTGACATGGAGTTTCAGCGCAAACCCGTAGACGGCTTTCTGGTAGGGCTGATAGCGCTTGGAGTATACTAACATTTACTTTTGAGATTTACCGATGTAATTATAATAACCGTAAAAGATTATACTCCGATATACTAGATATTATTATAGTGGTAGTACTAGTAGAGGTAGTACTTAGTTTACTATTTAATTTTAGATTATATAACGAATCCAAAGGGCGATAATAGAGATAATAAATTAAGATTATTTCAGGTTTTAGGTTAGAGGAGCTCTACTATCTCATTTAAAGCCTACGAATAATCAGTTAAGAATTATCCAGGCCACATTACCTACTAAAGATAGATCTTTAACAGACGTGTCTTATCATCTCCAAGTTCATATTCAATGTTCTTGGCAATATTTCACTTGACCATTGAAACAGCCATAAGGATCTCTATATACGCATTACATATAGGGCAGGGTAGAAGGGCGCAAGACAAGGGAAATTCGAGTTAGGCTGACCGTACATGTACTACCTAACCTGCTCAATCACGGGCCATTTTCAGAGTACCACCTGAGTTAACGTATTTTGGGGATGCCAGTGGAGCGCGAGGATCCAGAATTAGAGCGGGAGGATCTAGAAGTGAATACTAGGAGCAATAAGTGAATACTAAAGAAGGATGAGGCGCACTAACAAGCTTCGAGAACAAGGAGCTTTTATCACGTGACTAAGCAAACATGGCACCTTGTAGGCGCGTCAGGCAACGGTCTCGAGTGGTTAGGGAAGAACCATATATAGTACGTACCGGCACAGGTCTTGTCTACAATCAATAACCTCCGCCGTATCCTCCTCCATCACCTCCACCATATCCTCCACCGTATCCTCCACTAGGATCGCCGGGAGAAGGACCGACGGGAGAAGGATCAACGGGAGAAGGAGCGATAGAAGGAGCGGCCGATGAAGGCGCCGAAGGAGGTGCCGAAGGAGGCGCCGAAGGAGGTGTCGATAGAAGGGGAGAAGACGCGGGGTCTGAAGACGCTGGAGGAGAGGACGCTGGAGGAGAGGACGCTGGGGGAGAAGATGCCGGAGAAGAAGAAACCGGAGTTGTATCACTAGGCGGAGGTGCGGTTGAGCCACAAAAGAAGTCGGTAGACGAAGATAAAGAGAAGTCAGTAGTTGAGCTACTAAGTGAATCGCTGGACGACGTGCTATCCGGCTTCGAAGAAGAGGACTTGTGTGGGGCTTTTGATTTTGTTGGTGCAGGAGGCTTTAGAGTAGTCTGTTTTGCGGTAGTGGTTTTCGAAGTCGCAGATGGTTTCTTCGAAGTCGTAGATGCTCTTTTTGAAGAAGTTGATGATGTAGATTGTGTGGTCTTCGAAGACGAGGACGTTCCAGAACATAGACTCGACGTGCCGGCGCTGGCATAAACATGGCCGGATTTGCAAGTACTAGATTCAAAAAGAGGTGTTCCTAAATGGAATCAAGTAAGGTTGAAAGCCAGTCTGAGATCTGGCGAAACCATTCGAGGAGCGGATCCCTTATTCTCGTACGCGTCTAAAGTATGGCCGCCATTAGAGGTACTAGAGCCCATCTAGATATCGATGTATATTTTGCCGTTATCGTTGAAATCTCTCTCTGGGGCAAGTCAGCAAAATTATAACGGTAGTATCTTTATCTTGACCTTGAAAGAAAGTCCCAGTACCTATACTCAGACAGTGTGAGCATTACCCGTCCACAGTAGGCATCCTAATGAACCCACCTCCGGCGAGAGATCGGCGGTAGGAATATGCAATCTTGGCGCCTGCGGGAGTATTGTCGGGGAATCCATAGAATGTATCTTTGAAATTGGACTCAGGGGGCCATTTTTGACTACTGGAAGGTACAGCGATGGCTTAGCGAAAAAAGACAAGCAATAAAACATACAGAAATAAAACCGACTACATTGTGAGGCTTATATAATACTATCAACAAGGAGACACCTGAAGAGGTTTGTAGAGGACCATAGGTTGAGGCGAGCAACAAGAGAGGTATCACACTATAAGTATCTTTTCGGAGCCCCCATCCCACCATTAAAGGGTACAACATCCGCCGACACAGTACGCAAGATGAACGACATGTGGAGAGGGACTCAATGGTACGCAATGTTCATTAATTTCCTACACAGACTATAGCGAATAGTTAAGTGTAGTCTCCGCACATAAGAACCGAACAGATGAGATAGCTAGCGTGGTCCTTGGGGTCTATCATCGTCAATACTCGTCACGAGAGCTATCCCCCAACAGGTGCCCAGCAGGGTTGCACCTTCTCCTAGCAAGGCAGAGAACGGGGTGACAACTACAGAATCAAGGATAATTATCGAGTGGATCACTCTGAGGAGAACATCGGCTAGGTACTGTACGTTGGGGTCAGGTATTGACCGCAGATCACAGTTTAGCAGAGGGTAGAAAGCGAAATTAACCAGGTCAACAAGCGAGAAACCGTGGCGGCGACACTTTAAGAGAGCTCTGCGATCGGCTTCTCACCGCGGTCGGTATTGGGGCTATACTTATGAGGCCGAAAAAGACCCTATACAAGGAAACGAACGATAGTGAAGGAGATGCTGAGCAGATGCGTATACAATTACTCCCGAAGCGTAGAGCGAACGTGAATCCTCAAGGTGAACAAAGTGGTCGCATATTAGAGACGATCGCAGCAGTAAACTTGAAACATTCTCCCAAGTATATGTAGTTATACGAAGGAGGTGAGTTGGCCCAGAAGACGGTCATGCTCTATAAGGTCTTATTATTCATGAAGTATAGACGATGACCCAAATAGGAGCGGAATAATTAATATTTATAACGATATAGAAAGCTCTAAGGTTATATATTTAAACAGACGGTTGCGTCTACACTATGTGGCGGACATGGACAGCCACAGCCACAGCTACAGCCACATTACACTTCACCAAATCTACACTCTGTCTGACATACATCCATCCATCCGTCCATCAGCAGAGCGCTTCCTCTCTTCTCACACTTCAGATCACATTCCTCGCCCGTCTTGCTTACATCCTGTATATACCAACGTTGAAGCTTAACAAGTGTCTTTGCGCTCGCCTCAGCTGATGGCTATGCCCTCGACAAGTAGATCGAATCCAAATACGAGCCTCGATTCCCCGTTTCGCTCAATAATAACAATAGCATCTGGGGCCTTGAGACCCTTTCTCTTCAATCTGGCTCTTTATTAACTTTGACCCAGCGTGCCAGCTCAGCAGTCACACCATGTACTTGAAACGTTACTTGAAACGCAGCAGCCGACCCGACACAAGGTATCTGTGTCATCGTCTGTTTAAAGCCTCTTCCTCATGAGTCATGACTCTCTGGGGCAATGGGATTCCAGATCTTGTTACCAGTTATCGTGGTCTCTTTGGTTGCGCGACTGCGGCTCTGCGACCACGGCTTACACTCGATTATCTTCACTTAACCGACTCAATGACTTCCTCGGTCTGCCCCCATTGCCTTTCCTTCTACGGCAACGTGGTTTCTTCGTCTTCTTAGAATCGATGATGCCTCGTAATGCGGCTGCAAGAAACTTTACCTGCTATCTTTAATTTTTCATTGGCAGCGCTTCAATGGAAACATCCACATCCCACTTTCCCGCCCGTCCGTCATCGGGAGCGCTTCAGCAGAAGCCTTTGTATCCCCACACTCCGCCCACCATATCTCCCCTCGATACAGGGAGCGAGAAGTCCGGAAAGAAATATATAAGGATCCTTGACAACCCTGCTATTGATGTAATTCGCTGCATACTTACCTCTAAAAAAGGAAGACACGCTCGATCCTCCCGCTCCTTGTCGAAATTCACCCATCAAAATGTATTCAAACCTCGTGAGCGCGGCACCTTTGGCTCTGACAACCCTTTTCTGTTTTCTTTTTTCTCCTATCCGAGCCTCGAACGTACCGTACTCGGGTGAAACTATAGCGCATCTTATTGCATCGTTAGATGCAGGCACAGCTTCCGACCCAAGCTACTCTACAGACGCCAAAGCGAATAGCACAGACGCCCAGCATAAAGTAACTAAGAGAACATACGAACCTCTTCAGCAGGGAAAACTCTTTGCTGCATCGTACAATGCTAGCGATGGCAATGGAGGCTATAACATTAGCATTCCAGGTGACATATGCGCGGCCAGCGTCGTTGGTGATCTTGAGGCACCCAGTGGCCGCCTAATCCCGAATGCTACCTTCATAGACGTCTACAATGCCATGGACCTTCCGAGTACGCAACTCACCAACTATACATTGACCCGAGCATTGGCTCTGCAGTCCAAGCTCAACACCACTTTATCCAACGTCATTTGTGCGCCCCTGCCCGACAGAGAGCTTCGTTTTCGATACGATCCTGCCAGCGTAGACGGATTCTGGTCGGCCTTTATCCTCGCCGGATTGGGTGTTGCGGGGATTGGTTTCGCCGGCCTCCATGAGGCCATCGTTAAACAGTCCCAAGGGTTGATTACTGTAAATGAAGAAGTATGGATACTTGCGGCAACGGCCCTCAGCCAGTACATCATCGTCACCATGATCTTCCGGCTGCAACATCTCAGGGCTTTCAGCAGAGGCGAGGCGTTTATCTTCAACACATTTATCGTGGTTGGGGAGGGAATCGCAGCCGGGTGTCAGATTACGTGGTCAAGGACTTGTGCGGTGGCGGCCACAATGCAATTAGGTATCATTAAATTGGCTCGGGCTACTGTCAAGACGATACAAGGATTTGAACCGAAATTTTTGGGCTCAAGCGGTGCGTCCTCTATCAACCTTGTTGGACAAGATCTCGAGCAGGGTGAGTCAGCTGGTGAGGGCCAGGTGTGCTCATGATAGCCTTCTGAGATATTTGGACAAGTCATTTGTTCTCCTTGCAGATGTAAGGAAATTGTCCTGGTTCTGGTGGAGTCTGGTACGGGACAACGTCGTTCGTTATGCCTCTATGCCAGTGTACTGGGCAAACATGTTTTTCCATGCACCACCGAATGTTTTCTCGCCGCTGGAATATTTACAAATACATTTCAGCTGAGTCACTTTCAGGAATAGTGGGTTCCCCAATTGAAATGAGTATAGCTGGCAAGCTTTGGCCCAGCAATCGCACGAGTATTGACATTTCGACTTTTAATTGGTGACCTTCTTTTCACTGGTTGATCTAGAATGAGGGCTAAACCTCACCTCGTGAGTTTACGATGACAAAAAACCACCTGTGTACAAGCATCAGCGTTTTCTCGAACTCTTGTATTTAGCAAAAAACCCACAGTTCCAGTCCTAGCTCCATTCATAACACTACCTCTAACCCCATCTCTAGATCGCGCTTTATAAAAGGCGCAGGGATTGTCTATAAGGCTATCTACGTCCAAATAACATCTAATAGCGTAACGAGAGTAGGTACTAAATCTGTCTTTCGTCTCACTTCCCTCTACGTTCATGAGCTAGTAGGAGAGGATTTTACCATCTCTATCTTAGTACCGTCATGCCAACCATATCTTCTTCAACTACCTTACCGCAGTTATATCACAATTTGAGCACCCATTGCCACGCATTCAACGATCATCTCGAAATCATCTGAGTCTCTCTCGCAAAGATCTCAGCAGCAATGGAACTTACTTTGACAACAAGATCCAACCCGCTTCAGAGATACACCCAAGTACCGGCCTTGGCTCTTCGAAAAATGTCTGATCTAAGGGGAAGAGTCAATGTATTCGGTAATGCGCAGATTTTAGCATTGCCAATGCGAGTTAGCCTGCTGGGAGATTCTCGGATGATGCTTAGCACGGATATGGTACCCCCATTTGCAAGGAGTTGTTGGAGGAATTCGGAAGACGTGGTCCGATAAGGCGAGGTTGCTGATGGTGCCAACGTGTTCCATCCGACAGTGCGCCGTAGCTGGGTGATATGCCCAGTAGCCCTGATGGATTAGCCCGCCATTTATCAAACAGGTTGATATGTGGACCTTTTTTCAAGAATCTCTCTTTTCTGGGCGGTCAAAGAAATAAGGACGCCTATCACATACCGTCGCTCCAGACTGTTGCATAAAACGATAAACCAGATCACTGGGGGGTTACGAACCCCGGGTTCCCACCTGGTTGCCTAAGCAGTAACAAACGTTCCACTTCGCAACATCTCCTCAGTCCCTTTCTTGAACCGTCAGAACAAAATGTGTGAATCACTTTGCCCTGACGAGTATCCTGATTGCTCGAGGGACAGCGCTTGGGATGTCAGAAGCCATAAGCTGTAGGTTTCCCTGAACAGTTTGACCCAACCACGAGCAGCTGCATGATCTTAGCGTTGTTCATCGTAGAGAGCACATCTAAGACGGGGTTGGCCACCCGGGAGGCCTCACTACTAACCCGGGAGCTGCTGATAGAACACTCCAGATGCTATGTGGTGCACTCTTTGCTCTGGGGAACGGCTGCTCACTGTGCTAGTCAGGTCAATAGTCCCTGACCCCAGATTCCACCCTAAGACATAACCAGATTGAAATCTGAATGGCGCCAAGGAGCTCTTGTGCTTAATCTCCTCGAAATTTCGTTGAGCACGGAAGATCGCTGAAAGCATATGACAGGCTCGTACGGGTTGCTAGCTGAACGAAAAGTCTGATATAGTAATATTTTTTCAGTTCAAGTTGCGCAGATGCGTCAGGGTCCAAAGAACATGTTTTACGTGTGCACGAAACGGTGAAAGGTTTCCAAAGAGCCATTGGATCTATAGCAGTTTGCCTTAGCAGATCCGCATCGCTAAAAGCTTTAATATTGTCCTGGAAGCCGAAATGGTGCCATCTCTTCTCAGAAACTTGGAATACTATCTACCTGCAATATGCAATATACAGTCTGAGTTTTAATTTCCTGACTACGATGAATACAAGAACTCTGCCAGATGTTCTTGTCAAAAGGAAACTGTAGGGGTAAAAGTGAGTGAAGCTTTAACCGATAGACCACACTGCCGAAGCGAATTCAAAGTGTCTGCACTTATACGTGTCAGGCCACTATCTAGGTATATAATCACTTGGTCATATCTTCATGTCGCTGTGATTCATGACAGAAAAGGACAACGTCGCTAAGAGGGTACATATCATCCCCAAATGCATGTTCGATGCTACCAACATGCAAGTCATCGTGGCGTTCAAGTTTCCACATAATTGGAAAAGCTAGAGCTGGGTTATTGCTTTAATTTATAAAGGGCTTGAGTTATTTCCGCTTTTCCCAGAAGGGACGTACATTGCACAGAATTTACAAACCTTGCTTGATACCTGTCAATATGATTCTGCTCAGCTCGTATTTGCAAGAGTCATTATTCGAGACCCTCTAATAACGCCTTCGTCAATCCAGGACTCATCGCAAGTTGGATATAGTATTCGCCAAGTTGCACGCGTCTCTCCAGTGCTGTTCGATCACGGAATTTCTTATCATTCGTATGTCCGGCCCGGTATTGGAGCACCCACTAATCTGCTACTGAAAGAACAGTGCCCTATACCGTTCTTAGTGCTCACAACTCCCCACTGCACCGGCAGAACAGATGCGTCAACGTCGTCAGGCGGTCGATGACATGCAGCAGAGATAGCAGCGCTATATGTAGAAGCAAGTGGTATTCCCGGCGGGTACCTTCTAGCAGCGGTTGCAAAAGTTCCTAAGACTATCATACTTCCCACCACCATAATTAGAATGATTGCTTCGGGTGAGTAGCCGCAACTCGAGAGTATTCTTTCTTTTAGAATATCACGATTGAGGTCGACGATACCGATTTGAATAGGAAATAGACTCTGAGATGCCAGCCAGCTCAGCAAACTGGAGACTATAAGAAGAGGCAAGGAGTATGTATAGGAGAGTTGAAGCCAGTATATACTTCGCTGTACACCCTTGGCCGAGGTAACTCGAAGCGTGCTTCGATGATGAGCGTATCACATCCATTCTTTACCTGTCAGAATAGTCAGAGTATTGAAGTGCGATTGAAAGACTTGTTTTCGCGTACCTGCAAGCATACATGTGAACAGACCGTTGAATATCAGATATAGATACGAGATGATGATTTGCGGCATGTTTGCCAGTTACACTGTAGATACGAAAGGAAGTTTTAGAGGAAGGATTTTATTTCCGACAGGCTTTCCAATACCGATGCTCCGTAGGGGCTGCGAACTTCGACAACAACCAGTATCTGCATTATGATACATGTAATTAAGGATGGGAAAACACTCAGGGACTTGTATTTAGCTCCATTATACCAAGACAAGTCGACATTTGGATGAAGTGACAGTTTGGGGTGACGGGAAGCTTACATAGCGAAGCAGACAGCCCAGCGCTTGCGAGTCGCCGCACTTCCCCAATACCAACGTTTTTGTTCCCATTACTTGGATCCCATCTCCATAATGAGCTTTTCATAAGGTAAGGTCAACTTTGACATATTTGTGGATTGAATGACTTTCCAGCCCCACAAGGGTTGTTACGATCGGTCGAGTAAATACTTAATCCACGAGTCGTGACATCTTCTTGATCCAAGAAGCTCTCTATCGCATCCCCCAACGTAATCAATACCCCCTGCTTATGCGTCTTGAATGTCATAAACATGCTAATAGCCTTGACGAGATTACAGATGATGACTGTTCTTGCAAAGTACAGATTGAAGCGAACTTCGCAATTTTCCTTAGCTTTCTCGCTCCAGCAATACTGAACTATATCGCCGTAGGGTCTCCAAACCACAGGATCGACTTTTGCGTTACATGAAATCTCACTATCCGAAGTGCACATCCACTCGTAGGAAGGATTGGTAATAGGGAGACTGACGTAAAGGAGTCCAGTACGTTCTGAAAAGCGGGCGTACGATTAGCTAGAAGGGCTAGGAATTACGTACGAGGTACTATCCAAAGGGTCTCTTCAACTGTTTCGGTGGCGCTGTCGCAGCTGTAGATATACACAAGGTCAAAGGATAATCTATGAGCGAGTATTATGAGATGAACAGGTGAAATAGGGATGGCCGGTGTTTTATTCTGCGGCCCTACACTGCCTCTTACCCCCCGGCTCCTCTCAAGGCAGCCGCTGCTATTGGCCTAGGACTAGGGCCAAATGTCGTCCCTAAGAATCTATATATTCTGCCAACACTACTCACCTTCGATCCTAGAAGTGGCAGGGGAAGAACCTTTTCGTGATCACACATAGATAGGTTGACAGACCAATGGTAAAGTGTAGCAGCAAAGGCTTTACATTGCAGCCCGTGAACTACCCGTATAGTAAGAAGTATGCCGAAATTGGAAGCAGACAAGTCCTAGGAAAGGATCGGTATGGTCTTTTCACCTGAATTCACAAATTCGACGCGAAGTATTACTTAATCAATCCATCAATCAATCGATCGATAGATCGATCGACGCGTCCAGGTCAATGCTTGATGGCGATGAGCACCACTTATCATTGTGTCTGCTTTGTCAAGGGGCCCCGCCTACCAAGAAAATGCCTCGAAGAGATACAATGGGGTACGATTGGGCTTTCTTCTTTTTTCAAGTCTGTCAGCCAAAGTGAGTCGCTTCTTTCACTCCTTGATGCAAACGTTGATAATTCTATAACTACGTGAGTGCAAATGGGCATATTGCCAAGCAAATGGAAGAACGGTCTTGATAGCCTTTGCCGGCGCCTGGACTCGAGCTTGGAGGCTTTCACTTGGTAAAAGAAGGCTCATACTGGTGGCTAATGCCACAGAGCACGAACGGGCAGCTTCTTCAAGCATTTGCAGCCAAGATTAGACGACTATCGCAGCAGTATGATTAGGTACTTTTAAAACCAATGAACCAAGTTGAAGGCCTTGTTGTAAGCCCTTCTTAGTATACAAGGTGACAGGCTACTTGATGACTCTGACTCGAGACTGCCAGCTTTGACTAGCACTAGAGCCAGATCAGATACGCCTCATAATAATTCGAATTGGATTAGCTTTAAGAGTTTCCACGATCACTTTACTAATCCTCGAATTCATACCGCCTAATTTCAGTTCATGATCTAGCTGACAGATGTTCTAGAGCGTAAGGCTGAGGGACGAGGTACTTGCTGCTAATCTTGAAAGTTTTCGGTAATTCTAGCCGGGTACTTGAGCGCCGTACTTCGGTCAGCGAGCCGACACCAAAGATTGGCATGGATAGCAAGATACCGGGTGACCTAGTATGCGAAGAGATGCGTTACTTCAGCGCTCAAACCAAAAGGCTTCGATTCGCAGTTTAGCCAACCACAACGGCTTCATGTAACTTCATCCTGGAGTATGTGCGGATGGTTGTGGTCATTTCTTTTGCCACTCTCTATCCAAGAGGAATTCAAACTCATGAGTCGTCATCCTGTGACTTGCCATATGAGGTCGCTGTAGCCAACGATTTGCGTAAAAATCTCATTTCTCGTCTTGAGTCCCATGACTCTTCGTTCAGTCGCGTCCATATGGGCAAAGACGAGTCCGTCGCCAGACGTGGTCTTTTGGATCGTCTTAATTTCGTCGTATTGTAGCCTCCACAAGACATTCGACCTCACCGCTGTCACGTAACGAATATCTCTAGAGGTCACGTAGAGATCGCCATGATGGTTTTGGCTTGTGCCATGGTACTTTCCGATGTCGATTGCAGCACCGGGGTCACGTTCTTCTTCTGTGATCTGCAACGGTGAAAGTTCTCCGGTTGCCGAAGACGGAAAGCAATCGGCCTGCTTCTGTGACATTGCCTCTTTACTACGACGAGCCTCCACTTGCAGGCGAGCGATGGCCCACTCGGCTAAGGTAGCGGAGCGAAGAATCAGCAAATCTGTCCTGGATGACAAGCAGCCTCAATTTGAGCATACCATCTGTGGGAATCTTCCAGAAGAGCCAAGTCAAAGGCGACACTACGAGGCGATAGTGCGGATATCGGCTTGAGATCGGAAATAGTGCGAAGAACATGACACCGGCGCTGAATTGAGTTGACTTGATCACAACCCAGAGCGGTGCTACAGCGAGATATAGCCAACAAAGAGCGAGCATGGAGAGCGTAAGTATGGTTCTTCGTGGACTGCGCCACTCATAACAGCTGTACGAAGAGGAGTATCAGAAACGTTCCTTGGTAGTGACTTGGAGCTGGGAGACATGCCACGATCAAGAAAAGTGAGTGTGGGCGCTTACTTTCTCATGATCTCCAAAGCGTCTGCCGTGTCCTCTAGTTGTAGTAGCGATCTTGGCCCTAGGTCTTTGATCAATGCGTCCACCCATCCGCGAGTCCCATGCTGCTCTATCAACTGAGTGAGATTTGTAGCTGTCTGCTCAAGATCTTCAGATCGATTGATGTTTTCACGGAGATCTTCAGTCGTCGGAGGGTAGAGGCGGCGACTTAACACCAGCCATACGATGCCCAGTATCTAAAAGATTCCGTCAGACATTGTTTCTTACTAAGATAAACGGAGAGCCCCTTACTGCAGCTCCCGCTAGATGTCCAATGAGCCAAAAGAAGGAGTAGGCCCCAAGGTATATGGCAGTCTCCATTGGGTCATCCCAGCGATAAATGTGGCGGATCTTCATCAGAAGTACCTGATACTGCATTGATGTCATGAGGAGTCTCTCAAAACTGGTATTGAGAGCATCTTCGGAAGCAGGAGGTAGATTGGGGGATTCGTCGATGTACTGGTCTCCGTACTGCCTAGCATAGAACAGAGCAAGCTGGATATTCATTCAGCAATTGTGTCCCCTTACTATATCCAAGTGACCGAGTAATACCGAGAGACATTCAAGTATTGAGAAGGAAACGCACGTCTTGGCCATACAATGGCCAATTTGTCCCAGCTTTCCCATTCTCACTCGCCACGACATAGTCCTTCTTTCTCGGTCTTGGGAGATTGTGTGGCGGTATCCTCCTGACTTTCAGTACATGCCTATCCATTGTCCACCTTACGTAGGTATCCTGTCTAGCCTTCTTCAAATTCTCCAAATCATCCAACGCTGCATTTTTGTCCTGCTCGTTTTCGGCGGCCGCCACCTTGTCGTATGTCCGGACCATGTTCACATCAGCTCCATGCGAGATGACTTGATTGTCCATCGTCTCTGCCACTTTTGCCCCACTTGCGCCATGAAGTAGGGACTGTACCGTATTGACTGGGTTGTGGAGGACATCCTTGATTGGGGGCCCTTTGTGTTCGGGCACAGGTTGGAAGAGGCGGTCGTTGTCAGCGACAGTCGAGGGAGCTGGAGCCAAGACTGGGGTGTTGGGAGTGTCGTGATAGGTGCCTGACCTGCTGGAGGCGTGGAAGATTTTGTCGGTCTTTGCTTTCGTCCTGGATCGTACCTTCTCTGATACGCGTCGGATCTTGGCAAAGCCCCTCGGATTTGTAGAAGCTGCCTCATTTTCAGCCCGTCGCTGCCGCACGGGGCTAATGAGATGACGCTCCGGTTTGTTGTAAACCTCGAAGGCTGCGCGATCGAGCCCATTTGACGCGGCACCAAACAAGGTAGGCTCGGTATGCGTCTTGGCTTCACTAGACATTACGCCCGTTTTCGAAAAAAGGAGACCCGATGTCAATGGTAGTCGAAGTGGGACTCTCAAGCTCACTACCAAGAGCAGATGTTACAACGCGCAAGGAGTATGTTGTGCAGGCGCGACTAAACAATGACGTGCAGCCCCCCACCTCAACCCCGGACAAGGCGGGGAGTTATTTGCCCACATTCTCACCACACCCTTCTGCTCCTGGACCCCCGAGCATGCCCGGCCCTGCTGACCCTATTGACTGTGAAATTCTCGGCGACTTTGACCACTAAATCGTCTACAATGCACAACCAAGTTGCCTCACCAATCGGCAACGAGTCGTGCTCAACTCGTACAAGCCACTCACTCCAGCGAGTCTGGACTAGTGTCGATGTACTTTGCTAGTATACAGACAACTGGCAAACTATAATCTGTGAGGGCTTTGGAGGATAATGTTTGAGGGTGTCGATTCCGAGAGGAGTATGTTCGTGTACGTATATGTGTCGGCTTCAATGCTCACAATCTACGTGACACATCTTGCCACCTCTGATACGAAATCTCCGGCGTTTGAGTCACAATTCTGGCCTCGTCCTAATGCACAAACGTGCTGCCACGATGTCCCCTACATTAAACTGACTGCGAAGATGTTGTTTTGATAGTTTGGACAAGCCAGGCGGCAGGAAATAGGTTATTCAGGTGGACCGAAATCAGCTCCGTATCACCATAGAAAATCAATGGCGAAAGCTTTTGGTGGACTATGCAGCCCTTCTGTTCATACGCAAATAGACTGTGAAATGCCCGTCTCAATGTTCAAAATGTTGCGCTTGTCGGGCTCAAGATTTAGATAAAACTTATCAGCATCATCTTTCAATTTTCAAGATCTCTACCCTTTCGCGCTCAAGTTCACTAACAAAGTCGCCGCTCCAAGCCTCAAGTAACGGACTATTGGCAGTCCTCGATTAATGTTTGTTGCCCATACCTTGTCAGATTTGCGTGATTCTATTTACTTTACATTGGAACCATCAAACCCTCTCTCTTCCCCCAACTTTGTGCATTTCTTGGGCAGGTAGATCACTCCAACGAGCGTCAATGCGATTTCTATGAACCAGCCAAACAAGACTGTCACAGCTCTGCTGATGACTCAAAAGTACACCAAAACAATTAAGACGGTCGCCAAATCTTGAAAGCCGTCCGGTCAACCCCATGATACCTGACAAGAGTACACCTCTCCTTCTGGCACCCTGGCTGATCCAGGCAAACATGGCCGTACATGCATCCGTATCGGCGGCATTTGGAGCCGATTTCACACGGCTGCTTTCTGGCGAAGCCCCTCAAGACCACGAGCTCTCCCGGACTGAGCTCGGGACCATGGACGTATCTGCAGGTCTTGCCATTAGTAGCGGTTACACAGCTATCAAGGATGTGATAGAAATTGCAGAATTTGCGCACTTCTATGCGATCCAGCATGCTTCCTGAGACTTCGTCATCGACCTCTTCCAATCTTGAGTCCACCCTTTCGTTGTTTACATTGAGCAGGATTGCCCATTCGTTCAGACCCCAAGTCAATTTGCGAACAGGTCGCTGTATAGGAGTCCGCTTTGGTGGCGACGGGGAGCTGGTTACAACTCGCGTGGCTGGTTGGCGGTCAGCTCGTCCGCCCGCCGCAGCCTGCCAGCTGGCTATTGCATTGTTCTCCACCGCGGCTTCCTGGGAAACGATGTAAGCGCTTGGATTGCCAGATCGAACTGGAGCCTCTTCTCTCGATTGAGCCTCTCGTACGGCCTTGATGGGTATCTCTGTTCCTTCGGGATAAGGGCCAGGTCCGAAGACGAACGGAAAATCCACGGTCTCAAATGGCAGGTGCTCGTTCAAGCCATCAATGTGCGAGGGTCTTAGGAGTGTAATACGAGGAACAGCCGCCGAATTGTTGACGTAGGGTTCGAGTGCGTACCCATCCTCGCAACAGTAACCTAGAAAGATGTGGATGCACTGTGTATCGTGGAGGAAGAAGTGTAAGAGGCCTAAAGTCGAAGATCGAGTCAGCTGGGTTCCCGCAGCATCAGCAGATGCTGGTCTTACCCGCAAGTTTTCGAGCTGTTTCCTTGCGATCGCCCCCGACGTCCACCATGTCAAACAACGGCTGAGCCAGGTTAAAAGCACATACAAAGTCCATGAGGCACTCCTTGCTTAGCGGCAAGTTGGCGCTGGCATACTTGACAAGTAAGCTGTTCACATCCACGTATATACCCACGACAAGATCCCAGTGTTCACCGTCCTCATAATTCGGCAGGTGGTTGCGAGCCTCCAACTCGAGCCGATGAGCAAATTCAGCGCCCCCTTTGGTGCCATTCTGTAATAGGTCCTCATGGATCTGCATACCCAGACAGATGTTATGTTCGACATGGCAATTACAAAAGTTTTCTGGGGGTGGCTAAGCTTACGTTGAAGTCTTCACAATCAATCAGGACGTACACAAAAGCTCTGCTCTGCGATTTTCCCAACTGGTAAGTTATCAACTAGCTATCCTACGGAACTTAGCTCACCCTGCCGTCTTGACTGTCCGCGAGGCGCTTCGTTGCTCCTCCTGCTCTCGGGTTGTCATTGTGGCCATTTGGTACTTTCGAACCATACCCGCAATTCATCAACGCTTTGCGCAAGTCACGAACCTGTCTTTGAAGAACCAAATTTTCTTGGTGGAGATCCTGTACCCATGTCAGATCATATGAAAGGTCACAAGGCTTTGGTAAAGACTTACATTGATCAGTCGATCCCTCTGCACGTCATGCTGATGGAGGTTTTCTAGGCGTCGAGCAATACTGTCCTCTTCGCCGGGGTTGGAATTTCCGACGATATGCGACGCAGCTTCCCCTGGGGACCTAGCCGCTCCCTGAAGTCCGTTGATCACTGGGTCGTGGCCCGAATTGCTTGTTGCCGCGTATTCGCTACCATCGTAGAAGGGGTCAAAATCATGACCGTTGCTGTCTGCTTGCGCCTCTGGGAAGACCTCAGTCTCGTACCGGGACCATACATTGAATGACCCACCCTGACTATTGGCCTGGCGGTGAAAACCATTATGAAAATCTTCATTAGAGCTGTTGCTGACGTCTCGTTCGTTCTCAATGCGGGCGGCCTTGTATCCTTCAAGGTGCTGATGGCCATTGCTTCTGACATGTGGGACTGTGGTATCAGGTACGTTCTCTGAATTGCTGACACCACTGTGCTCTTCGGAGCGGCAAATGTGACCCAAGTGCGCAGAGCTGTTGTGGCGTGCAGGTATGGCGGTATTACTAGATGTAATGCCAGTACTGCCATGGTCTTGAAAGTGGTGGATGTATCGGGATTGGTAGTCCTCCTCGTCATCAGAGAGCTCCTTGTTTCCAGGATGTTCGAGGGTAGAAGCTGGTGGTAAGCCTTCAATGTCGTCGAGTTGAAGGAGAGGAAGCTCGATGATGCCGGTGTTCCCAATGCCAGAGAGCTCTTTGAGGTCCTCCATCTTGGGTGCTAGACAGGTCGTTCGCAGCTCCATGCCATACAGCTCTTTGAGGTCCTCCATCTTGGGTGCTAGGCAGGATGTTTGCAGCTTAGTCCTGAGTGCTTGTGAGATGGAAGGAGCGGACAGCAGGCGAAAGTGATTTTTGTTTTTCGCAGCTATCCCGCTTTGGGTTAGAAGTAACCACTAGCTTCATTTCCTTTCTACGCCCACTATCACTTTCATCTCATCTGCATCGTTGGGTCGAAACTGTTGTAGACCGCGTACTCCAGTCTTTAGAGAATTCGTATCGCATCGTGATTTGGGAAGTGGGCTTAGACCGCGTGCTCTGGTCTTTAGCCGTCTCCGTATCGCATCGTAGCATTGACAACCGCATGTGCCTTTCTTGCCGCAGCGACATGCAATGGCACCAGTCCTCTCACCTCATCCACAGTTCCTCTTACCCTTGCCAATAACCCCAATCCCGCGTACATACCCAGCACTTCCTTTATGACCATCTTATGACCCATCTGCCCACTCAGAAAATTCAAACCAATCCTCACCAACCCATCTTCATCTCTTGGTCCAGCTCGTTTGATGAGATATGCACTAGCCAGGGGCTTACAGCTATGTTCCATAGCTAATAGTGAGTTTGATGATGAGAGGAGAGTAGTGCTCATAACTACGCCCCAAGTCTCGTCTGTGATGTCGATAAGACGGGCGTCTGCATCATGGCTGTCCCCAAAGGCATTGCTAGCGGGTGGTGTGCTGACCTGAATGGAGCCGGCTGTAGGTGTAGAGCCGACGTCAGGCGAAGGGGCGTTTGGCAGTGGAGTCGCGCCAGGGGTTGCTAGGGCGTTGGCAGCCATCTCGGAGAGGTGGCTGTGAGTTTCGAGCAGAGGGAACCGGAGAACAGGATCGCTGTCAAGGCTGAGGAACGTGGAGATGATCGAGGGCTTAGTGTGGTTCATCAGTAGAGCTTGCCAGGCTGATTCCACGTCAGTCAAGTCTTACATTGAGGATTTCGTATACGCTTACTGTCCAGCTCTTCCCTATGCGCGGCGCTATCCTTGCATATGAAAAGCCGCCAAGGCGCACTTCGCAATCGCATCATGTCACAAGTAGTCTCCCATATCTCCTTTGCGATATCAGAGAAAGACTGCCATGGCGTTCCCTCCTCTTCGCTAAAGTAGTAGCAAGCGTTCCATGAAACTACACCAAGATTATCTGTCCAAGATGCTGTAAGCCAGCGGTCTCTGATGTTCCAAGCGTAAGCAACATGAAGGCAGTTGTCCGACTGAAGGATTGGGCTAGACTTATCCGGAGTGAGCCGGAGATCAATCATTTTGGGTATAGCTTTCGCAAGACGTGTTGCAGGTGCGGAGAGATACTGCGGAATCCGCTTGTACTCGTCGATACGGCTTGGTCCGCAGTGATCGTATACTCCTAAAGCAAACCTTCGGTAGTCGGATGGCGAGGGCAGTATGAGTTTCTCCGAAGAGTATATTAGATCGCACGGTATGATTCGAAGCACCAAATCATTTGGCCTATCGATCTGCAGTTGCTTTACAGCCAGGTTATACGACTCGAAGAGCTTCAAGAACCCTGCACAAAGTGTTGGAAGGTGTTGCTGGCCGTAGAAGTTGATCATAAAGATGACTGAATTACCGCGTCGGAGCCTCTGTTCTCCAAGGCGTTTACCGAATTGGCCGCACGACGATTGCACATGAGAAAGTAAGTCTCGAGACCCATCGAGGTCATTGCTAAATACAGGAGGGAGAATTTTGGCATGATCCAGCGGACAGGAACCCAATTCAAAGGATCCCAGATTACAAATCTGGTAAGCTCCTTTGATCATGTTAAGGAATGTCGTCACGGTGTCATCGGCAACGAAATTGACAGGGTAGATGCAGAACGCAGTCATATTCTTATTGTCATGCGATGGCGCAAGACTGAGCTCCTCCCAAAATCGAAGCGCAGACGCACATACGTCAATTGAGGTACCAGTACGCTGAACGCGGGTGTAAGGAGATTGCAGTTTGAACATTGGCTGTATCGCAGCTGTGGAGTGCCTGGTAGCATATGTTGACTTTTGCATCTTCTGGCTTTGTGGAAAGCCAATCTGCTCAAGATTTCCTTGAGCATTGCTTGGCTCGCCGTACGAAGTGAAGTCTTTTAGGCTGCAGCGTTTGCTAGTTTTGCCGGCATTGGTAGCTAGACTAGTCAAGATAGTCGCGATGTACTGGTCTGATCCTATGAGCTTAGCAGTATGCTCTGCCGGGAGACGATCGTCCACCCGGTGTAAGACTCCAAGTCCAGACACGGCTTGGTCTGCGAGCGTTTGTGCGAGTTGGATGAAGGCCCTGCCTTTCCCAACGAAAAAGGGCTTGCGGGGAGTCTGGGACAAGAATTGAGCTAAGGATGGCGGCTCTGTCTCTCTCCCTGTCGTCGATGAGAAGAGTTCGGTCGCTGGTGGGCATGGTTCCTGGAGTATCTGTTGTGAGCACTCGATGTCTGTAGGATCGAGTGAATTTGGTGTGGCTGTGTGTTGCACATCTTCAGACGTTGTTCGTTTCCTTTTATGAGAGGATACCGACGATGGTTCTTCCTTCGTACCGAACTCAGGGTCGTCCTTTGAAACAACTGGGGTGTCGTGCACGGGCTCTTCGTCTGTCTCGTCCACTTCAAATAGATCAGCAATCACCCTCAAGATCTTCTCCATTCCGTGCTGACCTGTAGTCATATCACCTTCGCTTGAAGATTCGTTCGGCTGGGGGATGCCAGTTTGCGGGAGGACTTCGATATCATAGAACGATAGTCCTCTGGACTCAGCCGGATTGGTCGACTCGTCGAGATCAAAGCCGTAGCGGCCCTTGAGCGCATACTTGGCATCAAAATCGAAGCATTTTCCCTGGAAGAGTACAGTGTCAAACGCTGTAATTTGGAGCTGCTGGTGATCTTGGTCTATATCGTCAAGGCGGACGCCATTCTCGCTGGGCGTCTGGTGTTCGATCTCCATGGGGCTGTGATTATCTTGCGGGGCGCTAGTGGGCGAGGTGGCTTGAGTCTCTATTGCGTTGCCAATCTCTCCTACAAACGCTGTGTCTAAATATATCAGTAGCCACAAGATGAGCTGAGCAAAGTCTACACCGAGGAACACATACTTGACATCTCGGCAGGCACCTTTGGACCCAAGGCAGGACTAGTGGTCTTGACACCGTCTCCGCTTTGCGTCAACGTGGCCATTGAACTAAGATCGTCCATCGGCAAAGTCGTAGGTGCTATCTCTACCATACCGACGGACCCAGACCTAGAGCCGTCACTCAGTGCCATCTTATCCCCATCATGTCGTACTTCCAGACAGCTTGGACTGGGCTCATCGTCAAAAAAGCTGAAGTCTGCGTCGGTGAGTCCATTGGCTGTGAACATGTCCATCTCTATTTCGTCGAACAAATCTCCATTCGCATGATCTGCGTAGGGCCGAGTCACCGCGGCGGGCATCGATTGGGCGTTCTGCTCAGTCTCCAGGTCGACATGGTTTGGTATGTTATTGGGCGATGACTCCGGAAGGGATGATCGTATTCCATCTGGCGGTGTAGGATAGATACCGCTCACATCTTGCGGCGTGATGCCCCGGGTGACCTGGGATTCGACATCGGAAAGAGCATCCTCTTCGTCAGTCTCCTCAGACGCTTTCGATTCTAGGGCTTCAAGCTCCAACTTTTGTCGCTTGACTTCCAGAGCCTTTCGGCGTACTTCTCCTAGGAGGAACCAAGCTTGCGCATTCGCCAGTGGATCGGGAATATCATCCACTGCAGCATGGATCAGTTCGTCGGTACAGGGTTCTTTGACGGGGACTGCTGAGACTTTGCAGAGGCAAAGGTGTGCCGGCCAAATTGTTATCGAAGAACCATTCATCGAAGTCTGAATCTGGCTGGAATCTCCTTCGTCTGGATGGCTTCCCAAGAGTACACGAAGCCAACGCGAATCCGAGGGTACCAGCATCCCAGCCCTTGCAAGACTGGCAGAGGTAGAGGCTTTGAGCTCTGCTCTTGACTGATACAACGGATCTCGCCTTGACATTGTGTCAATTCCGAAATACTGGCCAGTCATGCCAGAAGGTGACAGTATGATCGGTGTCCCAAGAGGCAGCTTGATCGAACTTTGGTCGACCAAGGGAAGCTGAGAAACTCTGGCTAGGCTGGCTATATCGTAGCATGCGTATGTCATTAGAATAGCCCCTGACGAAAGCCAATCAATACCGAAAGACGTATAGGTTGTCATTTCAGTAGCCTTCGATGCCTCCATGCCTTCGAATGCTGCACCTGTCAAGGAACGCACATCGATACAAGTGTTGCTGCCAAGTTGTAAAAAGCTCGACTCACTTGCTAGAGCATGGCATAAAGACTGGGAAATGGCGGAAGCCAACTTAGAACGGAGTTCCACGGTCTCAGCCTTGAAGACCGGTCGGACCAGGACCTTCGTCTCCGGCTGCGAGATCGGTTTTAGATTCGCGACATATGCTTGAGTATTCAATTGTCCCGTATCTCCAGGATCGGCGGCTGATGCTACCCCATTGCTTGATCTGGAAATCAACGTAGTAGGCTTCAAAGCTGTAGTGGCATCTGACGCATGTTCCGTCCCGGTAGACAAGCAATCGAAGCCACCGGAAGTCAGGATTTGATGGACGTCTTCTTTATCAGCCTTCGACAGGCTGAAACTCCAGATGCCATGCTCATCCCCAAGCACATGCTTCCCACGAATACGCAATGCCCCCTCGGTGTGTAAGCGAATCTCTAGATCGACTGGTTCCTCACTCAGTGCTATATCCAGCTCTTCGCGTTTGTCCTGCTTCCAAGCGTAGAATGCCCAGTATATTTTTTTCACATCGTCCTAAGCAATAATTAGCCGTGAAAGTCTAAAGCAGGCAGAATGCCAGCTTACAATCCTGAAAACATTTGTCCCTGTATCACTGGGAAAGTCCATCCCCCCTTATCATGCAATGGCAATGCCGTTCGACGCGGCGATCTGTAGCTGCTCATAGATGCCGTGCGAGTCTCTCGAGTTTGTACAACGGTGTTCATCCTGATCAGTTATAAAGATGACAGTGGAACGCGCGAGATCTTCTTTTCGCGTCGCCAGGATCAACAGGGTACCGTCGAATGCCGCCGTGAAGCTGAGTGAGCGCCCTGCACGCCTTGAGCTCCCCCAGACCCTGCCAAGCCCGCACTTCTTAGCTTCGGGTGAAGCCGTCGCCTGACGATTGGCGTCTTTAAGATTCTGATTTTGGCATGTCGCTCAGCGTGAGATGAATCTTTCTTGGACAGTATCGCATAGCTGATCTTCGATTACTATGAAGATCAGCAATCATTCAGCTGTGCCAGTATATACCATCTCAGGCTCATCAACAGCACGTCCGCTTCCAGAATGGCTCGCCAGAAAACGAAAGCGAAGTCTCAAAAACGACCCGGAATATGCCAGTCGCATCGAGCTTCTACAAGACTTCGAGTTCGAAGAAGCCAGCCAGTGCGTCAGAGTCAGCGATGATGGACAATGGGTGATGAGTACTGGTATGTAGAAGCTTGTCGCGTGCTTGCTGGCTGTATGCTCCCAAAAGGCGGATTGTCGACCCTTGCTTACTGGCTATAGGAACATACAAACCGCAGATCCACACGCATTACCTCCCTCATCTATCACTTTCCTTTGCCCGACATACCATCTCCCTTAACACAACCTTCCTGCTCTTATCCTCTGACTACTCAAAATCTCTCCACCTACAATCAGACCGATCCCTTGAGTTTCATACTCCTCTAGGATGCCACTACACTACAAGGCTACCACGGTACGGCCGAGATCTCAAATATGACAAGCGGTCCGCGGAAGCACTGATACCCGCCGTCGGCGTTAACGAGAGTGGCAATGGCGAGGTCTTTCGGTTGAATCTAGAAGCTGGACGATACATGCGAGGATACGAAATTGACGTTGGAGGCGATGACTTCACATCTAGTGGTGGTGGCGCCTTACAAGGAGGAATTAGTACGGGAAGCGTCAATACAGCGGCCGTTGCAGAGGACAGTCACAACCTGCTAGCCTTTGGGACATCGCTTGGCACTGTGGAATTATGGGATCCCCGAGCAAGAGGTCGAATAGGGATAATCTCAAGCCCAAGGCAATCTGGTCCTACAGAAGGGAAGCAAGAAGTCACGGCGCTGAAATTCGATCGCTCCGGCCTTAGCCTCGCAACGGGATCCAGCACAGGCCTCGTTTACCTCTACGACCTTCGCAGCCCCAATCCAGTCATGAGGAAAGATCAAGGCTATGGCTACCCTATTCAGACCCTCATCTATCTTACCTCCTCAATCTCTTCTCGAGCCCAGACTTCCGACCCCAAGATTCTCTCAGCCGATAAAAGAATCATAAAGATCTGGTCACAAGGGGACGGAGCCCCATGGACGTCAGTCGAGCCGGCTGTCGACATCAATTCTGTCGCTTGGTGCAAGGATAGCGGAATGTTGCTCACGGCAAACGAAGGCCGTCAACAGCATTCATTCTTCATTCCACAATTAGGGCCAGCGCCAAAATGGTGTTCCTTCCTAGACAACCTTGTAGAAGAAATGGCCGAGGACCCCAATGATCCCAATGCATTCACTAGTCAGAAGGCAGGAGATGTATACGACAACTACAAGTTCTTGACTACGCAACAACTAGAATCTTTGAACCTATCACATCTGGTAGGGACTACGAGTCTGCTTCGGCCTTACATGCATGGCTATTTCGTCGCGCATAGACTTTACGAGGAAGCAAAGATGATCGCTGATCCATTTGTATGGGAAGAGGAGAGGAATAAGAGGGTCAAAGATAAGATCGACACAGAGCGCGAAAGCAGAATCAGAGGAAATAAGAAGATGGCCGCCAAGGTTAACAAGCGCCTCGCAGAGAAAATGATCGAGCGAGTCAATCGCGAAGAGCGGCGACAAGCAAGGAGGGTGCTCGAGAGGGGCGGAGATGACGAACATGCCGATGAACATATCAATCCAGCGGTCGACGCCGAAGCGAAGGAACAGCCAGGCGGACTCCTGACGGACCCGCGATTTGCCAGATTGTTCCAAGATGAGGACTTCGCAATCGACGAACGATCGCGCGAATTCCAGTCGTTGAACCCCAGCACGAAGCTAGAAGCAATAGAAACCTCAGCTGGGCATGAGCGGGGGCTTACAGCTGTAGAGGAGGAAGCGCTTGCAGAAGATGTCAAATCATCAGAGTCGGAAGGATCAAGCGAAGACAACGAAGAATCAGTAGCCAAACCCAAAGACAATGGCCGGATATCCTCGGCTTCCTACAAGCGGTCTGGCCATAGAGGTCAACAGCAGCCACAGATGCGGGTCACATCTTCATCAAAGAAGCCTCAGCAGGCAGGAGACCGGTCCTTTGGATCCAGAGCTGAACGAAGCAAGTCGGCAAAGGCTACCAATATTAGGGTGGTTGGAGAGCGTGAGATCACCTTCGAGCCGGAGCGTCAAGACAAGCTACAAAAGCCAGGGCCTGCAGAGCGACGGCGAGATAAAGGAAGGCGGAGTGCAAGCGGCAATGTGTTTAGGAGTATGTGAATAGCGATAACTAGATACCCAATGATAGCTTTTGCGTTGATCCACTACTACACGACTTCCTTCGAGCCACCCCACATGAATCGCAACGGGTCAATTAATAAATGTAGTACTTGAAAATCTTGCAATACTTGACTAAGGTACGTGCTTTATATGGGCTTCATTGACTCCTATTCTGCACGTGACCGTGTCTTCCATCTAGCCGAGGTCCGTCTCGTAACCCACCTTTGTCCGCGACAGCGACCACCGACAATTCTTTCTCGATGAAAGCTCCAGTCCCGCCCTGACAGCAGCTCACACTACCTTTGATACCCCGGCCCTTATTCACCGCCATCATGGTCGTAGACGCACTCGTGTACCATCCCACGGTAGCTCACTACCTTCGCTTTGTCGCGACGACCGGTATTCCACCCGCTCACGCATCTCCTCAAGCGTCCAATTGCCATTGAGCCCGCAGCTTGTTGCTGACGATTATTTCCAGTTGGCCGTGATAAGCTCCTTCGAACTCTCCAATACTTCTCCCGCTTCTACGCCTGGTACCTCTTCCGGACCAACAATCCAGCCCGCCTGATTGCACCATACGAGGCGATCAAGAAGCATTTCGGGCTTACGCGAAAGTGCCTACGTATAGGGAAGAATGTGGAACACTTCAAGGCGGCAGCTGTGGCGGCGGACAGTAAGAACATGGATGCGGTGCTCAAGTATTGTGCCGTTGGGCGGCAGCTAGGGTATGCGGGGTACTTGACTTTGGATACGATTACTTTTGTGGGTGTCAATCGTATCTGGAGATGTCTGAGTATGCTGGCTAATCTCTCTGGTTGGTTAGCTTGATGCTGCTGGTATACGGCCATTGGCCAGTGCGAAGCGGTTGCAGCAAGAGGCTTACAAAGCATGGTTTGCCGGCTTATCATTCAACGTCATTGCGGGACTCTACACCCTGTGGCAGATACGGCAGAAGGAACAGAACATCGACAGAAACGACGGGGAGGGTGTTGTCGAGAGCAAGAAGCTTGTGAAGTAGGTTCTATGTCCAGGATTTCGTGGGAGTCTTAGATGGCTGACTGGTAACTTTAGGGAGCGTACCACCACTAACCTTCAACTGATTTCAGACCTCTGTGATCTTACCGTTCCCTCAGCTGCCCTTGGCTATGCAAATCTGGATGATGGCATTGTTGGGCTCGCTGGGACGGTGAGCAGTTTGATCGGTGTCTGGTCTACGTGGAAGAAGACTGCCCAATAAAGGCGCAGGCTATTTGAGGCAGAAACAGTTGAATTTGGGTATGGGTATAGGGAGTGTGGATATTCCGCAAAGAAGGTCATGATATACTCCGGTATCTCCGAATTCCCCTTAGGGGTTGGAACGCTGCGAATGCTAGCAAATGGGGACTCGTTCGCCCATTCAGAAGTATGCTTTATTGTCATATACCTCTCATGTCTGAAAGCTCTAAGGATTCCTAAAGCGAAACGGTGGAAAGCGGATATGTTCGATCCTTCGTAGAACGCGGTAAGCTCCTCTAATTGACTCGCAGCTGCCCTACCTGCCAATGACCCTCTTTCCATTGGCCCGTCAATTGAACAGAGGCTTGCCTTAACTGACTGTCTGAATTGAGGTCTTGGCAACCCTGAAATCTCCTGCCTGTTGTATGTTCTTGAACTTCTTCTTCCTCCTCCATTGCTCCTTCTCTCCTCCTTCCTCATCAACCTGATTTTGTTCAAATTTGGAACAGTCATGAAGGCTTGATCCCCACTCTCTATAAGATCAACGATCTATAGGCTGCGTTACGCGCTCTTTTTCCCAATCATTGCTCCTAAGTATCGAGGAGCCTTACTAAGGTGAGTGGACCTGCTACTCTATAGACCAAGCAGTCTTTTCTAACACCATCGGCAGCATATTCCATCGACCTCTCGGCGTCTGCTTTGGTATGGCTGTCACCGCGACCTCTCCGCCTGCACAGACTACTACGCTCGAGGTTGACAATGCCTCGGATGATCAATGGAGGATGGTGGAGGATCAAGACTGGCCCAGCCAGCTAGTCTCAAGCATCGAACAGGGTAGGGGTGCCCCAAATCCCGACCTATCTGTGTCTAACTTGGGTCAGACACCGATGCACATCTAGCTAGTCTTCACGGTGATAACGAGAAACGATCTCCTCTAGACGAAATTACATTTGAAGATGGAGACTCTGCTACCATTCAGCACCGTTCATCTCAACAGATACCCATAAAAATGCTTACTCGGCCCACCTCGTCTCATGAAGATCCAGCAGCTGGTTTCTCCTACGCCAAAGCGAAGCCTGTGAAGCATCTCGACTTCACCCGCAAGCCAAAGCAGAACCCTCCCGGCCAATCCAACGACAACGGATCTCCATCGGGTCAAGTAGTTGCAGAGACGAGTCTTCGCGTTCATGCAGCAGTCGCATCGAACGTTGCAGACACTGTCCACAATATATCCAAAGCTCCTGGGAAACTTACGCCTTCTCCCAAACAACTCCATGTTCCGGTGACAGTCCTAGCTGTACCGTTTCCCAACGTAGAGTACACAACGTCTCGCGAGCTCGAGTATCCGTCGCAACAGACCTCAGCCGCAGCCTTGGAGCAAGATGTTCAGTCCCCTCGAATGCTGCCAAACGATGTCACCATGATTGGGCTCGTTGAGCAGCAGCTTTCGGAGACAGATGGTGCTTATCAACAACACAAGCCTGACCCATCCTGCACCAAGGCCCATCAAGAGCCTACTTCATTCGATCCTATTATCCGCGAAGTGCCAAATCATCGTCCTCCATCACACAACGGTCATTCCTGGCATACCGCCAAACCCTCTCGTGCACCTCAAAACACATCTCACCCTCCTTCCAAAGTTACCAAATCCCAACGAAAGAGGCCGACGGCAGGACCAAACAGCAGTGGAAAGCTTCATATCCTCCGCGCGCAGATACCTTACGAGGAGGAAGATCTTTTCAAATACTTTCAAATCAAGTACCAGCAGGGGTTACGAGAGCGTCAGATGTTTCAAGCAGCTCAACAGGCCAAAGACCTCGAACTACAGCAGCTCAGGGACGTTAGCAACGATCTCTACACCCAGGTCCAGGACATGGAACAGCGTCACAATGAAACCGAGTCGCAATTAGCAAAAATGAAAGCGGCCAAGCCAGGATGGGAATTGAAAGTCAAGAGGCTAAGTGACTATCTCAAGGGTCTTTCGAACGATCACAACAGACTACGAGACAACTCCAGAGACCTCCGAGAACGTCAGGTATCTGTTATCAAGGACAAGGAAGCATTGGTGGAAATTCTGCGAGAAGTACATCAGAACGCGGAAGATCGACACGTCAAATCTAAGCAACTTGTAATGGAAGCACGCCAGGACCTGAAAATGCTTGGACAAACTGTGCAGCATCAGCAGTCTGAGCTCCATGGCAAGCATGAACTCCTGCTAGTCGAACAACAGAGATGCTCCCGGCTACAGGAGCAAATCTCCAAGTTCTCCGACGGCCACAAACAGCTGGTGGGAGTTCTCTCGGGTCACCGCGAGACTATCACCAGCAAGATTGACGAGCTCCTTAGCAAAGCCGAGAAATTTCAAGCTGCTGTTCCATCGGAATCTCAGGACTACCTCAGGCCCATGATGGAGCAATGCATAACATTGCTCCATAATCTACAAGGCTTGGAGACAATCAAGCCGAATGATCTTGAGACTCTCAAAAGCTGTATGCGTGGGTATTTTGACGGGTATGCTTATATTCCCTACAATGATATATTCAGTCTTCATGCTCACAACGAGATAGCATCACTCGCTCCATTGAAGCTTGCGAACATAGCACGACCATGACCGAGGCCGGCCACCGGCAATTGTCTGTCTCAATGCAGAGTCAGCTTCAGGCACTCGGTGACAATATCATGACCGAGCATACGCTCACTGAACAGGTCATGGACCTACGGGAAATAAAGGCGTCACTTAGGGAGCGTGTATCAGCCACCGACTCAGCTCTGCGAGACGCACGTCTTCGAATTGTAGCCCTTCATCATAAAGACCAGGAGCAGTCGTGCAAAATCATTACTCTGGAAGATAGACTAACTCAGATACCCCCACCTGTCGACAATTCACTTACCCTGCTTCGCCTCCAAGGCCTTGATGTACGCAACAAAGAGCTTGAAGAAGAGTTAACGAATGTGAAGGCAGAAGCGACCAAGCTTACGAATCAATTCGAAAAGGCATCCAACGACCTCGAGGGCTTGCAGAGCCGCGTGGCGGATACTCAATCTCAGCTCGAAGAAGCACACCGCGAGACAGAGATCGTCAGAGAAGAGAAGCTCTTGTGCGAGCAGCAAGCTGCTGCTCAGCTCGACCAGCTTGGGAAAGATTTGACTGAGAGCGCCAACAAAGAGCTAGCGACTCTTAGGAAGGAGCAACAAGCCACGCCCAAGAAACCTCTGATTGAAGACAAGCTCAGTCATGTTACGAAACAATTCATAATAATGAAGGCAGACAAGGAGAAAGTTGAGCAAGAGACCGCCCAAATGAAGGAGTCTATGGAGGGAATGTTGAAAGAGAGACAGCGGGAGGTATTTAGATCTCCAGACATGTTCTCTTTTGCAGACGCTGATAGAACGCAGACTGCCTTCGCCGGACGCCTCCACTGTCGCGTTGCTGAGCTCGAGGTCCAAGTCCAAGCCCAGAACCTCGCCGTAATCGAGGTTAGAGGGAACCTCGACGCGGCAAATGCCGACAATCATGCAAAAGACGATTACATCAAGATTCTACAAGTTGCGCAAGCCAAGAGAGAGGCCGAGAAAGAGGCTGAGGCTGCGGCGAAGTCAGCACAGACACAGGTTCCTAGTCCCTCTGTCCGGCTGTCGTCTCAGTCCAAGAATTTCACGCGTCCTTCGAGAGTGGTCGAGGATTCCCAGCCAGCCGACAACGCAGTCGTCGCCCCCGCAGGTTTGCTCAGTGATCCGTTTATGGGCAATGAGTATGGAGGTTCTCAACAACCTTCAGTAACGGATGCAGATCTACTTTGTTTATTTCCCGGGACGCCTTTAGCACAAACGAAGACTTTGAACGTCAACCCTCAGTTCTCCATGTCGAGAGGGAGCAAGGCTTCGCCACAAGTAGAAGATCCCAGAAAAGAGCAGCGTAAGCATTTCTCACGTCATGTTGGATCGGACGCACCAACAAAAGGGACCAGTAACGCCGGGCAACAGCCGATAGGATCTGCTTCTGTCTTCCAACGCCCGTCAGTCAACATACCCCGGAGCATTCTCAAGGATCCAAGAGTCGAGAAGCGCCCCGCAGCTGCCGCAGGTATCGCTAACACAAACATGGCTGCGCTCAAGAGACGCAAATCTTCACTCGCTGATCTTGGCCCGGTCATCGAGGACTCTCAACCGCAGGATCGTCGCTTGCTGGGTAAAAGCCGGAAGCAGTCAACCAAGGGCAAGAAAACGGCGAAAGGTGAGACCGAAGGACGGGGGCTTTGGACTATGCTAAAAGTAATATTCTAGATGAAGAGATGCTCCGCCGCTTCAATCGGGAGCTGCGTTGAATGGAGAGAGACAGACATTGTGTGCTATCTTCATGATACAGGCATGTTTGCTATGTTGGGGAATATGAAAAGCTTTTTTGGTCTTGAACTGCTTCGCTGTTCCCGAATTTGCTCAAGAGTCCTTACCGATTTGCTTCTACTTAGTTGACAAGTTCTAGGGATTCCGCTCTGTCATCTCTCGCTAGACAAACAGAAACCTCCAGCTTTGCAAACGCTCGAGCTCGCACTTCCATAGTCATTGGCCCAAGTGACGCCTTTGTAATTGTGCATAATGCGCCGTTGTAAATGCTCACAATGCCCCATGCGACCCAATGTGTAGCTGCTCTATCCTCTAGCTGTGCCCCCTCCTACTCCTCAGCGCTAGAGAAGAGAATCGGATTTGCAGCCGAGGCTGCATGTAGTGCTTCTGTTCTCCCACATCCTCCGCCTTCGTATGTAGACCTCCGCAGCAGTGGCCCTCACTTCCCACCTCCACGCTTCTGCTCCAGGAATAGGACCTGCTTTTTCACTGGCATGAGGTTAGCCAACATTCCTGTGGATTGTGATTGGCCCCTATATTTGCGTCGACAGGCTCTCACTCTCCCCTTGTGGCCCAATCCCATTCGCTTCCATTCCGTATCTTCCTTAAACATCCCGACAGACTTTTTCGCATATGAGAGAAAGGTATAGAGGGCGCGTCACGTACCGACTGGATCGTATTTCATCATTGATAGCGGTCGGTGCACTCGAGGTCTTCGTAGAGTGCGGTAGTAGCCGGTCAAGGCCATTGAGACCAAGCGCACAGCTATCGTCCGTGATTTGGCTGTATGGAGGAAAGGCGTTAGCGATTATGTTGTTGGATGAAGTGGACGAGGATTGAAAAGCTGGGGAGGGGAGAGGACTGCTGGGTAAAAGCTCAAAGCTAAGCGGTAGGAAGACTCACCTTTCTTCGCCATAGTGGCCGAGCAGATTGTGGAAGCAATGGGAAACAAATGTAAGAGAGAGACCAGGACTGATCACGCGAATAGCGTCTTGGCAGAGCAAACTTGTTCTTTCAGCATTGCGCCATTGATGTCTAATTATAATAATTTATGTTCCAACTCAATAATCCAGCATAATGGTGCAATGGTCGCCGGGGTGTATGTTTAAGCTTAACCTTTTCGAAAGTACACCTCTAACATCTTATTTAGAGCTCAATCGGGTATGCACCAAACTAATACCATTACAATATGCAATTATTCACGACTTCATAGTAGAGCGTGGTATGTAAATTTACCGCTACTCATTAATACGTTCTGAATTTGTTACAGTGGCTCTTAACAAAGATCACCTCAAGGTCGCGGGGTAATTATATCACATTACCTTTGCACCCTTCCAATCTAATTCGTCTTATCTTAGTTCGAGCCCCGCCTTCGGCTTTTCCAAATCTGAGTGACAATTTCCTTTTTTGGCTATATGGGAGCACTGAGATATGTCTTTAGAGTGCATGGTTCTCTAAAAGGGATTATATTGAGGAGACAAAATTTCACAATGTGCGACAACCAAGTCGGCCTTACCGGATTGAGCTAGACTTTACCGGACTTAACTAGGCCTTACCAAACTTAGCTCGGCCTTGGCAGTGTGGGAATGATTGGCTCTTTTTCTTAAGGGTCCGATGGTGGATCCGCATCGCATGAACGGGTGTCACAAAGGACTAAATTAGTAGGCGCTGCGTAGATATCAACATACCTCACTTGGACAATTACTCGCATAGCTGATTAGGTGGGCAGGTAGCAGTAGAGCTGTTTGCTAGGTCATTTGATAGGCATAATGGGTGATGATTTACCTATGGTACGGTGTGCGTCTAGCCGATGGCAGGAAAGTGAGGTAGGAAGCCTACATTAGTTCCATTAACCAAGTCATTGGGTGCAATATAATATCGCCTCCTCCACGCATCTTGATCAGTGAGACGGGATGGACATATCAGGCTTCGACCCAAAGCGCCTCGAGCCAGAAGAATACAAGACTTTGGGGTACGCTGAGGGACTCAACCAGGCTTCAACGTGCAGTCATCGACTTCGTGAGTATTGCAAGAAGCAATGGATTTAAAAGCACAGAATACGAGCAGCTTGTACCTTAAGTATCAACACTGCTGACTTACCTAGCCCTATCTTCCTGAGTATAGCTAAGATTCTTGTCTGAACCTTGGCTAGACAAGTTGCCGAACATTATGATGTTGATGGAGATAGTGAGGATATTGCAGCTGTAATGGGAGTCCGCGCTCGGCTCAAGAAGACATCAGGATATATGTTGGTAGATTAGCAGGACACGAAGGACTTTTTCTGTTGGCATTGTTCGTATTAAATGGACTGCTCAGAATCTTATGTTGTCCAGCTCCTACAGGTACCCATAATATTTCTCTGTTCTTTGCGTGCTGTGTTTCAGTTTGCCTTCCCTTTAGCTCATTTGGGTAATCACAAATCAAAGATTGTCTTATGTCAGCATGGAATGCGTCCATACAACAAGTCATGGTCAAATGGAAATTTCGATCCTTTTCTACCCAATTAGTCTTAGTCTTGATAACCTCATCTTAATGAACCGGAAGATTGAAGTAGACAATTATAGCTGCATACAAACAGCGCCCGTGGTGCTATCTTGTTTTACCATAAATTTCCTTGCAATTTGTCTGATTCATTACTTATTACTCTCCCCAGTACCTTGGAAAAAGCTCGACTCGTTATCACAAGGGATATCTAGGATCGTACAGCGGGCTAAACTAGCGACATGCATAACATACTTTTCACTTGAGTACAAAGGAGAATGAGGCAAGCTTCTTTTATATCCTGCATCTCGTTGATTTCTCAAAAGGTAAAAGGATCTATTGCTTTATCCTAAGCTGATCTCATTTCGCGATACCAGTTAATGACAGAAAATAGACATTAACCGGAACAAACGGCATTCATACCAGACCTTTCTAGCTGTTCAAAGAAGCAAAGTCATTGTTTTCAATTCCTTTACCGAACGTATAATCTAAGCTCGATCCTACCCTAGATATCTTTATCATTTTACTTCTCTCGGTCAGAGCTAGAAAAGTCCCAGCTTGAAGCATTTAAGATAGGGCCTGACCCAAAGCATTCTAGCGAAAGCTATGACCAACACTGATACTCCACAAAGTCCACAAGCAACTCGCCAAGCAGCTCAAAAAAATCCAAACCCTGAGACGAAAGAACAGCGTCGTTATATTGATCACCAGCCAAGCGCGCAACGCGTCAACATTGATAATGATAAGGGGCCCAACCAAGTCCATAAGACTAGCTCAGAAGACGACTTCCGGGGTTCTTTACAACAGGTCGAATTTGAAAGCATACCAAAGCGAGGCTTCTTAGACCCTCAGCCCAGCGCCCAACGAGTGACCTCCGACGACGCTAAGGACAGTCAAATAGGCCACCAGTTAGACCAAGCTGACGAAGATAGCTCAGACGACTATAGCTCACCTTCTTCGACAGGCTCCCAGTCAAAGTCCGAGGCCCAAAGTCCTAAACAGGGAGGTGACTGCAGTGACGAATAATGCGACCAAGATTCCGGAGAAGAATATCAAAGCCCAGCAATACGTCATCCTGATCGACCGAAAGCTATATGTAAGGAGTATAAGAAGGAGTGCCTGTCCGAGTCTGGCTTGAAGCGGTATCAGAAGGTCCACCAGAACGAGAAACAAGTTGCTACTAAACACGCCGCTACTAATCGCAAGGGTGACTTGGCCCTTGCGGTTAGGACAAGGGCCGGGCCAAGTCTCATTGTCCAGGATTCAGACAGTGATTCGGAAAGCGAATCCTATCCTGGTAGCATATCCACACCTATTTTTACCGGAACGAGTCCGAATCAGGACGGTCCTACGCCTCCAGCATCCTTACGAGCTTCAATATCGCCGCCTCCACCTAGGGCCACGAAAAGCACAGCTCCACGTCCCAACCAGGAGGGTGGCTCAGGGGTTGGCTCGTCCCCAAGCGGGAACTCTTCTTCCCCAAGCCTTGCAGCCCGCTAGAGCCCAGATCTCAAACGCGACCGAAAGCGAGGACGAGATGGCGAAGAGACAGAAGCCGCTGAACGACTAGGAAAGCGTACTAGGTACCATGTCCCCGGTTCAGACGATGACGATTCTATGAGCGAACGATCAGCACAGGTATAGAAAATGCCTCTAAGGGAGGGAATCGGGTCTTTTCAATGCTACTAGAATGTGATCAGCATTGGTATAGGAGATGGTTTCACGGGAGGAAGTGTGAGTCGTTCGTTCGGGCTGCGACCGCATGCCATTTCTTTGGCTTTGGAGTTATGGTGAAAGATCAATCCAATAATCTCATAGCAAATGAAGTATTGACAGTGAGAGCCAGAAATATGTGTACTTTTCAATTTGCGACAACTCTCAGAGTAATGTACTATTCCTAGAAGCTAGTTTTGCTAGCGTGTGCGAACACAAATTGTCCAAGTCAACGAGCTTCCAAAGCTCTGAGGCCAATTCTTCAATATCCTCTTGTGAAAGGAGCTAATTGTCAGTATTATCTCAATGATCGATAGCACGAACGAGAAATGCTTACCTCAATGTCGTCCTCTTTCATCTTGATAGGCTGCTTCCCTTTTCCTTGCTTGTTACATTGCTCCTCCATGGCAAAGTGATATCGACCGATGAGTATCCCAGTATCGACAAGAAGTCCTGCAAAATTCCGCCCCTGAGAATCATACCCGCTATTGATAGCTTGCGGTCTATTTTCATATGTATTAATGACAACCTCTGGGATATGTCTTACACTATTTGGGTGTCCAAGTTGCTCCTCGCCAATGCCCGACCGAAGTTGGTAGGTATCATTGCCAACGTCAGTCGAGGAAATGGATGCCGCCGAAGGAGAACAGCCGTCGTTTGCCCTGGTGTGTAGAGTCTGGGTATCTTTTGGCTTCATGTGGCATACGTCTATTGATGGCCGTAGTGCGTTTCCAGCCTCAACGACCTCGCTTTGTCGCCCTGCCTCTTTGGTTTCCTGTAAAATGGACGGAATGCTATAGCGATGACCGAGGCTGCGATGGCTGCGATTTTGATTGATCGTTCTGTCGGTGGGTGTCATGGTATTTGCACCACTGGGGCTGAGTGTAGGATTAGGATTGGCTTTGAGAGGGTTGGAAAGGTCGGTTTGGTAGGGTGCCATAGTGGAGCCCCTGAGAGGGACGCTTTCTGAGGCTTGCACCTGCCCTGAGCCGACTGTACTGTAGGTCACTGTGAAAGTTCATCCTGTTCAAGGACACTCTAAAGAGTTGACTATCAGCCACAAGAATCACGGCTTCGCACACAAGGATATACACAGAAGTTCGTTCAGCTTAACTCTCTGATGTTGGCACAATACCGCTGCTACTTTGGCAAATTGTGCATATTCGGGCATTCTCGGTGTCGCATGAGTCGATTGCTCCATCGTATTCTGAATGTTCAGCTCGCCTGGCGTCAATGAAGTTCAACCTGGTTGGTTATGTTACAGACCAACAGTCTTTTCGACTCATCCCTATGGTTTATACACAGTTGGTACTGGAGTTTAGCGAATCGTGTGTTTTGAAACGTTGATGATGTCTTTTTATAGGGCACTTTTCTCTGAGGGCATTGCATACAGTTGTCAGTGACGGCTCTGCATCGTTCCCCAAGATCATCGATGAACGTTGCTCCATTTGGCTCAATTGAATTGGACATAGAGCTGTATTTCGAGGCTGTTATGACACAAGATACAACTCTTTCATTGACAAGTACGGAAGGTATTGTAGCGGAAGGTGTTTATGTTACGGCGGACGATAGGCCAGGGTAGGACATAATCAAAAATCCAAAAACCAAAATTGTAAAAACTAAAAATAATCTGCGGCCCTACCGCGCAGGCTGTAAAACCAAATAATCCATTAACTAAAACTTTATAATTATATAATAAATCGTTTATAATATAAGTTACGTACGAGTATAAGTCGATTTTAATTATTTCTTATATAAGTATAAATTATTATTAATTAATATTAGTAAAAGTTATTTTATATAATTTACTTTAGGTATTATTTAAACCCTTATTCTTTAATTAACTTTAGGGCCTTATATAATAATATTTTAAAAATATAATATAATTCTAAATTATATACGAAGAACTTTCTATTCTCGGTATTTATAGATTTATTATATAATACTTTAATACTAGTTAGAGAACTAGAGTTTAAATAATATTTAAAGTAAATTATATAAAGTAATTTCTATTTAATTAATTTTTAAGAATTATATAATAATACTCTAAAAATATACTATAACCGTAGATTATATATTAAGAAATATATTATTTCTAGTATTTTATAATTTATTATATAATTCCTTTAGATTAACTAGAGAGTTATAATTTATATAATAATTAAAGATAAATAAATAATATAGATTTTATTTAACTAACTTTAGAGTATTATATAATAAATCCTCTTTAATATAAATTATATTATACTCGAGTATAAAGTATATCCGAGGATAATAGCGTAATTAATTTATATAATATAAATCGTAGAGTTAAAGATTTATATTAAGAATCCTATATATAATTCTTTCCTCTTCTTTTTTTTCTTCTTTATTATATATACTTATTTTTTATAATATATATTTCTTATCTTTTAACTTTTCTTTATATAACTCTTTAATTTTATTATATAATAATTTATAATTATTATATAAATATTTTAAATTAATATAGTTATTTTCTATTATTTTAACTACGCTAGCGACTATATCTAGTTTAATATTATTAACTAAAGTCTCGGCCCCTTTATATACTCCGTGTTAAATTAAATTATACTCGGTTTTTTAAAACGAAATATCGCCGCTCGGCCTTTAATTATAACGATAGCGCGAATTTATATAAACCGCCCGTCGTATATTAACGTGATTTTAATATAAAGTTATAGATATTTTTTTTTCGTTACTTTTACTCTCCGCCAAGTAGCTAGGCTTTATATAATATATTCTATACTAGGATAAATTAATATTAATAGAGGGAAAGTATTCTTTAAATATTAATATTTACTCGGTTACTTTAACGAGTTATATAATAATTATAAATAATAAAATTATATAGTTTATTATTTTATATATAACGATATATTTAAAATACCGTCGGATAAATTATTAAATAATAACGAGGATAAAGAGAGTAAAGAGTTATAAGAAAACTACGAGGACTCGGAGTCGAAGTCGGCGGGTATTAAAAATAATAAAAGTATTATTATTAATTTATCGAGTAAAGTAATCTCTATAGTAGTTTTTATATAATAAATAATTTACTTTTTTTCGAGCCTCTAAAAAGTATATAAACGGGTATAACGAGGTATTTAGGCGAGAGTATATATAAATATATTATTTAAACGGGCTTAATTATAGTCTATATTTCTATATAATAATTAAAATTAATAAATTATACGAGTTAATAATATTTTAATAAGTTATTTATATAATTAAAACGAAGATAAACTAATATATATCTTATTTAATTAAATAATTCTAATTTATTTATTATACGAGAGGTTAAATTCTCGAAAAGTATTTCTCTAATTATTTAAATTTATTTATTATATAAGAGGTTAAACTCTCGAAAAGTATTTCTTTAATTATTTAAATTTATTTATTCGTTTTTTTAAATTAATTACCCTCTAAGAGTTATTTTATTATACGAGTATATAAAATACTTTTAAATAATTTATATAAAATCTTATTCTTAATTATTTAAATAAGAAACTATTTATTAATAGGAATTTAATAATCGTAGTATAATTTCCGAAGGTATATTCGCTTTAATAGAAAAATATTTTTAATAAAATTGGAATAATTTTAAATTTCGCGCTATAAGATATAAATAATTACCGAATCTAAGAAATATATAATATAAATATATTATATAATTAAGAAATTAAAGAGCCTAAATATTTAAGTATTTAATATCGAGTTAATATATAATATTATTATTTAAGATACCTCCGATTAAAGTAAATTATACTTTATATAATTATATTTATATATTAACCCGAGTTTTTTAATTAGTTAACGAAGCCTTCGCTTTTTAATTTAATAGAGAGTATCGAGTAAAGATAATTTATTATTCTAATTTAATAATATAATTTTAAATATATAACGCGAACCTTTTCTTTTATTTTAACCTCTCGTATATATAGAAAGATATAAATAATTATTAAGAATTAATACTCCGTCCGTTATTTTAATTAACAGAGGTAATTTTAGTTAATATATTTACTATTTAATTATTATTCGAATTTAGGTAAAACCGGCTTTAATTATTATATATAAATAAGAGACTCGTTTATATAGCGTTTAACTTTATAAATAAAAGAGTCGATTAATAATAAGATAAATTAAATTAAATATAATTTAATTTAAATAAATTATCGATATTAATTATTTAATAAATTTAACTATATAATAATAAAAAGATAAAAATAAAACTCGTATTAATTGAGGATTTATAATATCGTAGGCTTTATAATATCGAAGATCCCGAGTATATATTTATTAAAAATAGGGATATATACGTATTTATATCCGAGATTTATTTTTATTTAATTTTATTATATAATAAAATTAAAAGGAAGTTAGAGAGAAGATAAATTATTATATAATAGAATTTAAATCTTAAAGATTATTATATAAAAAAGTTTAAAAATTACTATATAAAAAAGTCTAAAGATTATTATATAAGAAGATTTAAAAACTATTATATAAAAAAGTATAAAGATTATTATACGAGAAGGTTTAAATATTATTATATAAAAAAATTAAAAAATAAAACGAGAGACTAAATAAATTATTATATAAAAAAAAATTTATATAATATTTATTAAAGTCTTTAATTAGGCCTCGAAGGATTCGGATAAAAATTCTTTATATAATAAATTCCCCGATAATATATTATAAATTAATCGTTAATTTAGTTTATTTTAATTAAATCTATTTTTTAATTTCGAATATTATTTTAATTGGAATTTATATTTATTAATTTCGTAATTATTAATTATTATATAAAGGGTTTAATAGTATTTAAATTAAAATAATTCGTGTTAATATTTAAAAATTATTAATAGTGAGTAGAGATTAAAGCCTCGATTATATAGAAAACTATTATATTATATAAAGGTAGATAATAGAAAATATATATTTTTATTTATATAAGAAAGTTAACCTCGTATTATTAATTTAGAATAATAAGAATTTTTATAATTATTAATTATATAATTTAAATATTTAAACGAAAAAGATTTAGTATTTATTATATAATATATATATAAAGATAGAAAGGATTAAATATTATTATATAATATAAATCTTAGAGACGAAAGAGCTTAATTATAATTATATAATATATATATAAAGATAAAGATAAAAAGGGTTAGATATTATTATATAATATAAATTTTAAAAACGAAAGGGCTCGACCGTAATTATATAATATATATATAAAAATAGAAAGAGTTAGATATTATTATATAATATAAATCTTAGAGATAAAAAGTTTTATTACTATTATATAATATAAATATTTAAATAAAAGAAATTAATTTATTTTAATTAATAATATCCCGCCGAAACTCTTTAAATTTCTTAATATTTATTTTAAGAATATAATTTTTAATTTTTATTTTTAGTTATTAAAATAAATTATATAATCTCCCCGAAATTATTTTTAGGCGGTAGAGTTATTTACGAATTTAATAAATATTTTAATTATCTATAAATTACTCGATTTATAGACGGATAATAAGAAAATAAATTACGAGAGTAATTATATTTATATTTTTATCCTTCGAGAATTAATTTATTATATAAAGATTTTCGAAGAATTAAATCTATATCTCGGTTATAATTTTAATTAATTAAACCTATTATAATTTAATCCGTTAATTCGAAGTATTTATACCGTATATATAATATTATTTAAATTCGAGGTTTAGTTCGAAAACTTATTATAATATAATATATATTTATATTATTACTTTTATTTCTAATTTATAATTTAATTATATAAAACGAGGTTATAATTTAAAATTAAAAATAATATTTATTATAGTTATATCGTATTTACTATATTAGGTTAGTTCTTTAATAATGAAAATTACTAACTACTTTTATTCGTTCAAGACGAACACTAAGTTAATTAATTAATTATTACTATTAAATATATATTATAATTTTGTTAATTAGTAGTAACGGTATTAACGTCCTATTAAATATTATATTTTACTAGATAGACGTCTCGATCTACTAATTACTATATTATAGTAGTATTAGTTCGTCGAACTAGAATTATTCGATAACGTTCATTATCCGTACCCTATCTCTTCTATTAGTTTATTTCGGTGGAATAGAATTTACTCTTTCGTAAAAATAGAATATTATTTCTTTTTTCTTTATTAAAGTATCTAGCCTAGTAGCCCCGTTATACCGAGGTCTACTATATTAATATTTAAAATAAAAATACTATACTTTAAAGTACTATATTTAACTATTTAATATAATTATTAAAGACTTCCGTTACGAGGTACTAGCCTACGAAAGTAGGTATTACTATAATTACGTTTTCGGCTTTAACGAATTTATTATATAATTCGCCTAGAACCGTATTATACTTTTAATAAAATTAGTTAAGTATCGACTTTCTTTAAAGAAGAGAAGTGTTATTAAGATAATTTAAAGTCGTATTAAGCTCAACCTCATTTAAATCTTTATATATTACTATTTTTTATATAAATTCTATATACGGTTATTCGTTATATTTTATCTATTTATAAGAGTATTAAGTTTTTATCTTTAAAGTCGAAAGAGTAAATTATAAAGAATTATTAATTTATTAACTTTTAATTTTTTTACTTTCGTAAAATTATTACCGTAGTATCTAGTAATATCGCTAGTTATAATACCGTAGTCTTAATATTCTAGCTCGACGAATTTATATAATTAAACTATACTTTCACCGGCGAGGTTAACGATATTATTTATTATATTATTAATTATTTTATTTGGCGGAATTTCTAGTTTATTTAACCCCTTCGTAATTTTAATCCTCGAGAGTAACGAGTATAATTAAAATTTATAAAGATACCGAGCTAGCTAAATAATTAAATTATTAATATTATTATTTTTTATACCGTTATAATATATTTCTAAATTAGTATTTAAGTAACTCGATAATCTTTTAAGGTATTAATATTAATTAGGAATATATTTTCTTTATCCCCGCCGAGCTCTAGGTAAACGCCTTCTTCGTTATTATTATATTCGATATCGTTATTAGGATATTTTATTAGATAGACCTCTATAGAAAAAGTAATTTATTAAAGACCCCTTGGACCTAATTAATAACTTTAATAGTCCTCGACTATAACGAATACGGGCTTTAATAAAATATAATTTATATAATTTTATAATTTTATTATAAATTTTATAATAATACCTCTAATAGGTTTTTTTAAATTATTAGGACTATAGGGCCTATAAGGCTTTTAAAGCGATAATATTATTTCTATTATATCGAAATAAAATATAATTAAACTCTGATTCTTCGATTTTATATATAATAATAAATCTACTAGTATAGGGTCTAGCCTCGAGTATACTAGTAAAGATATTTATTTCCGCGATATATATTTCTTTATCGAGCGAGTTAAGGACCTAGTAATTATTAAAAGTATTATTATATATAAAAATCTCTAGATTTACTTCCGTGGTATTATTTTAAAATAATATACTATTAAGCTTTTAGATACTGAGAAGAGACTATCGAAATATAATATTATTAATATTAATATTACAGAATAAACCTAACTATTAACGGGAAAGTTTAAAGAATTATCGAATATAATTATCGATATTATCTTTAGGGAATATTACTTTATAAGAGATACTAATAACCGTCGTAAATTATATAAATATATATAGAAGATTTTAAAGTCTATTAAAGATACGGGAATATTATTACTATAAAATTAATTTAATATTATTTATAACGGAATTAATTTTAAATTACGGCGTGATATTAAGAGGCCCGATAATAATATTATTATTAATAATTTTCTAACGAGCCTCGATAATTATAAATATAAATAATAAACTCTAGTATCCCGAAAATTAAATAAATATAATTAATCGGTTCCGCCGAACCGTAATAATAATAATAGTAATTACGGATAATATTAATTTTAGTATTATAATTAATATTAAAACTTTTAGAATTTTCGTTAATTTTTTATTCTTTATTATCCTACCGAAGGCTTTAGACCTTTATATAACGATATACCTCTTTATAGAAATAATAATACTTTTTACGGAAATAATCTATATAGATTTTTTTCGTTATTTTCTTTTTAAAATAACGTTAATTTATAATAATAATAAAACTCTAACTATTTACCGCCTCCCGGAAGGTAGTTATAAATAATAAATAAAAATTTAAATTTATTATTTAATTAAAAGATATTTCTTTTTAGGAATTAAGATTAAAGTTTTAAAGTAAAAAAAAACTTCAATAAAAATTCTTTTAAAAAGTCTTTTTTAATTTAGAGGGCCTACTATATTAAAGACTAAAAAATTACTAAAGATATTAATTATAATGAAAATTAATTTATAGAAATCTTCCGTTAGACTAAAAACCTTTATAACGAAAATTAAAGTAATTACTATAATAACTAAGAAAATACTTTCTATTAAGGTACGGTATAGGCTAGTAAATATACTAATAACGCCGTCGATTTAAAGAAATATTATAACGAGATAATTAATAGTCTTTTTATCGGCTAAGATTTTATTATTAAAGTAATTAATATTATTAATAAAATAATTTACCGTTTATATAACTAGCCCTTCTCTTCTAATAATAAACTATATAAATATATTTAATAATATCGATTTTCGATTATAGTAATTTATCCCGCTTCCGCTTTAGCGAATTCCGTTTTATTAAATTCCTTTTTATTAAACTCCGCTCCGCTGAATATTACTTTCTCGGCGAAATAAATTATTAAATCTATCTCTATTAATAAACCTACCCGCGGTTATATATTCCGTAGTTACCGTTATATTACTATCGAGGTCTCTATAGAATTAAACGGTTAACTCTATAAATTCTATTTCGATATTAAATATATTATAAACTTTATAGATTAATAGTTCCTTATAAAGTTTATAAAATTAAATTTATAAATTAAAGTCTATAAAATACCCACGGCTATAAAAGTCCGTGGTTTAGAATCGAATAACTATAATATTAATAAATTCGTTATTATTCTTATATATATTTTTAATAAAGACGGTAAGATCGCCTTAATTACTAAAGAACTATATATTATCGATAACTTATTTATTAAAATTTTAATAGGTATTAATATTATAAAGCCGGAAGGAATTATAATTAATATTAATAAAAATCTCGTTATTATTATATCTTATAATAACCTCGAGATCCTTATTTCTATAATTACGAAAGACGTTAGAATAGATATTATTATAATTAATATATTCCGTTATACTATACTAGTATATTTAGATATAGTTATTATAATTAAATTTATAAAATCGGATTTACCTTATAATTATAATCTATTATTTAAACTATTTTAGCTTAATATATTAATAATAATTATATATATCGTTAATTATAATATAAATAAAATTATAGTCCGGAATAATACCGATCTTCTTATAATTATTAACCGATATATTAAGTTAGGGAAAATAGTTAAATACGAAGTAATTAAATACTTTTAAATAGATATTTTATATATTAATTTAACTATAAAGTTATTTAAGACTTTAATATCGAAACTTTTAATTAAATCCTATTTTAAGGCCGGTTTTATTATAGTAATAATCTTTAATATAATAATAACTCCCTATATATTTAATTCGATAATATCGAATATTATTTATCTAGGTTTTATAATTTCTAATTTAATATTCACTCTATTAAATTTATTAGAGTATTATTCGCCTTTACCGAAATAGACTTTACGAGAGGCTTCCGTAGTACCGAAGTTTTCCGCGGTACCGAATATTTATTTATCTAAACTAGAAACTCTATACCCTATAAATACTACGATTTATAAGGACGATACTTCCGCCTCTATTATTACCGACGTCGTCGATTCGTTTTTAGATTTATAGAAAGATATTAAAAACGTAACGAATATCCCGGAATCCGAATAAATAAAGATTCCTCTTATTAATAACTAGAAAGAGATTTATAAAACTAGTCAAGCTCGTATTCATCCGCTAGGAAAATATAATAAAAATATTATCGACGGTGTTTTTAATAAACTATACTAATAGGGCCGAATAGAATAAATAATTATAACGATATCGTTTTCTTTCCTTTATTTCGTTATATAAAAAGATACTACCTCCGGTCTTAAAGAACGCGTAGTTATTAATATTAAAACTTTTAATAAAATAATAATATTTAATATTTATCTAGTCTCTATCCAAATTAAGATCCTAGTACTTTTATTAAATATTATATATATTTTAATTATCGACGCGGTAGCCTTTTTCTACTAATAATAAATAAAGCGATATTATCGATATTATTTTATAGTAGCTACGTATAGAGGGTAAAAGATATTTAACGTCTTTATTATAAACTACCGGAACTCGTTTATTTATATTTAATAAATAATCGACCGTATACTACGTTTATACCGAAAATTCTATCGAGTATATATAAATAATATTATTATCTTCTCTAAATTTTTACTAGAATACGTCGAGTATTTAATATTAATATTCCAAGCGTTATTGGATATAAACGTTTATATTTTTATTAAGAAGTCTTTCTTTAATTATCCGTCCGCCTAGTTATTAAATTAATATATTAATACTTTAGGCCTTACTATAATTAAAGATAAATTAATAATTATATAGAATCTTTAATTTCCCCGAATATTATAGGCGTTAAAGTATTACCTCGGAATAATAAATTACCTAAAATAATATATTTTATACTACGCGGTAATAATCAAGCCTTTATAAAACCGTAAAATATTATTAAATTAATATTATCGAAATTTATAGAGTGAAAGTATACGGGGTAATACTCGTAAATTTATAATAAAAAAATCTTTCGTCGATACGCCTACGCCGGCGGAGTTTAATATTTATAAATATTTATAGGAATTCTTCGCGAGTCCTATTATACTATATTATATTAATTTAAAGAGACCGTTATTTATTAATCTAGATACTAGTAAAGAATAGGGATTCGGGGTATATATATATTATATTAAAAATAATAATACTATTAAAGTACCGAAGTAGAAATTACTATAATTTATTCTTTTCCTATCGAGATAATTAACCTCGGTTGAGATAAAGTACTAACTAACCGAATTTAAAATAATTAATATCGTTTAAATTATAAAGAAGATTCGCTATTTTATAGAAACTATTAATACTACTATAATTATCTATACCGACTATACTTCTATTATAGGTATAATGAGATAGATATTTATAAATACTACCTCTACTAAGAAGTTAAACCTTAAGTTAATCCGCGCGTCGGAATATTTATAGAGGTTTCGAATTAAATTAAGGTATAAACCTAGTAAAGCGAATATTATTCTAAATACTCTATTATATTTTATTAATTAATTATATCGTTTTAAAATAAACGAATTAATCCTAGACGTATTTACTACTTTCCTAGTTAATATTATTATTATTAACGAAGACTTTAAAAGTAATATATATAGTAGTTACGAAGTAGAAGAACGATAAATTAGGATTATAACTATAGTAGTAAAAAACGCCGTACTCGGTAAAAATATAGTTAAACTACTATATAAACTTATTAACGGGTTACTCTATTTCGACGATATCGAATATAATTATAGTCTTCGTCTATACCTACTAGCGGCGCTAGAGTATAAAGTTTTCTAGAAAATTTATAATAAAATAAGATATCCTAGTTATACTAGAACTTATAAGAAATTTATATATAGTATCTATATATTTAATATATCGACGAAGTTATATAAATATCTTAGATATTATTTTTATTATTAATTATATTAAACGCCTAGGTATTAATTTTATAACTCGTTATAATTAATTTACTCGCCGTATAGGCCTTTTAAAACTATTATTATTAATTTTATCCTCGCTTTATTAAAAGTTTCTACCGGCGAGGATTATATAATATCGGTTATATATAAATTTAATAAAGTAGTAATATTAATTATAAATAAAGTAACTTAAGGCGGATCTTAATAAGTTTATTATTTATTAATAAAACTTTTATTATTAAATTAGGGTCTTCCGTTAGTAATTATTAACGACCGAGATACTCGATTTATTAGGTAGTTATAAAAGTAGATTATAACGGAGTTAAATATTAATATATTTTATTCGACTATATATTACCTTTAGACCGACGGATAATTTAAGAAATTAAATAAAGTCGTCGAAATTACCTTAAAATACTTCCTATTAATAGTCGATATATATAAATAACTAGTAGTACTACCGTAACTTTTAGTTATATTAAATAACTCTATTAAATATAATAGTACCTATTTAGCGCCTACCGAGATTTTATATAATTTTAAAATTAAGGAGCTATTTAATTTACTACGTATTAATAATTTTAATATTTTTTAATTTAATATAATAGATATCTTTAAAGCCTTCCGTAACGTAGGAATCTTTATTATAAAAACGATAGGAGCCTCCCGTAATATATAATATCTTATTATAAAAACACGATCAAGTATTATAGAAATAAAGAACGCTATAATAGAAGTCTACCGAGTCGAAATATTCTCTACTACCGTTTACCGTCCCGAATATATCGACGCGTAGGATACTATTACCTTTACGTCGCTCCGGATAAAGAAATATTACGATATTTACTATAAACCGATATTCTTCAAGATTAGAGATTATATTTATTTATATTTATATAGAGGATATTAAATAACCGGAGTTCTATCTAAAAAGACCGGTTAATAATTCGTCGGACTTTTTTAGATTATTAAATATATTAGTAAATTTATATACCGTCTTAAACTACTATTTATTATATTTATTTATAATATAGTTTCGGTCGTTTACCTTAAATTTATTACTAGATAAAAAGAGGATTTATATAGAAAATATACTAAAGCTCCGTTACCGATTATTATCGATAACGAAGAAAAATAGGAAATAAATAAGTTACTACGGAAACGATAACGTCGATTTAAGAAAATTAAGAATATAATTATATAATACCTCGTTCGTTGGAAGGGGTATAGGCCCGAGGATAATAAATAAATATTTATAAAGTAATTATAATATATATTTAATATTATTAAGAATTATAAAGACGCTTATAACTAGTTTATTAGAATAATATAAATAAATATTCAACGTAAACGAAACTTCCTATTATGGTAATTTCGGTTTAATAAAATTCTCTCTATACTAGCGCTACCGTTTTATAGAGATACCCTTTATACTACTACTTCTTTAAATATTTAATCTATTTATACTATCGGGGCGATGACTTTTATTTATTTAATAATAATTATTACAGTTATACTATATTTACTATATTAGGTTAGTTTCTTAATAACGAAAACTACTAATTATTTTTATTCGTTCAAAACGAATACTAAGTTAATTAATTAATTATTACTACTAAATATATACTATAATCTTATTAATATTAAAATAATCTCGTAAAATATTAATTTATATATAGTTTATAATACCGTATTAAAACTAAAGGATATAATATATATAAATATTAATTTTAATATAAATCTTAATTCTAAAATTAGTTAATTTATCGTAGTTATCGATTAACTATATAAGATTTAAATTAGGGACGATAAATTCTCCCTTTTTTTATTATATATTTTATAATTATTATTTTATAATAACTAGAAATAGATCCTAGTATTATTTAAATAATTAATTTCTAAAATTATTAATATACGATATAAAAAGAGAGTAAAACTTTATTATATAATATATTTAAAGACTAGTTAATCTTTCTTTTAGAAATACTTTATTAAATACTTTTATTTTAAATTTTATATAATATTTTTCTTAAGTTTTTATTATATAAATTAATATATTATATTATTTATTTATTTTTAAATCTCTCGGTTATTCTCTCTTTATTATAAATCTATATTTAATTAAATTTATATAAGATTATCTTTTAATATCTTATAACTTTTATTTTTTAATTAATTAAATATCTTTTAATTATTAACTCCGAGTCGATAAATTATATACCGAATATAATCTCGTAGCTCTTTTAAGTTTTTTATATAAATAATTTATAAAGTCTTTTATATTTAAAGGCGCCGGCGGAGTATACGAGGATTAATCTAAATTAATTTTTAATTTTTAAATTATTTAATAACGTATAGTTATATTTCTTTTAATATAAAAAGACGATAAAGGATCTTATCTTTATAGTCTTTAAGAAGTATAATTATACGACCGCCGGTATTATATTTAGGTATCTTATTCCTATTATATAATAAATAAAATAAATATAAAAAGAGGGAATTATACGAGTAACGATTGACCTTTAGCGTTAGTAATAGTTAATAAAACTGGATTTTAGAGCCTGCGCGGTGGGGCTGCAGATCATTTTTGGTTTTTGCAATTTTGGTTTTTGGATTTTTGATTGTGTCCTACCCTGGCCTATCGTCCGCCGTATTATGTATGAAATAAGGAAAGAAACATGAGGTTTAGTGTTGGCGTTGTATATTAGGCGGCGGAAATACCCGCAAGTCATGGACAGGGCACCCCCGAGACCCCCGCACTCTGGATCTATACGATCTACTACCTCATCTACTCATCTTACGCCTCTCATCTCAGGATGGCCAGCTAGAGCATGAAACAGCTATATGGGAGCGGGGAGTTCTATCACACACCCTTGATGTGATATCTAGCTACCGGACTTGGTCAAAGACCTTTTTGTTGAACTCTGTCTTCTTCAAATCCCACGCTTTCAATTCCTGTCCGAGTGCCACGGCACCTTTTTCGAGAATAATAGGCTGCTCTATGACCCAATCTGATGGGCGTAGTCCGCGTCTTACCAAAGACTCCTCCTCTAAAAGGCACTCCTCCAACGCATCACACGCCTGAAGTGCGAATCCTAATTGCAGGTCGGCGCGACTCAGGTAGTCGATATGGCCTTGATAGATCCGCACTATTGACTCGAGCGCCTGTAATCTCTGCTCCGTAACATAGTCACTGAGGTTTGGCTCCCCGATGAGCTTCAAAAAGCTGTACCACCTCCGATGGCCCCGGATTATTCTGCTAGTTTCTTCCTCGTCCGTAGCATATGCAGCTGCCGTATCCAAAGCGTCTGCTATTTCTGCTAAGGTTCTCAGTTGAGCTTGCAAAGTCAAGACCGCCATTTTGTCGTCCATGAGACGTTGTCGGGTAGCATGAACAAAGAGTCGCATACGCATGATGCTATTTTGAGCCAGCGTGTTGGTAGTCTCCTGGAAGGGCTCGAGTCCCACTGGCAGATACACTAAATAGTGTGATTCCATCCATTGTATCCCCGTCGCTATGAGACTGTTGCCTGGAACGTCTTGCGCAACTATTGCGGATGAGAATCCAGTCTCGTTCAACGATCCAACTAGCTTTTGTGTTCCGTCGACGAGGTAATTGACCGTACTGTGTAAGTGACTGAATGTGCTTTGCGAGCTAATCACTGTGTCTTTGCTCAGCTCCATAGACTCCGTTAATTTGTTATAGAAGAATTCCTCATCTGCGGCCGGGAGCTTAGCACTTCTGAGATACGACCGCAGATATCGGTATTGTGATTGCCAGTTGCTAAGATAATATGGTAGCGAGAGTGCGGATCCGAGATTCCCGTCCTCAAGAATAGTTTCAAAGCCCTGATTGATGTCTGTTGCTTCTTGAGCACGGTACCTTGGCACCCATTCTGTATCCCAGTCGGAACATACCCAGTCTCTCACCAGGGGAAGTTTCATCTCACAGAACGTGTTCATGAAAGTATTGCTGGTAAATGTGTAAACAACAGCGAAGATCTCCACCGAGAAAAGCAACATAAGGACCACCAAGATTGGCTGCTTGAAGGCCCACCAAAGGAATCCTAGCGTTCTCCATATTCCAGTGAGAAGATCCTGGGCGAATTCCAAGGCGCCCTTCCACGGGATACTGATTGCCTGGACATTGCAAACGAGCCAGGTCTTTAGGATTGTGCTACTTTCCAACCCGACTAGCCTAGTCGTTAGTGTGGGATCGGGGTTGAGTAGTGTTATCGGGAGAGAAGTGTCTACCACTGCCTGCTGCTTTGATCGTAGTGATATTGGCCAACGCGGAAATCTGCGAAGTATGAGATCGTAAAACTTGTTCCGCCGGCTAGTATTGAATTCGTGAAACTTGAAATCAGCAGGCTCTGATTCTCTCCTTTTCACGTCCCTTTTAATTCCATACTCCCGTTCCCAAAAATTTCTGAGGTAGTGAGCATCGTTGGCGCTACGCCTCCTTGGCCCCTCTGACTTGGGATACCAATCTGCTGGCAGAGAGTCGTTGGGAGTAATGTAAGTGACGAGGGAGTCATTCCTTGCGGTTTCTTCCATCTTCATGAACATTCAGTACTCACATATAGCGCGTCGCCGGGAGGTATACGTTCGAGGCGCGAGGATGCTGCTGTTTTACCTATCAGATTGTCCCTACTGTAAGGGGGAATGGTAGAAGCAATTGAATTGGATGAAGCCATACCTTTGGAGATGTTATTACCGAGCTGACTTCGGAGATGGGACTTCCTTTTGCATGACTTGTGAAGGCTCTTATCCTTTTCAACGCGAAAATATGGGAGTAATTGGTGGCGTATTCTTTGTCCTTTCCCCCACCGGAGGCGACCGAGGGTACAGAACTGGCCTGTTGGCACGGGATCGACGCAAATATGTGACAGCTCGAGGATTTTCCCGACTTTCTGGCTGACTTCGGAAATGGACTCCCGTTTGCAAGAATCGTGAAGGCTGTTATCCTTTTTAATGCAAAAAGATGGGAGTAATTGGTGGCGTATTCTTTGTCCTTTCCCCTACCGGAGGTGACCGAGGGTACCAGAACTGGCCTGTTCGCACGGGTCATCGACGCAAATATGTGGCAGCTCGATTCAACGTGTATAATTTCAAACTAAGATTATTGAATAGAATATTAGCAACAGCGAAAGTGAGAAGAAAGGGGAAGATGGGAATTAGGGTGACGTAGGGCTTCGGCCACCTGCAGGACGAATCTTCCCCGATTCTCCTATCCCTCTCTTTGAGTACACTTTGACCCTGCTACTTCAATTGAGCCGGCATTTTTCGCTATTCTGAGTATGTACTATGTATATTGATGACGCGAATCTTTCTCGTCTCCTCAATGTCTTCGGTGGGCAAGTATTCCGGTCCAGACACGGACGAAAATGAACTCTCGAACGGTGGGCTGGATAGACGCAAAATCAGCACCTCTGGAATGAGTTCCGTATCCAAAGACTTGCCCGAAGGTAAGTTATGGCCCTCTTCGTGTGTAATAATATACTTTCGCAAGCTAAACTAACTACACACTCATTTCAGTGCAGCAATTTTGAGCTGCCTACTTCAAAAATGGGAACAAATGCCCTTATAAGGCGCAGCCCGGGCTCAAGACATGTGACTTCAAGGGACACAGCGCCTGGGAGGGTAAGCTACCCGAACTGATTACTTGCAAATGGAAAGTCCTAAGATGTGTCACAGAGCCTGCAGGGTCAGCCAAAATCAAGACAGAGATTGCTGTCGGTGTTGGCATTGATCCTACAGACCCTACCACAAATGCTGGCGCACAAGAAGGTCCATCAGCTGGGGTTCCCGGAGAAATGGAGGCCAATCCCACCGAGCCAAGCACCTCCGTCAAACCAGTGGGACAAAAGCCAATGAGAGATGACGAGGAACTATCCAGTCAAAGTGAGCTGTCAAAGTTCCCTGCTCACCATGTATATCGTGTCGATCACAGCTGCGTCTTTATACTTATATCTCAGTGTATCAGGGACCAACGTGTATTGCTAAGCGAGACTACAAGGACGAACGCTGTAATCACCCCCCACCACCTCATAGTAGTCTTTGAGCTGTTGCTTAGTATGTAGCATGTCATTTTACTCACTCACACGATGTAGCTACTCCCGAATTACTCCCATATCACTCCCGAGTTACTCCTATAATAGTCCCGATTTACTCTCGAGTTACTCTTAACTAACTCCCGGTTAGTACTATAATAGGGAATTATCGGCTGGAGAATATCGGAGGCTTTTCCAATATTGGAGGATCATCTGCTTTTTTGACTATGTGGGAGCACTGAGATATGTCTTTGGAGTGCATGGTGGTCTGAAAAGGAGTATATTGATGAGACAACATTTCACGGCCTTGGCAGTGCGGGAATAAATAGCTATGATTTCTTCTTACGTGAATATTTATGTTTTCTAGTAATGAGATTTATAAGGAAACCATTGAACTTGCTATTAAACTTTTTTTTGTACACTATTAGCCTTGATTAGGCTAAGTTTTTTATTTATTACTTTTTTGGCCCTGATGTCTTGGCATTCGTGCTAGACTGAGTTGGGTTGGATTCCACGCGTACCAAACAACGCTGCCTAAGATAGAGCATAAGGTACTATTCCAGAGAAAGATTGAGAAATCGTGGAACTTGTAGACTTAGTAGCTAGCCTGGCTACCTTTGGATGACCATCACTGTCTTCGCTCTCTTCTTGTCCCACCAATTCCATTTCTCAACATGGGTGGGCTTGTTATTATACGACTTTTGCAGACAATTGCAATAGCTGCTTTCTGCATCGTTTCGGCTTCTGCTGTCCTCCCATCAATCACCCTTCCAACCCTCAACAGCACTCCTAGTGTTGGAGTCATCGTGCTTCCAATGGTGGACCGAGCCCGCCTAGATCCATTCACGAATTATACCAAGCACAGGGAAGTCATGGTCTCGGTTTTCTACCCAGTCGAGGTAGCTTCTTCCGAGCTTCTATTCAACCAGCAACTGCTTGCGTACCCGAAAGAATATATTTTTCCCTATATGCCGCCGGGCACAGCTGTTTTCTACGACTCGACGTTCGCTCAATACGGCCTCCCCAACGGCTCTTTCGAGCGACTGTAACGGATTGCCAGCTCCACGCCCCGATGTCAAAGCAGCGCGCCGGAAATCCCCTTGTGATGCTCTCTCACTGCGGAGGAGCTTCCCGCCTTCTCTACACAACCATTTCAGAGGAGCTTGCTCGCCTTGGCTACATTGTGGCTGCCATAGACCATCCCTACGATACGTTGATCGTTGAGTTCCCTGACGGCCACATTGTCAAAGGCGGGAGCGAAGAGATTGACAGAGACCTCATAAAGCTATTAGTCAAGACACGAGCTCAAGATGTCTCCTTCGTCATCGACGAGCTAGGCCGACCTTCTTCGAAGCATCCATTCGAGATGAACACTACAGATGTCATCGCTTTCGGTCACTCACTCGGCGGCGCTTCAGTGGCAGAAGCAGCGCTGAAAGATACCCGCATCAAAGGCGGCATCAACGTCGATGGCCGACTATTTGGTTCACTGGAGAGGCCCAACACCACTCTTTCCAAGTCCTTCATACAATTCCAATCAGAAGAGTCTGCACATGGTCCTCCCTGGAATTGGGATGAAGAATGGCAGCACCTATCAGGCTGGAAGATACAGCTGTTGCTTGAGGGTGCACAGCATGCTACCTTCACGGACATGCCGTTGGTGATAGAAGCGTTGGGACTAAGAAAAAGGTGGGGAAGAAGAGGCGAAGAGATACTTGGCAAACTGGATGGACGGAAACGGCGACGGCCGTTTTCCAGAAGTCAAAGTCGTTAGGACGGAGTGATGCCAGAATGTAGCGTACCGAAGCTGCATCAATCTCAATAGCTTGTAGAAAAAATCATGTCCAAGCTCAACAAAATCTGGCCAAGAAGGTCTCATTCCGTTGTACACTGGCATGGGGTCACACACCATCTCGGGGTCCATATCGCTTTCAGGCATCAACGACAATTTGGCCTGGCAGGACAAGGCAAACAGCACGAACCCGTATAATCTTTGCCACCGATATGGACGGGTCTATGTCGCACTAAGACCAGGCAAATATCACGCAAGCTGCGAAAGGGTCGTCAGCCAGGCTAGAATTTCGAGGAAGCATGGCGACGGTGATGGGGAAGGCTCACAGCAACAGCGCCACGTGGACATTGGGTGAGTGGACAACGGATGACAGATGACGATGACAGATTTAGTGGGCATGAATGTCAAGCAATGGTCCAGCAGGAGGTAAGAGAGGATCGGATCATTGAATGGCAACTCGTAGGGTTGATCAAAAGGCTACACTGGAAGGCTCTCATAGATCGGGCGTAACCTTATCGAAGGAGACCTCCCGGGAGTTAGCCGATCCGGCCACTTAACATAATCAGGCTATCTTTTAAGGATTTACGTAAACCATGAGAGGATAACATTGAGGCAATGAACAGATATACCTTCAACGAAGGCCAGGGTTGGTGTTCCTGCAAGCACTTCTGGAGGCCACGGTGGCCATAGCAAGACACATTGCAGGGTTCCCACACCCTCATCAATTGGTGATTGCCATGCAATCCAAGAGAACACAATGCACGTCTGGGACGAGGACGATTTGATTGGTCTTGAAAGCTGTCCGCTGCCGTAAGCTGCTCGAGACGGACCTTCAATTTCCATGCAAGCCCGCCGTATACCGAAGGTAAGAAGTTCGTTCTCAAGCCACTTTCATGCACAATGGCTACGAGCGGCAGGGTCGGCTGAGATGACCCGCATCAGAGCGAATGAAAGAGGGTCTGACGCGTATCACAGCGGCTTTCATGTGAGCAACCTGTAAGGCTACCGATGCAACAGCATGAGAACAATGTAACAACTCGCTCACTCCACCTGCATTTGACGCCACCACAAGAGGCAGAGTAAGGCAAGGTCTGCTTTGGATTCTCACATTTTTCTTGCAGACGTCATGAGATTCGTCAACGCAAAGATCTTTCGATCCCTAACCACACAGAGCAGTACCATGACTGTGCTTGGCCACAAAAAGAGGATCTCAACTAAGCCAAGACGTCACATAAGCACAACTGCGGCGGGAGTCGCATAAGATAATGGGCAGCAGCAGCAGCCAAGGAGCTTAATTCGGAACTCATTCGACGCGGATGTCATTCTCGTGACGTTTGTTCGACGAGCCCTGGAGTCTGCCCTTCGATATCAATTCAGCTGCGCAGGCATCTCTTGGCAAGGGAGCGCAGTTATCTCAACATGCGCTAAGGGCTCAGCCATTCCCAAAGCAGGAAAAACACTTCGCTTAAGGGAAACGAAGGATCTAGCGCAATCATTTACCCCACCCTCATCTTTGCACCGCCGTGGAAAACCCTCCGAAGAGAGCCTGAGTCACAACACACCTCTAACAGCTATAGCACCATGGCGATGCAGCTTTCCATTGATGAATCAATTGTTGAAGAGTCATTCGCAGATCATCCTTCCAACGCTTCCATGCACGACTTCTAGAGCTCCTAGGTGGGGTTACATCAGTCAATGGTAAAATGGAATGCGCAGTCAACAACCGTCCCCATCCTTCCTCCTTCCTTCTTCCTTGCAAACCGAGCCACAATCAACCGCAAAGCCACCAGCATAGCCATTGGCCAATTCTGCCACATCTCTATTTCCGGCCACGGGTCGGCGAGAGGTAGGTGTGGGTAGGGCCATGGTAGGCAAAATCTGACCAATTCGACCCGGCCTGCATTAGTTCGCCAAACTTAGGCAAACATGGCGTGCAGCGAAGGCGGATGCCTGTGACTCGATCGCTAGGCAAGAGCTCCCATTAACAATTGACGAACAGGCATCCATACATATATATCATAAGTAGCCATGTCTGCATACTTATCTTCCTTTTTACTCTTCATCAATCTATCATTCCACTCCCCTCTCATATTCCTTCTTTTGCAACGAAACAGAGACAAAACCAAGCCCTTGCCAACAGTGCTTCGCCTTCATCCTCTCTTCCTCTTGCAATCCCCCTTACCAACAGTAACATTGGTCTCGAAACACTTCCTGTTCGAAGGCAATCCTTCTATGACATCACTTGTGCTCAGCCGTTACTTAAACCCTCGACGACGACCACTTGCAAGGTGTCTTCCCAGTACACAAAGCGGACTTACTACCACATCACACCAACACCATCGCCGCCACCGGCCATAATTCGAACACAAAGCGAACCAATTATGCCTTCCGCCGCACCCCGCCAAGCGAGCTCTCCTCGCCAGGTCAGCTTCGCCAAAGTTCCCACCACTTATTCGCGCCTGCCCCATGACGACGAGCTCTATGTCATGAAAGCATTCGCCCGCCACGCCTCTCACTGTTCCGCCTGCGCGCATCCATATGAGGTCCATAAGAAAGGCGATTCCCTCTGCGCCAAAGGACACCAGCGCGCCCTCGATGTTACCGAATATGTCCTCAACAAAGCTGGCCAAGCTTACTCAATGGTCGACCTAGATGGCAATCAACGTGTGCAGCTCGAAATCCCAGCAGACTGCGGCGTTGTGCGTGAGCTATTGAAAGCACTAGAGCGCGGCCTTCGCCTTCGACGAAAGACCCCAGCCATCAGCTACGATGAGACTTACCCAATCGGCCCACGAGTACTACCAGCGGACTATGAACGTCGCGAAAGGGAGCCTCGGTACATAAGCAAGCCGATGCTCGAAACACCTATGCCACCCACCACACTCACCCGCAAAGCATCGCGGCATGAGAAGCCTTACTACTCTGGACGAGGAAGCCTGTTTGAGTCAGACATGAAGGAGCGTGAACGACGATGCAAGCAGCAGCGACAACAGTCGACCTACTACAATGTTGGTCCGCGGGGAGCGCTGCCTGTGCCGGCCAAGGATGACTACTATATTTGAAGGATGAGGATTTTACCAAAGCTATATTGATCACACGAGATGATGATCACGACTTCCAACAGCCCACCAAAAGGTTATGACGACACTAAAGTGGGCTTCTTGCGATGCGGTCCCGGACATCCCATTGTCCCGGCGTTGAGCATCTTTGCGTTCTTACGCTGCAAGGTCTCTAGGACGATCGATGATAATCTAGCTGGCATGGCAACCCGGGATCACGTACCCGTGCGTTCGCCTCAGCATGAAGGACATAATGGTAGCTGGTCTGGCAGCCTGGCAAAACCAGAGCGTTGGCCGCAGCATGGATATGACTAGTTGACGAGAAATGTACGAGAGTGGCTATTTCCAGCACGGTTCATATTTAGCGTAGCTAAAAATCGAAAGCGAGTTTTGAGCCATGAGCTTTCACGTCCACAATTTTTGTAGCCTCCACTTGCAATCAAATGCTCTCTGCCAGAACTTCAACAGCGAAGGACTCGACTACCTAGGCGCTGATAAGCCCTGGTAAGGGGTAGTCAGAACTTCGACCCTCAGTCGTCAACTCACGACCCCTTTCCCAAAAACCGCCACCGAAGGATCCAAACCACCTCGGCACAAACGAGACCGAAAACAGATCTCCAGTCTCAGCCCTGTAGCCTGCATCGTCTGACGTCATGCTATTCCAGGGTATGGTAGATCGTGTTGCGATCCTGCGGCCGCAAGAAGGCTTGGCGTGGCGTAGCGTTTCATCCCTAACATTCCGTCTACAGGAGCGTTCACAGGATGGGAATTTTGTGCTTGAACCTTGTAGCAGGAATATGTTGGAGTGCTGAAACAGGGTGTGCAAGAGTCTTACAGGGAGGCAATTCGACAGTGGGGCAGATAGATGTGGACACCAGCGTTGTTTTTAGAGCTAGCACTGGATTTCGTCAAAAGAAACGAAGAATGCATGCAGATCTATTGGGTATCTTCCTATCTCAAATGCAGACAAACCTCCTGCGCCAAGATGAGCCGCACGCCGTATGATTTAGATCTTGTAAAAACAGAATGCATGGTAGAAACCTAGGTGCTGTATTAGCAATGGTAGAGGTTGGTCCTAATGAAGATCACATACTCGCCGCCTCCATCTCCTCGTCGCTGACAAGCAGTGGACCTGCATCTCTTCCCCTGACGCCCATTCGTTCACTCAAGGGTCCGAAGACTCGATGGTTCCTTTCTTCCTTCCATATCTCAGCGAAGGGTTTGCGATATTGCAGTTCGAGATTATAGTCCTCCGCGATCCTGAACTCACACCTGGGTCAGAAGTCGACGAGACAAAAGTAAGGGGAAAGCGAACACGTACGCTCGGAAAGCCTCCCATGGCACTACATACTCTGGTACCTCCTCTACTGCTTCCTCCATGAAGAAGCTGTATTTCCAGCCATATGGTGGACGGAAGATACCATCTTTAGGGGTCTCGCCCGGAAAGCGGATACGGTAGATGCTGTTCCCCCACTCTGCAACCGGTGGTGGTGGTGGAGCATGACTTTTGGATGTCTCAAGGCCTGGTTTGAGCTGGATGTTGGGTGCTTCAACGTCGTCTCTCTTCTCGTCGTTCCCATTGACATCTGCAGCCGCCTCCGTGAGCACATTGATGGCTGATGTGACTCCTGGAGCAGCCTCCGATCCCTTTGACCTCTCTACCCCATTCGTCTGGGGGGTTTTAGGGGAGGCCGCTTCCGCCTGCTCGCCAATGATGTAGGGTGGGCTCTCGGGAGCGAACGGAGGGGTTGGTTCCTTGCCGATCATGTACGGTGGACTCTCGGATCCATCAGTATTCTCGCCATTCTTGCCCTCAAACTTTACCTTCGTGTCGTTCTGCACTATTTCATTTGCCCGGCGTTCATGGAAAGCCTCAACACCCGAGCGTATGACATCGGAGTTCGGTATCACCCCAATGAACCTTCCTCCCTTTTTGAGGCTATTAGCCACATTTTGTAGCATTCCCTTCGCTTTGACTTCAGTTTCAAAAGCATAGTGCATGCAGAACATCATCGAGACGACATCGAATCCACCTCCTGGGCCCCATCGTGATCCACCACCAAATCCAACGTTCCGAATGAGTGATATGTCACCGAGGGAATTCAAAAAGGCATCGTCCACGAAGAATTCGGCATGGAACGTCCTTTGCTGCCTGTTCCCATGATACCCGCCTCTCCCCCCACCCCCACCCCTACCCCCACGGCCACCTCCTGAGCTCATCTGCGCGTATCTTTCTCTTGCTTGTTCTATTGACACCTCCGCTGGATCCACACCAACGTAGAGCTCCAGGGACTGGGGTGCCTGTTGCCACTTGCCCAGATCTCCCCCTTTCCCACATCCAATGTCCAGAACTCGTAGTGAAGATGTGTCGCTACCAGACTCTGCAGGAGAGAATTTGTGTATCAGAGTGCTCTTGACCCAATTATTGAAGCTTCGTAAACCCTTGATTCGGCTGTCTGTCTTTCGCCATTCTCGGCCGCGTTGGGGCACTGCATTGTAATGTTGTCGTACCACCTCTTCTACGCCTCGTGAGGAAGCTGCTTTCCGGGCTACTTCAGCCCTTTGCTGCTGGCGCAGGAGGACGGCTTCTGACTCGGCTTTGGAGACGCGGGAGGCTCCTCCGGGGCGTTTTCGGGGTCGAGATGCTTCGTCATTGTCGTTCTCTCGAGGTCGTTTCGAATTGTTTGAGCTCATGGTGAATTGCTCACTGAGTGGAAACTGAGGAAGGTTATTCCACTCGAAGAAGATGCTCTGTTGATGAAGATGGTTAAAGTCTGGGAAGTCTTAGTCCGCCAGGAAGCTGTAGAGGTCGCAACAGTTGAAACAAAATCCCTGCTCAGACATAAGTCGATGGATGGAGTCGCCTTGTGAAATTATGTTAGTTGCTCGTGAGCCCACTTTGGCAACGGAAGACTGCCAAGCAACGTATCGGCAGAATGTTGTTCCGAAGCGCAAAGTCTCTGTTTAGTTTCAATATTCCATTCTAATATATCCAAATACACCGAGCAAAATAGGGAGTCATCTGGACTGAACCTTGGCACCGAGCAGCCTGATAGTGTCAGTATTAGACTTTACAAGTTTGAGTGGACTAGAGACATGTCTATTCATATACATCTCTATGCTACACTGGCTACCGCTGTCAACGTAGTCCTTACTCTACGCGGGTATGACCTGCTCAAGCGTCGCTTGATCCGTCATGCGACGCTTCTTTAAGTACTGAGTTTCGTTGATGACAGCTCGAGAGTCCGACTTAACCATGAGTTGAATCCTAACAGGAACGAACTTTGTCAGATTGTGTACGTGCAGAAAGCAAGAATACGCTACTCACTTTCTGCACAAGCGTCCAACTTGGTACTCTTGCCTTTGCAAAATAGAGAAATTTCGATCTCTTCATGAACACAGCGCTTATCTTGCTGCTCTACACTTCAAAGTGTGTGGAAGCTATCATGTATCATGCTTGAAGTATAGATCCTGCTGCCTCACGTATCTGTAGTGTACTAAGACAGTTAGTCTTTACGCACATTGGGCTGCCTGATACATCAGCGGAGTACAAAAACCGTCAGTCTTTTGTCGTTGCGCGTAGGTGTTGCTGCTTTCTATATCTCCGGGATCCAAGGTATCGATTCGTGCATGTTCTAGGTCCTTATGTTGTAGGTCTTTCTAGAGTGGGAAAACGTACGCGGTCACATCGTTGAGCGTTGGTTTCAATACTTTGATGACAATAGAGCATAATCCATTTCAAGTGTCGCTTTTGTCCAGCATCGATCCAGCGGGTTTTCACATCTTTTAATCACGAACGCTGTTATATCTTGCGTGTTGAGCATCGCTTACATGTTTGCTTTTCACGATCGCAGAGCGCGAAGCGCGTTGTCCCCTATATGAATTGAGCGGTGATCTAGCTGGTCGAAGTCATGCACAAAGATTGGATTCGTTGGATTTCACGTTTCAAGAGTATGAAAGGCAATATCACAGTTAGGTTGAGTGGTAGTCTAGCTCCTCTTGAACAAAGGCCCAGCACTGATCGAATCAACTCCACATCAACAGAGCGTGAAAGGTCTCGATATCCATCAATGGTGGGCGAGCAGCTAGCTATTCGACAAAGTTGCACTCCATGGAGGGTTTTTCCCCTACGCGTTGAGCGTTGAATTCGTTACTTTGCAAGAATGCCAAGTGTGGAAGGCGTGTTCCAGGCATTTCGACCTCTTCCTAGCTTGGTAATGTCGTAAGTTCAGTGATGCTTGTAGCTAATGATATCTTCTTCTCCAACATTGCACCCTTACAGAGCCATCACTAATTTGCCCCAGCGGCGGAAATTTTACGAATATCAGAAAGATAGGCTACATCAATTTTAACTTCCCTTCTCTTTAGCTATCTAAGATATACATTATATCACTCTACATACCCTTCACTTTGCTTCTCCGGACGCAGTCACTTTCACATCCTACCAGTATTTATTTCTCTCTTTCCACCAAGTTTTCCCTTCTTCCCTCCATACTTCTGCAAAGTCTCTAAGGCCTTCTTGCAATATCTTGAGCATCTCGCCTAGACACATCTCATGCCACGAAACTCTCTGGCAACCTTTGCACATACTGTCTCAACTGTCGCCCACATCAAATTGTCCTTACGCCTGAACTCTCAGCTCCGAGTCGACTATGCCTCCCAAAGATAGCGAGTCGAGCAACAAAGAAGGCGCAAAGAGACCAAGTATGTTGGTAGACTCCAATCTTCATGTGCCAAAGCTGACGCATCAAACGTCCGAACGAGCTCTCCGAGCTTGGTCCACATTGGAGGAACCTCAGGACCCAAGTTGGGGAAGCTCTCCTCAACAATGAAGATGTCAATATGCAAGACGCTCTGCAGAATGCCATTCCCAATCTGACTAGTGTGCCACGGAGGACTGACGAGACTGACGAAGATGTCGCTGTCAGACTCACTGCAGTGTTCTTTGATCGAGTTGGCTCAGAGGTGAGGGCAGACGGCTTCGACGCGCAGGAAGTGCTTATGTACATGGCTGAAGCACTTTGGGATATCGACAGTGCAAGAAACAATTTCCTCGCACAACGAGCAGAGGACAGTGCAAGGGAGTCAAAAGAGGAAACGGTGGCAGCCACCGGTCAGGCTGTTAGAGAAGAGGCCGAGACCGAGGAAGAAGTAAGTCGAATCTGCCATCGCTGCTGTCATCAATGCAGGGCTGATACCAACAAATAGTTGTCTGGGCCAGATCTCACCGCCCGAGATCTCAACCGTAACTTTGACCGACAGCCGGCCGTTAAGGGCATGAGGACGCCTTCGAAGCTCGTCCTCTCCTTGAAGCAACCAGAAGGCAATGGTGACAAGGTTGCGACCTTCCGAAAGTACAACCAGGGAGCGGATCTAAGTTGGGCGCGGGGTGAGCACATTCGTGCTCTCAATCGCTGGCGTAACCAAGTCCTTTGGTGGGCCTTAAAGCAACCAAAGCCCTGTTGGGTATCTTGCTAATTTTCAGCCACAGTCGAGAGCTCGGTGAAGCTCGACCTGCTCGGATTGGTTTCCATCCCGAAGAGATCCAGTGGCTGATTGACTATCACCATCAGTACAAGCGGGACGGCGTTGCTAGAGACGGCGTTGTCAATTTCCACAAGATCCAGTGGGACGACGTGACCCGCGCTTTCCATGCGAGATTTGCCGGCCGCATTCTCACTGGTCTCAACACTCCTCAACCAGCGAGGACCAAGCCAAGCTTGAAAACGGAGCGGTACAAGATCAAGGCGATCTGTGACTTGGTCGGGCTGAGGATGCGTAACATAGGAGCGAAGAAGGGCCGGAGTGGCGGTGATAGGAAAGAGGGAACCGGACCGGCTAAGGGGAGCGGAAAGAAACGCTAACATACTAGAATTAGATGTTAGATATAGGCATTGGGGCAGTGATCTACAACGGAATTTGAATAATGATAGACCAATTGGACGCTTGGGGAGCTTATTAGATGCCAAATTCTTGCTTGCAAGAGATAGAAGCTGCTTTGAAATGTTCGAAGCTCTTCAAAATAATGCTTGCTACTTGCCTGTCATCAGTTTCACCTGCAAAGATAAGGCAATGGTAGACCGAACACTCCGAAGATGTGAGCATAGCATTGGCAGCAACTCATCATGTGAATGACCTGATCTTGACGAGATCTTCAAGGAAGCGTAAAGTCAGGCTCACGAAGTTGAAGTCTTGGCAGAAAACGCGCTAGATTTTCCGCGCATCTAAGTTGCCTGGAGCTCCAGTGTTTTACCAGTATCAAGAAAAATCTTCCAACGTACTCTACGAGACTTTACGCGGAACCCTAGCTCACAGCTGGATTGGGAGAGTCTTGGTCTACCTCATCACCACCATCACCCTCACACCCTATCGCCAACATGGGTTCTGACCCGCAGTACGCAAAATACCCCAACCTCCCCCTCGCTCAAGACATCTTCACCCTCACGAATCCCTCCTCAATCCAGAGCTCACGGCAGACATCTTTACAAAAGCTCCAAAATGCCATCTCCGAGCACAAGATGGCCCCTCTCTATCGCTATCTGGCACATCCGTCGGACGGCATTCTGAACGTCTCAGGCGAAGGCACAGCGCGAAAGAACTCGACATCGAACTCAAGAAAGCCTAGTGGAGCTTCGAGTATGATCGCGAGACGGAGAGGAAGCGGCTCATATGACTTTCCCTGGGATGATCAGCTATACGAAAAGCTGAAGGCTGAGAACGAGGAGGAGCTGGAGACTTTCCAAAAAGAGGAGGAAGAAGCAGAGGAAAAGGCTGGTGAAACGGAAGTCCAAGCAGCAAGAGGAAAGAGGGCAGAATTTTGGGCAAGAGTTGGCGATCAGGTGTGGCTGCCCAAGCATCAAGGTTTCAGATACGCTATAGGAACTAACAATGTTCGTATGTGTAGGAGAAAGCGCTCTCGGCCTACGAAGCTGTCTTCGAAAAGACTGGCATTCTGGGTACCAAGATTGATCTAGTCCTTGCTATTATCCGCGTTCAGATATTCTTCGGTGATAGATTGGGTGTGAAGAAGAACGTGGACAGAGCAAAGACCCTAGTTGAGAGCGGCGGAGACTGGGATCGTCGAAATCGACTAAAGGCATATCAAGGCCTACACCTGCTTACGACACGCTCGTACAATCTCGCCGCTCCTCTATTGCTCGACAGTCTCTCCACCTTCACAAGCTACGAATTGTGCTCCTACTCGTCATTGGTCGTCTACTCGGTCCTAGCAGGCTCGATATCGCTAAAGCGCGTCGACTTCAAGACCAAAGTCGTCGATGCTCCGGAGATCCGCGCTATCCTTGGTGATGGAGAAGACAAGTTATCTGCGCTTTCAGGTGGTGCTGCAGCTGGTCCTGGGGCTGGAGACGAAGAGATGAAAGATGCCTCTGCTACACCAACGCCAGCCCCCGCAGCCGTGAATCTCACTACATTGGGTTCTTCCACAGCACCAGAAGAAGTTGAAGCCCCTGTCGACTTTACACCTCTGGCGGGCCTAGTACGGAGCTTGTACATTGGCAACTACCAGGCTTTCTTCCTTGCTTTGGCAGCTGTCGAAGAGAATTTCTTGAGCCAAGATCGATATCTCTGTGAGCATAGAGGCTGGTTCGTGCGTGAGATGAGGTTGCGAGGGTACCAGCAGCTACTACAGAGCTACAGGGTCGTTGGCCTTGGTAGCATGGCAAATGACTTTGGCATCTCGGTAGACTTTCTGGATCGGTATGTTGGCATAAAAGGGAGCAGTTTCTTTGCTCATTCCACTTGACTAAAAATCTTGCCTAGTGACCTCGCGAAGTTCATTGCAGCGGACCGAATACCCTGCACGATCGACCGTGTCAACAAGATCATAGAGACGAACAGACCCGACGATAAGAACAAGCAATACGCGGATGTGGTGAAGCAAGGAGATGGGTTGATCACAAAGCTTCAAAAGTACGGGCAGGCCGTTCGATTAAGGGGGAGTGAGAGGGGCTGACCGGTTGAACAAGACGAAGGGGGAAAAGAGAGGACGTGATTGCATCTGTAGCATAGCAAGCATCATTGAAAGAGTAATAGAAGTGGTCTCGTCCACACTACATGTCAAGCATTGACCGCTGGCTTGTAGAGTGGGGGGCCTCTCGGAGCCATCATGCGCCTCGTCAAAAGTTTAGAGTCCCAATCCTTCCGACAATCATGCTCACACCCATAGCAGCCTCCATAGCACTCCGGAGCTCTTTCGATCTATCCAGACGAATGATTGATCTGGAGAATTCCGCCACCAGAAAGCAAAAGCAAACGAATCTAGTGGCTTGAGATCTCCCACTAGAAGTCGAAATGCACCCAATCTCAGCGTCATCCATTGTAACCAAGTCAGAGATACTCTCCAGGAGACTACAGCGCAACTGTGTAGCTTTATTCAAGTCTATCAGATCTGCACATGAGACTTTTTCAAGCAGTAAGTCCAATCTCATCAACTCACTCCCAATATTGCACGGCGCTCGCCGATTGCGGAGCGTGTGATATGAAAACTTCGCTCAACTTTGCTACGAGAGAAAGTTGCTGACCCAGTATTGCAGTCCGAACCGAGAGAATTCTACAACTTAGCCAGTCCCAGCGACGTACTATGTCTACTACCAAGCCCGTACGGAGCCTCAATGTCGACAATATAAATCAGCATGTCCGCAGCGCCCAATATGCTGTGCGTGGCGAGCTCGCCTTACGGTCAGAAGAATACAGAGCCAGACTGAAGGAGAATCGCCCTCCAACACCACCAGACTCGCCCCTGCCCTTTGACAAAGTCATTAGTGCCAACATTGGCAATCCCCAACAGCTCGACCAGAAGCCAATCACATTCTTTCGGCAGGTGCTGAGCATCTTGGAATACCCGCCCTTATTGGAGAATGAGGAGGCTCTGAAGAATGCAATGGGCTACAAGCAGGATGTCATTGATAGGGCGAAGTGGCTGCTGAGCGAGGTCAAGAGCGTGGGGGCATATAGCCAGAGCCAGGGCGTGCCAGGTGTACGGAAGAGCGTGGCTAAATATATCGAGAGAAGGGATGGATATCCTTCAGATCCGGCGAACATCTTCTTGAGCGCTGGGGCCTCGTCTGGAGTCAATACACTCATGAATGTCATCTGTGCAAAGCCAGAGACTGGAATCTTGGTCCCAATACCGCAATATCCTCTCTACACAGCCACTCTTGCTGTCCTGAACGCCCGCTGCGTACCATACTACCTCGAAGAAAGCAAAGCCTGGGGCACCGACCTCACGGCCATTAAAGAAGCGTACAAAAAGGCAAAGTCAGGAGGCACAGACGTTCGTGCAATAGTCGTCATCAACCCAGGAAATCCCACAGGAGCAAGTCTCGCTGCAGAAGATGTACGCAGCGTCCTTGAATTCGCCGCAGAGAATAAGCTCGTTGTGCTTGGCGACGAAGTCTACCAGACCAACGTCTTCATCGGCAAATTCACAAGCTTCAAACAAGGCCTGCGGGATCTGCAGAAAGAGCAGCCTGGCAAATTTGATAATGTGGAACTCGCATCCTTGAACAGTATATCGAAAGGTATGGTCGGCGAATGTGGGCACCGAGGCGGCTACTTCGAGCTGGTGGGCTTCGATGAAGAGGTCAAGGCAGAGATTTACAAGTTCGTCAGTATCATGCTGTGCGCGCCTGTGATCGGGCAATGTCTTGTGGAGATGCAGGTGAACCCGCCTAAGGAGGGCGACCCAAGTTATCCCTCGTATAAGGAGGAATACGAGGGGATTGCACAGGGGCTAAAGAAGAGGGCGTCGGCCCTGTTCGAGGCTTTCAAGGAGATGGAGGGGGTGGAATGTCAGGAGCCTCAGGTGAGTTCTACTGCAAATTTTCCGTTCCTATAGTACTATGCTGATCTGACTGCTGTACCAGGGCTCTATGTACCTCTACCCCACCATCACAATGCCCAAAAAAGCCATCGAACAAGCAAAGAAAGAAGGCCGTGCCCCTGACGAGTTCTATTGCTTCCGCCTGCTGGACGCCACAGGTATTTGCGTGGTACCAGGATCAGGATTCGGTCAGAAAGAAGGGACACTGCATTTCCGCACGACATTTTTAGCACCAGGAACAGAATGGGTGGGCAAGATTACGGAGTTTCATCGGAAGTTTATGGATGAATTTAGAGGGTAGACCATATATTGGCACTTTGTGAGGACTATCCAGAGTGGCTTTGGCCAAAGACAGTTGAATGTAAACGTGGAATGAAGACATCTCCAATCACCCACTCCGAACTTGTGTCTGAGTGTATCTCCAATCGTTTTCCTTGTCTACGCTTTCACAGCTCTACTAACCAATCATTATCATCTCGCTTCCTCCATCAATGGGCATTGCCCAAACCGGGTCCCGTTGGACCCGCGCATCGCTCCTTACTCAGATGATACTAACTCCATGTTCGCGTATGGAAAGTCGTAATCGCTGTGATCACTGGGCTTCGCCAACCAACATGAAATCTTACTCAAGCCGCCACTCCAATCTCCCCTCGGCGCCTCATATTCAGCCATGAACGGAGTTCGGTTTTGCGAGTTCCGGTTTGCTGACATCAGACCTTTGCAAAGAAATCAACGAGAGGTTTCTGCTGAGATATGATACTGGAAATTCTTTGTTCTTGGAAAATGTAGAGAGTGGTTGTTGAGAGACGCGAGGCAGGCGGCTTTGTAGTGACTGATTGCCTTGACATCGTTTGCCCTTGCCCTTTTGCTGGATATGTTTTGTTGGGTTGGTTTGTTTTCATTGCAGACAGACTGCCGGTGACGAGAATAGACTATCTCGTATCTTGGGGTTGCGTGGTTCCTACTGAGCTGGTCTCTCCTCTTGAGAGTTGCGGTCACGAGTGCTGTACATTTCATGGCTTGGTGCAGGATTTGTGGCTGCTTACATGCTGGACGCCTAAGGCATCGATTTGGGGCTGGAAGGATGCGAAGGTCCTGTCGAAGCCTTTGTTGGACAGGGGCGAAGGATCGACATGTGGGCAGGAAGGATGATAGGGTTTTCATGCCTGATGAGTCGTTCCTTCACGTTATCATTCCCCTGCTGATCGCTGAGTTGGCATTTAGGTGTGGAGATTAGTGCTGTCTCAAGTGGTCGTGGATTAATTTCATATTTTCGAGCTCCATGAAGGGCAAGCAAGAGATTGTCGCCATTGTACACACGCCGAGAACGCAAGGCTAAATCAATGCTATTATAGTAGAAAGGTAGTGACAACGTACTGACCGTACGGTAGAGCTTTTTCCGCGGTGTTTTCGACGGAAATCTCTACACGTGCCCACTTTTGTAATTTTAGATGGGTTCCAAAGCTTTTGGTAATGGCAACTCAATGGAAGAACGTTGCTCCTACTTTCCTTCTTACCCATTTCTCTTGCCACGATATTTCGGTGCTGTAGAAGTCTAAGAATGACAGGAGCTTTTTTCGTTCGTCAAGAAATGCATTTGTTGGAAAAGACAGCGAGGTGCACCATCCGATGTGCGATGAGACTTTTTGTTTGCCTTCCTCGCTCTTCCCCACAACGACTTTCCATGCACCTCGCGATTCTAGAAGCGGTCTCAAATATTTTGGCGACAAGCGCCTGCTCAACCAGTTCATGGACGTGCGCAACCATACTGGCAGCGAGATTAGCAGCGTGCAAGGCGTCGCTTCTTCCTAAAGGGGGGATGCCAATGTGAAACAGAACTTCAGACAGCAATTGTGATGCGCATACTGGGTAGGTGGTCTCATGTCACACTTTGCATCGCATTTGCACTGTGCCATCTTGTAAAGCCGTTTCAAGTTCGAGCCGAGAAACTGCCTCCGGTCTGATAATGAGAGCAGCGACTCACTTGCTGATTGAGTACGCTTCAATAAACGCGCAGTCTGCAGAGGTCAGTACCATTTGATGCTTGGCCCCTTCGCCACCAAGGCGACAGGCAAAACCATTTCACCGCAGACAGTGTCATGACTGCAGAAAATGTAGCCAGAGATTTGCTAGACTTGCAATCTGCAGGCCTGTTAGCACGTCGGTCCAGATGCGCAAACGGGATCAGTATCACTTCATCCTCGAGTCTGTATCACGGAGCACCGCCTTGAAACAGTACATCAAACAGCACATCAAACAGCAAGAAAGATGCGCATCATGTCAAGTTTAGTAGAAATATGAATAACGATAACTCCCACCTCGATAGATCCAAATGCTTGTCCTATACGTTACATTATGCTTACCTACCTTAATGCCGTCTCAACATACCTTCTTCTGTTTTTCTTTTACTCTTCTGTGGCGCTGGTAGCTGCAGTCCCGTTCAAGTCTGCTGCGAATTCAAATGTCAATATGACAAGTGACCTCATGAACAGCCAGAGCAAACGCGCCTCGCCAATTAACGGGCTCCCGCACCCATGGACCGGCGTCTTCAAGACCGTCGCCAGCATCCAACCACCCCTACCAGTAATAGTCTTCACGCACTTCTTTACCTTTGCAGCGAAGCAAGCCGCAGCCGGCCTTGTCCCAGAGCGACCCTACCAGAAAATCACCTACGGTTCCTTGGTACTCGAATTCTGGGCTCATAACAGTGGCGTCGTTACCAAGGAACTCATGCAAGCTGTAGCGCTGTGGCTATTGGATTCGGCGGAGAAGGGCTGGATGGGCTTCTTTGAAGCGCGGGTTATGGACAGAGCGGACCAGGAAATTATTCTCATCCAGCTGGGCACCGTGTGGGATTCTGTGTGGGGCCAGACGATAGATTGGTCGGAAATGGTTATGTGAACAGAACTTCCCATTTCGACCTCTCAATGTTATTCCTGAAGAGATGTCGCAAGAGAGTAGGTACCCTACCAGTGCGCCAACCCATCTACTCTTGCTTGTTTCCAATTGCACGGCACATGAAGAGGATTTTGAAAGGGCGGCGATATGCGAAAACCCATTCGCCAAATGGGAGCGTCGAGGCAACAACGCAGCAGCAAGACCAAGTGAGCCTTACGAGAATGAGAGTATGGACTAGCGAGACTAATTTGCTTCGAGCTGCGGTAAGGAATTGTGCTGGGCTGCATTTACTTTTGTCCGGTTGTATTCCTTGGCAGAGACTCAAGATCTCGGCTGTATAATTTGTAGTTTCAGATCACGCTCTATGTTTCCGCCCTCAATCCAGCCTCAAGTAGGTAACGCAAGTCAGATCCTAGAAAACCGCTAGAAGCTTTAGATTATATTGGAGCGTGCGGCCTCGAGGAGGGCGGATGGGCTAAGAAGTCAAAGAGAGGAGATGCGTAGGGCTCATTGTTTAGAACAGGTAATAATGAAATCATGATGTCGGCTCCGCCAATCCGTGCTAGCTGGCGTTTAGTGAAGGAACTCAAGGTAAGTAAAGGCCGCACCTAACGTGGCTAATTGAAATTCGATGGCGGTGCGGCCACTTTGGCATGGGATTTTGCCGAAAGCCTCTTCTATCTTCCCATGGGAATGATCGGTTTCGGACAAGATCATCTTCAACCCTGATCATGAGACTACAAAGCTTCAGAGACAGCAACATAGCGCTGCCTCAGGTAGCGCCGTCTTGGCCTATTGAGATGGAGATGAACAACGTGAGAGTGTTCTAGAGTCTCGAAGTTTTCATATAAGTGAAACGGACTGACTCATGATACGGGTAGGTCATGATCATCTGGGGCGCTGTTTCTTGGTGCCCATGGGACGCTCATCGGCCATTCCTATCTTTACTTTTCACTGATCATTTATGACCTCGTGAGAGACCTCGTGAGAGGAAGTATTGAAGCCATCCTTAATCAGTATCCGGATGCGCTGAAAGGTTCGAGACATAAGTCTTTTGTGGGTGGGTTGGCTGATTGGTCAGGAGGTTGTTCCCAATCTCCAGAATGCACGCCTCTTCTAGTTGTCCCCTAGACCACTTCTGGTCCGAGCGTTTTACCAACAATCGACCATCATCCAACATTAACGGTGGTACGGTAAACTTGCGACAAAGCATGATTGATTACCAGCCTCGTTGGTGTCTATTTATGGTGAGTACCCAGCCAAGTACTCCGTATAATCCAAAGCATCGTCGGAGGGAATTCCAAATAAAAGAGTCAGATTATAGTACCTTACTACTCGTATATTGCCTACTACTTCTCAAAAGGATCGATCGAAGACAAGTGCTTACGGCCAAGAGTGGGTAAAAGACGGGTGTTGGCGAGAGAGTGCGGGGTGGCTGCGGAGGATTAACGGTGGACACACTTACTCGGTTAGTTCTAGAACTACGGAAATGTTTTTGAAGGATCCAAAACCGATGGTGATGCCAAGAGTGAACCAATGAAATTGGCAAAGTAACTAGTTGGCAAGCAACAGTGGCAAAGTAAGCTGATGTCTGGTCTGGCCTGGAACAGGGCGAGTCGCGCTCCGTCTTATGGGCGACTCTACAGGAATTCCCCGCTTTTCCCCAAATCGAAGTGGAGGTGCGCGTACGATATGTTGTCGGAAGATGTATGGATGTTTGCATATCAGCGTCGCATCTATGTCCCTCTGCGGCATACAATATGCATAGGGTCTTGGCATCTGATGTAGGCTGCATGCAGGGTGGCCAGCCTGATAGATTGAGTCATATACTGGAAGCTGGGTTCCGGTTCCTTCAAATCACCAAAGGTACCTTACGGCTGAAAACATCTCATGTGGCGAGCATGCTACGGCTAGACACGTGAAGCCGGCTTTCAGCCCCACTGTAAATTGCCTGCCTCGGCGAATCCGCTGGCACAAATCGCCAACAATCGCCAACATGTACTTTATCTAGCCATGACTCCCCACTGGTCAAACAGCCACTAATGTGTTAGAGAAATGGTCGATGCCTGCATGTCACATTGGTCTTTACCGGATTAAGACTAGCCTGACTCGCAAGGTGGGGAAAGGGTTTGATTCACTGCATTTCGTATTACCTTACACAAGCGATCGACATCGAAGGTTACCTTACTCCTCACCTTCGCCCCTCTCCTTCCCTCCGTCTCTCACCATTTCCTTCTTCTGCTGCTACTCATACACCCCACATCGAGTGTTATTAAAGATGGCGGAATACAACGAGAAGAGCGACTTGGCTGCAAGGTACGAATCTCGCACTGATAAAAAAACAATAACAACAACAACAACGAAATTTTGTTACTAACACTGACACCTTACTAGCCATGAAGAAGCTCAATATGCCAAAGACACTGAGCGACAAGGCTCTCGTCAGCAATCAGTCAGCTTGAACCGCAACGTTACTGCTAGGTCCGTAGCCTCACCCGCAGCCAACTCCCCGCACCCGCTCTCGCGCATTGTCAGAATCTAACACTCAACACACAGAATCCAGAATCCTCTCGCTGGTATTCCACGCGATACTCTCTTCTACAATGTTGAGCAATTCGCGCAAGAGGCGAACATGCAGGACATGATTCCTCTCTTGAAGAAAGGCGCCTTGGTGGCACAGGATCCTCCCGCTTTCGAGCAAATTGCCGAGCTCGATGAGGTCGAGCGCGACGCTCTTCGCAACGAGGTTCTTCACAAATGGCGCCAGCCAGGTGCTCTCTACTTCACTGTCATTCTCTGCTCCATCGGTGCTGCTGTGCAGGGCTGGGATCAGACTGGCTCCAACGGGGCCAACTTGTCATGGCCTGTCGAGTTCGGTGTCCCTGATACCGCCCCTTCTGCGGCACTGGGTGGGCCTAAAGCTGGTGTAAATTACGATACCAATTCCTGGATTGTCGGTGTTGTCAACGCTGGACCTTACATTGGATCTGCCTTCATGTGAGTCTACCATTTGCAGTTGATTTACACATTTTGCATGAGCTGACAGGCGAACGAAGTGGCTGCTGGTGCTCTGACCCTCTAAACAACTTCTTCGGCCGTCGTGGCACCATCTTCTTCTCCGCCGTCTTTTGTTTCCTCTCCGTCATCGGCTCCGCCGTTACTCAAGATTGGGTCCAACTCTTCATCACCCGTATCCTTCTTGGTATTGGCATGGGCGCCAAAGCCTCTACTGTCCCAATCTACGCCGCAGAGAACTGCCCAGCTGCTATTCGGGGTGGACTGGTCATGAGTTGGCAAATGTGGACTGCATTTGGTATCTTCCTGGGATTCTGCGCCAATTTGGCCGTCTACAATGTTGGAGCCATCGCCTGGCGTCTTCAGTTGGGATCTGCTTTCATTCCCGCACTTCCACTCTTGATTGGTGTCTACTTCTGCCCAGAATCACCCCGCTGGTACATCAAGAAAGGCCGCTACGCTAATGCTTTCCGCTCGCTCTGCCGTCTGCGGAATACCCCACTCCAAGCTGCTCGTGATCTCTACTACATCCACGCCCAGATTCAAGAGGAGGCTGACATCATTGGCCGAAGCAACTACATCACCCGCTTCGCTGAACTCTTCACAATTCCCCGTGTCCGCCGCGCTACCGGAGCTTCATTCACTGTCATGTTGGCCCAGCAAATGTGTGGTATCAACATTATCGCTTTCTACTCCTCTACGGTGTTCGTCAACGCTGGCGCCAGTAATCTGACTGCCCTCCTCGCCTCATTTGGTTTCGGTCTTGTGAACTTCGTCTTCGCCTGGCCTGCCGTCTGGACCATTGACACTTGGGGTCGTCGCGCTCTTCTCCTCTTTACGTTCCCCAACATGGCTTGGACCCTACTCGCAGCCGGTCTCTGCTTCATTATTCCTCAAGAATCAAAGGCCCATCTTGGCTTGATCGCCTTCTTCATCTTCCTCTTCGCCGCTTTCTACTCTCCTGGTGAAGGTCCAGTGCCTTTCACCTATTCTGCGGAAGTCTTCCCACTCTCCCACCGGGAAGTCGGTATGGCCTGGGCTGTGGCTACCTGTCTGTTCTGGGCTGCTGTCCTCTCCATATCCTTCCCGCGTATCCTTCGCGCCTTCCACCCAGTTGGTGCATTCGCATTCTACGCTGGTCTCAACTTGACAGCCTTGGTGCTTATCTTCCTCTTCGTGCCAGAGACTAAGCAACGTACACTTGAAGAGTTGGACTACGTCTTTGCTGTGCCTACGCGTACCCACGTCAAGTACCAGATCACCAAGGCCCTCCCATGGTGGTTCAAGCGTTACATTATGTTCAAGAAGGGCGCAATTTTGGAGCCTCTCTACCACTTCGATGGTGCAGTGGCTGCGGATCAGAAGATTGCCGTGGCGCAGGGGGCTGCAGCATACAATGCGTCACACAAATAGGCATTGCGATGGTAATTGTATTTGAGATATTAATGCATGCGGGATGTGGTGATGTGGTCATATTATAGATTCGATTCTGTTTAGTCAAATCAGTCTATACACAGCATACTAGTCCAATGAACAATGTCAACTCATTTGCATCCTTGATATAGAATTGTGCACAGTAATTGTTTTTGAAGGCTCGAAGCCCGCCAAAGGTCGAAATCTTGCTAGTGGAACCCGCGTTGATCCAGGCGCGTCTTCATTCTTTGAAATCGCTCACACCAAACAACTCGTGTTCGACATCAACAATTCACATCAACAATGGCATCCTCACGCTCCAGACCCTCGGCGACCGCAGCCCAACAATCTCGAGTTCACACAGCACTCCCAGCCTACCAAGCTCCACAACACCCTCTTAATGAAAACGCCCAACGCGCGCTCCAAAATCTGCCTCGAGACCACAAGCTCGACACACTGAAGCAGAGGCTCAGAGTCGCAAACAATCACTTGACACATGCAGCCGCTGACGTCAATGATCGATACCAAGTCAAGTACGCAGAGAATGACAAACGGAAAAGGAGACTCGAGAAGCAGGCTTCTCAAGAAGGCAATGAGGCGCAAGACGCGCTGTTGGATGCTATGAGGGAGAAGACGGACGAGATGACAGACCGGCTTGAAGAGGGCATACGCAAGATTATTGATGCTGGTGCCGAAGTGGATGGCATGGAGAAGGCGTTAAGAGAGCTCCAGGAGAATGTAGCGAACGGGGGAGGAAGAGTTGCGCCTACGCAGAGTACGCTTGGAGCAAGCTACAACAGATCTGCTCGACGAAAGCAATCTCCCGGTTCCGGCGATGAGAATAGTGAACTCGAGGAGGAGGACAGTCAGATCGTAGGGGAGAATGATAGCGCGATGGGCGTATTGAAGAGGAAGATTGGGGAGCAGAGAGCTGCGTATCAGAACCTCTCTATGTCGTCTCGGTATGTCTTTAAAAAGAAGCCCAAACTCCAATCTTTGCTACTAATCCTGACCAGCTACGCGTCCCACAACGACTACGTCGGCTTCAAGAAGATCGTCCACGATGCACACTATCCAGAACAAGAAGCCCCACCCATGCCACACGCCTCGACCTGGTTCCCATCTGAGTCGCCAGATCCCTCGAACCCGAATACACGCGCAGCAGCAGCTCGAGACGCGATTCAAGATGATGATGACGACCTTGCCGTGGCATCTGAGCGCGTCAGTATCAACTGCCCTCTCACTCTACGCCCAATGAAGGATCCAGTCACGAGTCAGAAATGTCCGCATAGCTTCGAGAAGGAAGCGATACTGGACATGATCAGTCGCAGCGACGTGATAGTCGGAGGGTCTGGGAGACGAGGCGTGCATGACGGGCAGAAAGCCATGAAATGCCCTGTTTGCGAAGTGGTACGTCTAATCCCCAAAAAATCCACCTCTACTGCTAACATACATCAACCTCACAGCTCCTCACCGCCAACGACCTCAAAGAAGACCCCATCCTCGTCCGTAAGATCAAACGCATCCAGGCTGCTGCTCAGAGTGATGAACTCTCGGACGAAGATGATGATGGGCAAGGCAATGCAACTCTCCACGGAGGTAGCAGGCGACCAGAAGAAGTCAGTAGCTCTCCAGCACCCACTCGGACGCAGAGACTCAAGAGCGAGCGACGAAGTCAGGCGCCTGGTGGTCCAAAAAGGCAGGTGTCTATGGTACCGAGTTCACAGTTCGGATGGGATAGGAACGAAGATCGAGAAGAGCCGAGTCGCTCTCAGGTCGTTGATCTTGAGGACGATAACGATGACGAAGACATGTAGGGTTGGGCCCATCTGTTGAGGATTTATGCACTGGTGATCCCCAACTGCGGCATTTAAATGCCTTGCTGCGTTGGTGAGGGATTTATTGAAGGCAGCGAAGGCTTCGAGGCCTGAACATGAGTGCAATTGTACTGCTAAACATGATGCCCAGAGACCAATATTTACAAAAAGACCAGATCCAACACCCAGCTCCAAGGTCGTTCATGTGCAACGTGCAGTCGTACCCTGGATTCCATATACGAGTATGCCCAAGAACACACCCCGGCTGGGAACCTTTGCTCCATCCAAATGTTTTGAAAAGCTCCCTTGCTAGCCAGTCAACATCCATTCAAGACCTCCATCCATCATCTAGTGATGACGCCGAGCCAGTCAGCAACGATGAGCGTTATCATCCTACGCCATGCACAAGGTCAGCAGTTCTTCAAAGTTCTGGACAGACTGTCCACCACTTCTCTCATCGCTCTCCTAAACCGGCAGATCAATCAAGGACAGGGTATCAACTCACGCATGCGGCGCAATTCTAACATAGTATGTTCCAAACCCCCGATAAAACCTCAACAGCCCCTCCTCCCTCGTAACCTTCCGGAAACAATCCGCCATGCCCTTATACGGCAGTTCGCCATTAGGTCCTCTATTCTGCTTCTGCAGCCTCGTCTTGACGAAATCAAACGGCAGTGAAAAGAACGAGGCAAAGAACCCCGCAATCGCACTCGCTGTCAACGTCTGTGTTTTCGCACCTAACTGCGTTCGTACTTTCAGTTGCGTTTTGGCCTCGGAGAAAAAGGCCAGTTGGCCAAAATTGAGAGCCATAGCCCGGACGATGGTGGGTGAGGCGCCGGCCCAGAGTGCGTATACGCCTTCTGATTTTGCAATCCTCGTCAAAGCATCGATGACACTCCTATAATTCGCTCTTTGCTCCTTCGGTTTCAGCCCATCACTCTGCATCCTTATGAGCGCCAAATCCGCCGGATTCCCCACACACGCCGCCAACCCTCCCGCCGTCAAGCCCGCCCCAGCACGTTCTCTGAACCCAATACCCAGCCCCTTGGTCTCAGCCCTCGCCTCCAGCGCCGTCATAAAAGTATCAAAGAACCCCAACCTCGCCGTCGTATACACCGCCTGCCTCAACAGCCCCGCACTCAAGCCAGTATACAAATCGCCAAACTTCCCCGCCGCGATAATCTCCCTCGTCACCTGCAGCGGCGTCGGTCGCGGTCCCGTCATTTTCCCTTCCCCCGCCAGTTGCAGACGCACTTTTACCATGTCGATGGGCTGGATGGTGGTCGTGGCGGCCATGCCGGCTAGGCCGCCGTTTATGAAAGGGAGAGCGGTGCGCGTGTAGGGGTGATGCAGGATGCCGCGGGCTGTCGGGGAGGTTTCGGAGGCGGGGCGGGAGAGGGCATCGGTGGTGGTGTGGGCGGTGGATTTGGCGGCGGAGGCGGCTTCGCCTAGGGGTTTGGACATTTTTGTTGTTGTTGGGTACGGGGATGGGGATGGGGATGGGGTCTCAAGGGGTCGGTGGTCTCAGGGCTTGGGTATGGGTAGAGGAGAGGGTCAATTGGGCGGTTGAGTGTCGAATGGTGGTGGAGGATGAGCTTCGGTCTGTTTCTGGTGGGTTCAGTAAGCGTTGAGAGTAAGCCTTGAGAGGTAGGAATGCTTTGTTGAGTGAGACTGCCGCATTTGATCGTTGAGGATGCAGCAGCAATTGAGTCTTGCTTGATAGAACATTCACTCTCAGACACCTTACTGCCTGGTGCTGAGGGTTCGGGAACAGGGAAGGAGCACCGTGATAGTTGCCCCGCGTAGCCTGACGGGTTGTAAACAACGACCAAGGATGCACGCAAACAATATATCGATGCACAAAAGTTCAGCTGGGCTGTAGATGCGCTTGATTGAGTCATTGCAGGGCTATGTGAAGCTATATACAAGTCTCCCTTCCGTGCGCCTTAGGTTGAGTCGCCAGTGCCAATTATGGTCTCGTGCGGGGAAAGAGCGAGCGTTGGGTGACGCGTTTTTGATAGCGCTTGCATCAAGTGCATAAAATTGTGCAGGATTCATGACAACTGTGCTAGGTCAATTTCTGCCTCAGTCAGACATCCATAAGGATCGCTACCGGCGAAGGAATCGGCATGATATAAGCAGATACAACACGGACTCCGACACCGGCCCGTGGTTGCGAAGAGACTTCGGTCATCAGGGAGAGCTGCCAGTCACTATGGCTTTTTAGCTGAAGAGCCGCAACCTGCCCGCGAAAAGCCGAATAGCTGTAGTAATAATCTTGCCGACGAGTCGCAGCTTCCGCCTGAAAGCTCCAAACTTCCCAGTCTTCGGCCTCTGACTTGTAGCTGTGTCAAACCTCCAGATCCCATTAAAGCATGCCAAATCCTTCTTAACCTGTTGAGGGTCGACATCCTCAACATCTTCATCCCACCCGGCTTCGAGGAATGCGTCGTCCAGAAGGTCCAACTTGATTTCTCCTTTGGTGTCTTTATACAGCGAGTTGTAATACCGCCATCTTATCCATTTTCGCTCTGTGTAGCTCGGTGTTAGGAATTCGGATCTCCAGTCTGTCAGAACCTGCGAGTTGTGAGGGCGATCTTGACCCATTGTGCACGTGTGATTGTTGCTTGACTGAAGGAGAAATGATCACAAGCCTTTGACGGTTGATGGTCTTGAGGATTGAAGCCGCAGTTGACTATTTATTAGAAAGATGGCAGATTTCGAAATCGAGCAATTGTTTCGATGGAGTTTCAGTGTGTCCATCCATGTTGATCATATTTCTCGTTAAAGGAAAACTACGGAGTCAAATTGTGGTGGCTGCTCGCCAATTCAAAGCCAAGACTGGCAAAAGCCTCAATGCTTGATCTGGCTGCTATGTGTGGAGAATAAGCCTCTTGTTCCCCACACATGGGTAAATCTCATTTCCGGCCAATATACTGAACAACAGACAACAACCGGTCATACGTCTTGTGGGTTGGAAGGATGATGATTGAGTCTGCTGTGGATTTCTGCTAAGGCAGTGGTTGGTGACTAAGAAAGCACCCCCGCACCTTCCACCACTAAACTAATATGGCCTTACAACTACTCGTCCAGTAGGCGTTATTGTCCCGTAATCTCAGCCCCAGTCACATCAGTTGAGGTATAATTCAGAATCACTGACGTCCCGTTGGGCAGGTTCCCAGTCAGATTGAACGAGCCTCTACTATTCTCCGTGATTGAGGAGTTACTTCTGATTGATTCCAAGCAAACGTCGTCATTGACATGCGGAGGGGTGCTCGTTGCATGTCCCCAGTCCTGACTCTCCATGACACGACCCACGAGCGTCGATTCGTTGGCTTCGATGAAGTATTCTAAACCTTGCGTTTAGCCACAAAGATCAATCATTACGACGTCAGTCCTTTAACGTCAAGTCACTTCAAACACCAAGTGACTTCAAGCGCTTGGGAGAAGTTGACTTACGCGGTTGGACAAATTGCCACCAGTCATCGCTGCGAAATGTCAACCTAGTGAGCTGCAGCGGCCAGGAATAGTCGAATGTGGATTTGAAAAGATAATGTGCGTGCTTCAGCCAACCAATATAGACAACTGGATGATCTCGATTTCGGCGAAATTTAGTGTGTCTAGGGTCAGGGCGTGCAGCTTCGAGCGAGCTGGACGATGTGTTTCAGTAGTCTTGATCGGCAAAAAGAAGACTGGCAAAGCTTACGATAGCGTCTGCTTGATCGATAACCAGCTCGTCGCCTGGAATCTCCCATGCTGACTGATCAAAAGGTTCTCCGCACTCCACAGGCCGGTCTGGGGATCTCTCTTATACGCAATCACTACGCCTTCCCAATCACTGGAAGTCCAACCAGATACATCAGCATACAGAAAACGTGTCCGTCTCCGAGTGATCCAACCTACAAGTCATGGCCCAAGTCGACTGAGACAAAATGGGTTGTATCTACCCAAGCAATGGCCCCATCTTTTTCGTAGAACAGGTTCAAAGCGACACGGATCTCCGTATCCGAACAATGTCGAATCGTGTAGTAGAGTGGGAATGCGGGAGACGGGTTGCCAATATCAATGCCTGGATTTCGACAATTACAACCTACATCTGCGTAGTCGCAGCGTTTGGCGGGCTTGGTCCTGTGCTGTACATAATACGCATCAGGAGTAATCGGTGTCCCTTGGTAGGCCCATGTGGGGATACTTTCGAGAAGTGAAGTTGATAGCATAGATCCTATCGGGGTTTTCGGGTTCTTACCATGGCGGCTCCCTGGGCAACCCAGAAGGCGACCAATTTGACGCATGACGAGCTGTATAGCGAAGACACGAACAAATCATGCGGCTGGCCATGGCTCTTATGTAAGGATGCCATGTCACGCGAGAATGAGGCTGAATTTGCTTAAATTTCGACTCATCGAAAGATTCTGCAGGGTGAGCGGGATAGGCGTCAGGGTTGGGTCAGCCAAAGCCGAACTTCTTTTACGATCGAGGTGGGATGCGGGAAAAAAGTACATGTGGGAGGGCAGCGAGTCAGGCTGCGGAACTCAGCCAACGGGTCAATACGATAGACCGTTGTTTTCAAGGCAAACGAAGGCGAAATCAAAGACTTCACCATGCAGACCAACGACAGCATATCCGTCTTCGGGAAGAATCCCCCGATTACACACCACGTGAGTGGTGCCAACAGCGCGTTTGACTGACTGGCTGACGTATTTCTGGCTACCCTCCCAAGTTGCGCGTTGGGTGTCATACTCAAGCTCCCACCGCTTTCTGCAGTCATTGAAATTCAAGGTCACGGACGAAAGTTTGGTACGAGTCGCTTTGAAAGCGATCGATATATCATGCTTGTGAAGATTAGCTATGTACTGCAGTGTCTGGTGCCTTGCTTCATTGATTTCTCACCAGAAACAACGTTGGACAAGTGCTAGAAAAAATCAAGAATTCAAGAATCATCAACTAGGCATTTCACATCTTGCTTGTTTATTGCAATTTCTCCTTTTCTATTTCAGACTGTTTTCGCTTCTCCGTTTCCATCCCTTCAATGTTATGACAACGATGGCGTTTACCCATCTCCAACAGCTCTTGACTGCATAGACGCTATGGGCAATCCTCTTTACGATGAGTCTTACAATACGCAAGAAACATACGGCATTCATGAAGCTGGAAAGCGCAAAGTCCCTCTGAATTGGTCACATAAGAGCTGCCTGTTCACAATAGACGTCGACGATGGCAGCAACACAGATACCTTCGCCCTTCCGTCAACAATGCCTGCATTTACTTTAGTGGAGCAAAACTGCATTCTGAAGAAAAAGATGGGACACGGTTTCGGAGGATACGTGCCGATTGGGAATGGCAAGACGTTCTATGCAATCGTGCAGTATAATCCAAGCTACCAGACACCGAGTGCGAACTCGCGATTCCTCATGTCTGTAAATGTGACGAATACCACATGCAACGGAACAGCTTAACCGGCCGCTTGAGGTTGGGTTCTGATAATTTTTTCCCAGTAAGCTTCACCATGCTGTCAGTAGAAAGAATGCTGATGTTATGTAAGATTATATTAATTCGAGCAGGTTCATCATTCAGACAGGCCCTAGCGTCCTACCTAACTACAGATTCTAGAAAGTAGGCACTTGCAAGCCACTGTGTGGAATCATACGGTCCAAAAAAACCTCATCGCGGCTTACCCCAATCTCACACTCCACAAAAGACATCAAGGGCAACTAAGTACTGTACATTAGACATGTAGTCCTTGGAGCCCGCAAGGATTACGATGGATCGCTCTCTACGTCGAGGGGCTTACATGGGATCCTAACCCAATTGTAGGAGGATGGCAGATTATGACTAACTTTTCACAATTATGCATGGGTACTCTGTGGTCTGCGAGAGGGATGCCAGAGGAGCATTTTTCCTTGCGTAAGACACAATATTTGGTGACTGGAGTACGACGCCTATTTATTCGGTGTAGACAGGACGTTTTGATCATTTATACAATCCCAATACTCATTTTCAGCATGATTGAAAGTCCTCGTCTGTATGTTCAGCAGCCGCCGAGCCAAGGATTTCAGAAATTGTGGACAGCCACGCGGAACCCAGGGAATTCTGTTCTCAATAGCTTTTTTGGGTTGCTAGAGTTTGCAAGCCACAACCTATACTATGAGTCAAGCCAAGAAATGGGATTTCAAGCTTTTTACGGATGACATAAACTGCGATTTCTTCTTTCTACTGCACTCTACCTGTCTTCTCCTTTCACTTCAACGTCTCATCGAGACCTCCGACCTCCACATCCTAGCAGGCATTACATCTCAACGCAGACCTACATTCATTCGAGAATCCAGCGCCAGCCCGGAATCCGGATTGAGATAATGCCTGTCGATTTCATAACTCGCAAGACGGACAGGGAAGATTCCAAGAAGACGTGGATGAGTAAGAAATTCTCGGAGATCAAGAGGGTAAAAGAGGCAAAAGCGGACGAAAAGGCCAAAATGAAGGAAGCCGATGCCTTGGATAAAGCAGCAGCCAAGGCGGCAATGGCTGCACGGAAAGCTTCACTAGCTGAGGCTGAAATAGAGTTCCAGAAAAGCGCTATTGAGAGTAAGGTATCACTTCATGCTGGAAGAAAAGCTCAAATGGAGAACGAGGAACGTGCGGCACTCCTCGGAAAGATTAACTCGTACTCGCACAAAGTGTTCAAAAAAGCCCGACTCGCCGCTGAGAAGGAAGCGGCAATCAGCGAAGCCAACGCTAACAAGAAGGCAGCCATGAAAAAAGAAGAGGCCGCAGTATTTGCAGCCGCGAAAGAAGCAGCGCTTCTCGAAAAGATCAAAAGAAAGCCACTACCGAAAGCACATAGAAATCCTGCCAAACGATACTTCCGAAAACATTGCTCGACTCTTTGTGACATCGTGACGGTAGCGACGCGGCCTTTCGCACACAGGCCGAGCTGGGACAAACATTGCAAACATTGCATTCAAAAGCGTGACTCCGACTTATCGCTTGAGGCCGAGCAAAACAAGCCCATTGAGACGGGTGTTGTGGACTTGTTGTTTGGGTCTCAACATGCATATCTGACTAGGAACGAAGGACGCCGTAGGATGTCACTGGATTAAGTGACAAAGGACTGACTATGTAGTTGATCGCCTGGGAATACTATCAGCAAATGGCAAGTCACTCGTTGGTATGTATTTTCAGTAGTTGATCTTGAGCTTGCATGAACTCTTCACCATTAAAAGAGACATTGTAAAGCTTATTTGAATAGTATCTCTCGAATGATCGAAAACGAAATGACAAGATTGACCTCAGTATTGTGTCAGAATTTACGATGTACAAATCGTTGGAATGGGAGGAGACGAATGGTTCATTATCTATGAAGGGAGTGGTCTGTTTATGCTTGTTCGGCTAATCCATAGGGCTGCGTGTTGAAATCCAACACAAATATCCTATGATGTACATATAACTGCGACGTACATATAAGTGAGATGTACATATAATCAATTTACAACACATGCCCGCGCATCTCTTGTCGAATTGATTATACAGCAATTTCGCTCTGGAGTTCTTCGATTTTAACTGGTGAGGTAGCCGAGATTTCTGCAGCCTACAGGGGCAAAACAGCGCCTCAGCTGATTTTGCAGGCATAGCCGAGGGATACTTGCTAAGATTAATAAGTGCGTGAGGCTGAGAAGGGACAAGACATCTGACACGTTTATTACATGAAGCCTTCTTGCCTTGTAACCTTTTCATCCCTTCTTCTCTTCAGTCTACTCTCAAAAATTGATTGTCTGCAATTTTTTTGCAATCGTTGCTCTGCTCAACGCTCTTCAGCAGCAGGAAATTCTATTTGTCTTCTTTCATGCTTGAACTTCGATAGGAGAGGGCGGTCCGACGATCTATTGACCGCACAATGCTTGGGGGAAGCAAATAGCAATTGGACGGGCTTGGACTGGTAAGGCAACAATGTTTACACATATCTTTATGACTCACGACAGTCATGACAGGACGTGCTATGGCCTCCTCCCGGTAACAGTGACAAAGATATGACGGTAGACATCATTTTTGTCCACGGCTTGGAAGGACAGAGGCATAGCACTTGGACGAAAAACAAGGTCCTGTGACCGCGCGATCTACTTGCAAAGGAATTTCCAAATGCGCGGAGCATGACTGTGAGTACTCCTATTGACAGCTTTGAGTTACAATGGCTGTATCATCAATTTTACCCTTTTTGTCATCTACTGAGAGGACATATTGCTACAGTGGGGCTACGACTCGCACATTATGCGCTTCTTTGGCCCTGTTGGACAAGGCAACATTCATGACCACGCGAGATCTTTGAATAGGGATCTATCACAGCAAAGAATCAAAGACCATCAAGTATTCAGGCCAATCATCTTCTTCGCTCACAGTCTTGGAGGTCTGGTTGTGAAGGACGTAAGTGGCTTTTAGTATGTTTAATGAGCAGAAAGTGTCGTCGCTTACGTTGCATGGCAGGCCTTGCTTCTGTCGTACCGAGAAGGCGTCAAAGAAACCCCTTCCAACAGCAACAACGCGAGGGTCGCTACCATCAAATGGTGTACCAAGGGAATATTCTTCGCAGGTACACCACACCATGGCTCCGAGAAGGCCAATTGGGCAATGACCGCTAGCACTCTGGCTGGGTTCGTCGGTAAAGATCGATCCACACATCTGGTCGAGGCTCTCAAGAAAGGTTCAGATATTCTCGAGATGTTGCAAGATACTTTCAAGGACATTCTAGAGAGCTTTGCCGTCTATACCCTCATCGGACAAAAGCCATTCCCCAGGATTGGAAATATAGTGGAGAAAGACTCGGCGCGCATTGGCTGGCATGAGGTCGAGATATCGATCGATGCAGACCACCGAGATATGGTTCGATTCGCCGACGCAGAAGACAACGATTACCAAAGGATCCAAAAAACTTTTAGCGAAATCCTGAGGGACAGAATTGAAGGGAGTTCGCAAGCGAAAACCTGTATTCCGAATTAGAATCGCTCTAATCTACTGGCCGCGTTGAACGCTTCACGACCGAGCAGTGGCAATCCACCACCGGGACGCTTGACGCTTGAGCCTCAGAGCAGTAGAGATTTCAGCTTTGGGCGAGTCAATACTTTGGCTCCTGACGAGCCAGACGAATGGCTTACGCCGCGACGCTCAGCCGAGCAATTGCCAAGTCGAGGATCTTCGGGATATTTCATGCATCACCTCAGTGGTAACTCAACCACTACCCTTGGTACTATGGGTTCAAATGGTAGCCGAGGGTCGGACCCGCGATCAGGAGTGTCGGATGAAGGTCGACGGTCTCCTGGCAACGACAGCCGCTTTTGTGAGTGCGTCCCCAACAATTGTCCGTAAGGATACTGACAGTAAGTGATCATTAGCGGATCTCATGGGGCAAGGCCTTTACTTTGTCCATAAAAAAGACAAAAGAAAGTACGCGCAAGACCTGATGACAGCTCGCCAGTACTTTGTGAACGCGCAAGCGACGTTGGCTTCATCCAGGCCAGATCCCGCGGCGTCCGTATCAGTGCTTTACCAGCTCATGAATGTTGAATTCGAAATGGCCTATAACCGCGACATGTCTGCAGAGGAGAAGATCTCCCATTTGCAAAAGGCCGAACAGTATGGGTGGGATGCCTCTGGATAGACACGTCAATCTAGCAACGCTGGGGACTCGGCCCACGTAAAATTATACTTGGCTGTTGTTAAGGGCAGGAAAGCAGAAGTGCATGCCAGATTAGGAGTTGACGCTCAAGACATCCGCAAACAGAAAGACGAAGCGCTATCCGAAATATTCATAGCAACGGAAGAAGTCCGCAAATCCGGTCACGTCAACGTGAAGCAAAGCATCGACTTCTCAAAGACTTGGACCAAACGCCTTGAAAAACCTACGCCAGAATCGCATACGAATATTCCGTCACCTGCTGAGCTCGGCCCGCCTCCAGCATATTCTGATCGTCCCAATGGATTGTAAGGGGGGTAGATATTGGGAGCGTGCACTGGAGCCATGGACCCAAACGCGCTCCCGGGTGATGCAACCGATGAGGGCGCCTGACCTTGATGTGCAGTTGTTTGGAACTGGTTTGGTAATGGTCCCAATCCGCTACTAGGATGCGACGACGGACCGGAGCCTGGGGTGGAAGGTTGAGGCGGGGCGGGGTTGTAGGAGACACTTGAGATCCATCCCCCAATTTGAGACGCGGAATCGTTAGGACTCACTTCGGTCATTGCTGAATTAGCGAAAGGGGTGTCCGAAGGCATGGTGATGTTGGAAGGACGATCCTGTTGGATGGCCCCCTCTTGCTGGACAGATCCATGCTGTGTTTGGTGCACTGGAGGCTGTTGTTGACGATGCTCACGAGAGCGTCTTGTAACGAATCGATATAGCAGTATCATGCCTAGCCCAATGATGATGACAAAGATGCCTCCTACGACAATGCCAGCTATTACCCCACCACTGGGAGACTTGCCAGCCGGTACTGGGCTTGAAGTCGGCTTTGAACTCGTGGCAGGTGCAACGGCGGGGGTACTCGTAGATACACCCGATGAAGAGCCACCCCCACCAGGTGAAGCGCCTTCAGCATTGTTGGATATGACAGGAGCCACAGTTGTCGCGGGACTCGCACCGCCCGTGGCAGCAGCTTGGAGGAGGTAGTGGTCATACACAGAGTAGGTCCCCGTGTATGGGGAGCAGTCCCATTCGGCGATAAGTGTTAATATGGTCGAATAGTCGTAGATTTTGGTAAAGCAGAATTGAGAGCCGGCCGACGTACTAGGATGGCAATTAGCAACAATATACAATGAGTCTAAATGCTAGTATACCATTTTGCGACGGCTGTATTTTCAAGACACAGACCTGTGCAGGATGCTGCGACATCGGTAGAGTCTAGGCAGGTGGTCGCAAAGGGACAGTTGGCGGGAAATGAAAGAGCATCGCAGCAGAACGCAGCATTGTAGGCGGGCCCTGTATTGTGGGCACAAACGTATCCTAATGGGCATGCCATAGGAGATACTGCAGGGTGGTTCTTAGTGACACATCGTCTGCACGAAGAATCAAACATTCAGGAATCTGCATCAACCCAACCACATGTTTCTGACATTATCTGTCTAGGCAAGATCCTCCGAGCCAACTCAAGAGGAGATGGCGCGGCAGTGGGCAAGGGTGAGGCCAGGCCCATTCCCTCTAACACCATCTCAGCCTGAGCCATTTGAAGTGCTGCGAGTGCTTGTTCAATATAGTTTTGGAGCAGCAATTAGAAAAATCTTGCACTGAGTCGCAACTCGCAACAGCCGTGGTTACGGAGAACCTTACATATAGCCCAAATCCGCGGCCGAGAGCTGCTAGAGCCCAAGGGAAATCAACCCAACTTCAGCCTCCAGCTGACAGCGTGTGGCCATCGAATCGGTGTGGTATGTTATGCACCTTCGTCGGACATGGCAAGGCTGCCGAGTATTAGCGGGGTTCATGCAAAAAATGCTCATCTAAGAGCCGTGGCAAGGAAAGGTGGCTTCGAAGTTCTCCAATGAAGAAAATCAAGAGGCTCCTTGGTGGGTGTACAGCTATAGCATGAGATTGAAAGGTGCCTTTAGTGTGTTCCCATTCTGTATAATCGGTTATTGATAAGTCCCGTGGCGCTGCTGTCGAAGACCTAGAACCCGCCCACGCGGTCGCCGGCAGTGTTCATTGAGCCTGCATGGCATTGATCACGTAATATCGGAGTGGTTTCAAGACACGATCAAGTTGGTGATATACGAGCAAGGCTGGGTAATTTACTGAAGATAAGAAGGATCAACCGACCCTGCAATACGGAGAATCAAAGCTAGTTCGTAAAGACAAAGGCACGCTCTCCAGTAGCTGTTTTAACAGCCGTGGGTGTGCCGCTTTTCTCATTAAACGGGCGTTTCGACATGCATGGTCAGCATCGGCCTTCTGCATGGAGAGCTGGGATAATGTTCGTCAGCACTAATGGCAAGTACCTTTATCTACCCTGCAAGGATGGTCGCTAGCGAGTGAGGCTGTAGCAATTCCCTGGACTTCTCATGAGAGAATGTCTGCGCACGAGGTATTCTCTTGATGATGATAATCTACAGAAAATTCTGCATCGACAAAGCTCGATATTGTTTTCGTAGATCTATCAAGAATATAGAATGAGCGAGAGAGTGCGCAATTCCGCGCTTTTTTACGAGATCGCTATCCGTCGTTAGGACCAGATCTTGGCTCCTAGCAGCAGTCGGACAACTCCAGGCTCGCCAGGGGGAAACGTGCGGAGTGAAAGGGGTCGAGATCCTGGATGGCTTCGTTGACGATTCGCCTAGTCTGGCCAAGACGTGCCTCCCTAGGGTTGTTGCCGAAAGAGATGGACCAAGATTGGTGGCTCGAGATGCTCAGGCAGACCTTGAATTAGTCCGAGATAATCCGCAATGTGTTCAAGTCTTTTTGGGCTGCTGCTTTCCTGTCACAACCATGGGCCAAAAGGGCGGCGCGGGGTGTTCCGGCCAACGCCAGAATACCCCTGATAGGGTACTTATAGCCCGGAGCGTGACATTTACGATGTCTTGAACTGGCTCCAATGCATCCATCCGCGCAATTTTGTCGCAGTTGAGCATGCATAAAGGATCCAATGCGAGCTTGATCTTGCCGTCAGCTAGATAACCCTTAAAAGTGCAGTGCACCTCACCTTGCGCATCGTGTCAACCGCATTCTCACCCAACTCAGCTTTCAGCACATCTCGCAAAGCTAGGCCGGTACCATACTCTCCTTTAATGATTCCTTCCCATTCGATGGCTCGTTTCCGCAGGTCAGAGATGATCTTCTCTGCCGCAGCCTTGTCCTTCTCGCCGTACGACATTCTTGTATGGAAATTACCATCTCCGACATGACCAAGCGTTGATCCAAGCAAGTCCGCTTTCTGGATACTGTTTCTGGTTGCTTCGATGATGTCGGCCAGTCTAGAGATAGGCACTGCAACGTCTGAACTCAAGAATCTGTCGCTGGAATGTCTTTTCAGAGCGACGAGACTCCACAGTGACGTCTTTCGTCCACTCCAGAGCGCGCTGATATCCTCGGGGTCACCTCAAGCTTCGAAAGGTTCTCTGCCATACTTCTGTGCGAGAGCTCCGTTAGTCTGCTCCTTAACGTCTTCCTTCGAGCCCGAGAATCTGACAAAAAGGGTGGGTTCCTCTTTCCATACATTATCAATAGCACCTGCATCATTGAGAGCTCTCATCGTATTCTTGTCAAGCAGTACAATAGCTGCGAGAGGAATCCCTTTGTTTCCACGTTAGAGGATTTTAATAATCCGAGTAACCGGGTCCTTTGTTCACTAGACAGTAGCTGGGTTGGAAAACCGCGCTGAACTCGAGGAGGAGCGCGATGGGTAAGGGCCTTGGCAAACATGTTGACGGCATTCAGGATATTGTCAAACTAAGGGGATAGCTGTGATCCGCAGAGTGCAGGGAGAAAAATTGCACAATGGGTCGTTCCTCACATTGATACAAGCCCAAACGCTGTGAAAACAACCACACGCTCTAGCTGGAGCTGTAGATTGCAAAGCTTCAAATGATGTGTTCTCTTTACTGTCATTGTTGATGAGGACCGGAGGGTCACGAGACTCAGAGATGGAGGGAAGGATCAGTGAAGGAAACCCACGACGCCCATGCTAGCTATGCAAGGGACCGCCGACCCATCCCGCGATATTTAGACGCACAATGACTACACTCATGAGTCCCTCAAAGACGTCATCTGTGATCAGGCATTTCCGGGATGCATCTCTGGTCTACAAAACCAGAGTATGGCCAAACAGTGACAGGAGTCCAGGATGGAGTCATCGTTGCCCCTATAATCAAGGTTTGTCCGCCCCAGCGGCAAGGCCCGAAGCCGTATGGAGTCTTAGGGTCATTCAAGCTCAATACAAGCCCCTAGAAGACATACCCACTAGTCTGAAAGCCAAATTACTACTCCACGTATGTGACGATATTTGTTGGTACCCCGACTCTCCTCCGTCCAGAACCAAGGACCCTGTCCCCTACTTCGACCTCCTAGTCGAAATTCGCTACAACATCCGCTCCTCGTCCGTGCTAATGTCGTTTTGACAGAAGAATGTATCTTTGGAATTTATGTTCGAAACTGGAATCTAAGATCAGAAGGCCAATAGTACCCACCGCGCGACTACCCACCAGTAAACATGATTGACTGTGCTTTCGACATACGTGATATCATGGAAAATAGCATAAATATATTAAAGAGAGTGAAACATTGGCATGACAGACCCAATAGCACCGCCAATAATCCTCCCAGCAGCACTCCCAAAATGCCTTTCGAGACGCTTTCGGACTTCGGGGGGTAGCAATTCTAGAAAGAGCAGAAAAATCTAAAAATATAGTGCGTGTCTGAAACGCCTGCCTCGACTTGAGTATCGATTCTCAAGGCACAGATCTCACGAATCATCGATGTCCATCCATCTGGGTGCTGCCGAAAAGGAAAGTCGTTATTAGAGTTGTTGAATCTCGACGACGAGGAACACTATTCATATCCGCAGCGTCTTGAGATAGTGGAAGCTCTCACAGTCACAGCCGAGCGTGAGCTGTTTGGAACCGCAATACGACGTTCTCGCGAGGTACCCCCAGAACGCTTTGTTTTGTTGGGAGTTCCGGATGCACCTGCGATGTGAGTAGATAATCCGTGCTGCTTCACTATGAAGCCCTGTTGCCCAAATTGCATGCTGACAGACGTTGTAGGAGGGGACCAGTTGCGTAAGGTGAGAACAGTACTCTAAAATACAGACAAGGTAGATTTACCCGCGCATCTTGCACAAGATCATCTCCCATCTGAGAAAACCTACTATGAGAGATTGATGACGCAGACTATGCTGTTCAGGAGCAGAAAATGCCAAGTGCTATTTGCTCAATAGGAAGCATCTCAGTCAGTCCATATCAGTAGAAAATAAAGAGGAACCAGATCGAATCTTTAACTAGTCTGAATCTTCTCCATCTTTGTTCTTCGTTAAGCCTTTTCTAGATTGGCTACGTTGTGAATTGAGTATGTGAATGGGATTCTCTCGCTAGAATGCAATGCAGAAGCTCAACCATTCAAAACCAGACTATGTATTCACAACACCCAGCCCAGGCGGCCTATACGGCCGGAACGTACTGCCAGGGAGTTCACTTGGTCCTTGCTCCGCCTCCGCTTGTGGATATTCCGGTATTGCCGACTCCCTTGGTGATGGACGTGACCCTGTTGCAGGGCTCGCCGCCAGCTCAGACGCCCTTGACCCTCTGTTGCCTGGCCCCCCAATGACAGGGCTTCCATCTAGTTCTGGCGATTGTTTGTATTTCATGGCGTTCGGTGTCTGCGACATTCCACTAACACCTCGATAACTGGGCGGCGCTGTGCTCGGCGAGTGTCCCGCTACACCTCCTGTTTGTGGCGAGCCTTCAAGTTCTGGTTTTCCTTTGTAGTCATCGATAACGGGAACGGTTGGTTTTGCTTCACCGTACATTGGCTGGAGATTGTCGGGGTCTTGGAAGGAGCGAGGCTCGGGGTGACTCTTCCTACTTCTTCGACTGCGCCAGAAGAGGAAGAAGGCCAGAGCTGCGAGGGCAAGTACCGCGGTCGGGACGGCGACTGCGGGACCAACAATGGAAGCCAAGTGTTTTGAGTTGGAGGAGGTAGGAGTAGCAGAGGCTGGGACGGCAACGGCGCTGGTAGTCGAAGATATCAGAGTGCTTGATGAGCCACCTGAGCCGACAATTGATGTAATGAAGACGACGCTCGCGCTACTCGAGGTGGCCGAGCTGACGGACGAACCGCTGGACGAAGTAGTATCTAAGGTGTTGGACTTGAGTTTCGGTGTAGTGTTCGAAGCGGAGGGAGTCGTAGAGGTTGTAGAAGAGGTCGCTGACGAGGAGGCGGAGGAGGATGAGGCGGAGGTGGAGGAACCGGCCGCGGCGCCTGAGCCGCCGCCCGCTATGATGGGTAATTGATCCAAACTGAATCTGCTCTTGGAAGTGTCGCAGCATCCAAGAGTCGGACGATTCGTGTCGCAGCAATAGCTTCCGGCGCTACACTGGAGAATAGCTTCGGCTCCGGAAGCAGTGAGCTCTACACGCAGTCAGCTTGGAGCGTTCCATATTGCCGTAAAGCGTCATTACTGACTCTGAGTGCAAATAGTACTGGGGCAATTGCTGGAAGACCATGTCTTGTCTGTACATGTATAGCGCCCATAGTATCCTGCATTCGCTAGGGAACATAGGCCATTGCTTTCGCATTTCCAATTGAGTGGGCAGCACATTGATGCATCACTGCCCGTGTTGCAGGGAATGTCACCGGGCGAGGGGTTGCCATTAGGATAGTAGCAGGTAGCCATTGCGAGAGTTGGCTAGGATATGTGAAAAAACAGGTCGATTGACTGTCAACAGAATGATCTTAGTCAACTCATAAGGTCCGGGACAGGTCGTAGAGAAAAATGTTTGAAGGCTGTGTAGACGGAGAAAAGAGTGCATCCAGCTGCGACGCTTCGCACGTAATGAACAGTAGCTCCAATCTTAGCATTCATTTACAACGCCCAATTAGGACATGACAAGAAGCGGCATGATGCTCACACCCGTGCTTCCTTATTATTAGCCGTTGTATCATCATCTGCGCGCAAGACAACAATTCCATGTTCGAAATCAAGGCAATACTTTTGCGATTGTAGTTGTTACATCATAGTTCCATGGGTCCAAAGCAGGAACGATCACCCTCGCTTTACGAGAGATTGTCGCAACAACGTCAGAATTTGGGAAAGGGGCCTACCTATAGGGTGGTCTTAGGGGCCGCTAAGCTTGTTCATAGCATGGAAGCTAAGGTAGTCTTAAGAGGTGCACGGGGGTGTTGATCCGGATATTAATAGGTCCTTCACCGCAGAGCTTCAGACCCTGGCTAAAGCTAGATAACTAATCCCGTGTCCTTACCCTTCTGTCCTTACCCTTTCTCTTTCAACATCTCAGTCAGCATACGAGCACTCTGCTGTTGCTCAGTCTACTCCCTTCTCTACCTGCGTCAAAACACTAAACTGTTGAATACCTGCGCTGCGGCAAGATTTGCTACCAAGCCTGGAATATCCTCACCTTGTAGTATCACAACCCGCAAGGTACTAAACAATCCATCGCGGCGCACCCATTTACCACGTTCAATCAACCACATTGATACCGTGCTTTGCGAGGGGAATGCAAGCGGCAAGAACTTCTTCCCCTGGAAATCAATGATTACTCCACCGCGGGCCAGCGCGACGCCGGGCTCAATCTAATCGGCCAATCTCAGCGGTCCTTGTTATGTGACCTGAAGCGACTTTCGATGCGTGTTCTTATCTAGAACGGAGAGCCTCATCCTGACAACTTTGTGCGGCATCAGTGCTCTGAATGCGTGATTCATGTCCCACAAAGTCCTGCGTCCTGGCTGAGAACTAACGTCCTCGATATGGTCAGATCAGTAGCTCGTTTGTTGGGCTCCTCTATCTGACGCACAGCAATGAAAACCACTATGGAACGACTCACTATAAAATGATTACTACAATGCCACAAGGCTATTGACAATACACAAAGTTCTCTCAGCTAGAGACAAGAGCCTTAATCAAGAGGAGCCATTGAAAGCACCATCTCAGCTACGTGGAAGCGTGCAATGATTATCTATTGCAGCGAGGTAATCCATTCTGGTTGAGGACTACTCTTGTAGGCTTGGTTTTGAAATATGTGGCAGTCTTATACGCCAGTGTCATCCGCTCAAGCCCAGAACACCATTGAATTGACTAAATACCAGGCCTTCCAAGCCCATTGAAGAGCTCAAGACCGGGCAATATCGAGTCGTCTTCGGAGTTGATAGGGTGGTTCTTCGCGTTGTGGGGATCGTGATACTGCGAATTTAGGGCTCCGTAGCCCTCGCAATTGCCACTTATCTTGGCACCAAGCATGAGGCACTGATATCCCACAAGTCTAAACGTCCGAGTGACTCCAATCTCACAGCGTCGTCTATACTGATGGTTTCTCGAAAAATTGAGTAAACATGTTCGGTCGAGTAGTGTGCGTCTGATTATGGCAACCCGACGTTGTATGGCGTCATATTTACCGAGTCTTTACAGGCGATACACACTAGATGACAAGAAATCACGCAGACAAATTGTTGAATGGCCAATGGCACAGCTTCTGCTACGCCACCTTATGTAGGTGCGCCTTACGAAACCCCAGCTCGGGATCGATCAGGCTGACCTTTCCTTGCCCCACATTGGGCGTTGTCGTTTGCTCTGGGGCGGAGACAGCTCCCTCGGACCTCTTGACTGCCCTGCGCTAAGCCTACGATGGACAGCGAAGACATCTTCCTACATCACCGCCAGCGCGGAAGAAGTATGAAGACCATGAGTCGTATATGAACTAGTAAAACCGGGCTTGGACAAATTTATATATGAATCACCGCCAAATCTCCTTGTTCTCTCGCGCGAGAGAATCCGAGTCCTCTCGCAAAGTTCGCCTCGGTCTGTCAAGCCGCTTACTTTTGGCAATTAGAAAATACCTCCTACTCATTCCTCCGCCCTCACACAAATGGCGGTCTCATACCAGCTACATTTTCAGTGAACAGCCATGGACAGCGAAGAATTTGTTCAGAAAAGCTAGCGACACAGACAGATCGAGATCTTCGCTAGAGAAGACAATTTTCTATCCGCCTCATGATCGTGACGGTGTCTCGCGAGCCCCAAGGGACGACGTTCCTAGAAGATTCATTGATCAAGAAGTTCACGGCCTTTCAGTTTTCACATGCTTCGCCTTCCCAAGATCCTCTACAAACGCTATCTATACCCCTAGACCTGAAAGACGTTGCCAAGGACCGAAGGTTCGTTACCTGTCTCCTGCGGCAGTACTATCACCTTACGTTACCTGTCTCCTGCGGCAGTACTATCACCTTAATCGTACTCAATGATTCAAACCGAGGTCATGGAAATTTAATTTCTCAGGGTAAGAAGCTTCTTACTACGTAAGCAAGTGCTATAGCTCTCTCTGGTCTTTCGCTAGTTCAAATGGGAAGAGGGGCAAGTGACAGAGCTCTGGGGCCCAGATATACCCCCTGAGGATCGGATAGCATATGATTACTCTCCTCGGCCGGCGCGAGTTATACCGCCCGTCGGTAATCTCTTTTCTACGTATTTGTTTTATCATCTAGAAGATATTATTGAAGATAGTAGTTTGTATCGTAACATTATGCCGAAATTATGTTCTGCGTTAGCTGAGGAGGATACTATTCGTTGGGTATCCGCGTTGTGGAATCTACTGATTGGTTCAAAACCGGGTTCGTTCTAGGTCTTTTGGCAAGCTGCTCGTATTTTGCGATTTTCTCGATCCTTGGAACCTTGGTTCCTCGTGCGCATTACTCAAGTCAATGTGGCGCCATAGAGTGATAGGAGCTTCGGACGAGATACCTCGCACGGTCCTGAGCTAGGGTTCAGGATATTACGAAGTGGGATCCCTTATGACCATCTCCCGGCTGCTAAGCTATCTAGTCCCAGCTCTTCGCCTTGGCTTCGCTATATGGCAGAACACAGCCGATACTGTCCTACTAGCTTTGTGTCCTTCAAACAGGTATAATCCAAATGCAAGCTCACTTCAGAATTGCGTGAGTGGTTGACCCTCCACCCAAATCCTCGTCTTGCCAGCCGGCAATAATTCAGCCTAACTAAAATATAGACTTGCGGTCGCCGATATAGGCCGAGACTTTACATCAATCGAGCACCAAAGCCGGAGAAACACCATACGAGCGGGACGGACAAAGAACATAGGTCTCATGCTGATTTGCAACAAGACATCCTTATACAGGGTGTACGCTACGACCTTCCCCATGCTTCAGACTACGCGTTTCCACGCAACCAGACCGCCCTAAGAGAGTCACAACCACTAGGAAGGGGCGGGACTAGCATCACACAGAGCGAAGAACCCGTGTTGGAATTGCGTCTAGGTCCAATGGGTATCAAGACCATAGCAATGGTAACAACGGCGACGGCAACGCTAACAACGACAGTCCAAATCAAGGTAACAGCCTAGAGAGTGCTAGCCCCAGCCCTAGACGTTACCTTCATATCATCTTAGTAGATCGAAATTATGGCAAGAAACAAGTACATGTGGATATAACCCGCCTCAAAACAGATTATTTGATCTTCGAGCACCTGAATAACATCTACCGCGAGCATCGTGGAGCCTGGCGAGCGCTTACCACCGTGAAAGCTCTGCATCTGACTAATTTAAGCGCGTGGAGAATCTCTTTTAATTCCCATCGAGACTTGCTGATAATCCGTCAGTACCGGTTATCAACCCAAGATAAAATTTATACACTCTTTGATGCACAGGACCTTTCCTCCATGATGCCTGGCGCGAGTAACGAAGATTATATATACGGCTACCAACCTGAAAACGAAAGACCCACACCCCCTATTATTGTGGATGAGAGACTGTGGCATTTCCTTTGTCATCCTAGAGCATCAACCAATGATGGTATCAATGATTACGAATGTCGTAATAGGCTTCCCAAGCGGCTCCGGCCTCTGAGTATTATTTCAGACAAAGAATATCCGGTTGGCTGGAGCGTCGACTTCGTGGAAAGGTTCAATTGGGAAATATTCTGTTATTGCGAGTCCTTTATTGGGTCGATCGCTATGGTCTTTCTCTGTCTCTGGGCTGCGGTTAATGCAAGCGTCGAAGGAGTATCAGTAGCTTTCACTATTGGGCATTGGAGTTTTAGAGCAGGGCAATTGCTGTTACTTTTGATATTGGTCCTTTCGGAGGCGTTCTGTTTTTGGCGCTATTGAATCGTGGCGCTATTGGATCGGAAAGCGTAGGTGGTCAAGATGAATGTTTGGTGAATGTGTTACAGTTGTCAGAATACACATGCTCAGGAGTTAAATCCTGGTAATCCAAAGCTTCAGGTGAGTCGCAAGTAGGTTTTTGTGGCAGCTCTAGAAGCGGTTCAAATGCCCAACTCGCTACTCAAATCAAGAACTTTTGGGAATAAGTCTTTGGCGCACTAGCGTCTGGGATTGCTGCTTTTTTCAAATGCCAAGCCTGCTGCAAAGCGTCGTACTGGTATATGCGATTGCAACCATAAAACGATGCTCCGAACGATCCGTCAAGATCAATTGGAGATGGGATAAGGAAGGCGCCTCAAATTCCCCCGCATGCCTTGGGGAGTACTGCGAACTGGTACCAGATACATCTTAGCTGCATGCTGGGCACAGAGACACGCGCTTGGCCCGGCAGACAACAAAGTTATGGAAGGATTGTTGCGGGCTGCAATCTAGCAGGCTCAGAAGGTGTTCGGCGTCTTAAGTGATTCTCTCAGTCTTTGTATTATTCCACTGCCAGTATTTGCAAAATTAATCGAGATAGCAGCTTCGAGGCCTTGTCAGCACTCTCACTGCGGATGTATGCCGCCTTCAAGGGAGAGCGATGGCCTCGGCCAATTGGATATCTGCAGGGTTTTATCTTCAGCCGCAGACGCTGCGAGTGCATTTCTCTTACAAAGCCATCCCCTAGAGAACTCATCCCTCAGAGAAGCTGTCCTTACGATTGTCGTTCCTTTGAAATGCTATGAAGCTTGCAACCTTGCTTCACTATTTCTTTCAACGAACTCGTTGTACATTGACAAGGCTGACAACGTATCCGTGGTGACGAGGCCTGAATGCGTGCGTTTGATACATTCATTGCTACCGGCCCTATGAGTAATACTGACTGCGTCTGCTAGATATATACAGAGCAGCCGCGCGGGAGGGGGAAGATCCTACGACATACGATCCCTTTCGCAAGATGCATCGACCTGTTGGAGAAAGAGATAGTAGCACCGATCACTTCTTGGATACTGAAAACTCATGTGGAGGTACTGAACTACGGAGGACTGCTTTGGGAAGCGCAGTTCATTTCCAAGCACCGATAGACCTACCAAATGGTGAATATCGTCCGCGAAGGAAGTCGTCGACAAGCCTAGGGCATCCCCTTTCACGTACAAGCAAAACGCCATATCCTGAAGGCGAATCCACAGTGCGGACTCCCACACTTTCAAGAGCACAACCCTTAACCGATTACGAGATGGATATCGAAAGCCAGGATACTACTCGACAACGAAGAGTTGCATTCCTAGGATATTCAAAGAGCAGTAGGGACCTAAAAAGGCCGAAAGAAGGCACAACGAAGTGGAGCTTCAGCTAGGTGGCTTAAAAGACACGAGCAAAGCTTTACGGCCATGAGTCAACTGAAAGCAACGCTGCTCTCCTCTTGGATTATGGTATTCCTCATACCTGCCGTTCCCGCCGGCATCGTCGTCAAATACACAAACCAGAGTCCTGTTACTACCTTTGCTGTTAATTTCATAGCTATATACCGCTAAGTAAGATACTCGATGCTGTTACGGAAGAGTTGGGTATCCGTTGGGGTGGGCATAAAGGGTTGTTTGTCATCGTCACCTTTGGGTATGAACAATACATCTCCGCTTCCTTTGCACAACTGATTCATAATCAGCAATGGTGTACAACTGGTCATTACTATCATTGCTTCAATCAAACACCAATCAAAGATTGTACAGACATGACTGGTTGGATCTGTCATATCGAACATGGTACTCATGGTGGGCATTGGCTTCTTCTTTGGAGGTCTCCAACGCCCCGAACAAAATTTCGATCGAACCTCGACTAACAACTCCCTGGATACACTCGTTCTCTGCGTAGCGACACTGATCATTCCAACCGCCCTCAACTTTCTTTCTGGACTGGATAAGAGTAGTGCTCAAGTTGCCAAGGTCTCGCGCGCAGAGGCAGTCTTCTTGTTGCTATCGTACTTCTTTTATCTTTGTTTTGCATACAAGACCCACGCATATATGTATACGACTCCACATTTGAGAGTACCCATGCGTAATTTTTACCAGATATGGAGGGTGATACGATGAAAAACTTTGCTTTGATAGGTGAAACTCTCGCGGCGACTGCGGGAGGTAGGGTCTCAGCCGAGAATCCTATGCGAGAGCCTGAGCCGACCGACCTTGCGGAGATGTCTTGGTGGACGTTGAGTCTGACTTTCGTTATCGATACGATCTTCCTCGGATTTTGCGCCACCTTTGCTGTGGACAGTATCGATGGTCTTACCCAGCGGACTGTTTTGACCCAGAATTTCGTCGGTCTGATCCTTTTGCCTCTCTTGGGCTGCAACATCCACGCGATCAAGTTGGCCATGAAAGATGAGATGCCACGAAGCTTCTCAATTACCATCGGCAGCAGTATCCAAATCCTGTCGTGCATCTTGCCAGTGGCGGTCATCATTGGCTGGATCCGGGATGATCCGACGATGAACCTCATATTCGATGGTTTCCAAGTTGTCAGTGTCGCGATCTCACTAATGATACTCAAGTACATAGTAAATGACGGAAAATCTAACTGGTATGTTCCCTCAATCTTGGGCGGGAAAACTGCTTTTGATGGTGAGACTAAACTTGATCCAGGTTGGAAGGATTTATTCTGATGGTTCTGTATGCTCTCATAGCTCTAAATGCGTGGTTTGTGCCCGACAAAGTACTGCGACCCAGTTGAAAACGCCTCCTTATCAATTTCAACCTAAGACACATCACAAAATCCTCGTGTCAGATCTATGTCATCTTGGAATTTAATACGGTAATGGTTTTATGGAGATGCTGGTGGTTCTGTGAACCTGACTCGTTTCGACGTGGTTGAAGGAGCGAGCTGATTGCAATCGCGGTCAAAAATAAATGAAGCGCTATGCCGCGGACACAAATATCACGTATTGGCCCCAAGGAAATGAGCGATCGAGGGCGTCAAGTCGCTAGAGTACGTTTTGGTCCTCATTGTCATCATTGGTCTACTCACTCCCCGCTAGAGCTTTTACTAGGAAGACTAAGACAGTCCTTCCCAGTCTTAATTGAAGCCGGCTAGGCACCCTTGGATATTCTATCACTTATAACGAGCAGATTTTGTCGCCTATAATTCGAAGAATATCAGAAACCTTGTAGGAGTGTATGATTGACTTCTTTTCAAGCAGAAAACTTCACCTTTACAGTCAACTCCTCGGCTAGGATCGAATTCTTCGGACTCGAACAGCAACGATGCCAAGTGATGGGACATAGTGTTCTAAATTACCGATGAAAGTCGCTAGTCTGTTGATGGCATAGAGTATGTGCTCGTCAGTATTTTCACCTGCGCTCCCTCTGTGCGCGGCCCACACACGGATTAGTTGATGTAAAACGCACACTAGGTAATACAGTCTACCAACGTAGTAGCCAGAAGCGAGTGATCTGAGGCTACCATAGATCTGAAATGAAGTGTCAAGCTTTGCGGCGCTGACGCACGCTTAGTCGAGTGCTGATATCCAACCATGTTGGCATGTGGGATCTTGAAGGAAGAGGAAACCCACTAGGGTTGATACTATGGGGATAGTTTTAGATAGCTAGCATCCTGAATATTTAGGAGAGATACAAATTACTGCGCAACGAGTGACCCGATCAAGACATTTTGAGAGACGGAATTGTACTTCGTATAACATTCTATTACTTTTATATATCAAGTTCATTCTTAAGAGGGCTTGATGAAGATGTATAAGCAGATCACGCTGGGTCAAGACTGTTGTTTCAGCGCCAAGGTTTGCGGGTACGATGCTAGCTAGAAGGGGTCACCCCTGAACCGTCCAAACTGCTCGACCGTCCACTCGTAGGGCTGAAGCCTGGAGTCCCCCAAGAGAGCGCCCTAGAACCCCGGAATCTTCCGGGTCCGCTCTCGTCACCTAAACAATGGGGTCTAGGGTACTCTTTCGGGGTACTCCAGGCTTCAGCCCTACGAGTGGACGGTCGAGCAGTTTGGACGGTTCAGGGGTGACCCCTTCTATTTAAAACTACAGAATCCGGCGATTGGCTTATCGTAATACCAAGGTCTTCGGATCTTTGCGTTAGATGAGCTATGATAGCCAAGGCGGACTGCATGGCAGCTGCTCTGGAACCCTAAGCACTTGGCATCTGACGACCTGCGTTATCAGACTAGGTTGCACATGTGAGCTTTTACCACATGAGGCGTTGATGTGTTTGTCCCATACATATGCTTCGTCCAGTCAATGGCCTCAGCTATGCATCGTGGAGGCGTAGGGGAAGCACCAAACATGTTGGTGATTTTTCGGGGTCCACGCCAGGCCTAGCCTTCCGTTGTACAAGCAAAACGCCCGAGATGGTCCAGCCTCCAAACTTCGTCACTCGCCACCATACAGGTGGGGAAAAGACCTCTTAAAATGCAACCTCAATTCCTCTTGAGAAAACCTTCACCGAGGTCTTCATCGAGATCCTTGATCTTATCGAACGACTTCCAACATGAAGTTCCTGCATCACAACGCCGAGAAGGCCGTCGATGAGTCCCCAGAGCGCGATGAAACTGCCGTGCATGGTAAACCATTGGAGGACTTGCAGAAGAGTCGCTGGGAGCGCAGTTGGCCTACTATTGCCTGCGGTGCCGGTCTTTTCTCTGATGGCTACTTGAATGGGTAAGCTACTATTATATGATAGCTATAGCGAGCTTTCCTGACATTCGCCATCTCAGCGTCATTGGCCAGGTCAATACGATACTGAAGACCCTCTACAAAAAAGACTACAGCGGCTCTTCAGCCCAGAAGAATGTCGCATCCATCGCATTCGCCGGCACCGTCATTGGCCAGCTGTTCTTCGGATGGATGAGCGACCACTACTCGCGAAAATGGGCCCTGATGACCTCGACCATCATTCTCTTCGTGTTTGCTGCGCTCGGTGCTGGCTCTTACGGAGGAGGTTCTATCAACGGCATGCTTCAGGCACTTACAGCATGGCGTTTCTTGCTCGGTATCGGAATTGGGTACTTAATGAGCGATCTGCACCCAGATTATCTTCAATTGCTGACTGAATACAGTGGAGAATACCCAGCTGGTAGCGTTGCTTGCGCCGAGAGCACTGGAGAACTCAAGGAGGGACACAGGAATCGATGGTTCATCATGTTCACCAACGTCCAGATTGATATTGGTTTTGTTATGTCGACCTTTGTCCCCATGATTGTGGTCCTCGCATGCACAGACAGCCATCTGCGCGCTGCATGGAGGATCTGTCTGGGGTTGGGTGTCATTCCCCCCCTCAGTTTGGTATACCTCCGATTGAAGCTCAAAGAGCCTGAAGAGTTCAACCGGGAGACCATGAAGAATACGAGGACACCGTGGTGGCTTGTGATCAAGTGAGAAATGATCGCTCAGATCCAAAAAAATGACAACACACTGACAACTTTAGGTTCTACTGGTTCCGTCTTGCGGTCGTCTCCTTGATCTGGTTCATCTACGATTTCTCATCATACTCCTTCTCCATCTACTCATCCTCATGGATTGCGATCATCCTGGGCAATGATACGGCGCTTTGGAGGTCCTTCGGCTGGAACACGATAGTGAATTTCTTCTACCTCCCCGGAGCAATCGGCGGCGCCTTCATCAGCGACTGGATCGGCCCCAAAAATGCCCTCGTCATCTTCGTATTTCTTCAAGGTCTAGTTGGTTTTATCATGGCAGGCTGCTACGGCCTCCTCGATACCTCCGCTCATGTCGGCGGTTTCGTCGTTGTTTATGGCATCTTCTTGTCACTAGGAGAAGCTGGGCCCGGCGACAATATCGGCCTTATTGCTTCGAAGACCAGTGCCACATCTATCCGCGGTCAATACTACGCCATTGCCGCCGCCACGGGGAAGATTGGCGCCTTCGTTGGCACCTACGTTTTCCCCATCATCCAAGCTAACGCGCCAGGAGGCACTGACAGCGTCCGAGGCGGTCAGGATCCGTTCTTCGTATCCAGCGCTCTGTGCATATTCAGTGCATTCATCGCTTTCTTCTTTTTGCCCCAAATTCGCCAGGATACGATCACTTCCGAGGATATCAAATTCAGAGCCTATCTCGAGGAGCATGGTTGGGATACCAGGCAGATGGGAAGCAAGGAGTTCCAGATGAACAGTACTTCGACTATTGATACGACGATGGGTCAGGAGCCTATGCAGATCAGCGAGAAATTTTGAGGGCAGGATCTTGGAAGAGAAGATTGTGGTTTAGAAAAGGATAATGACAATTCGCTACTGAAGTGTACTACGCGAACGAGATATCCCTTTTGGCTTTTGTACTTAAGTACCCACCATGCATTGCTACGAAATTATCCGAGTACCAACTGTGCTCCTCGAAACAACTAACCCCTTACTGAAACCGTGTTCAATGCCTATATCTTGACTTTCGGGTTCCTGCCGTAGTGCTTTACATCAACTTTGACATTCTTGTACAACCCGAGCTTTGGCGCACCAAACAAGTGCATGCTCACTAGACTCAACCAACTCCTTGTTCCCAGAGGCTTTTCATACTCAAACCTCTCCCAATCTCCCACCTCACACCCAAAACGACCGCCAGAATGGACAACCTTCCAACCACATATGCAGGCAAAGCCCCTCCCACTCCCAACTTCCTACTAATCACTAATACCCCCCTCCAGACCCAGTCCCCATAGCAATAATAGGCGGCACCGGCCTCTCCTCCCTCCCCTCCCCACCCTTCACCCCACTCGCCTACATCCCCCCCTTCCAAACCCCGTGGGGCATCCCCTCCTCCCCCATCGCCATCCTCAGCTACACGCCCCCGACCACTTCCTCCTCCTCCAAACCAACCGTCGTAGCCTTCCTAGCTCGACATGGCATACACCACCAGTACGCCCCGCACGAAATTCCCAATCGGGCGAATGTGGCTGCGTTGAAGAAATTGGGGGTGAGGTGTGCGGTGGGGTTTAGTGCTGTGGGGAGTTTGAGGGAGGAGGTGAAGCCGAGAGATTTCTGTGTGGCGGGGGGTGTGGTGGATTGGACTAAGGGTGTGAGTCAGGCCTCTTTTCCTACGCATGAGAATGTGTTCACAGAATGGGAGAGACTGTGCTACGAAAGGCTGACGTAGTGAGTCTAGGTACGGCCATGGACATTTTTCGAAGCAGGCATGGTAGGCCATGTGAGCATGGCAGACCCTTTCGACAAACCGCTTTCAGACGCAATCTACAAAGCCATATCGCGCCCCGGCGTGCTCGAAGGCTCCAACGTCTCCACCCACAAAGACAGCACAGTAATCTGCATCGAAGGCCCGCAATTCAGCACACGCTCCGAATCCCTCCTCTACCGCTCCTTCGCCACCACGCCCCCAATCTCCTGCATCAACATGTCCGCAGTGCCCGAATGCAAACTCTTTCGCGAAGCTGAGATCGCTTACGCTCTTGTTTGTATGAGTACCGACTACGATAGCTGGCATAGCACGAATGAGGGTGTGAGTGTGGAGATGGTGATGGGGCATATGGTTGCGAATGGGGCGAATGCGAAGCATGCTGTTGCTGCTGTGTTGGGGGAGCTGTCGAAGGAGGAGGATGTGGAGGTTGTGGGGGCGGAGAGGTGGAGGGGAGCGAGTAGGGGGG
>JAABUS010000424.1_pt1 | contig 107913 bp, 105 predicted proteins | sample 5560161 | NCBI WGS metagenome assembly JAABUS01 (sample SAMN10711885, study PRJNA513376) | rock metagenome | isolation source: Antarctica rocks | place: Antarctica: Victoria Land, Trio Nunatak nord | collected 2016-01-04
TAAACGGGCAGCGTGTTCATTCAAATGAGGCAGAATTAATTTGAATTTTTTGTTCAATTCTTCATCGCTAAACATAATAATTAGTTTAGGATAAATGTACTACTTATTTTTTAACAAACACTTAGTAGCAATGCTTTTGTTTTATTACTAACGATATACGTTTTTATTTATCATCCATACATCTCCGGCTTAAGACTTATTGCTGCAAATAAAATTAAAAAAAAACAATTGCTTTTTAGTTTTATACCAGGATGGAATTGGAGATTTTTTGCTTTTTTATTTTTTAATTCCAATGATTAAAATATTACTTTATAAAATGTAAGTAAGAAAAATATTTTTACAAAGTTCACTTTCAGAGGCTGCTTCTGTAATTAAGAAACAGCCTCTTTTTATTTGGTAACTTCTCGTGTTGCTATTATTTGTTGTCTCTTAATAGTTTATCTCTTACATAATGCCTATTCTTTGCATTAAAATTGTTTCCGGTAACAAAAAAAGTTTTTCTTTTAATGCAGCATTATTTTCACTTTTCTAAAGAAATTTTCTGCTCTGATAACCTGTTATTCGCTCAATTCACTTTTTTGAGATATTTTTATCGCCACGATGTTTGCCTGCTCAAAAACTAATATTAGTAAATACGTAATACTATGGATTTAAATTTCTCTGACCAGCTGCAGCTTTTTAAGAATAATGTGGCTATTAAGTTTCAATTGTTCAACAGTCTGTTTATTTCACTGCCTTTTCACAGGATTGAAAATACAGGCATTCAATTGTCGTTATTGCTCGAAAATTGTACCGAAGGATATAAACGAAGCGAAAGCCCGCAGCAAATTATCGAGACCTTTTTTGAAAGATATACAAAATACGATAGCGATAAAGACAGAAACGACCTTCTTTTCCGATTTATCCATTATGTTGAGCGGCAGGTGGTTTTGTTTGATGCGCTCGAAGACTCTGCTTACAAGGAAGTGATAGACATAAACGGGCCCGGCACGTTAAAAAACCTGACCTCGCAGGTTGTACAAAGCTCTCTGCAAAACAAGTTTATTAAAAAGCTGAAAGATTTTTCGGTAAAGCTTGTTCTTACTGCACATCCGACACAGTTTTATCCCGGGTCGGTTTTGGGAATTATCAATGACCTTTCAAAAGCATTAAAAGATAATGAGATCAGCCGGGTAAATATGTACCTGCAGCAACTGGCAAAAACGCCTTTTTTTAATAAAGAAAAGCCTACGCCTTATGACGAAGCTATGAGCCTGCTTTGGTTTATGGAAAATATTTTTTATGCGGCTACCGGGCAAATGATAACAGATGTAACCTCTCAGTTTCCAGCAACGATGCGCTCCCAGCACCCCATTTTTAAAATGGGTTTCTGGCCCGGCGGCGACCGCGACGGAAACCCGAATGTAAATACCGAAACGACATTGAAAGTTGCAAATGCATTGAGGTCGAGCATTATAAAATGCTATTACCGCGATATAAGAAGAATAAAAAGAAGGCTTACTTTTAAAGGCGTTGATCACATTTTGGCCGACCTCGAAAACCAGTTGTACTCGAATATTTTTGTACCGGGAAATAAGTCGGAAATCTCTAAAGAAAAAATACTGGAAGCCCTCGAAAAAGCAAGAGAAATAACGATCTCCGAGCACAACGGCTTATTTGTATCACTAATAGAGAACGTGATGAATAAGGTGTATGCCTTCGGGTTGTATTTTGCTACCCTGGATATTAGGCAGGAAAGCTCGGTGCACAATAAATTACTGGAGCTGATTGCAGAAAAAGAAACCGTGCTTCCCGGCAATTATGCTTCTTTGAATGAAGACGAAAAAATTCAGGCACTTACAAGTATCGCGGGAACTGCAGATCCTGAAAAATATGAAAAAGGGATGTTAAGAGATACATTGGAATCAATCAGGGCTGTTAAAACCATTCAGCAAAACAACGGCCAGCAAGGATGCAACCGCTACATTATAAGCCAATGCAACAGCGCTTTAAATGTTTTTGAGGTCTTTGGTCTTTTCTTATTAAGCAACTGGAAAAAAGAAGAAATGACGATTGACATAGTGCCGCTGTTCGAAACCGTTGAAGACCTGAAAAACGCTCCCCGCATCATGTCTTCTTTGTATAAAAATAAAATTTATAAGGAACATCTTTCCAGGAGAAACGGTACACAAACTATTATGCTTGGCTTCTCGGACGGTACTAAAGACGGCGGCTACCTGATGGCCAACTGGAGCATTTATAAAGCCAAAAGAGAACTGACCCGCATTTCAAAACAATACGAAACAGAGGTAGTTTTTTTCGACGGCCGCGGTGGGCCACCCGCAAGAGGCGGTGGTAAAAGTCACCAGTTTTATGCATCTATGGGCAAAGAAATATCTAACAGGGAAATACAACTGACCATACAAGGCCAAACAATCAGCTCAAGCTATGGCAGCATAGAGTCCGCACGGTTTAATATGGAACAGCTATTAAATGCAGGCATCAGCAACGAGCTTTTTTCCGCAAAAGAAAAAACCCTTACAGACGTTGAAGAACAGGTGATGGATGAGCTGGCAACAGAAAGCTTAAAAGCTTATGTGGACTTAAAGAGTAATCCCGGCTTCATGGATTATCTGTCTAATGTCAGCCCGCTTAAATTTTATAGCGAGACTAACATTGGCAGTCGTCCGTCTAAACGCGGAAGCTCTTCAAAGCTAACTATCAATGATCTCAGGGCTATTCCGTTTGTCGGTTCGTGGAGCCAGTTGAAACAAAATCTGACAGGTTATTATGGAGTTGGCACTGCAATGAAAATGCTTGATGAAAAAGAAAGCCTGAGTAAAGTAAAAGATTTATATAATGACTCCTTATTCTTTAAAACATTGATTGATAATTGTGAAATGTCAATGAAAAAGTGCTTTTTTCCGCTTACGGCTTATCTTGCTGATGACCTAAAATATGGTGAGATGTGGAACAGGATTTATAATGAATTTGAATTAACAAAAAAGTACATTTTAGAAATTTCGGGCAAAGAAGAATTAATGGACGATTTTCCTGTTGAGGCGCTTTCTATACAGATGCGAGAAAAAATTGTGCTGCCGCTCTTAACGATTCAGCAATATGCAATGGCCAAAATCCGCGACCTGGACGAAAATAAGGCAAGTGATGGAGAAAAAGAGACTTATCAAAAACTGGTAATGCGTTGCTCGTTTGGTATTATTAACGCAGGGAGAAATTCTGCTTAATTGTCTGAACCTGGATTTTTGGGATTTATTGGATTCGCAGGATGGCTGCTAATAAAATAATAAGCATCTGAATATTTTGTTATTTTATTAATACAGGTTCAGGAAGGAAATCATCAGTAGGTCTAATATTTTCTTCACCTTTAATAATATTGAACACAATGCAATTAAACATAACAATTAAAATAAGCAAGGAAACAAAATTTGTCCGGAGAGTTACTTTAAAAATTGTGGACAAAGGGTAATTTTTGCTTAATAACAACCAATTCATTGCACCTTCAACTAATAAAGTCACAGTAAAAATTAAGGGAAAGCTTATTAAATAATTAAACAAATCTTTGGATCCGATAATTTTAACCCACGGTATCCAAACTAACATTATATTTCCTCCATTAATAAAAACTGAAAGAAAATATTCAATAAAGTATCCTGTAATGTTTGAGATGAGGAAAGCTGTAATGAGATATTTATTAAAATTTTCTCTTTTTAAAAGTCGTGACGCAATGCATCCTTCAAAAAGGGCAATTATTAGCAGAAATAAAAAAGGAAGAGGAGTCCAGAAATAACTTCTAAAGCTTATTCTAAAAACATCTTCCATAATTTTTGTTTTTAAAATGCCCGAAACCAAAAAAATTATCACTTTTGATCAGGCTTTGCAGGTGCAGCCGGCGGGGGCGTTGGTCTCCTCAATTTCTTCATGTTTTTTTGCATTCCTGTCTTAGGCTTATCTGCAGCTCCGCTGGTTGTATCAGTCATCATTTCATCTCCCTGGTGCCATTCTTTAGACTTATATGCTTTTTTCGTCTTTTCTGACTTTGTTGCAGGGTCAGCATCTTTTACAATTACCGGCGGAATAAATTTTGTCGCCGTATCACTGGTTGTCTGCTGTGCCTTTACTCCGATTGATGTAAACAGGCATACACCGATTACTGCACTTTGTATTATTTTCATATTGCTAAGTTTCAGTTAAGATGCATTACTGCATCATTTCCATAAAACTTTTAATGGTCTGAAACAGGATCTATAGTTTTCTTTGATTTATAGATTTCACTTTCAAACTACTCTCTCTCCTTTGGAGAGGGCCGGGGTGAGGTCACAAATCTTTTTCCATAATATAATCATTCATAAAAAACCCATTTCCAATATCTATATCAGTTTGTTCAATAATCGCAAAACCATTCTTTTCATAAAACGTTTTTGCATTATTTTGTCTGTTTACATTCAACTGCAGTTTTGCCGCTCCCATATTTTTTGCTTCTTTTTCAACTTTATTCAATAATGCTTTCCCGGCTCCTGTTTTTTGTTTCAATGGCAATACGTATAGTTTTTGAAGCTTGCAGATATTATAATAAACATTAGAAAAAGATGCAAAACCTATAGGCAAATTTTCTTTTAAAGCAAGAAAAAAATAATGATTGTTTTTAAACTGGTCAGTAAGTGAAGACGTGCTGTAAAACTTCTGAAGCATATAATTCACCTGTTCTTCTCCTAAAATATTTGTATAGGCAGGTGGCCAGGTTTCCCTCACAATATTTTGTATAACCGGAATATTATCAAACGTTGCATTTCGGATTATTAGTTCTGTGTCAATCAGATTTTTATTCATACATAAGATCGGTTACCAAAGGGCCTATTAACACGAAATAGAATAATTTTTTATAAAAAATAAAATATAAAACAAGCACCTGTGGAAGGTGCTTGTTAATTAAATACAACATTTCAAATTTCAATCTCTTTATTTGATTTTTTAATTGCGTAGTAGTTAGTAATACTGACGAATGAAATCATAAAAACAGAAGAAACTGAGAGGTACAGACAGACAATCTGGATTAAGCTCATAAGGTTTTAATTAATCATTAGAAAATTGGACTTGCAATTTACAAAACAAAAACACACGTTTTACTTGTTTTTCTAATTTAGGTTAAACTTTTTTCGCTTGTTTATTACAATTCTTTCTTTTTTTGCTGCCGTCCTAAACATTCTTATAAATAAGCAGGTTTTCAAATAAGTATCTGTAAGACAATTTTTATAATTGCATCAGAATTCATAAACCGATTAAGAATAACTTTGCAAAAAAAGAAGACATGCTTTCAGGAACAGAAACATTGGAGCAAACCCGTATAAAAGTATTGACAGACTTTGAAAAAACATACAATATTATCGTTTGGAATGACGAGGTAAACACTTTTGAATGGGTAATAGAAACGCTTATTGAAGTGTGCGGCCATACAGAAGAACAAGCCGGGCAATGTGCGCTTTTAATACATAATCGTGGCAAGTACGCTGTTAAGAATGGAAGTTATGATATCCTTAAACCGCAATGTGATGCTATAACAGAACGGGGTATCAGCGCAACATTAGAAGTAATGGCATAACTCCCTGTCAATAATTAAATTTTTTGCTGTCTATTGCTCAACAAATGCCTTTACATGTACTCAATAACAACCTTTGGTTTCCGCCGGTAACAGACGCTTTGCCTGATGGATTACTGGCTATCGGAGGCGACTTGTCGGTTGAAAGACTGCTGTCAGCTTATCAAAAAGGCATCTTTCCCTGGTTCGACGGCGATGTGCCGGTTTGGTGGTGCCCTGACCCAAGATTTGTATTATTTCCTGATGAATTAAAAGTAAGCAAAAGCATGAAAGTGCTGCTGAAACGAAATACATTTAAATTTACTGTAAATAAAGCATTTGAACAGGTTATAAAAGCATGCAAAGAAAAAGAGCGTACCGACCAAAACGGAACCTGGATAACAGATAATGTGGAAGCGGCATACATTGAATTGCATAGACTCGGATATGCTACAAGCGCCGAAACATGGATAAACAATGAATTAGCCGGCGGATTATATGGTGTGCAAATGGGAAATATTTTTTTTGGTGAAAGTATGTTTAGTCACGTAAGCAATGCAAGCAAATATGCTTTTATAAAATTTGTAAAGCTACTTACAGAAGAGGGCGTAAAACTTATAGATTGCCAGGTCTATACCGAGCACCTTGAAAGCCTGGGTGCAAAAATGATAGAGAGAAATGAGTTTTTACAGCATCTTCAACATTAACCTTTTTTTGATAAGGTCCTAATTGCAGAAAACCTTGTAATAAAACAACAACTGCAATAAACCATATGTAACGAATTATAACTTTATCATTTTTAAAATACTTATAATTGCAGGCATCAGAACGGTTTATTTTACATCAGCAAACATTGTGGCTTTCTCCCGACAGGTGCATTTACTGGGAGGAGCAAAAGTCACTTATTATTTCGGATCCGCATTTCGGAAAAACGGGTCACTTTCGTAAATCGGGCATTGCTGTTCCGCAAAGTGTGTACAAAGAAGATCTGCAGCGACTCGTGAGCCAGTTGCAGTTTTATAAGCCGCAGCAACTGATTATTGTCGGTGATATGTTTCACAGCATTGCTAATAAAGAGCTTGATTTTTTTAAAAAATGGCGAAATGATTTTAGTCATCTTCATATTCAACTTATAAAAGGTAATCATGATATTTTAAAAAAAGAATGGTATTCAGAAGCAAACATTACGGTTACAAACGATCATTTACACATTGCCAATTTTTGTTTTGTTCACGACATCAGCCATGCATGTCCGCCGTACGCTCATATTAATTATTATTTCAGTGGTCATATTCATCCGTGCGTTTTACTTAAAAGTCTTGCTAAACAAGTTCTTTCTTTACCGTGTTATTATTTTACGCCAAATTTTGCCGTTCTTCCTGCGTTCTCAAAGTTTACCGGTGGCGCTTCCATCAAACCAAAAACATCTGACAATGTTTTTGCCATTATACCCGCAAATAATTTAGGAGGACAGCAGGCAGCCGTTATAAAAATTTAACCCCAACCCCTGAAGGGTTTTCATAGAATGTTCAAAACTAAAATTATTAAATCAATGAGGAAGATTTGGTAGCCAGCATTTGATCACTAATTAAGCCGCCGTTGCGTCGCACTCTTCAGCGGAAGAAACTTTATTGAGCAAAAGTAAAGGTCGTTAAAAAAACATTTGATGAGGTTAAATGTTCCATCGGAACATCTTGCAGGTAGAAAAATTTCAGATATATATATGTTCTTTGTTTCATCGGAACAATTCGTGCTTAAACCATACGTTCCCCCGAAACGTTGTTAATTAATATCTGTTATTTCTACCCGCGAAATGTCCTTACAGGCACAATTAAAATATGCCAACAAGGCAGTTTTCTAACCTAAGAAACTTTACCAAGCAAAAGTAAAGGCCGTTGAAAAAACACTTGATGAGGTTAAATGTTCCATCGGAAGATCTTGCAGATAGAAAAATTTCATATAGTTACATTCTTTGTTTCGTTGGAACAATTTGTGCTTAATAATAAGAAAAACAAGCAATTAATCAATTAAATCAATACAACGATACAATAATCAACAACCCAATCAAAATAGCTTATTCTAAAATTTATGCCCATCCTTTACCCGAAGGGCATCGGTTTCCAATGCTTAAATATGAACTTATTCCCGGGCAATTATTACATGAAGGAACCATCTCGCCTGAAAACATTTTTGCGCCAAAACCCTGCAGTGAAGAAATTATTTTATTAACACATGAAAAAGCATATTTAGATAAGCTTCTTCAACAAAAGCTGACGCCTGCAGAGCAAAGAAAGATAGGCTTTCCGCAATCTCCCGAACTGACGAGGCGTGAGTTAATCATAACACAGGGAACCATTGATTGCTGTCATTTTGCCTTTGAAAACGGCATAGCTTTAAATGTTGCCGGCGGCACTCACCATGCTTTTGCTGATCGCGGCGAAGGTTTTTGTATGCTCAACGATCAGGCAGTTGCTGCAAATTATCTTTTACACAAAAAGCTTGCAAAAAAGATTTTAATCATTGATCTTGATGTTCACCAGGGAAACGGTACTGCAAAGCTTTTTGAAAACGAACAAAACGTTTTCACTTTCAGCATGCACGGTCAGCATAATTATCCTTTTCACAAAGAAAAATCGAATCTCGATATTCCGCTGACTGATGGAATAAATGATACTGCTTACCTCAGTATTTTATCAGAAACTTTACCCGGACTTATCGAAAAAGTAAAATCGGATTTTTGCTTTTTTCAATCAGGCGTTGACATTTTGGAAACAGACAAATACGGAAAACTAAAAGTGACTTTGCAAGGTGGTAAACAAAGAGATGAAATGGTGCTTTCTATCACTAAAAAGTATAGTATTCCATGCGTTGTTTCTATGGGCGGCGGATATTCGCCGGATATAAGAAACATTGTGGAGGCGCATTGCAATACTTTTCGCACTGCATTTAGTATTTATAACTAAAAAGTTTCAGGTATTCAATAGTATTAACATAAAATGCTTTAATTCATCTTTTTCTTCAAAGTGCTTACCTGTTCCTGCAAACTGTTTACAACATTTGCTAATTGATTTACGTCCCATCTCTGCTGTACATTTGCTTTAGCAATAATCATTTGTGCCTGCCACAGTTCAACTATTTCTTCTGTATTTACCTGGTAAGGCTCGTACAAAGGATTGTCGCTTACCAGTGTAACTTTATTCTTGCTGCGGTTGCTTTTTAAAACTCTTTTGTATACAATACCTTCACTTCGTGAGACAACTATATATGTATTGCTGTTTTTTACGTCATCTACGCCTTCCACTTTTTCACCTACTATTACAGAACCGCTTTGTGTTGGCAACATACTATCACCGATTATTTCAAATGCCCGGTAGTTGCCGGAGGAAAGCATAGGTAAGGTAAACGTATTTAATTCGTCAATAAATTCAGGATCAGCATAACCGGCAAGGTAACCTGCTGCGGCCTTTACCGGTACGAATTGTATTTCGCTTTTATCGCCAAGCATTTTCATATACCGCCTCTTCTCCGTATAAGTGCTGCCTTTTGTGCTGCCTACATCCTGCAGCAGCAGTTCATCGAGCGACATTTTAAAAATACCGCTGACAACTTCCAGCACTTCAATTCTTGGTTCTGCACGTTCCTCTTCATAAGCTCCTAAAAGAGAACGTTTTATTTTCAGCTTATTCGAAAACTCTTCCTGCGTCCATCCGCGCAGCTTTCGCAGGTATTTAAGGTTTTTTCCGGCTTGTGACATAAGAAGGACTAATTAGTTTAGCTGCAAATTACTAATGAAATTAGTTAACACAAAAAAATTTTTGGAAACTATTTTTTATAGTGACTTTTGTTGCTGATCCGAAATGAATATATGCCAAAATTGAAAAAAGAAGCGTTAGAAGAAAGAGAAATGCCAGCCCCGAAAACCTCTACAAAACTAAAACCCGGCCAGGGGCCTGAAGAAACCCAGATTAATACAAAAGTAAAAGCAGCGAAAGAGGCTGAAGCAACCCCTGAAACTGAAACAGTAAAACCTGTGGCATCTGCCAAAGAAGAACGGATTATCTTAATTACAAATGATGACGGCATTACCGCTCCGGGTATTACAGCATTGGTAGATGCAGTGAGAGACCTGGGAAAGATAGTGGTGATAGCGCCTGACAAAGCACAAAGCGGAATGGGGCATGCTATTACTATCGGTAATCCGTTGCGAATGGTGCAGGTTAATTATTTTGGTGATAATATAGAAGCGTACTCCTGCAGCGGTACACCTGTTGATTGTGTGAAGCTGGCAGTGGACAAAATACTTCATCGTAAGCCTGATATCTGTCTGAGCGGCGTCAATCACGGTGCTAATCATTCTATAAATGTTATTTACTCCGGCACTATGTCTGCCGCCCTGGAGGCTGCTATAGAAAGCATTCCCAGCGTCGGTTTCTCTCTGCTCGACTACAGTCTGGAAGCTGATTTTTCGGGGCCTAAAAAATATGCCCGGTTAATCGTGCAGCAAATACTTGAAAAGCCGGTTGACAGGCATCTTTGTTTAAACGTAAATTTTCCGGCTGTAAGCGCGGATGAGCTGAAGGGCTTAAAAATTTGCCGCCAGGCATATGCCAAATACGAAGAAGACTTTGATGAGCGGACAGACCCAACAGGCAAAAAATATTATTGGCTGACAGGCGAATTTGTAAATTTCGATAAAGGCGAAGACACAGACGTCTGGGCGCTCAATCATAATTTTGTAAGTGTAGTGCCGGTGCAGTTTGACCTTACCAATTACAAACTGAAGGAAAAGCTGGAAAACTTTTTTAATTTTTAAATCAAATGCTTACTAAAGACAGCCTCAGATATGGCTTAGTGTTAGGTTTTCTGGCTCCTTTGGCAGGCCTGCTCGTTTATTATTTTGTCCAATTCAAAAACGTAACAACTTTGCCTGGCTTTTTTCATTTTGTACTGGTAGAAAAAGCATTGCTGACTGCAATGATAAGTGTTTTGCTGGTTGCCAATGCTGCAGTTTTTACGTGGTATGTCAACAAACGAAAAGACCGCACTGCAAAAGGAGTTTTTATCTCAACCTGCATTTACGGTCTCAGTGCATTAATATGGAAATATTTATCTTGATAACATAGAATGGATATCTGCTTCTTAATAAATATGATCGGCTTTAACTAACTCCGAGTACTCGTTTTGCAATTTTTTAATTTCCGGAATACTTACCATCTGTACATAACCGCTGCCGGGGTTTTGACTTATATAATTCTGATGATAATCTTCGGCCCGCCAAAACTTTGTATAAGGCATTAGCCGGGCGGCGATAGGGGCATCATATTTACCGGAAGCCTGCATGTTTTTTATGTAATCTTGAGTCAATTGCTTTTCTTTATCATTCCGGTAAAAAACAATTGATCGGTATTGAGTGCCATTGTCCGGGCCCTGGCCATCTACCTGTGTCGGATTTTGGCCTGAAAAATAAATTTTCAATAATGCCGGATAAGTAATAATGCTTGAATCATAGTATACATTCACAGTTTCTGCATGGCCTGTTGTGCCGGTTTCTATTCCTTCATATGTAGGATTGTTAGTTGTACCGCCGGCATAGCCTGAGACTGCTTCTTTAACGCCTTTAATGCTTTCAAAAAGCGCTTCTTCATGCCAGAAACATCCTGCAGCGAAAGTAGCCTGGCTATATCCTGAAAGTTGTTTTGCAGTTAAATGCGGTTCTATTATTTGCTTCCTTGTTTTTTGAGCGCATGATGTTATTGTTATCATCAATAAAGTAAAAAGCAAACCCGAAATATTCTTCATATAAATCATTTTTATAAATATACGAAAAGTGTCAATTGCAAGGTTGTTAAAGAAGTTGTATAGACTGATGTCTTAAGAACCGAACGCCGGTTTTCTAATTTTTTACGACAAAAGCGGAACAGATTATTGTTTTATAATTTGAATTCTTTCCTTAATTCTTCTAACGTGGCCTGAAGTTGGTCAGCATTCACAGGTTTCATAAAATAAGCGTCGCTTCCAAAATTACCATCATTGCTTTTAAAAGCATTCATTGGCAATGCAGATATTAATATGGCAGGAGTTTTTTTGCGAGGCAGGTTTTTTAAAAAGGATATAATATCAAGACCTGAAAATACAGGAAGGCTGATATCAGTAATTACTATGTCTGGCCGGGCGGTGTTTATCAGATCAATAGCTTCTTTACCATCTTTTGCGTTAATAACTTCATATTGCATTTTTTCCAGCATTCTGTTAAGAACCAGCAGCATAACAGGGTCATCTTCGCACACTAATATTTTCACAAGAGTTATTTTCTCAACAACGGCACTCTGTTTCTTTTATTTTATCATTACTTACATGTTCTGCTGCAGTCTGTTCGGGTTCTTTATTATAAAGTCATCTTTTTTGAAATAAATATTATCAAAAAAAGAAAGTATTGCATTGTGAGAGAAAAACTATGAGCATTCGAAAAAGTTTCGATTATTTCATTGCTCGATATTAACTATTTTTATTCCTTCGATCAGCAATAGCGGACAAAAGCTTATCATTTTTCTCTCTTCTAATAATATATAATCAAAGTTGAAAAAATATGGATTTTAAAAAAGATGCTGCGCAAAAAGCAATTACTTTAATTAAGGATAAAAAGACAGTCGGTTTAGGGGCCGGATCAACTATCGCGTATTTAATTGATTTTTTAAAAAAAGAATGGGAGAATGGTATACAGGTAAAGCTTGTTACTTCTTCTTTTTCCACACGGCAGTTATTATTGAAGAATGAATTTGATGTTTTGCCTGTAGCATCATTGCGTACAATTGATATTTACTTTGACGGATGCGACCAGCTTGATAAAGAGTTAAATGCATTGAAAAGCGGGGGCGGTATTCATACACAGGAAAAATTACTGGCTTCTATGGCAGATCAGTTTGTATTGTTAGGAGATGAAACAAAGCTCGTTGACAGTTTTGATAATCGTTTTCCGGTAGTTGTTGAGGTGCTTCCTGATGCGTATAGTTTTGCTCCTGATAGAATACAAAATCTTTTTCCCGGCGTAAAAAGTATTTTTAGAGTTAGTGATAAAAAAGATGGACTTGTTATTACGGATAATGGTAATTATCTGTTAGACCTTTGGTTTCAGGCCTGGCCAGATCTTGCAACAATTAATCCTGTTTTAAAGACTGTTCCGGGCGTTGTTGAGACATCCTTATTTTACAAGATGGCTCATAAAGTTATCATTGCCGGACAAGATGGTGTAAAAGTTTTAGAATAATTTTTCTGATGATACTCTGTAATTGTTATAATTATTGCTTTTAATAATTAAATCTTTGTATCTAAAAAAGCAATTTTTTACTATACTGCAAAACTGTCTGCTTCTCTGTAGGCCTGCACAAGCGCTGCTTCGCCTTCTTTTCCGTCCTTGGATTTTCCGTGTTCCATACCAAATACCCCCTTGTAGCCTTTTTTATAAAGATGCTGAAAGATATTCTTATAGTTTACTTCTCCTGTTCCAGGCTCTTTTCTTCCCGGGTTGTCGCCTATTTGCACATAACCTAATTCATCATAACAAGCATCAATATTCACTATCAGGTCTCCTTCATTGCGCTGCATGTGATAAATGTCGAAAAGAATTTTGCAGGAAGGACTGTTAACAGCTTTGGCAACCATGTAGGCCTGGTTTGAATTTCTTAAAAAAAGATCAGGATTATCACTTAAGGGTTCCATCACCATTGCTAAACCAGCGGGTTCGAGTACCTCTGCCCCAAAACGCATAGCCCTGATAACATTAGCAGCTTGTATTTCCACCGGCAGCTTTCTTTCAAAATATCCGGGCACAACAGTTGCCCATTTAGCATTGCATCGTTTGCCAACCTCAATAGCTTTGCGACAGGTAGCAACAAAAAAATCAACAAACTCCTGCTTGCCGGCAGTCAGAGACACTTTCCAGTTATCGCCGCCATCTATAACAAATACACCCATCCTCATTCCGAGCCTGTTCAGCTCTTTCCCTATTTTTTCCTGCTCATCAACCGGCCTGGCCATCATACCGTTGTCTTCGAGACTTCTGAAACCCTGGTCGTGCATATACTTTAGCTGGTCAATAAGATCTTTTCCGGCAGTATTTTCAAACATACCAAAGTGCGGGGCATAATCGCATGTGAATGATCTAACCGCTTTGTTATCTGCTTTGTCTGCAGGCCGAGCTAATACAGGCTGAGTGGAGGCTAAAGCAGCACTGCTTCCTAAAATACTTTGGTAGAGAAAATTTCTTCTTTGCATGTGCAGACAATCGTTTTTGACAGGTTGAAAGAATAAATAAGCTTAAAAACTATAAAATAATAAAGCTATAACATTTTTCTTTTTTTATATAGAAAAAACAAAGAATACAGCAGTTATATTTCTTTAATTTTTGCTCAAATTCTTTCTTAATCTTTACAGGTGCCAATACAGCATAAGTAATAACCAGTTACTCAACTAACACTAAAAGAATTGCCTTTAAAAGTATAAACAGATAATACAATGGCAATAAAAATAGATACTTCTTGAAAAGAAATTTCCCATAACGGTAAAAAATTCCACTAATAAGAATGCATTACACATTCTAAAAAAGCAAAGCAATTGATTATCAATCTGTTGAAATTTGGCATTAATGTAGTTAATAGTAGAAAAGAAAAAATAACTATGGATACAGCTTCTATTCTTTTCAAAAAATTACCAGTTCAACACACCATTGGCATTAAAACATCTGCCGCAATAAATACAACTTGTTTACCTAAAAAGATAATAAGTAGGAGTGATTTTAAGGATAGTGAAGAAAAAGCTATCATTATTAATATGTTCCCAAGCCGGATGGAAAAGGAAAGCGGGAAAATAAAATTTACCTACACCCTCACATCCCGTGATGATAAAAGATTGAACAGCGAAGGTATCCTTACAGTTTATGACCTTAGTAAACCCATCAATATTCCTGTAGTTAAACTATTAGGTGATTGGAAAAAAACCCATGCAGGTATCACACTTATCCGGATTAATGAAAATTGGTGCGTTAAAGGTCAAGTGGTTAACAATGTTGCTGACAAACCAAAAGCTGCCTATACAACATTTAAACGATTGCTGGAGTTTGTAATGCCATAAATTTCTCGTTAATACAAAAATTTATTCTCTTTATATTTTCTGACTGATGCTTTAGTTTTTAATAAGATTATTTTACGGTTGAATAAATGTTTTTTATTTTAGTAAATAATTATCCCCTAATATTTCTTCTATAATTTCCTTCCATTTCAGCTAACGTATAATCTGTTTTGGGTAAACCAATAATGTGAGTATGGTGGCTTTAATGCCTAATACAGAATTATTAATAAAATAACAATGGCTCTGTTTTTAATGTTCCACCATTGTACAAGTAATAAATTTTCTGTCTTAATTTGTCTACACTTCTGGCTTTATTCTTTATATTTTACAATATATCAGTGAGAATAGCAAAGCGGCATACGCTGGCATACTTATATAAGATATAGAAGCATGAATAACGGAAAAGAAGAATTTGAAATCTCAAACCACTCTGAAGAGTTTAGTGCTCAGGACGCCGCTAAAATTACCATCCCTATTCTCGAGGAAGAGATTAAAGTAACCAAAAAGGTAATAGATACGGGGCGGGTAAATATTTCAAAAACAATACAGGAAAGTACAGAACATGTTGATATTCCTCTTTTCAGGGAAGAAATTATTGTCAGTAGAATTCCTAAAAATGAAATTATTGATATAATGCCTGCTGCCTCAAGATATGAGGGAGATGTAATGATCATTCCCGTTCTAAAAGAAGTGGCAGTAATAGAAAAACGTATGATGTTAGTAGAAGAAATACATGTTACTAAAATAAAGGCTGAAAAGATAGAAACGCAAGAAGTAACTGTAAGAAAAGAAGAAGTAAATATTACACGTAAAGATTTATAAAATAAACCCTCGCACTAATTTTTTTAACTTTTTTATTTTTAATTATTATTAACTAAAAACGGAGGCTATTATGGCACAAACAGTGATAGGTATGTTTGAAAGTTCTTCAAAAGCTCAGGAAGCTGTACAGGAACTTGTAGATGCTGGAATAAAAAGAGACAGAATTGATGTATCGTCAAACTCTTCATCAAATTCATCTTATTCTTCTTCCAGTGTATCTGACAATGATGGTAATGAAAGCGGTGTTTCTAAGTTTTTTAAATCGTTATTTGGAGACAATGACGATGCTGACAAATACACACGCGTAGCCTCAGGGGCACAATCCATTGTGACTGTACATGCACAATCTGGCGATGAAGCAGAGAGAGTTGCTGACATACTGGACGATAATGGTGCAGTAGATGTAGACGAACATGCATCAAAAATGGGATATAACACCGGAGCGAAAACATCAGGTACTGATTACATGGCCGGATCAACAGTTGCCGGCGCCGCAACTGATTATACTGGTACAACCGGTTATACAGGTACGAATCGTACAAACGATACTACCGCAGATCAGACTAACAAAATACCTGTAATCGAAGAAAGTCTTGCAGTTGGAAAACGTGAGGTTGAGACAGGCGGTGTTCGCCTTCGCAGCAGAATTGTAGAGCGTCCTGTAGAAGAGGCTGTACGGTTAAGGGAAGAACATGTGAATGTAGAAAGAACTACAGTTGACAGGCCTGCTACCGCAGCAGATTTTGAAAATTTTAAAGAAAGAGATGTGGAAATGGTAGAACGTGCAGAAGTGCCTGTAGTTAGTAAAGAAGCCCGTGTGGTAGAAGAAGTAAGCATAGGAAAAGAGGTGGAAGAAAGAAGTGAAACCATCAGTGATACAGTACGTAAAACAGAGGTAGACGTAGAAGATTTGGATAAAAAAGACTTAAAAGACAGGTATAGTAACAATAGTTAAACTAAGAAACATTTCTTTTTATAAGCAGCAACACAAAAAGTTGCTGCTTTTTTTACTCTTAAACATCAAAGCTGTGAAGTAATTATTTTTCTCACATCTGTTTTTAAATTTTACCCTAATACTTCTTTTATATTTTGCTTCGCCTGGCACGATAATTAAATTATTAAATTAAATAAAAAGAAATTTATGTCAAAATCAATAACAAGCAATGGTTATGTTTCTAGTCAGGAAAGCGCTAAAAATTCTGCATCTGCTTCTCCGAAATCGACTGATTCGAGGTTAAAGGAGTTCTTTATAGATGAATTAAAAGATATTTATTGGGCAGAAAAGCAGCTTGTTAAAACGCTGCCTAAAATGAAAAAAGCAGCTACATCTGCAGAATTACAACAGGCATTCGAAGATCATCTTGAGACTACTAAGAACCATGTATCAAGACTGGAACAGGTTTTTGAAATTTTAGGAAAAAAAGCCGAAGCAAAGAAATGTGACGCAATGGCGGGAATAACAGAAGAGGGAGAAGGAATAATTTCAGAAACTGAAAAAGGTACAGCTACAAGAGACGTAGGTTTGATAATGGCAGGGCAAAAAGCAGAGCATTATGAAATTTCTACATATGGAGGATTAGTGCAATTAGCAAAAACTTTGGGGCTTTTCGACATTGCACAAATTTTAGCGGCCACACTGGAGGAAGAAAAAGAAGCAGATTTGCTGCTCACTGACATAGCAGAGGATCATGTCAATTATGAGGCTAAAGAGGAACCGGCGAAAGACTGATTATATATAATGAATAAACAGGCAATTTAGTCTTTCTTTAATTTTGTTCATTCTAAAATTATCAATAAAAAAACAGCTTTTACAGCTGTTTTTTTATTGAACCTCAAACGTCGATCATTACTGAAAGTACTTATTCACAAATAAAAAAAAGTGATAAAAAAAAGCCCTGAAAAAGGGCTAATATTATTATGTATCTTTTTATTCTGTATACGGAGTTTATGCAGCTTTGCTTTGTTCATTAAATCTTATTTCCACAGCAGACTCGTTATTAATTATTAAATTTTCGCGTTCAAGGTATTTTAAGATATCTCTTGCCGCCGTTCTGCTGTCAGTAAAAAATCCGTCAATGCCACAGCGGGATTTGTCTATTAACTGTTGAACGTTTTGTAATACATCATTTTGATCGTAGTTGGTCATAATTGAAAAATTTTTACAGTGAATATTTTAAATTTTAATGGTTGTTTATACTATTGTAATGACTTTAATATTCTTCTGCAGGTTGCACCTTATTAATATAATAATTATTTTTAGTAAATAATTTATCAATAATATTAAGAAAAGAATAGCTCATTATTTTGACGTTTGGATATGAATAAATGCAAAGAGTTTAAAGCATTTAAAAAATTAAACGTGTTAAATATAGAAAAAGTATTAAGAATACCTTTTTAAAAAGGTAAAGCATAAAGCCCCGACTAAAGAGTGAAAAATGCTGATGTGACAGTTTATAATGAAGCCAGACTTTCTTCTATTGTTTTAATTCTTTCTATAGCATCGCCCTGCTTCTTCTTTTCCAGTTCTACTGTACCGGTTTTGGCATTAGCTACAAAACGTTCGTTGTCAAGCTTTTTTAATACCGTTTGCAGAAAACTTTTTTGATGCTCAAGGTCTTTAAGCAGTTGTGCTTTTAAAGACTCTTTATCTATAATCTTCTCACTTTCAATGTAAAATTTATCTTTTTCTGCTGCAACCACTATTGCATCTGCAATAGTATCATTTGTATAAAAAATTCTCTCAGCATTTACCTGTTTAGCCAAAATGCTTTCTATATTTTTATAAATTTTACTGTTGGCAGATTGTATATGAAGTTTAATCGTTTCTTTAGGCTTTAGCTGGTTCTTACTTCTTGCCTCCCGCAGCGCGGAAATTACTTTCTTCAATACTTCACCTTCGGCCAAAATTTCTTTGTCCGTTTCACTAATAATGTCAAATTGCTTTACGCAGAGATCGTTTTCTTTTTTGCTTAATAAATGATAAATTTCTTCTGTGATAAAAGGCATAAACGGATGCAGCAGTTGCATAAGCTCGTCAAAAAACCATACGGTTTTATTGTAAACTTTTTCTTCAATCAATTGTTCAAAACCAGGTTTTGCCCATTCAAGATACCAACTGCAGAAGTCGTCCCAAATGAGCGAGTATATAGTTTTTAATGCTTCGCTTAATTTAAACTGTGCATACATGATTTCTACTTCTGCCCGTACCTGGTTTAGCCGGCTTTCAAACCAGTCAACTGCAAAATGGTGTTTCCTTGATTTTTCTGCTTCAGCCAAATCTTCTATCTCACCGCTTACCAGCTTACTTTCATCAGTTAATTGCCACATTTCATCTATTTGCCCCGTTGTACTATCTGTCACTGTTCTTTGTTGCCACATTTTCACCAATTTTAACGCATTCCACAACTTGTTATTGAAATTGCGTCCCTGCTCCAGGCTTGCTTCGTCAAACAATAAGTCATTACCTGCGGGGGAAGAAATCATGATGCCGAAGCGAACTGCATCAGCGCCATATTTATCAATAAGATATAAAAGATCAGGACTGTTGCCAAGGCTTTTGCTCATCCTTCTTCCTGATTTGTCGCGAACCATGCCTGTAAAGTAAACATCGTTAAAAGGCTTTTCGTTGCGATAAAACATTCCTGCCATAATCATTCTCGCTACCCAAAAGAAAATAATATCGTGGCCCGTTACCAACACAGCAGTCGGATAATAATAATTAATCTCTTTATTATCAGGATCAGAAATGCCTCTAAATACTTCCATCGGCCACAGCCATGAAGAGAACCAGGTATCGAGAACATCGGAATCCCTTGTCAGTTTCAAGCCGTCAGCTTCAAGCTGTAAGCTTTCGTTTGGTTTATCGCTTGCAGCTTGAGGCTCATAACTTGTGGCTTGCCGCTTACCGCTTGCCGCTATCTTCTCCGCTTCTTCCTCCGTTTCAGCAACAAATACATTTCCCTGCTCATCGTACCATGCAGGTATTTGCTGTCCCCACCAAAGCTGGCGACTGATGCACCAGTCTTTTACATTCTCGAGCCAGTATTTATAAGTAGCCAAAAACTTATCTCCAGGATGAATTTTTACGTCTCCTCCGGCGACAGCCCGTAAAGCCGGTCCAGCCATTTCTTTCATTTTTACAAACCACTGTGTGCTGATGCGTGGCTCAACTACTGCGCCGCTGCGCTGGCTGTAGCCAAGCCTGCTTGCATATTCTTCTTCTTTTATCAAAAATCCTTTTTCCTGCAGTTCCGCTGCAATTTTTTTGCGGGCAGCAAACCGGTCTTCTCCAACATATATCTGTGCAGCCGCACTTAATGTTCCGTCTTCACTTAGCGTATCAATTATCTCAAGGTTATGTTTAAGACCAAGATTATAGTCGTTAGTGTCGTGAGCCGGAGTAACCTTCAAAGCACCTGTACCAAAAGCAGGGTCTACATAATCGTCGAATATTACCGGAATGCGACGGTTAATTAAAGGAACCAAAGCATACCTGCCTTTTAAATATTTATATCGTTCATCATTAGGATTTACGCAAATGGCAGTATCGCCCATAATGGTCTCCAGGCGCTGCGTGGCAATGGTGATGAAACCCCCTTCTAATTCCCCCGCAGGGGGAAGGTATTCACCTTCTGCCTTTTCTCCCTCTCCTTTGGAGAGGGTTGGGGTGAGGTAATATTTGATATAATACAACTTTCCGGTAATATCTTTAAACTCAACCTCTTCATCGCTCAAAGCAGTTTTAGCAGCAGGATCCCAGTTAATCATACGTGCACCGCGGTAGATTAATCCTTTATTATATAAATCAACAAAAACCTTGATTACAGCCTTGTAATAATGGTCATCCATAGTGAAGGTAACACGATCCCAATCTACGCTGCAGCCAAGCTTTGCAATCTGACTGTAAATAATACCGCCGTATTTTTCTTTCCATTCAAAGGCGTATTTCAAAAATTCTTCACGGCTCAGGTTGTTTTTATCAATACCTTTTTCTTTCAGCATTTGTACCACTTTTGCTTCAGTAGCAATACTTGCGTGATCGCTTCCGGGCACCCAGCATGCATTCAATCCGCTCATTCGTGCTTTTCTAACCAAAATGTCCTGTACGGTTTCATTCAGTGTGTGCCCCATGTGCAATACCCCCGTAACGTTTGGCGGCGGAATAACCACGCTAAAAGAGGGTCTTTCGTCAGGCGTACTTTTAAAATATCCTTTTTCGATCCAGTGTTTATACCACTTGCCTTCTGCAGCAGCGGGAATATAATTCTTACTAAGTTCCATAATTTGTGTTGAATGTGCATGCAAATGCAACCGGAATAAATTTAATAACTTTTAAAATCGGAGTGCAAATGTACAAAAACGAAAGACTGTTTCTTAAACGTTTGAAGGCATAAAAAAGACCTGGAAAGGTCGTTTAAAAAATCACCATTTGTAAAGCTACCAGATCGTACTTTTTGTATCCCAAAAATAAGCAGGAAGAACAGGGGACAGGTTATCATGAGGCTTTGCTGTTGCATTCTCCTCTTTTAACAATATGCCAGATTTGCCAGCGGCAGATAATTCTTTACAACAGCGGCCAATTACTTTTGCTCCTTTAGTTATTTTCGAGACACTGTTTGTTTCACATGCCCAGGTAAATAAAGTGCTGATTAAAAACAACATGTAAAGAAGCTTCTTCATAAGCTTTGGTTGATGCAGCTAAATTAATATAATTCCAAAACCTTGTATATTAATTAGTGTTAATGAATTAGTAATTTGTTTTGTCTGGTCTAAACGTTTAACTCCTGGCTTAGTTACAGGATCTTTACTTTTTTTCTTAAAAAATATTTATCCAGATCATTTCCTTTTTTCTCAAAGGTTATCTTCCATGTATCTTTAACTTTCCAAATTATATAATGTTTGCAATTGTAGATATAGAGACAACGGGCGGCTATGCAAGTGGAAACTCCATTTCAGAAATTGCTATTGCAATACATGATGGTGAGCGGATGACGGATTATTTTGAGACACTCATCAATCCGCAGGTTCCGATCCCCCGGTACATCCAGGCCTTGACGGGGATTACGAATGCTATGATTAGCCAGGCGCCGCTGTTTGAAGAAGTGGCTCCTAAGATTTATGGATTATTGCATAACAAAGTTTTTGTAGCACATAATGTTAATTTCGATTATTCTTTTATCAGGCATCAGTTAGCGCAATTCGGGTACGATCTTGATTGTAAAAAACTTTGTACCGTGCGTCTGGGCCGAAAAGTATTACCTGGCCATCAAAGTTATAGCCTTGGCAATCTTTGCCGCAGTCTCAGTATAGAGATTGAACAACGACACCGTGCAGGCGGAGATGCTTTGGCAACTGTAAAGCTGTTTGAATGTATTTTAAAAAACGACTGCAATGATGAGATAAAAGCAATGCTCAAAGGAAAGTCTAAGGAGCAGTTTCTCCCGCCGCATTTGCCGGTTGAGAAAGTTGCCCGGCTGCCGCCTTTTCCGGGTGTTTATTATTTTCATAACCAAAAAGGAAAAATAGTATATGTAGGCAAAGCAAAGGATTTAAAAAAAAGGGTAAACAATCATTTTTCCAACAACAAGCCGGGAAAACAAAAGCAGGATTTTCTGCGGGAAATTTATAACATTTCCTTCCAGGTTTGCGGCTCGGAGTTAATGGCTTTTATTTTGGAAAGCATAGAAATAAAACGTTTATGGCCATTATACAACCGCAGCTTAAAAGGCTTTCAGCAAACGTACGGCTTGTATAAGTATGAAGACAGCCGCGGCTACCACCGGTTGGTGATCGAGAAAATCAAAAAGCAGCTGCAGCCTTTATACACGTTCAATCTTTTACCCGACGGTCTCAACCTTCTAAAAAAACTAATAGAAGATTATCATTTGTGCTCAAAATTGTGTTACGTAGATATAAGTCCCGGCCCAACTTTAGCCGGGCAATTGCCGGCGAATGAATATAACGAGCGGGTAAATAATGCTGTTAACTATTTACATTCTTCTCTTCCAAGCTTTGCCGTTGTCGAAGAGGTTGCCTTGCCTGAAAAAGAAGACAAACAAGGTATTATATTAATGGAAAAAGGCCGTTTTTACGGAATGGGATATGTTCCTTCAAATGCTTCATTTATGCATATTGAAGATTATAAAAAACACGTAACGCAGTATCCGGAAAGTGAATACATACGCGGATTGGTCTATCAATATGCTACGAAGTATCCGCAACGAAAGGTGGAGTTTTGACAGAACCACGATTATCAGGATTATAATTGGATTCTAATGTAATTGGATAAGGACTCGGATGCATTCCCCGTGCTTAGAATTTTATACTTTTTGTGCTAAGCTAAATTTAAGATTTCTCCAAATTACCTTCAAATAAATTGCTTCATCGCATAAAATATTAGCCTAAAAACCTAAACAAAATATTTAAACTTAATCTTTTTATTCTTGAATTACTGATAATAATATTTATTTTTTTTAAAGTTATTTTAGTAAAAATACGGTATTTTTGAAAATATCATTAACATAAAATCATTTAAAGCATGAAAAAAAGACATTTACTCCTTTTATTTTTTGGGATTTTCATGACGCAGCTAATTCATGCGCAAACAAGAATTTCCGGTAAAGTGATTGATCAAAAAACAAATGCTCCTGTTAGCGGCGCTACCGTTTCTGTAAAAAATAATAGCAATATTTCTACAGCTACCGCTGAAGACGGATCATTTACCATTAACGCTCCTGCAAAATCGAGACTGGTGATAAGTTATGTCGGCTACAGACCTGTTGAAATTGCAGCATCAGCGGCATCTGCACCTATAAAGTTGTCGCCGGGTGAAGCGACTTTAAATGAGGTAGTCGTGGTTGGATACGGAACCAAATTAAAACAGGACATTACTGGTTCTGTAACAAAAGTGACTGCAAGAGAGGTTAACAACACACCTGCCACCAGTTTTGAAAGCGCTATCCAGGGTCGTGCTTCAGGTGTATTGGTACAACAACAAAATGGTAAATTAGGGCAGGGCATAAATATTCGTATAAGAGGTGCATCTTCAGTCTCTGCAGGCAATGAGCCGTTATATGTAGTAGACGGAATCCCCGTTATCTCAGGCAGCCAGTCAAGCAATGGGGCCCCTACTAATCCGCTTGCTGATATCAATATGAACGATATAGAATCAATAGACATACTAAAAGATGCTTCTGCGACAGCAATATACGGTTCCCAGGGTTCAAATGGAGTTGTATTAATTACCACAAAAAAAGGAAGAACAGGAACCTCTAAGATTGATTTGGGTTATTATACCGGTTTTCAAAAGCCTACGGGGAAAAGAGAATTTTTAAATGCACAGCAATATGTTGATTATTTTCAGCAGGCTGGTGTTGGTGCTGCCAAACAGGATTTTGCAGCGGGTTATGATACGTCATTGCAGCAGGCCTTAGATGATTATGCCGGACGTGTTACAAGAAGATTAACCAGGTATTCTGCAGGTACAGAAGACTGGAAGACAGCAAGTATTAATACTAACTGGCAGGATCAGGCTTTTCAGAGCGCACCTATTTCTCAATATGATTTAAATATATCAGGAGGAAATGAAAAGACAAGATATTTTGCCTCAGGCCAGTATTTAGACCAAAAAGGGATAATAATCGGCAATGCATACAAACGTTTCAGCGGCAGAGTGAATATAGATAACCAGGTGAACAACTGGCTTTCATTTGGCATGAACATGAATTTTGCCCGTTCTCAAAACGACCGTATTTCTAATGATGATGCTTTTAACACTCCTTTGCAAATGGTTGCTTTATCGCCTATCACGCCTCTTATTGATCCGCGCAGCGGACTATTAAGCGGCCAGTTAGATACTGCTACAGGCAGCCCGAATACTAACTTTCCGGTGTATTATAATCCTTTATTAAGTTCGAAAAATGCTTTTTTCAAAACCCTTGTTAACCGGACCCTCGGAAATGTATATGGTAATATAAACATAACGAAAGGGTTAACATACAGAACAGAGGTCGGCATAGATCAGCTGAACCAGACAGAAGAAAGCTATACGGGGAGGCTAACCGCAAGAGATGCCGGTATTCCAAACGGAAGAGGTTCTTATTATACTGCACAGGTTCTTAATATAACCACCAACAATTATTTACATTATGTTTCAACTTTAAACGATTTACATAATATTGATTTAACAGGTGGTATGGCTTTTCAAAAAGGGTCTACGGCAACATCCGGAGCAAGTGCCGAAGGTTTCCCAAGTGATGCCTATACAAAATTATCCAGCGGCGCTACCAAGACAGAAGCAACTTCTTCTTCTACCGTCAATACATTATTATCTTATTTTGTAAGAGCAAACTATAAATATAATGACAGGTATCTGTTGACTATAAGTGGCAGGGCAGATGGCTCATCAAGATTTGGTGCAAACAATCGTTATGGTTTTTTCCCGGCTGCCTCTGCAGGCTGGATAATTAGTAAAGAAGGTTTCCTGCAGAATGCGAATGGGTTAAGCTTTTTGAAATTAAAAGCAAGTTATGGATTGAATGGAAACGACAGGATAGCAGACTTTGCATCAAGAGGATTATTTTCAGGCAGAGGATCATATGGAGGCCAGCCGGGTCAGAAGCCTTCACAGCTTCCTAATCCTGACTTGAAATGGGAAACTACAAAAGGTACAGATATCGGACTTGAAGCCGGCTTTTTCAAAAACAGGATAAGCCTCGAAATTGATGTTTACAAAAGAGATACAAAAGATTTATTGCTAAGCCAGGAAGTACCGGGCACTTCTGGTTTTAAAACTCTTTTCAGGAATATAGGCAGCCTTAATAATAAAGGAATCGAGGTTAGTCTAAACACAACTAATGTAGCAAGCAAAAATTTCCGATGGACTACTAATGTAAACTTCAGCGCAAATAAAAACAAGATCACGAATTTAGGCGGACAAGTATTAGGATCAAGTGTGAATAAGGCTATGGAAGGTCAGCCCTTAGGGATATTTTTTGCAAAGGAATTTGCAGGTGCAGATCCGGCAAATGGAGATGCTTTATTTTATATAAATAAAACCAAAGGTGACCGCACTACAACAAAGGATGTGAATGAAGCAGAAGATGTAGTAATAGGTAATCCTAATCCAAAGTTCTTTTATGGTTTTAGCAACAACCTGACCTTTAAAGGCATAGACCTGGACGTATTATTACAGGGAGTTTATGGAAATAAAATATACAACGGAGGCGGACAATATATGTCGGCCAGCGGCAGCAATGGATATGATAATCAAACTATAGACCAGTTGAGAGCATGGAAAAATCCGGGAGATATTACGAACGTGCCGGAAGCAAGAACCTTTTATTCCAACGGTACTGATCCTTCAAGCCGTTATATTTCCAGTGGTTCGTATATGCGGGTAAAATCAGTTTCATTAGGCTATACAATTCCTGCCTCCGCGATTAAAAAATTCAAAATAGAAAGAATAAGAGTGTATGCAAGGGCACTAAATCTTTTTACCGTTACAAAATATAAAGGTTGGGATCCTGAAGTGAATGCAGACTACCAGGCTGACAATATCAACCAGGGTGTAGATTTCTACTCTGCTCCACAAATAAAGAGTATTGTTTTTGGTGTAAATATCGGGTTGTAATTATTAAATAATCATATAGAATACTACAATGAAAAATAATTTTATAAAGGGGATTTTATATAGTACTATTTTACTTTCGTCATGCAGCAAAGAATTAAATACTACCCCGACGGAAAGTATAGACGCGAGTACAGCGCTTACAACCAGTGATAATGTAAAAGCCGCACTGGTAGGTGCCTATGCAGATTTTGGTAATGTTGATTTTTATGGCGGCAGAGTATTTCTCGAAGCAGATTTACTGGCCAACGTAAGCGACTTTAGCTGGGGAGGAACTTACCAGGGAATGACACAGATAAGCAATAAGGCAATACCGGTGGATAATGGTTTCGTCAGAGATGTATGGCTGTCTGGTTACAGGGCTATTAACGATGCTAATAATGTTTTGAACAGTATAAGCGTGGTTGATGCAAAAGACGCAGCAGGTGTGGCAGGTCAGGCTAAATTTATAAGAGGAGCATCTTATTTTGAATTGGTAAAAAGGTTTGCAAAAGCATGGAATGATGGAGATCCTGCTGCAAATTTAGGAGTGCCGGTTGTATTAACTCCTACTACCCTTATTACGGAAGAAAACAAAGTAAAAAGAAATACAGTTGCAGAAGTTTACCAGCAGGCGATCAAAGACCTTACTGATGCAGAAGCTTCATCTGATAACCCGGCAGCCGCCGCTGCTATTCTTGCACGAATATATTTGCAGCAAGGTAATTATAGTAATGCCCTTGATGCAGCAAACAGGGCAATTACTAAAAGCAAGGCTAAACTAACTCCCACTTATGCAGAAGCTTTTGGGGCTGCAAACACCAGCGAAGATATTTTTGCTATCCAGGTAACCGCTACTTCAGGTACTCAGGGATTTAATGAATTTTATGATGCCAATCAACGCGGAGATATTACAATTAATGAAGATTACCTTAACTCATATGATTCAACTGATGATCGTTTAAACCTATTTTATCATAGTGATAATAATGGTCCAATCTATTCTTTAAAATTTGCACAACTATATGGAAATGTTCACGTTATCCGTCTTGCTGAAATGTTGTTGATTCGTGCCGAGTCAAACTTTAGGTTAGGTACTGATGTTGGTGCAGCCCCAGTTGATGATATAAATGCTATCAGGGTAAGGGCTTTGCTAACTCCTTATATGGCCACGAAATTAACGCTTGATGATATTTTAAAAGAGCGCAGATATGAATTAGCTTTTGAAGGCTTTAGCCTTGATGATATAAAAAGACTGCAGGGCAATGTTGCAAACCTTCCCTGGAACTCACCTAAACTTATTTTCCCCATTCCAAAAAGAGAAATTCTTGCAAATGGCAATCTTGTTCAAAACGAGGGTTATTAGTAATCTTTATTAATAAGTATAAAAAAAAACAACTTGTGCTGATAAGAAGCATGGTGGTAACAATTGTAAAATCACCAGTAGAAATTTTAAAAAAAACCCCGTTTTTGACGGGGTTAATTTTTTTACTTTTGGTTAAATCGGATCTTTCAATGTAGAATTTGGATAAAACGGGACTTTTTGGTTTCAAATATCATTGGGTACTTTATATTTGACTTACCAAATGTATGTCCTTTATTAGTATCTGTTAAAGTTTTTTAGGTTTTGCTATAACCTAATCGGACAGAAACTTCAATTTTTGCCGGATTAATCTTTTAACAAATCGGGTCTTCGTTGCATGGTACGCTGCACTGACTGCTCGTAGCGCCATTCTTCTACCTTTTTCGGATCGCCCTTCATAAGTACTTCAGGCACTTTAAAACCTTTAAAATCTGCAGGCCGTGTGTAAACAGGAGGTGCAAGTAAATCATCCTGAAAAGAGTCTAAAAGGGCAGAAGTCTCATTATTCAGCACACCCGGTATTAATCTGCCGATTGCATCAGCAACAACCGCGGCCGCAAGTTCACCGCCGCTCAAAACATAATCTCCTATAGAAATTTCCATAGTTATGTAATGCTCGCGTATCCGTTCATCAATCCCCTTATAATGTCCGCAGATAATTAATAAATTTTCTTTTAAAGATAGGTTGTTAGCAATTTTCTGGTCAAACCGAACTCCGTCCGGTGTCATGTAAATGATCTCGTCGTATTTTTGATCCCTTTGTAATTCTTCAATTGCATCTGCCAGCGGCTGGCACATAATTACCATTCCTGCCCCGCCGCCAAACTGGTAATCATCCACCTGTTTTTGTTTGTTTGTGCTGTAATCTCTGAGATTGATAACTTTAATTTCTAACAATCCTTTTTCTCTGGCACGTTTTAAAATAGAATGAGAGAAAGGACCTTCAAGTAAAGCCGGAACAACGCATAAAATATCAATTTTCATCCAGCAAAATTAATACGCTTCATTCTTCCAAATTCCGGAATGTTTATATTTAAGTATCTTCTGTAAAATCATCTAAATCTCTTCTTTCTTTTTTTGTTGGCCGTCCTATTTTGCTAAGTCTTTTACCCGTATGAAAAGACGCAGCTTGTGTTTTGATAAGTTCCGCGTCTTCTTCAGGTGTCAGGTCAATATAGTATTTTATTGCCTCAGCATATTGCACCCTGTTTGCAAGTAATCCTGTAACCTTTATTATCCATTTTTTCGCCTCGGTTTTTACTTCGTATTCGTCTCCGATATTTACTTGTCTGGAAGCTTTTACCGAATCTCCGTGAAGCTTTACTTTACCTTTTTCACACGCTTCTGCAGCAAGGCTGCGGGTTTTGAATATGCGTATTGACCAAAGGTATTTATCTATCCTTAATTTTTCTTTGGGTTCCGGCATCGCTTATAGCTTTTTAAAGTTAACATTTTTAAAGATGCTTTCTTTTACTATCATTAATATTAAATTTTTCATTGCTGAATAAGTCAAGATCATAACTTATCCTGTGACAAAGACGTAATGCCAACCCTGTACCTCCTGCCAATGAAAAGTTTTGGAGAAAAGGATGTGAACAGTATTCCTGCAGGAGACCTAATGCGCTTCTGTCCAGCACGGTTTCATATAACATTCAAACGCTTCTTTAGGTAAGTCAAAATAAAGAGAACAAAAATGTAAAGTTTTGGAGTCAAGAGACTTAATTTTTGTGATATTAAATTTTATTTCTTCCAACGAATAAAGTGATAACATTTTTTTCCAGTCGGAAAAGTTTCCACGCGTTACCACTCTTTCGATAATGTAAAATTTACTTTTTTCAGGATGCATTGCAGTAACATCGGTGTCCCAAAACAAGGTTTTTGAAAAAAGGGATGAACTCATATTCGAAATTACAAATTATCAGTAATAACAGTGTTTTTAGAACAAGATTTGAAAATTATAGCAATTGCTAAAAAAAGCTCAATAAAGATTTACAGTTAAAAAGGAGCGTCGCCACAAATGCTGCTTCCTGTTCTGAAGCTTGTAACAAAAAAAATTCTTTTTTAAAAAAATGAATTAATAGGTGTTTGAATGATTGCAGAAAACAATCATCCTTTCAATTCTGCGTAATACTTATAAAAATAAGGAATGGTCTCTATGCCTTTATAAAAGTTGGCAAGATCAAATTTTTCGTTTGGACTGTGCAGGTTATCACTGTCTAAACCAAAACCAAGAAACACCGTTTTTAGTCCCAGCACACTTTCAAACAATGACGTAATAGGAATGCTGCCGCCGCCGCGAACGGGAATGGGAATTTTGCCAAAAGTTGCTTCAATAGCTTTAGATGCAGCCTGGTATTCAATACTTTCAACGGGTGTTAAATACGGATCACCGCCATGATATTCCCAAGCTTTAACCTTTACGTAAGGAGGAGCTATTTTTTCAAGATGATCAATTAAAAGTTTAGTCATCTTTTCGCTGGTTTGGGCAGGCACAAGGCGGCAGCTTATTTTTGCAAAAGCTTTGGACGGCAGTACTGTTTTAGCGCCTTCTCCTGTGTATCCGCCCCAGATTCCATTTACTTCCAGAGTAGGCCTGATGCCTGTTCTTTCGTTGGTTGTATAACCTTTTTCGCCACACAATTCTCTCACCCCCAAATCCTGCTTATATGCTTCTTCGTTATAAGGAGCTTTAGCCATTTGTGCTCTTTCTGCTTTGCTTGATTCTATAACCTCATCATAAAAACCGGGGATAGTTACATGATTGTTTTCATCGTGAAAGCTTGCAATCATTTTGGCAAGTATGGTTATAGGATTTGCCACTGCGCCGCCATACACACCGCTGTGCAGATCGCGGTTTGGGCCGGTCACTTCTACTTCTATGTAGCTAAGTCCGCGCACGCCAACATCAATACTGGGAGTTTGTAAACTGAGCATGGCAGTATCGCTTATTAAAATAACATCTGCTTTCAGCATTTCTTTTTTCTCTTTTATAAAATTGCCAAGGTTGGGGCTTCCGACTTCTTCTTCACCTTCTATAATGAACTTTATGTTGGCAGGAAGACTGTTGGTACGAACCATTGTTTCAAATGCTTTTATGTGCATATAGAACTGTCCTTTATCGTCGCATGCGCCTCTTGCAAAAATTTTCCCGTCTTGTATAACGGGTTCAAAAGGGCCGCTGTGCCACAGCTCTAAAGGATCGGGCGGCTGTACATCGTAATGCCCGTACACTAAAACTGTTGGCTTTGCAGGGTCGGTTATTCTTTCTGCATAAACAACCGGGTAACCAGAGGTGGGGAAAATTTCTGCTTTATCTGCGCCTGCCTGCAATAATTTTTCTTTTACAGCTTCTGCACATAGTGTCATGTCATCTTTGTGCTCACTGCGTGCACTTATGCTGGGAATGCGCAGCAATTCTAAAAGCTCCTGTAAAAAACGGTCTTTATTTTCTGTTTGAAAATCTTTCCACGCCTGCATGGCTGCAAAATTTAATTATTAAATATATAGGAATGCCCCGGCGAATATAGGCAGAAATGTAAATAGTGATTATTTTAAAAATTGACTTTTTTGCACTGATATTATGCAGCCGGATAAATAATCATTTCAGGTTTCCTGAATATTGTTATCTTTAAATTACTCATGTTTTGTATGCAGCATAATAACACAAAATATAGTCTGAAAATTAATTTTACAATAAACAAATATTTAAAAAAAAACTAACAATGAAAACATCTTTTCTGACTTTGTGCTTAATTGCATCCTCTCTTTTTTTATTTGTTAAATGCAAAAAGGATAACTCTTCGCCAACAACTGCAACTGTCAACTACAGCCCTTTAACAACCGGCAGCAGCTGGACATATAATTATACAGAAAATGCTTCCGTAAAGCAACCCTTTACGCTTACCGTTACTGACAGAGATACAGTGGTAGGCACCAGAACTTATAAGGTTTTGACAAGTTCTGACGATACTGAAAACAAGTACCTGGCGAAGAGTGACAGTAATTATTATCGCTTTGCCTCTTTTGCCGATATAGGAAGTTTTGAAGAACTGTATCTCAAAGATAACCGTGAAGTAAATAGTACCTGGACGGCCACACAAACATTTAATTATTCAGGTTCGGCTATTCCTGCTAATCTTACTTATACAGTAAAAGAAAAAGGAGTTAGTCATCCTGTCAATGGTATAACATATAATGATGTAATTCACATCAGGCTCGATATAAGTGTTACTATACCGCTTATTGGCAACAGCACTATCGGTGGCGGCGATTTTTATTATGCAAAAGATATAGGATTAATTGAAAACAGCATTTCAGTTGGAGCTTTAGGCCAGACTTTTACTTCAGCAGAGACATTGACCGCTCATCAGATTAAGTAATCTTTTGCTGTTTTAGAAAATTTTTGGTTGACATTTCGTATTGTATTAATTTTTGAAGAGTTGTTAAATAAAACATCTGAAAGTATAACAGTATAAATAAAAAATTTATTAAAAACTGCTTAATAATTAATTGAATTTTACTAATTTTGTTTTACGATTGTGCTTAATGCCATCCATCAGCCTTTGTAGTTTTTCTTTTATAGAAGTAAGAAAATTCTGCAAAGGCTGAGCCAATTATAAAACCTTCTTTTCACGGTATTATCCAACTTTATTGCCCTCTTTTCTGTTTTTCATCATTCCGCTATTAATTAAAAAGCACTGCAAAAATTGAGTGCTTTTTAATTTTATTTACTGCTTAAAGAAAGATTATTTCATAGCAGTATCATACCTGTCGCTTATAAATTTCCAGTTAACCACATTCCACCAATTCTTTATATAATCAGGTCTTTTATTTTGGTATCGTAAGTAATAAGCGTGTTCCCAAACATCTAAGCCCATTACAGGAAACCCTTTGAGATCACTTACATTCATCAATGGATTATCCTGGTTTGGTGTAGAACCAATTGTCAATTGTTTATCATTTGTTAGTACAAGCCATGCCCATCCGCTGCCAAAACGGTTTTTACCGGCATCACTAAATTGGGTTGTAAAAGCTTCAAACGAGCCAAAAGAATTTTGAATAGCATTCATTAAAGCGCTTTCCGGCTTCTCATTAGCTTGTGGCGTCATTAGCTTCCAAAATAGTTCATGGTTATAGTGTCCTCCGCCATTATTTCGCATTTTTACAGAATATTTAGAAATATTGCTTAACAGGCTTTCAAGGCTTGTGCTGCTTGTATTTACACCTTCTGCTGCAGTCGCTTCTGCAAGATTTTTGGCATAAGCCGCTGCATGTTTTGTAAAATGAAGTTCCATAGTCTGAGCGTCAATAGCCCGCTCAAGCGCATTATAGCTGTAAGGCAATGGTTGCTGTGTATACGGGGTAGGAGACGCGTTGGCCGCCGTCAGAACTTTAGGAGCGCCGCAGGCAATGACAGATGGCAAAACTGTTGCGGAAAGACCAAGTGCAAAACCTGCTTTTCCTGTTTGCTCAATAAAATCTCTTCTTGAAAACTGTTCTTTTTTCATGCAGTAAGTTTTGTATTATAAAATCTTTTATTTTTAAAAGCAGCTAAAAAAATCCGAAGTTTTTTAAGTGACCTGTAGTAATACTCCTGGTTAAATAACTGGGAATCTTTCATTGCTTTATAAGTGAGAAAAAAACCTATGGGAATTAAAATAGCGGTTGAAAGCCACATACCAATAATTGGAGACAATACGCCGCTTTTTACAAACTTTTCACCAAAAGTATTCAGCAGGTGAAAAATTACAAAGAAAATGACAGCAAAAACCAGCGGCGTACCCAATCCGCCCTTTCTTATAATAGATCCTAATGGCGCGCCTATTAAAAACAATACGACACAGGCTGTTGCCAATGTAAACTTGCGATGCCATTCTATCTGATGATACCGGAGGTTTTTTTGTTTTTCTGTATAATCCACAGCCAATAATTCAACACTTGATTTGGCAGCATTCAGTTGTATTTGCAGCTTATCTTTTATGGCGACTTGTGCTGAGTCTGGTATAATCGTGCTGATATTTTTTATGTTACCGGCACTTTTTGGGTCTACAGCTATAAGACCGGTATCAGCATATTTGGTAAAAGAAAAGTAAGGCGATATTTCCTCCTGAGACTTTCTGCGGTAGTAGCTTCCAAAGTTTTTAAGTGAATCTATTGTCTTGCTCAATTGTCTTACGCTAAGCATTTTGTAGTTATCACTGAAGGCGCTGTCAGAGGTTTTATTCATTTTAAAGCTGCTGAGATCAAGTATTTTTTTATACTCTTTAAAGCCTAATCTTATAAATTCTGTGTTGGTAGTCAGCCGGTTTCCCTTCTCCTGGTAGCGCCAGCCGTTCTTTAGATCAAACTCCAGCTTATTGCCCGGTGCCACCTTCATTGTGCCGCTTTCTGCAATGAGGCTGTAATCCTGCAGACCATAATTTTTTTCGTAGATAATTACATTTTTTATCGTATTTCCATCTTTTGACTTTTGCCCTATTTTTATTACATATCCTTCTATTTTATCATAAAATACGCCTTCTTTAATGTCAAAGGCAGGTTTTGATACTATTATATCATACTTCAGTGTATTTAATTTTAATATGGCAACCGGCATAATGTTATTGGCAAACAAAAATGAAATTCCTGCAATCAACACAGCCACAATAAACAATGGGCGCATAAAACGAAGCAGGGGAATTCCCGCTGATTTAATGGCAACCAATTCAAAGCTTTCTCCAAGATTACCGAAAGTCATGATAGAAGAAAGCAATAAAGCCAGCGGCAATGCAAGCGGAACCCAGTTAACAGCCACCAGGCCGGTTAAGTGTGCAAGCGTGCCGAGATCAAGCCCTTTGCCAACAAGGTCATCAATATAGAGCCAAAAAAACTGCATGACCAATACAAAGAGCGCAATAAAGAATGTTGCAAAAAAAGGACCTGTAAAAGCTTTTATTATTAATATGTCGAGTTTTTTAATCACTTTGCAAAATATTACATCCTGTGCTAAATCTGACAAATTTACTGCTTTACATGTTTTGTTGCGGGCAACTGAATTTATATCCGTTTAATTAACGAATCCTGTTTGGTTTATCTTTGACTGCTTATGCCAGGTACTTCTCTTACTGCACACGAAATGCAATTGGTGGCAGATGCACAAATGCTGATAACAAAAAATACAATTATTCAAAAAGTCTATGAGCTTTTTGGAAACCTCGCAGAGGAGTATAAAAAAGAATTAAGCAATAAATTGCCTGAAAACTTTCCTATCACTCATCCCAAAATCTCGCGTGGCGAAAATTATCTTGGTCTGCCTTATGTAATGCTTGACTTTCCCAGGTTGTTTGGTAAAACAGATATATTTGCTGTAAGGTCTTTTTTTTGGTGGGGAAATTTTTTTAGTATAACCCTGCAGTTGTCTGGAAAATACTATCAGCAATGTGCTTTTGCTATTGAGAATGCAATTAATAAAAACCGTTTTATAAACTGGCATATCAGCACTGCAGAAAATCAGTGGGAGCATCATTTTGAAAGCAGTAATTATGTATTGCTTGCAGAAGGAATACACTTTAATCATGCCGGACATACTTTTCTAAAGCTGGCAAAAAAAATCCCCCTTACCAGGTGGGATGAAACAAATTCCTTTTTTATTGAGAACTTTACATTTTTGATACAAACACTTTTCCCTATGCGCCAATCCGGTGAAACAAGTCTTTCACCTGGTACTCCCACAACTGCGTTTGATCTTTAATTTCTTTTTTTTCTGCAAAGTCTTTAATGATCAGTATGGTTTGATTGGTAACTTCTGATTTATCAATTTCAAATTCAAAATATTCCTCTTTGGGCGATTCGAGCCACTTAAAGCGTACAAATTTATTTTCCTGCATTTCAACCAATTGCGCTTTTTCTGATGAGTTTTTCCAGGTAAATGTAAAAACGTGCTCTTTATTTTCGTCCACTTTGTCAGCAAACCATTCGCCTAAGCCAGCCGGGGTTGATAGAAATTCAAATAATATGTTAGGAGAACTTCTGACAGGATATTCTAAAGTATATAGTATTTTTTTACTCATAATAATCTTCTTCGGAAAAGAAAAGTTTGCAATAATATAAAAATAATGATAGAGCTAAAACATTTTTTTGCAGTTAACAGAAAATAATATAAAGTGTTTACTAAAAAAGAATATTTTTTATTGAGAAATTAGTTGTGGAATTAGTAAAAAAGAATAGTTTTTTAACCCGGCTGTTATAGGAATAGTAAAAAAAATAATGTCTTAACATCATCTTATTAATTTTTTTTTTATTATTTAAAATTTTCTTACTTTGCCTTGCGAATGATCCCCAATCGTTTCTGAATTTTTTATTTAAATCTATTCTTTTATTAACCTTAAAACTATGCATTATCATGAGTATGCGTCAGCTCAAAATCACGAAATCTATAACAAACCGTGAATCGCAAAGCCTTGAAAAATATCTTCAGGAGATTGGGAAAGTAGAATTAATAGCGCCGGAGGAAGAAGCAGCGTTAGCCGTGCAAATTAAAAAAGGAGACTGTAAGGCTCTCGAAAAATTAACTAAAGCCAATTTACGATTTGTTGTCTCTGTAGCTAAACAGTATCAGAATCAGGGTCTTACGCTGCCTGACCTGATTAATGAAGGCAACCTTGGCCTTATAAAAGCTGCCCAGCGTTTTGATGAAACGAAAGGTTTTAAATTTATTTCTTATGCAGTCTGGTGGATACGCCAGAGCATTTTGCAGGCATTGGCAGAGCAAAGCCGCATTGTAAGGTTGCCCTTAAATAAAGTTGGCCTTACCAATCGCATCACCAGGGCTTATCAGTTGCTTGAACAGGAGTTTGAACGGGAGCCTGCGGCTGAGGAAGTGGCTGACCTTCTCGAGATTACCTGCGGTGAAGTATTAGCTGCCCTAATGCTGTCGAGCCGTCATATAAGTGTAGATTGCCCGTTGTCTGAAGGAGAAGACAATACATTGTTAGATGTGCTGATAAATGATAATGCCGCCGGAACGGATGAAAGACTGGTGCATGAGGAGTCTTTAAAAATGGAAATTGACAGGTCTTTACGATTACTTACAGAACGGCAAAAAAACGTCATTTGTTATTTTTACGGGATAGGTGTAGATCATCCGTTAAGCCTCGAGGATATTGGCGAACGCTATTCTCTCACCCGCGAAAGAGTGCGGCAAATAAAAGATAAAGCCATAACAAAACTAAGAAGTACATCAAGGTGTAAAGAGCTGAAGGTGTATCTGGGACAATAACAGGAGAATAACGGGATTAAAGTATTAATTTATAATTATAGTTAGTCTTAATATATTTGCAAATAGAGTGAATACATTTTTTGTATTCACTTTTTTATTTTAGAAGCGCAAAAAGGATAGGGCAGGCTTTTAATAAAAAAAATAAAAATCAGAATTGTTACAACTGTAATCTGTATTATTATGTTTGAAAGTTTAAGTGAAAGGCTCGAAGGCGCCTTTAAAAACCTGAAAGGCGAAGCGAAAATAACGGAATTAAATATTGTCGCTACGCTCAAAGAAATACGCCGTGCATTGGTGGATGCCGATGTTAACTATAAAATAGCCAAAGATTTTACCGACAAAGTAAAAGAAATCGCTTTAGGAACAAAAGTGATCAACGCGGTTAGTCCCGGCCAGTTAATGACGAAAATTGTAAAAGACGAGCTGGCAGAGCTAATGGGCGGCACCGAAAGTACGTTTAACATAACAGGCAACCCTGCGGTCATTTTAATTGCCGGATTACAAGGCAGTGGTAAAACAACTTTCAGCGGCAAGCTGGCAAATTACCTGAAAACCCAAAAAGGCAAAAGCCCTTTACTGGTGGCTGCAGACATATATCGTCCGGCAGCTATTGATCAGTTGATGGTGTTAGGCGGTCAGGTTGGCGTGGATGTATACAGTGAAAGAGAAAATAAAAATGCGGTTGAAATAGCCCAAAATGCGATAAAAGAGGCGAAGGCAAAAAACAAAAATGTTGTCATTATAGATACTGCAGGCCGTCTTGCCATAGATGAGACGATGATGAATGAGGTAGCGAACATAAAAAATGCAGTGAACCCGCAGGAAATATTATTTGTAGTTGACAGTATGACGGGTCAGGATGCAGTGAACACGGCTAAAGCATTTAATGAAAGACTTGATTTCAGCGGCGTAGTGCTGACCAAACTTGACGGTGATACACGAGGCGGAGCTGCATTGTCTATCAAATACACTGTAGAAAAACCCATAAAATTTGTAAGCAGTGGCGAAAAGCTGGATACATTAGACGTGTTTTACCCGGAGCGTATGGCGCAGCGTATTTTAGGCATGGGCGATATAACCACGCTGGTAGAAAAAGCGCAACTGCAATACGATGAAGAACAAGCTAAAAGACTCGAAAAGAAAATCCGCAAAAACCAGTTTGATTTTCAGGACTTCTTAGACCAGCTGCAGCAGATAAAAAAGATGGGCAACCTTAAAGATTTAATGGCAATGATACCAGGTGTAGGCAAAGCCATTAAAGATGTAGATATAAGCGACGATGCTTTTAAAGGAATTGAAGCCATTATAAAAAGCATGACTCCTTATGAAAGAAATAATCCTGATGAAATAGACCAAAGCCGCAAACAGCGTATTGCAAAAGGCTCTGGCAAAGACATGGGCGAAGTAAATGCTTTCATGAAACAATTTGATCAGATGCGCCAGATGATGAAAATGATGAATAAAATGCCAATGGGCATGGGCATGGGTAAAATGCCGGGGATGAGGAGGTAGGTTATTTGTGATATTTGGGCAATAGGCATTGGGCTTATTAAGTAAACAGGGATTAAATCTTTTAAAAAGTAGTTTCTCTTTTCAAAAATAAATCAGAGATAATAAGAATTATTGAGGTTCAGCAATCAAACCATAAGAATGATTATTTCTTATAATTGGTTAAAATTGTAATAACAGTAATAGTTATGCAATTAAAATTAATTTATCTGCATCAATAAAAGAAGAAATGCAAAAGGTAAGAACAACTAAAAGGTGAATGCCCGGCAGTTGCCCTATATTTTCCTTTGGAACTTCAATAACGATGTTTTACCTTCGCCTTCCGTAAATTAATTATTTCACGCATTTAAATTTCTATTTAAGATGCCAGTAAAAATGAGACTGCAAAGACATGGCAGTAAAAAACGTCCTTTCTACTTCATAGTAGTAGCCGACGCTCGTGCACCAAGAGATGGTAAGTTTATCCAAAAAATTGGAACTTACAACCCGTTAACTGTTCCTGCAACCGTTCAGTTAGATCGTCAGAAGGCTTTGGATTGGCTCCACAAAGGCGCCCAACCTACAGATACCGTGCGGCGTATTCTTTCTTACAAAGGTGTTTTATACCTTAAACATCTTTTGCGCGGCGTTAAATTAGGTTTGTTCGATGATGCTACAGCAATGGAAAAATTCCAGGTGTGGCATACAGAGCACGAAGCACAGGTTAAAAAGCGCAGCGAAGAAAACCGCAGAAACCAAAGGGCAAGAAGAAATCCTCCCGTCGTCAGGCGTGTCGAAAGAAGCAATGATGCTCCTCCTGCCGCAAGCAATCCTCCTGCTTAGTTTGTAAAAGGCGATAATAAAATTTTTTAAGTCTCTGACCAAGTCAGGGACTTTTTTATAATTACCGCAGCAGTTCTTAGCGGGCTGTACAAATTTTCATTACAATGAAAGTAACCAATAGATTTTGATTAATAAAAAATAGGAGTTTATTAAAATAAGTCTTCTTTCTTCCTTAAACCTTCGCCTTAAACCTTATACCTTTTCATGAAAGATTACTTCAGCATAGGAAAAATTGCTGCTACCCATGGACTTTCCGGAGAAGTTGTATTGCTGCATGCTCTCGGAAAAAAAACAGATTTGAAAGGTTTGCAAACTATATTTATCGAAGAGAAAAAGGATTCTTTTTTACCTTATTTTGTCGAAGGCACAAATCTCAAAAATGACAAAGAAGTGTATATAAGGCTCGAAGGCTTTACTACCAAAGAAAGTGCACGAAGGCTGTCTCAAAAAGAAGTTTGGATACTAAAAGCCGATTTTGATAAATATGCCGCCACGTCTTCACCCATTTCTCTTCTTGGTTTTATGATGATGAACGAAGGCGAAGAAATAGGAGAAGTAATTGAAGTAATAGAACAACCGATGCTGGTATTATGCAAAATAATGTATAAAGGCAACGAAGCGCTTATTCCCATTCACCAGGAAAGCCTCGAAAAGATTGATAAGAAGAAAAAGCAGGTGCATGTAAATCTACCGGAAGGGTTATTGGAAATTTATACTTCCTGATAATAAATCTGCTGTTGATTGTATCGCTGCAACCCATCATTTTACAATTTTTTTTATTCTTATTGTTTCAAAGAAAATAAGCAGAATTTGTAATTGCCTTTCAGGTAACTTAGTAATTCAAATGCAAACTTCTCAGCCATATATTGCTCACTTTGATCTCGACAGCTTTTTTGTTTCTGTAGAAGTATTGAAAGATCCTTCACTGAAAGGTAAAGCAGTATTAGTCGGTGGCCGCAGTGAACGCGGGGTGGTTGCTGCGTGCAGTTATGAAGCGCGTAAATTTGGAATTCACAGTGCTATGCCTATGCGAAAGGCAATGAAGCTTTGTCCGCATGCGATTGTATTAAAAGGCAGTCACAGTGATTACAGCAAGTATTCACGTACGGTAACAGAGATAATAGCCTCGAAAGCGCCTTTGTTTGAGAAAGCATCCATAGACGAGTTTTACCTTGACCTCACCGGGATGGATAAATATTTTGACCCTTTCAAATGGACAGTGGCACTGCGACAGGAAATCATAGATAAAACCGGTTTACCTATTTCTTTTGCCCTGGCAAGTAATAAAATGGTTGCTAAAATTGCTACAGATGAGGCTAAGCCAAATGGATTTATCCAGGTGGCGGCAGGTTTGGAAAAAGAATTTTTAGCGCCGTTAAAAGTGAATAAAATTCCGGGAGTAGGGGAGAATACATACCAGGTACTTTTGTCTTTAGGCATAAAAACAATAAAAGATATCAGCGAATTTGATATAAAAGCGCTGGAGCGTGCATTAGGCAAATACGGAACAGAGCTATGGCATAAATCTTATGGAAAACACACAGGCGTAGTAACTCCATATCATGAGGCAAAATCAATATCTACAGAAAACACATTTGAAGAAAATAAGTCTGATATGCGTTTTCTTCTTTCCGAACTGGTACGTATGACAGAAAGGGTTGCTTATGAACTTCGGCAGGATGGAAAGCTTGCAGGTTGCCTTGCTGTAAAAATCCGTTATGGTGATTTTAGCACGTTTAGCAAACAAGTCGCTATTGATTATACTTTCCGTGATGATGAATTGATAACAATTGCTAAAGACCTTTTTAAAAAATTACACAAACCAGGGTCGCCAATCCGACTGTTGGGTGTGCGGTTAAGTGAGCTTACAAATCAGGCGGTTCAGGCAAGTTTATTTGACGATGCAACTAAAAAGAATGATTTATACAAAGCAATAGATGATGTAAAGAATAAGTTTGGTAAATATGCTTTAAAAAAGGCGAGAACTATCTGAACCGGGAATGTCTGAACCGGGATTTATAAGATTTAAGGGATTGGAGGGAATACTTTTTTTGTGTTGTGTGTAATTTTAAAAAATTGTTTCAATCTCAAATACCAAGGGTATGTTTTGAGAGAATCTAATTAGCAGGACTTCACAATGCTATTTCCTTAAAAAAGACAAAATTATTTATAATGTTAAAGAAATAAAAATAGTTAAAAGAATACTCTACGGATTTAGTGGGATATTCTTTACTTTTGTGCACCTTTAAACAAATAAAATTTCTTATTATGAGTTTACACTTAGGAGATCAGGTTCCAAATTTTACAGCAAATACTACCATCGGCACCATTGACTTTTATGAATATCTTGCTGATAGCTGGGGTGTATTATTTTCGCATCCTGCTGATTATACGCCTGTATGCACCACCGAGCTTGGCAGAACCGCTGCTCTGCAGGAGGAGTTTGCAAAAAGAAATGTAAAGGTGCTGGCGCTTAGTGTTGATCCGATTGATAAACATCATGGCTGGGTAAATGACATAAATGAAACACAAAATGTAAATGTGGATTTTCCGATTATTGCAGATGAAGACAGAACGGTTGCCAACTTGTATGATATGATTCACCCGAACGCTTCTGCAACAGCAACTGTACGTTCGCTGTTTATAATTGGCCCGGATAAAAAGTTGAAATTATATATTACTTACCCTGCAAGCACCGGTCGTAATTTCTTTGAGATTATACGTGTAATTGACAGCTTGCAGCTTACGGCCAACTACAGTGTTGCCACACCTGCAAACTGGCAGGAAGGAGAGGATGTAATTGTAGTTCCCGCAATCAGCACAGAAGATGCTATTCAAAAATTTCCCAAAGGCGTAAAGGTTGTAAAGCCATATTTAAGGTATACTCCGCAGCCGAATAAATAATTGTTTGAACCTGGATTTATAAGATTTGAAGGATTATAAGGAAATTTAACATGGATTGAAACGATTTCAAGGATTATGGGAAATGCTTTATATTTTCTATAATCCTTTTTTATTGTCAAAAGAAATAGCGACAGTAAATCTCTCAAAAACTTTGAACTTCCTTAAATTTTTTCAATCCTTTCAATCCCTGTTTAAATCACGGTTCTGACATTCTTTCTTAATTGCTGCAGTAATGCTTTTAAGTCTTTAGGCAAGGACGCTTCCAGTTCAAATTTTTCACCTTGCGCATCCGTAAATTTTAGCTGCGAGGAGTGAAGTGCAAGCCTGTTAAGAATAGGCCGTTCTTCCAGTTCGTTTTTGCTTAGCTTAAATTTTCTTTTTATGGATGATAATAAAACAGGCTGCCCGTCTCCGTATAATTCGTCACAAACAACTGAATTGCCAATATATTTTGCGTGCACCCTTATTTGGTGTGTTCTGCCTGTATGAATCTGAAACTGCACCCATGAGAATAGTCCAAACTCTTCAAGCACTTTATAATCTGTCATAGAAGGTTTTCCCTTTTTGTGAGTCACCATCAAAGTAGTTTTGCCGGGGTGTTCCATGATTGGAATATCAATTGTTCCTTCCCTGTTCATCATTGTTCCGTTAACAAGACCGAGGTAATATTTTTCTACTTCACGTTCTTCAAATTTTTGTGACAGGTCTTTGTGCGTTGCTTCATCTTTTGCAAAAAGAATAATGCCGCTGGTGTTTTTGTCAAGACGGTGAACTGTATAAATTTTCCCCATTTGCTGCTGCAAAAGAGTTTTAAGAGAAGGATCTTTTCCAAACCGGTCTGGTATAGATAATAAACCGGAAGGTTTGTCTATAGCGATAAAAGAATCATTTTCGTATATAATTTCAAATTTCATATTAAAAGATCAATAATAAAATGGATGAGTATAAGGTGGATTAGTATTGTTGCGGTACAAGTGTGCGACGCAACAGAAGCTCAATTAATGACTGAAGCTTAGTTCAAAAACATTCTTTTCAACGAACACTATTCCTTTATTTTTACAAAAGACTGGTTCATAAACTTAAGAATGCGTAATTCTTTTTCTTTTAAAAAACGCCATCTGCCACGCTGAACATCTTTTTTGGTGAGGCCTGCGAACATAACGCGGTCAAGACCTTTTACATCGTATTTAAAATGTTCAAAAATGCGGCGCACAATACGGTTTCGGCCGCTGTGTATCTCAACGCCGATAACGCTTTTATCTTTGGCATCGGCATAAGCAATGACATCAGGGGCTACAAAACCGTCTTCAAGCGTGATGCCGGAAGCAATCTTATCCATATCTCCTTTTGCAAGCACACGGTCAAGTTTTACTTCATACACTTTTTTAATCTCATGGCTCGGATGTGATAACTTTTGTGCAAGGTCACCATCATTAGTCAGCAGCAAAACACCGGAGGTATTTCTGTCTAAACGGCCAACAGGATAGACCCTTTCATCAGTTGCGCTGCGCACAAGATCAAGAACGGTCTTACGGCCATGAGGGTCTTCTGAAGTAGTTATGTAATCTTTAGGTTTATTAAGAAGTATGTAAACGAAATTTTTACTTGGAGTAATTTTTTTATTGCCAACTTTTACAATATCATTGCCGGTAATTTTCATTCCCGGGTCGGTAGCTGCTGCACCGTTGACCGTCACCTTTCCTTCTTTAACCATAACGGCTGCGTCACGTCGCGAACAAATACCACCGTGGGCAATGTATTTGTTTAGCGGCATTTGCTCTGTTACCGCCTGTTCGCCATCTTTTTTTACAACCGTTTCTTCAGGTTGTTTTGCAGGATATTTAGTGGAGCTAACTGTTTTTTTTGCAGAAACTACGCCTTCAATTTTAGGATATTTATTTGTCCTGCCTGTTTTTGAAACAGCCCCAACAGGCAGTTGCTTTTGCATTCTTTCAGCTCTTTTCTTTGCAAAATGAGCTTCGATTGCTTCGGCTCTTTCCTTTTTCTCTTTTTTCTTTTGCTGGCGGATTTCTTCTTTAACCGCGCCTGCTTTCTTTTGTTTTACAAACTTTTGAAAGTTGTCTGTGCGTATCATTATGTATGTTTAAACGCTTGCTGTTTTACAACAGTAAATATAAAATGCCGTTGCAAAAGTAGCAATAAAAAAGCAGACCTTTCGGTCTGCCCAATTCATAGGATAAATGTTATTTATTTCTTAGGATTGATATTGATATTTTTCGCAGGATTGATATTATGTCTTTACGAGGATAGATTTTATATGTTTTCTTAATTACCTGACAGCCTCGCTGCGCCTGTTTTTACGGTTATTTTTTAATTGTTCTTTTTGCTCATTGGTGAGTAAAGTTTCCATATCATCTTTGTGTTTTCTCATCAGGCTTTTCATCTGCTCTTTCTTTTCTTCAAGGCTTATAGAGGTGTTTTTATGAATGCTTTGTATATTGTTTGTAAGCGCAGTGTTTAAATCTTTCATTTTAGCTGACTGCTCTGGTGTCAGGTTTAAGTCTTTTGTCATTTCTTCAAATCTTTTCCCTTCCATTTTATTTTTTCCCTCTTTTGCAAAATCATCTTCCATTTCCTTCGCCTCTTTTCTCTGCCCGGGAGTAAGAATTGATTTAATTTTTTCTTTATGCTCTCTTACAATTGAGTGGCGCTTTTCTTTCAATTCATCAGCAGTAATGTTTTTATTTTTATTTAAATCCTGCATTTGCTGTCGGAAGTTTTGATTAAGTGTTTTAATTTGTGCTTTCTGATCGCCGGTAAGATTAAGCTTCCCGATGTTTTGCTTATTTTCATATTTATGATTTTTATGAAATTTCTTTTGATCAGCAGACGGTGAATTGGCTATCTGTGCCATTGAAGAAAAACCGGTTATTATTGCCATTATAGCTAACACAATCTTTTGCATAAATGCTTATTTAAGAACAGATAGACATATAGCGATAAAAGAGGTTTAACCCTGGCGGGTAAATGAGTGTTAATTAAAACAAAATCTGATTTAGAAGCAATTAGTACTTATTTTTTTATTTACGAATTCAAAGTATATATTACAGCACTATTACTTTTATTATGAAATATGCCATACCCGTTATAGCGTTTCTGTTAGTAGCAAAATTATCCATTGCCCAGGATTATAAAAAGCTCCATTTCAAAAGCGTTGTGGCCGATACACACAACGATATTTTAACCACTGCCCTCGACAAAGGTGTAAGCTTTGACCAAAACCTCAAAGGCAAAACACACTCGGACCTGCAGCGTATGAAGGAAGGCGGCGTTGATGTGCAGATCTTTTCTATATGGTGCGACGGGCTTAAAAAAAATCCCTATGCTTATGCTAACTTACAGATTGACACCTTATATGCGTGGGTATCGAGGAATCCTTCTAAAATGATGATCGTAAAAACGCCTGATGACTTAGAACTTGCAGTAAAGCAAAAAAAGCTTGCCGCAATGATGGGTATGGAAGGCGGCCACATGATGGAAAATGATTTGAATAAATTAGATAGTCTTTTTAATCGAGGTGTGCGTTACATGACTCTTACCTGGAACAACTCGAACCCGTGGGCAACATCAGCAATGGAAGAAACGCATGACACTTTATTGAATCAGCCAAAGGGATTGAGCGAATTTGGTAAACAGGTAGTGCAGCACATGAATAAGTTAGGTATGATGGTTGACCTGTCTCATGTAGGCGAGCGTACCTTTTGGGATGCAGTAGCTGCAACGACTAAACCTGTTATCATATCGCATAGCTGCTGCTACAGTTTGTGTCACGCCTACAGAAACTTAAAAGATGACCAAATAAAAGCGGTTGGCAAAAACGGCGGCGTTATTCATCTTAACTTTTATTCCGGTTTTCTCGACAGCAATTACCATCAGCTTGACAGTCTTTTTGACCTTAAGCACAAAGCTGAAAAAGACTCTTTGCTCAAACAAAACCCCGAACCTTATTTTGCTAATAAAATTTTGTACGAAAAATATGATAAGGAAGTACAGCAAATGCGTGCTCCTCTGTCTTTGCTGATAGATCATCTTGACCACATTGTAAAACTGATAGGAGCAGATCATGTCGGTTTGGGATCAGACTTTGACGGCATCAACTCTACACCTCAACAATTAGATGATGTTACCAGTTACCCGCTTATAACAAAAGAATTACTGGCGCGTGGCTACAGCCAAAAAGACATTAAAAAGATTTTAGGCGGGAATTTTATAAGGTTGTTTAAGGCGAATATGGGAGGGAAGTGAAATCAGAGTATCCAGAATTACATTTAGTATTGCTTTTATGTTTTTTGATAAGCTGCTTTTATTTCATTAATTAAAATGCCTTGTTTTAGGATTTTCATATTGTTGATAGAATGAAAGCAATTCCATCAAGAGTTCCGATTATTATGGGTGGCGAGGTAAAATTTTTATCGAATCTTATTTCCCCCAAATCCAAAAAATCCTATAAATCCAGGTTCAGACATTTATCTTTTCACCACTATTTTTTTCACCAACTTTCCTTTGTTTCCTGACAGGCAAAGAAAATAAATTCCCGCAGGGAAATAAATCTTTTGTTTGAATAAAATTTCGCCTGCAGGAATGGAATAATTAGCTAAAACTCTTCCGTTTACATCTATAACCCGAATAAAATTATAAGCATCCGGAGGCAGGCTGATTAACAAATTATCTTTAACAGGGACTGGAGAAACAGTTACTTTTTCCGGAACCGGTGGCACGGTTGATACGCCTTCGGTTATTGTTCCGGCCGCATTCAGCACCCAATTATTAGGATCTGTTTCTACACCTTTTGGCGTTTTTGTATAAAAAATAGTAAAGGTTTGATCATTAGCAGTTTGATTGAGCTTGATAATTGTGTCTCCCTGCGGTGATAAAATCTTATACTCCAAGAGGCCTGAAAACAAAGGAGTGACACCAGGCATGGAAGTGGTTTGATTAATATGTAAAACGAGCGTGTCTGTACCATGTTTTAAATAAGTAACATTATAAGTTGGATAACCCTCGCCATAAATTTTCTGATTAAAGAAATCAGTAAGATTTTTATCGGTTACCTGTTCTGCCACCAGCTTAAAATCACCGGTAGCGGCGAAAGAATTCTTAAACTTTTGCTGGTAGGTTTTTAAAGCATTAAAAAACAAGGTATCACTCTGCATTTCAAAACGAAGATTATGCAAGGCAGTTGCGCCTTTTGCATAAGATAACCTGTAATCAAAAATTCTTGCTTCATCGTAAGCATTAACGGCTGGCACGTACACGCTGCCACCAGGTGCAGACATAACCTTTTCATCAAGACTTATCATTTGCGAAGCTGCTGATGTGGGAAAAAGATCGGGCAGCTTTTCCTGCATTAAAACCTCGATGTATGTTGCAAAGCCTTCATTCAGCCAGATGTCGCTCCAGCTTGCGCAGGTGACATTATCCCCAAACCATTGATGCCCTAACTCATGCGCTACCAGGTGTTCGTCGAAATTTTTCAACGTCGTCATTGTTGCGTGTTCCATTCCGCCGCCGATGTCAGCCTGTACATGCCCGTACTTTTCTTTATAAAAAGGATAAATGCCAAACAATTCGCTCATCTTTTCAATATAACGTGGCGTTTTATCAATGGATGTCTTAACCGAATTAAAATAAGCAGAATCATTAAAAAGAAAATGCTGAATGAGAACAGAATCAGGGGCAATAGCAGCAGGCTTTGCATAATTTTTATACTCCATGTAGTTGCCAACAGCTACACAAGGCATATAATAATTCAAGGGATACCGGCATGCCCAATGATATTGTTTCAAATTGCCTGGCAAATCAATGACAGCTTTTAACAGGCCGTTTGAGCCTGCTTTGTACGCTGCTGCAGTAGTTATTAAAATATCAGTGGAATCAATTTTATCATTTAAAAGTTGCTTGGCAGGAAACCATTCACGTGCCTGAAAAGATTCGGAAAGACTTGCCGTAAAATCAAGCCCGTTTGCATCGGTGCCGGCATAAAAACCTGCAGCAACATTTCCCTGGTAAAAAAAAGTCACATCGAGTAAAGTGCCGGAAGCTGCAACGGGATTGAGTGGAATATAAACATGATCATCTTTTTGTATAAAAGCGACTTTAACTTTATTCAGATAAACCGAATCAAGATTCATTGTTTGCTTGAGCTCAATAGCGAATGTGTCTAAGGCCTGGTTTACCAAAACAGTATAATTACAATCAGCGACTATAAACTTGCTTTTAGGCTGAACAGTTATAGCAAGCTTTAAATGTTTTATGTTATAATAATTCATTTTGTCGCTCTGATAAAAATTGGCATTGCTGATGGCCGTACCGCCTCTCTGGCTGCTTCCTAACAAACAACCGTCTTTTGTTTGTGAGAGCGTTTTTAAATAAATAAATAAAAGGAGAATTAATATTAGCTTTTGCATCAGAAGCATTTTTGATGCAATTTAATTTTTTTCACACACTTAATTTTGTTAAGCTGAAGTGCAAAAAAAACCGGCGTTATGCCGGCTCTGAAGATGTTTCAATTTTACCTTTATATAGTTGATCTACCGGAAAAATTAAATCCCAATCTCTGCCCCAAACTACATTCCCACTGTCTATTCTAAATCTTTTAAAGTTTGCTTTATTCTTATATTTAGTCAGATAACCAACGGTACACTTAGAAAGAAAATCAGAAAAATCAATAATTTTTTCCTTTTCATCATTGAAGGTTATAAAGAGCCTGTATCCATCCAGATATTTTGCATGAGCTACTTGTATACTTTCAGGTTGATCGGCTTTTTTGGTTTGTATTGATTGGGTTGCTATCATTTTCTATCTTTACCAACCTATTTTAAGGTTCCTTTGATTTTCTCAAAAGTAGGTTTTTTGCCTGATATAAAGAAACTCTCCCATTTTTCAACTATTTCTAAATGTCTTTGATTGATAAACATTTTAAGTTCTTGCTTTTCTGCTGCATCAAATTGAGGAGCTCTTTTGACTTTAATAAAACTTACAGAGAGGGTATTATTGATATAAATTAACTCTGCTTTCATCACCTTACCACTTTTTTCTATATGGCAGTGAACCGGTGTATGTTCGTTTGAGTAAAAGTAAAATACATATCCAAGATACTCGTAAATTTTAGGCATTCGCTAAAGTACAAAGTAAAAGATTGCTTGCAAGCAATCTAAAAAACATAATCTTTTTAGAAACAGTAATCCCTCTTAATTTTTTTGTTAAACAGGGAGGTTTTTACATAGTTCTTAAGTGAGTCCTTAAATTAACTTTGAGCTATGAAAATACGGTTATGGTCAATCGGAAAAGCACATGAAAATTATGTAAAAGAAGGCGTTGAAGATTTTACCAGGCGAATAGCAAAATACTGCCCGGCGGAATGGAAAATATTTGCTGCCGCAAAACAAACAGCGAATTCAGCAGAAAATGATATTAAAAAATCGGAAGCACAAACTATTTTACATGCACTTCAAAAAGATGATTACCTCGTGCTGCTTGATGAAAACGGAAAACAAATAAGTTCTCCTCAGCTTGCTTCATTACTTGAAAATTGCGGAAACAATAGCATTAAACAACTTATCTTTTTAATAGGCGGCGCTTTTGGCGTTGACGAACAGATTAAATCACGCGCCAATTTTACCTGGTCTTTTTCGCAGCTTGTTTTCCCTCACCAGTTGGTACGGCTAATGCTTGCTGAGCAGATTTATCGCGCCTGCACTATTATCCGCCACGAAAAATACCATCACGAATAATTTATTATCTTGCCGCCATCATGAGTATCACTTTAATTATAATTGTCATTACGTGCATAGTTTCGTTCATAGCCTTTTCAAACCAAAAAATGATGGATGATCTTATTTTTGATCCCACGGAAATCACCAATAGTAATCAATGGTACAGGTTTTTTTCGTGCGGACTAATTCATGCTGACATCGCTCATCTGGCATTTAATATGTTTTCATTTTATACTTTCGGCACTTATGTAGTCGAACCTAACTTTAATGACATTTTTGGTTCATCGGGTCCATGGCTGTACCTGGCTCTGTACGTCATATCTCAATTTCTTTGCCTGCTTCCTACCTACTTCAAAAACAAAGACAACTACTCTTACCGCAGCCTTGGCGCCAGCGGAGCCGTATCTGCAATAGTGTTTGCAGGAATCTTTTTATCACCTCTGCAGAAAATGGGATTGATTTTCATCCCTATAGGGGTTCCTGGTTTTATTTTTGGCTTCATCTATCTCGCTATAACTGCCTATCTTGATAAAAAAGGCGGCGGCGGGCTCAATCACTCTGCTCACTTTTACGGTGCATTATCAGGCATTGTGCTGCTGATTATTTTTGGTTACATCTTTTCTCCTTACGATCTCCTGCAAAACTTTATTACCCAGATAAAAAGTTTTTAATACAAATAATAGCTTTTAGTACACATAAAGAAATGCAGCATGGCTTCATCTAAAATACCTATTTATAGTGCCCTCGCAGCCAATCTCGCCATTGCCATAACCAAGTTTATAGCAGCAGGCATTAAAGGCAGTTCGGCAATGATCTCAGAGGGCATACACTCACTTGTAGATACAGCGAATGAAATATTTTTATTGCTGGGAATAAGTCAAAGTAAGAAAAAGGCCGATGAAAACAGGCCTTTCGGGTATGGCAAAGAACTGTATTTCTGGGCTTTCATAGTCTCTATTTTAATATTTGGGCTTGGGGGAGGAGTTTCTTTCTATGAAGGAGTTACGCATCTGCAGCATCCTTCCCCCGCAGGCAATCCCTTCTGGAATTACATAGTGTTAGGAATAGCTTTTGTTTTTGATGGCGTTTCATTTATTACTGCGTTGAAAGAGTTTAACAGGCAACAGGGTTCTTTACCTTTTTGGGCAGCTGTAAGGCGAAGTAAAGATCCCTCCACTTTTGTTGTTTTATTCGAAGACTCCGCTGACCTTCTTGGTCTTATAGTCGCTTTTCTTGGGGTTTTCCTTGGTCATTATTTTAATAATCCGTACTTTGATGGTATCGCTTCTATTATTATAGGTGCTATTTTAACCGTTATCTCTCTGTTGCTGGCACGCGAGAGCAGAAGTTTGTTAATGGGAGAAAGTGCAGACAAAAACACTTTGGCAAAAGTGGTACAGTTAGCCGAAGCAGATAAATCAGTTGTAAAAATACCGGTAAGACCTCTTTCTATGTACCTTGCGCCTGAAGAAATTATTCTTGTGTTAAAAGCCATATTTCAGCCAGATTTAAGTACCGCAGAAATAACAGAGTCAATCGAAAGAATTAAAGCGGACATACAAAAAATTTGTCCTACAATTACCAGCATTTTTATTGAGCCGCAGGGAGTAAAAACGTAGAATTATTTATATATAAAATCTCAATTATTCCTGATTGATTTATTACTAAAGCACTTCTTGTTTTTGATAAATAACAGCATAAATAAAATCTTTATAAAAAGTTTTCATATCAATAGCTTGGTAGTTGTGTTGATTAAAAAAAAATGGAAAGTCCGGCAAATGGGATGCTTCGATATTACAAACAATCCTAAAAAATAAATACATTATCTTCAACAGCAGTTTTTGCCATAATTTGTTCTTTTTACTTTGAAAATCTGCAAACAGCCACAGCCCGTCAGGGGCTATTACAGCATCCATCTTATCAAAAATAATTTTAGCTGTGCTGTTGGAAAAATTATCCAGAAAAAAGGGTGTTATCACTACATCAAATTGCTGGTTAAAAACTGTATCGTTTATAGCTTTATTGATAAATAATACTTTGTTGCCGCCAATATTTCTTTTTTTTGAAAGAGCAATCATTTTTTCTGAAATATCTACATAAGTAATTTGCAGTCCTCCTATGTGTTTTTTTGAAATTTCCTCCAATATAAAACCGGTACCGCCACCTGCAATCAACACCTGGCTGCCGGCAGGGACAGCATCAATCAGAAATTTATGTGCCTGTAAAATTGCTTCTCCAAATATCAGGGTGGAAAGCCAATCGTAAAAGGAAGCAACAGTATCGTAGTTACCTTTCATAGCATCTAAAACTAAGGGGTTGAATAGAAAACAGGGCTATAAAATGAAATAAGAATAATCGGAATTCCGCTTACTTCTCATTACAAAATACGTTAATAAACACGTTAAATATTTTAAGATAAAAAAGTTTTACTTCAATTGGTGTGCTATTTTTGCATCGCAAAATTTAAAATGGCAATATGACCTGGAAGCAAATGTTTACTTCTTCAATCGGGCAAAAATTTACAATGGCTCTCACCGGTATTTTTCTCATCACTTTTTTAGTAGTTCATGTTGGTTTAAATGCTTGTATCTGGGCCAATGACAATGGCCGGATGTTTAATACCGGGGCAAATTTTATGGCTTCAATGCTGGTAATACGAATAGTCGAGATTGGGCTTTTTGCAGGCATTATCGTTCATACTATACAAGGACTTGTATTGGCCACGAAGAATAATACGAAGAGAAAAGTGGGTTATGAGATTGACTACGGTAACCGCGGAAGCAAATGGTACAGCCGCAGTATGGGACTGCTCGGCACGCTGCTGTTGTTGTTTTTGATTATGCACATTTATCACTTTTGGATTCCTTCCCGTTTGGGCGGTATTGCCAATATTAAACCTCTGCAGGAAATAGATTATTCAAACGGATTAGGCAAGCAATATCATAATCTTTATTTAGAAATGATACAGGTGTTTCAAAATCCTCTGGTTGTCATTTTATATGTTTTAGGATGCATTTCACTTGCCTATCACCTGATGCATGGTTTTGAAAGTGCTTTCAGAACCATTGGCGTCCATAACAATCGCTATTTAAAAATGTTACGTTATACAGGCCGTGGGTTTTCCATTATTGTCAGCGCTGCTTTTGCAATGATGCCGATAAGCATTTATTTGGGATGGATAAAATAGAACTACGATTTTTTGGATTGTAAGGGAAATTGTCTGAACCGGGATTTGTGTGATTTTTGGGATTAGTGGGAAAAAAGATAGCTTTTGTGAGTTTAAAAATAACAATATTTTTTCTCTAAGTTTTCAACCAACAACTATTGACTTTTGTAATAAATCTAAACAAAATAATAATTGCATAACTGGCGAGGTGACTCGAAGACAGAAGTTCAATAATTGTTGACCTTTTCCAAAAAAGCGTTTCAATGGAAATGTTGTTTTTTTTCTGTCAACTGTTATCCAACAAATGTCAAACGCTTACAAACAACTATCAACTTTACAAACTGCAAATATGTTAGATGCGAAAATACCCGAAGGACATTTAGAAAAAAAATGGGTTGATTACAAGAGCCATTGTAAACTGGTAAATCCCACCAATAAGCGGAAGATGGAAATTATTATTATCGGTACCGGACTTGCGGGAGCATCAGCGGCAGCTTCTTTGGGTGAATTAGGTTATAAAGTAAAAGCGTTTTGCTACCAGGATAGTCCGCGCCGGGCACACAGCATTGCTGCGCAAGGTGGTATAAATGCTTCTAAAAACTATCAGAATGACGGCGACAGTGTTTTCAGGCTCTTTTATGATACTATAAAAGGTGGTGACTACAGGTCACGCGAGGGAAATGTGTACCGGCTGGCTGAAGTCAGCACAAGTATAATTGACCAATGCGTGGCACAAGGTGTTCCGTTTGCACGCGAGTACGGCGGACTGCTCAGCAACAGAAGCTTTGGCGGTACTCAGGTGCAAAGGACTTTTTATGCTGCAGGTCAGACAGGACAGCAATTGCTAATAGGTGCATACCAGGCTTTGGAAAGACAAATAGCTTTAGGAAATGTAAAGATGTATAACCGGCACGAGATGCTGGATATTGTAAAAATAGATGGTAAGACTCGTGGCATTATAGCACGTAACCTTGTTAGCGGCGAATTGGAAAGACACTCAGGTTATGCAGTTTTATTATGCTCAGGCGGATATGGAAATGTATTTTACCTTTCAACAAATGCGATGGGCAGCAATGTAACCGCCGCCTGGAAGGCACACAAACAAGGCGCTTATTTTGCCAATCCTTGTTTTACCCAAATTCATCCTACCTGTATTCCTGTAAGCGGAGAGCACCAGAGCAAGCTTACGTTGATGAGTGAGAGCTTACGAAATGACGGACGTATCTGGGTTCCTAAAAAACAAAACGACACCCGCAACGCAAGGGAGATACCGGAAGAAGAAAGAGATTATTATTTAGAGAGAAGATATCCTGCTTTTGGTAATCTTGTACCACGCGATGTGGCATCGAGAGCCGCTAAGGAAAGATGCGATGCCGGATACGGCGTGGGAACTTCCCGGCAAGCTGTGTACCTCGATTATGCTGATGCTATTAACCGTTATGGCACCATTGAAGCAGGCAAAAAAAATATACATAGTGCTGATCCTGCTGCTGTAGTTTCAATGGGCAGGGAAGTGGTAAAAGAAAAATACGGCAACCTGTTTGACATGTATGAGAAGATAACAGGAGAAAATCCTTATGAAATTCCGATGCGTATTTATCCAGCAGTTCATTATACCATGGGTGGCCTTTGGGTTGATTACGAGTTGCAAACTTCTGTTCCCGGGCTATATGCATTAGGTGAAGCTAACTTTAGCGATCACGGCGCTAACCGCTTAGGTGCGTCTGCTCTTATGCAGGGGCTTGCCGATGGCTATTTTATTATTCCCTACACGATCGGCAATTTTCTTGCTGATGAGATCCGCATTCCTCCGACCTCGGTTGACCATCCTGCGTTTTTAGCTGCAGAGAAAGAAGTGGCAGAGCGGATAAACAAGTTAATTAATATAAGGGGGAAAACTTCGGTAGAGACTTTTCATAAGCGCCTTGGCAAGATCATGTGGGACAAATGCGGCATGGCACGTAATGCTGAGGGACTGAAGGAAGCAATAACAGAAATACAGCATTTAAAAGCAGCATTTTGGAGTGATGTAAAAATACCGGGAGAAGCAAATGAGATGAACAATGAACTGGACAAAGCCGGTCGCGTTGCAGACTTCATAGAATTAGGTGAATTAATGTGTTTAGACGCGCTTGAGCGAAATGAAAGCTGCGGCGGCCATTTCAGAGAAGAATACCAGACCGGCGAAGGAGAAGCACTGCGCGATGATGAGCATTATATGTATGCCGCCTTGTGGGACTACGAAGGCGATCATAATTGGAAATTGAATAAAGAAGAATTAAAGTACGAAGTGGTGAAGCCGTCAGCAAGAAGTTATAAATAATTCGAGGATGATGGAACGCAGATTTATTAGGATGATTAAGATTTGTTAGGATTTTAAAAAATAATAAATCAGTGTTTATCATAATAATCCTAATAAACCTGTGTTCTATCAAAGCCGTGTGCAAGAAGTTATAAATAATTGGAGGATGATGGAACCCAGATTTATTAGGATGATTAAGATTTATTAGGATTTTAAAAAATAATAAATCAGTGTTTATCATAATAATCCTAATAAACCTGTGTTCTATCAAAGCCGTGTGCAAGAAGTTATAAATAATTCAGGATGATGGAACCCAGATTTATTAGGATGATTAAGATTTGTTAGGATTTTAAAAAATAATAAATCAATGTTTATCATAATAATCCTAATAAATCTGTGTTCTATCAAAATATCTAAATGTCAGAGAATTTTAAGCACAATGAAATAACCTCTTTAATTATCAAAGCCTTTTATGTTGTTTACAATATACTTGGCTATGGTTTTCTTGAAAAGGTTTACCAGAATGCTATGTTATTAGAACTAAGGAAATCTGGATTAGATGCAGTTTCTCAAATACCTTTAAAAGTTTATTATGGGGGCACAGAAGTAGGTAATTATTTCGCTGATATTATTGTTAATAAATGTGTAATAATTGAATTAAAGGCTGGAGAAGGATTTGTCTAAGAACATGAAGCCCAATTGATAAATTATTTAAGGGCTACAGATATAGAAGTAGGTTTACTTATAAATTTTGGTGTAAAACCACAATTTAAACGTAAAGTATTTTCGAATAAATTTAAAACTTTAGAATAAACAGTAGCTTATGGAACACTACAATATGAACCTGTTATTAAAAATCTGGCGGCAAAAAAATGTGAAGGCAAGAGGCGGTTTTGAAACTTACGAGGTGAGAAACATTTCGTCAGAAATGTCTTTTCTGGAAATGATTGATGTGCTTAATGAAGATTTAATTAATAACGGAAAAGACCCCATAGCTTTTGACCACGATTGCCGTGAAGGTATTTGCGGATCGTGCGCTATGTACATCAACGGCAAACCTCATGGTCCCTGGAAAGCCACTACTGTATGTCAGTTGCACATGAGAGCATTTAAAGACGGAGAAACTGTAGTGGTTGAGCCATGGAGAGCGAATGCTTTTCCGGTGGTAAAAGACCTTGTAGTTGACCGCTCGGCTTTTGACCGCATCATTCAGGCTGGCGGATATATTAGTGTAAACACCGGTAATGCCGTTGATGGTAATGCCATTCCTATCAATAAAGACAATGCTGATATGTCTTTTGCGGCGGCCTCTTGTATCGGTTGCGGTGCCTGTGTAGCCTCTTGTAAAAACTCTTCGGCTATGCTGTTTGTCGCCGCTAAAGTTTCACACCTTGCTCTTTTACCGCAGGGAGATATTGAAAGAAAATCGCGCGCAGTAAATATGGTAGACCAAATGGACAAAGAAGGTTTTGGAAGCTGTACCAACATTGGCGCTTGTGAGGCAACCTGTCCCAAAGAAATCCAGATTACTCATATTGCACGGTTAAATGCTGAGTACTTAGGGGCCGGCTTAACACTGGACAACAATAATTAAAGGATTGATAAGTAATTTAAAAGGCCGTTTTGAAATAGTGTCTTTTTTCGCTTAAATCAACTTGTATGTCTTATACGGTTCCGTCAAATACACGAATTGGTCATATTCATTTAAAAGTATCTGATATTGATAAATCGCTTGCTTTTTATCAAGGCTTATTAGGGTTTGAAATCATGCAGCGTTATGGCTCCTCTGCGGTTTTTATTTCTGCGGGTGGTTATCATCATCACATTGGCTTAAATACCTGGCATAGTAAGGATGCACCTCCGGCTCCTGTCAAAAGCACCGGTCTGTATCATACAGCTATTGTTTATCCGCTGCGCAAAGATCTGGCGGCTATTTTAAAAAGACTTTCTGATGCCGGTTATCCTCTTAGCGGCGCTGCGGATCATGGTGTTTCGGAAGCCATTTATTTAAACGATCCTGATGGCAACGGCGTAGAGTTGTACTGGGATAAACCCAAAGACAAGTGGCCGTTTGATACAGAAGGAAACCTGCAAATTGTTACCGATCCTTTAGATGTAAAATCTTTGCTAAGCGAACTGGATAATTAATGGGTAACTCTTACTTTCAATTTAAGCAATTTATTATAAACCAGGAAAAATGTGCCATGAAAGTTTGCACCGATGCATGCATTTTGGGCGCTTATATTTCAATAAAAGAAAAAGATAAAAATAATGATAAAACCTGCATTCTCGATATTGGCGCCGGCACAGGCCTGCTTTCTTTGATGATGGCATAAAAGGTTAATGGAAGTATTGATGCAGTTGAAATTGACAAAAACGCTTTTGAACAAGCACAGGAAAATTTTGGAAACAGTTTGTGGACAACACAATTATCTGTATTTAATGCAGACATAACCCGGTTTGAAATTAGCAGAAAATATGATATTATAGTTTCAAATCCTCCTTTTTTTAAAGACTCATTAAAAAGCAGCAACGAACAAAAAAACATTGCGAAGCATTGTACTTCTTTGCCTTATAGTGCGCTCGCTTCAATTGTTTTCGATAATCTTGATGAGCACGGACGATTTTATATTCTTTTGCCAACAAAGGAATTTGAAGTTTTTGAAAAGATTGCACGAGAAAACCAGTTAGCATTGATGGAAAAAACAAACATCAGGCACGATGCACTTTCTGAAAATTTCAGAATAATCGGTGTTTTTACTAATACAGCCGTTCAAAAATCAAACACGAAATCATTAACTATAAAAGACAGCAACAAAGAATATACTCCTGAGATTATTGAACTTTTAAAGGATTATTATTTGTTTTTATAGATTGCTGAATGGAGGTGTATGCACTAAATTTTACCTTCTGCGTAATCTTTTAAATAGGCGTAATGGGCGGTCAGCTTTCCTTCTTTCACTATCGTAGCCCGCTCAATTGCAGGTGAGTGGTTTTTTGTTACTTCCTCTAAAACATATTTTATTAGCTGATCGCCAAAGTAACTGCTGGCATCTTTTGGCAACTCATTTGGCAGGTTGCCTACAGCCATTACATCCACTCCGTCTTTTTGATATGGATCCATTACTTTCCTGCTTTTTGGATCAACTCCATAAACGGGATTGTTAATAGTACCGTTGCCTAAATTACACGGAATGCTGCCATCTTTATCGTCACTGATGTCTGCGATTGTTTGTATTCTAAAATCAGGACTAATTAAATCTTCCCAGGTAAAAAGAGCAGGAATATCTTTTGCCCAATAAGTGCCGTTCATTAAAATATCCGTTTGTGAAAGAAAAGGTTTGAATTTGCTGATGTAATTTCCGGGACTGCTGTGAAATTCTTCGCGACTGTACGAGCCGGAAGTTTTGTTTTTATATAAATCCTGTCCTTTTAAATGTACATAAACAGGATAAGAAAACTCTCTTTGCAAAAACTCATCCGGCTCAACCTCAATTATGTCAAGCAAATTCATGATTTCCAATACTCCGCCGGCGACTCTGCCGCTTCCGGTTACTGCATTTTTTATGTTTGGCAACTTCAATCCAAAGTAAGTATGTATAAGCTGTTTGTAATTTTTGCATTCACTTACACGGCAGAGATTGTAGACTCCCGTTCTCTTTCCATAAGCTGACATTCCGTTGTGTGCGCCGACAATTCCGGCGAAAAATCCAAAGCCTAAAATCCGCTGACCGTCTTCATGCTCAAGACATTCAAAATCAATTAGTGTAACCTGTTTTTCAATAACTGACTGAAGCAACTTTTGATTGTGTGGCTGTTTCTTCTTTGTATGTGAAAAAAACATGTATTTTTTTCCGGCAATTAATTGATGTACAGGTACTTCTTTTATACCTAACAAAAGATCGCAATCAGATAAATCTTCTCTTAATTCAATACCTGCCAACCTGTATTCTTTATCCGTAAAACACCGGTTTACACAAGGCTGTACTATCACCTGCACGTTTTGCAAATTTGATTTTATCCACCTGCACTGTGCGGGAGTCAAAGCAACTCTGTTATCTGCAGGTATTTTTCCTTCCCTGATCAATCCAATTAAAAACATCGGCAAACTTTATCCGAAGTTAATTTTTATTACGTATAATAATTTCCGGATTTTTTACATACATTAAATTATTAATTTATATCAAAATAAAATATGCTAAATAAATAATAGCTAAGGGAAAAGAGTCAATTTAGAAAATATTAAAAAGAAAATGAGTAATTTAACACTTACCACAACTATTTCTATGTAATTTACGTCTGCTTATTACTTCTTTAATCATAAAATAAGCAACTATTACTTTTAACACTAAAATTTTTTGATATGAGTCTGAGTGAATTTCTCTCTATTTTGTTTGATGATAAGAAACCAGAATTAATACCTGTTCCTGTAAATAATAATCAGCAGAGAAGATAGCTACTTTATTCAAATTGATTAAGAACAGTTTAAAGCCTCATAATTGAGGCTTTTTTAGTACGTCTGAGGTAATATTTACGCCTCAGATGCTATAGGGTTGCCACCGGGAAGCGAAGCTGAAGGAAGATGTTAAATATTCTAAGGATTATTAGCTATTCTCATTTATATCGCCATATATTTTCCCATTTCTTACTTTTCTGAAATACTCACGAATTTCAGCTTCTCTTTGACCTTCCCAACGTCGCGTTGAATGAATAATTTTTTTTCCTCTTGCAAGTAATGTTTCCGGTGACGCAGGCAGCCCTTTCCAGGCAACGCCAAATGGAAGATTGCCGGTAGCAAGATCGCCAAGATTAAACCCGAGCATTTTAGCAAACATGCCAAAAAGATGATCTTCGCCTAACCTGCTGTTGTGCAGATTGTAAACCGGCAGCAGACCATTATCGTTTAAACTCTGTAAAAAAGGTTCGTTAGTGAAATAAGAGCCTCCAAAAATGTTTTCTCCCAATTCGTAACCGTTGGCCAGGGCTTTTAAAAAATATTTTCTTAGAGTAAAGTTTCCAAGCGGTCTTTTAATTATGCGCCAGGTACTGGTAGCCCTTATAAGATGGCCACGTGGCCACCTGTTATCAATCTTATTATTATTAAAATCATAAATCTCATCTCCCGTTTTATATAAACCTGCTATAGCGATGCTTGGGTCATTTGCAAACATTTGTTCCGCATCTTTTTGAGGATCGGGGCCGATGACAAGCGCATCGGTATCTAATTTTAAAAGTGTTTTTAAACTATAATTTTCAAGCGCATGTTTAAATGCTAAGGATAAGGTAACATAGAGAGCTCCATACCCCACTTCTGACTTATGGTTTTTAGTAGTTAATATAACATCAAGGTCAGGAAAACTTTCTTTTATTACATTTCCTATACCTTTTTGCGAATCATCAGATATTATAATTTTCTGAGAGCATTTACAGTAAAACTCAACACTCTTAATTGTATCCTCCAAAAATTCTATACTCACATTGGGGCCTGCCGGTATTACTACTACCAGATCATAATATTTTTTCATACTGTTAATTTCTGTACTCCGCTGTTAATTAAAAACAAACATACGCTTTTTTTATACTTATATTTTTGCCAGGTAAATTTCTCACATTTTGATATTACCAACAGTACAAGAAGCAAAAGAGGCACAAGCTTTATCAGAAAAATACTCGTTATTCAATTTTTATTTATCGGCTTATAAAAGAAAATAATACAAATTTTTTATTTTCAGCGACTTGTTTCACGCCGGTGTCAAAGCTTTGGTTTTACCAAATATTTTCATTTTTATTATATCCATCCTTTTTGTAATAAAGAAAAAACAGGTAAAGTTTTTTTTAATTCTTACATACATACTTTTAATTTGCAGTTTAAAGAATAAAAAAACCTTTTTTTAAGTTAATAGCTTACGTGCTTAATCTATTAACGGAAATTCAAAAATTTTCGTGTAGGCTGGTTTGTATAATTATTTAATGTTTAAATTTTTTTTAGACTTTTAACAGATACTAAAAGGTGTGATGAAAGTAAAAATAAAAATAACCATCGTAGTAAAGGATAGCGTGCAACGCATAATTTCCGCAGGTTTTAACTGCAAATCCATTACCTGCAAATGCTGAATTATTAAACTTGTTTTAAATAGAAATTGGTGGAGAAAGCATACATTATTTTGGCGCATAAGATGCCTGAACAGTTACTGAGGCTGGTAGAAAGCCTGGATGATAACGAGTCTACTTTTTTTATTCACATTGACATAAAAAGTAATTTAGAAGATTTTGATAGTTTAAAAAAATTTGGCGCAAAGGTACAGTTGGTTAAAAGAGAAGATAGTCAGTGGGGTAAAATGGGTATAAACATAGCAGTGCTGAATGGATTGCAGGCAATTCAGACTTTTGATAAAAAAATTGAACGGATAAGTGTCTTAAGCGGGCAAGACTATCCTATAAAATCCAATGATTACATAAATCACTTTTTCGCTAATTCACCCTACAGTGTATTTATAGAATACTGGCGGATACCAAATTTTGAAATATGGAAAAAGCGGGGAGGAATGGACAGAATAGATAAATACTTTTTAGGACGTGTCGGCTATCCGAGATTAATGGCTAAAGCTATTAATTTTCTTGCCATAATCATTCCTTTCTTAAGAAGAAAACTGCCATATAATTTAGTACCTTATGGCGGATGGTCGTGGTGGACCATTGATATGCATGCTTTGAATTATATTCTTCAATTTATCAAAGATCATCCTGAGTACATAAAGTTTCATAAATACACCATGTCCTCTGATGAAGTCTTTATACATACTATACTTTTTAATTCAAAAGATGAAAAACTGCGCAACAGCATTGCTAACAACTATTTAAGATATATTGTCTGGGGAGAGTTCAGCAAATCTCATCCTAAAACTCTTAAAAAGGATGACCTCGAAGATATTATGCAATCGAAGGCTCTTTTTGCCAGAAAGTTTGACATTAATAAGGATAAAGAAATCTTAGATTTGATTGACGAAAATTGTCTTAAATGATAACCAGAACCCAATTAAACTTACAAAGATTTATAATTATTCATATATTCTGACTAAGGCATTTTCATTTAATAATTTTAAAACTGCTTAATAAAAGAAGCGATCTTCTTTCAGAAATTATTAGTTATACTTAATAATAACAACACTGATAAAGATGCAATGGCAGTATTTAAAAAGTTAACCTCATTATTATTAAGATATCCTTTTCGCTCAAAGGTTGCACCTAAAAGAGAGTCCGTAAAATTACCTGCGGTGCCGGCAACAACTATAAGCAAAAAATGAATAGTAAGGCTAAAAAACAGCGAATATACCACAGCAATTATACAGCTTCCCAACAAGCCGATTGCTGTTCCTTCAAAACTTATAACACCATTTAATCCTCTTGTATCTTTTTTAAGGGTAACGACATTATAAAAGTTTTTTCCATACATATTACCTAATTCAGAAGATAAAGTATCTGCAGCGGCAGAAGCAAAACCTGCCGCTATCATCAATAAAAATACATCTGTTTTTGAGGGGTAAAAAAATGACGATGTGCCAAGTAATGCGGCAACGCCTGCATTGGCAATCACTTGTCCGGCTGTTCTTCTGCCTTTATCTTTTTCTGCTAATCCAAGCTTTTGTTTTACACTCGTTCCCCATGAAGTAGCGGTGGTACCAAGCACAAAAAAAGTGGCTAACATGGCTGCTCCTGCATAACCGGTGCCGGCAAAAATCAACAAACCTGTTATCCATCCTGTTATTCCTGCCACCGGGGTAAGCTTGCCGGCTTTTACACTTATAAATGCAGCGGCAGAAAGAACAACGACTATAATCAAATAATTTGAAAGCATTTACTTAAAGTAAGAAAGCCTGCTGAATTTATTAAAACCGGTTTAAGTATTCAATTTTACAAAACCACCGTCAATAGAATAATCGTTTCCGGTTATAAAAGATGCCTCATCAGAAGAAAGATATAAGATAAGATTTGCGATTTCTTCAACAGTTCCCATTCTTCCGACAGGTTGCGATTTGGAAAGCTTTTCAAACATTTCCTGCTCTTTGCCGGGATAATTTTTAGCAATAAATCCGTCAACAAAAGGCGTATGCACTCTTGCCGGAGAAATGGTGTTGCTGCGGATATTTGCGTGCAAAAAATCTTTTGCGACAGACATGCTCATCGCATGCACCGCGCCTTTGCTCATGCTGTATGCAAACCGGTCGCTCAGACCGACCAAAGCTGCAATCGAAGAAAGATTTACAATTACCCCACCACCGTTTGCCTTCATCATAGGAACCACTGCATGCAGGCAATTATAAACACCTTTTACGTTTACCCTGAACACGCTTTCAAAATCTTCTTCGGTCGTAGTTTCAACATTTCCTACGTGTGCAATTCCTGCATTATTGACAAGAATATTTATTTGTGCGATTTTTTTAAATATTTCATTTACCTGCTGCTGGCTGCTGACGTCACAAGCATAGGTAAAAGCTTTTCCTCCGGCTAATACTATTTCATTTGCAACTTTTTGAGCATTTTCTTCGGAAACATCAATAATATGTACGGTTGCACCCTGCTTTGAAAAAACCTTTGCAACGGCTCTGCCTATTCCGCTTCCGCCGCCGGTGATGGCGGCTATTTTTTCGTTTAATGTAAACATTTTTATTATGTTTTAATTAATGACCTCACCCCGGCCCTCTCCAAAGGAGAGGGAGAAGTAAGGATTATTTATCTAATCCTTCAATTCTGTTGAAGGGAAAATTTAAATTAATCCATTTCTACCATTGCTTTAATAACACCCGTCGCTGGATTAAGCCAGCTTTCAAACTCGTCTTTGACACAGTCAAATGGTACATTATGTGTAATATAATTCAAAGGATTTATCAATCCTTTTTTTATACAGGCAATTACTTGTTCAAAGTCCTGCCTGGCAGCATTGCGACTGCTCATTACGGCTGCTTCGCGTTTGTGAAATTCAGGATGATTGAAAGAAATGTTTCCTTTCTGCAAACCAATTAAAATATACCGGGCTCCGTGTGCCATGTATTTAAAAGCATTGTTGATAGCTGCAAGATTACCCGTCGCATCAATAACCACTGTTGGCATATCGCCGTTTGTTATTTCTGACAATTGCTCTGTTACGTTGGTGCTGAGTGCATTTACAGTATGTTCAATTTTCAAAGCTTCTTTACAAAATTGCAGTCTTTTATCGTTAATATCCAAAGCTATTACGCTACCTCCGGCGATACGTGCAAATTCCATTGTTCCTAAACCTATCGGTCCTGCACCAATGACTAATACAAATTCGCCCGCCTGTACATTTGCACGCCTGATGCCATGAGCGCCTATTGCCAAAGGTTCTGTCAGTGCAAGTTCATCAAGGTTCAGGTCTTCACCATGTACCAGCTTATTTGACGGAACTGATAAATATTCTGTCATTCCACCATCTGCATGCACTCCGCAAACTTGCAAAGAAACGCAGCAATTTGGCTTTCCTGAACGACAGGCAATACATTTTCCACAATTAAAAAAAGGAATAAAGGTAACTGCTTCGCCGATTGTAAAACCGGGCGCATTATCAGCATCAATGAGTTCACCGGATAATTCGTGGCCAAGTATTCTCGGATAATTGAAAAAAGGCTGGGTTCCTTCAAAAGCATGCAAATCAGTTCCGCAGATACCTATCCGTTTGATTTTTATAATGGCGTTATCCTTTGTTAAAAATGGTTTTTCTACCTGTTTATATTCCAAAGAGCCGGGAGCAGCGCAAACCAGTGTTTTCATCAGAAGTAATCAGTTTAAAAAGAGTTTTATTACAAATAAGAATAGTCCGCATTTATAAGTTCTTGTGCTTTCATTTGCTTCCAAAAGTCATCCGGTACTTTAATGTCAGCCATCTCTATATTTTCTTTTACCCTTTGAGGATTGTCAGCGCTCAGGGCTATACTTACCACCCCGGGAGCGCTAAGTGCAAACTGAACACATGCTTGCGCAGGCTTAATATTAAATTCTTTACATAATTGGAAAAAATCATTTCTCCAGGTAAATAAGGCTTTGTTTTCTTCAAGATTTGGATCCATCAGCTTATAATTAAAATAATCGCCGCCCGTTAAAAAGCCGGCGTTAAAAACGGCAGCATTTATAATCTTAACACCTTTCCGCTTTAGTGTTTCCATAAACTGCAGCAGTTCTTTGGGATGACTTTTAATGGTCATGCTGTTTGCAATCATGACCCAATCAAGGTCTGCATCCCGTGATATTTTCTCTATTGATTTCCAGTTTTTTGCGCCAACTCCGATTGCCATTACTTTTCCCGCGTTTTTCAGATCGGCCAAAGCCCGGTAAGCTTCGAGAATGTCTTTATATAATTTTTCTCCTTCTGCCTCATTTTTTGCAGTGGCAAGATATTCATCAGGATCATGCACCGAAACTAATTGTGGTATATATCCGCCAAGCAAATCATTTCCCTGGTCAAAACATTTCATAATACCGTCGTAGCTTATTTGCTGTACAGCATCGTATTTTAAATCTCTCCATACGCCTGGTTCAAATGTTGGTTCGGCTGTTTTTAACGCTGTTCTGACCCACGCCAGTTTATTGCTGATAACAACCTCTTCAGGTTTTATTTGCAATTTTCTTAAACACTTGCCTAAAGACTCTAAAGCCATTCCTGCTCCGTATTTTCCTGCAGTATCAAAAAAGACCGGTCTTTTTGAATGAGCAAAAACCTCTTTAACTATTTCACATTTCACATCTTCATCTAAAGCGACAAACAAATTTCCCAGGCCACTTGTGCCAAAAATAACCGGAGGAAATTGCAGGTTCATGTTTTAAAAAATTGGTTTGCTGTAAAAGATGAAAAGACTAATAAAAGCTCGTTCTACAAAGCTCTTTATGTAAACCAGATCGAATTATTCTTACTATTGTTTTATGATACTTTATATGTTTTATGATACTTTATATTTCTTATTGATTCAGCTCAAATATTTTCTCCATCAAAACCCACTTTTCCCCTGGTTTTGCCCACGGTAACGGCTGTTGAAATTTCCATACAAACTGCTCCCATTCCTGTACTTTGTCATTTGCGGCATCCATCGCTGCTTTTCGTTCAAAACTAAAAGTATCTTCCGTTTCCATAATCATAAAAAGCCTGTTGCCAGTTCGGTAAATCTCCATATTACTAACGCCTGCATCCGTTATGCTTTTCATTATTTCCGGTCTTGTGTTTTCAGGTGCATGCCAGTGCTCGTATTCTTTCATTAAATCAGGACTGTCTTTTAAATCAAGTGCGAGGCAATACTTTTTCATTCTGAATAATTAATAATACCTTTTATTGTTATAGATATAAGGTGATAAAAATGCCGGTACAAAAAGCTATAAATTTTTCATTTAACGAAAATACTTTTTAAGACATAGGTATTAAAAAGCTTCACCTAAATTAAAATAAATACCTGAGTTGCCTTTACTAATTCCATAATCAATAGCGATATTGGTATTTGAACGTTTGTTAAATTTAAGGCGGAGGCCAGCCCCGATTGCAGGATGCGGGCCGCTGTAATGATTATCTCCGGGACCTGTTATGAAATTATAGTTAGCAAAAACAACATAACCCAGCAATCCGTTTATAGTCAGATCTCTCCGGTATTCACCTTCTGCATACCACATTGTTTTACCGCGATAACGGTTTTGCTGAATGCCTCTTCCTGATTTTTGATACGAATCCCAACCAATGCCCGGCAGATCGAGGTAAGGAACATTGTTATCAAGAGCAGTCCAGACGTATGACCATAATGCAAGTATTTTCCGTTTTCTGTCAGGAAACGAAATATATTTTCTCCCATCAAGATACAACGACGTCCATGTGTTGCTGCCATTGCCCAAAAAGCGGGGATTAACCCGGTAAATAAGATTAGCATAGTTGCCTGGTAAAGGATTAACAGAATTTTTTCGGGTATCATATAAAATGTTGAAAGTAAGACCTGAAGACAAAGAATTTTTACCGGCGCCTGTACCATAATTGTAGCCTGTAAACTTAGTCAGCCCAATGGTGTCATTTAGTGTATTTATATTGATGTGATAGTCAAAATCGTAGCCCATACCAGCCAGTAAATAAGGCTTTATCCGTCTTAATAAAGTCTGGTAAAGACGGATGTATTTATAATTCACCAATACCTTTTCATTTTGCCTGTCATTGGTCTTGGTGCCCCAGGTATATTCGGGATAAAGGGAAAATCTTGTATCGCCCAAAATATTCCAGCGGTTATAGCTTGTAAATATATTTGAACGAAAGTTTAATGAATAACGTCCTTTAAAATTCAGGTAAGGTGAAAAAGAGACGTTTGATATAAAAGTATTTCGCCTGCTGCCGAGGTAGAAACCTGCAGAAGTAGTTGTAATCAAGGCTTTCCCTCCACCCGGAATTGCTGATGAAACGGGAAGTAAAGAAAAATAAATTTTTTTGCCTTCGCTTCGCTTTATTGTCTTCGGGCTAAATTGAAATTGTGATTTTACAATGTCTATTAAGTCAACTTTTCTTGTTGTGTCTTCAATAACCTCAATCGCAGTTTGCTGCTTTTGAGTTTTTTTTTGCGCCTGAGAAGAGACAGGAATGAAGGATATAAACAAAAATATTACAGCAAAGGCTGCAGTTTTTAAAAATGAAAAGATAGTAACCATAAAAATCCGGGGGAAAGATGTTTGAGAAAGTTTCATTGAAGTAGATGCTGTAATAATTTTCTAAAATTCGTACAAAATACTGTAGAACATTTAAAAATTAATTACTGCAACAGTATTTATAAATTTATAGTTGGAAGTGAACCTTTATTTATAAAGTTAAAATCAGTTTTGTGGATCACAAACATATTCGGGCTAAAAGCAGATTTGTAATTATTTATTTAAAAGCTGAAAAAGAAAGAAATAGAATGGTGAAAGAAATACCGAAAGAGCTATTGGTAAACGTAATTGCTTAGATTATTATCGGTAACACGTAATATTGATTTTGCATTGCAAACTATCACCTCTGAAGGTTTCATAACTGCTATATAATTTTTTTTCAGGGTTTTTAAAAAAACAGCTAACTCCTTAAATAATTTTTGCCGATGTGCCGGTTCAATGCTTCGCGAAGAAACAATATCTCCTGTTATAATTGCCTCCATCAACAAAATTTTTACAAATATAAGGCTGGAGCCTTATATAATTAGTTTTAAGACTGCAGCCCATATAAAAGTTTCATACACTGTTTCCTAATGATATTTTAAAATAACTAAAAAAATTATTTTAACAGCATAATAAAACATTAAAGCAAAAATTTTTTTGGTACAAGCTAAGGTACTTTGATTAAGCTTTCGTTGCGACGCATTTCGTTCATCAGTTGAATTACTATTGAGCTTTTCTCATGTTTTATTTTAAAAAATCCAAAGAACAATGTATAAATATAGTATGCTAAAATTTATAAAACCTATTATAGTAAAGTGCGGCTTGCTGCCTGCAGAAAATTACATGATGTACATTTGCAAAAATTGTTTTTGATTGAAACATCTTTCGGCGATCAATAAGTACTTCTGGAAATACCGAGTTCGGTTTTTTATAGGAATTGTGTTTATAGCAGCATCAAATTATTTTGCAGTTTTAGCTCCGCAGGTTACCAGCTACATAGTAAACCAGGTGCAGCAGCGTTTGCCTAATGCAAAACACACAGCAGAACGCCGGTGGAATGATCCGCTTGTGCAGTGGTTTATCCATGCCCTCGACCCGGTAAAGGGGAACTTTATAAAGCTTATTACTATTTGCAGTATTGTTATTTTACTGCTTGCCATTATGAGAGGTATACTCATGTTTTTTATGCGGCAAACAATAATTGTAATGAGCCGCCTGATAGAGTTTGATCAAAAGAATGAGATATTCGGGCATTACCAGCTGCTTGATGCCAACTTTTATAAGACACACAGTACCGGCGACATGATGAACCGGATAACCGAGGACGTAAGCAGGGTCAGAAGCTACACCGGCCCTGCTGTTATGTACCTCATTAACCTTGTTACACTGATAGCTTTTTGCGTCATAAATATGTTACGAAAAGATGCTATGCTTACCTTGTACGTGCTGGCGCCGTTGCCACTGCTTGCATTAACCATTTATATTGCAAACCAGATTATTCATAAAAAAAGTGAAAAAATACAATCACTTTTGTCAGACCTGACTACCAATGCGCAGGAAAGTTATTCTGGCATCAGGGTTATTAAATCTTTTGTGCAGGAGAAGGCAATGCTGGGATTCTTTACAAAAAATAGTGAAGATTACCGGAATAATGCAATAAGCCTTGCAAAAGTTGAGTCGATTTATTTTCCCAGCATGGCTTTGATGATTGGTTTGAGCACTTTAATTACCATATTAATCGGGGGAATACAGGCGCTGCATGATCCGCTGAAGGTGGGAGTGATTGTAGAATTTGTAATTTATATCAATATGCTGCAGTTTCCTGTAAGCGCAATCGGCTGGGTAGCAAGTATGATACAAAGAGCGTCGGCATCACAAAAAAGGCTGAATGAATTTTTGCAAACCCCACCTGCCATATCAGATCGTGGAAAAGTATTGCAGGAGGTTGAGGGCGATATTTGTTTCAATCATATCAGTTTTATTTATCCTCATACCGGCATTCGTGCGCTTACAGATTTTTCTTTAGAAATTAAAAAGGGCGAAAAAGTGTTGGTATTGGGTAAAACAGGCTCCGGAAAATCAACTATAGCCCAATTGCTGCTTCGTTTTTATGAGCCACAGGCAGGAGAAATTACAATAGGAGAGAAAAATATTTCTGCTTATTCATTAAAGCGTCTGCGCGAACAGGTTAGCTATGTGCCGCAGGATGTATTTTTATTTAGTGATACGGTTGCCAATAATATAAGTTTTGGTCTGGATGGAAATTTTACCAGGGAACAGGTGAGTAAAGCAGCCAGGCAGGCAAGTATCGAAAATGAAATTTTACAGTTTGCCAATGGTTACGAAACTATGGTAGGAGAGAGGGGCGTAACACTCAGCGGCGGTCAGAAGCAAAGAATATCAATTGCACGCGGCCTTATAAAACAACCCGAAATAGTTGTTTTTGATGATTGCTTAAGTGCAGTAGATACTGCCACAGAGAATACTATTATTTCAAATTTATACCAATACCTGCAGGATAAAACAGCCATAATAATTACACACCGCATATTTACGCTGTTGCGCTTCGACAAAATAGTGATACTGGAAGACGGGAGAATAACGGAGCAAGGCACGCATGACGAATTAATACTTCAAAACGGCTATTATGCAGAGTTATATAAGCTGCAGACCGTTTCTTCTGATAACTGATTCTTTGTTTGCAAGTGCCGTAAAAAACGGAGAAAAATTATTCAATTTTTTTTAAAAAATTTTGGCAATTGAAAAGTAATTCTATATTTGTGGCTCATTGTTTTTAATGAACTCTTAACAATAAACCAATTACTGTGGCTTACGAAAACAACGAACAAAAGATTGAAAGTGTTTACAGCAAACGAATCAGAGCAGGAAAAAGAAGAACGTATTTTTTTGATGTTAGGGCTACCCGCAGCAATGATTATTTTTTGACCATTACAGAAAGCCGTAAACGGTTTAACGATAATGGATATGACAGGCACAAAATCTTTTTGTATAAAGAAGATTTTAATAAGTTTACTAAAGCATTAACAGAAGCAGTTGATTATGTAAAAACCGATTTAATGCCTGATTTTGACTTCGATGCTTTCAACCATGATGAATTTGAAGAAAACGGCAGGCCGGATACACCTGCAGCAGAGGCAGAACCGGCAGAACAAACGCCGGAGCCAGTGCAGGTATTGAATGAAGTATTAATCCCTGCTCCTGCAATCAGCCATGACGCTGACGAGGTTGATAAATGGTAATATAGAATTAATTAAAAGTGATCATAAAAAAGCATTAGAGACTCAATTGTTCTGATGCTTTTTACTGTTTATTCGTCTTTTAGGTTTCTGATCAATGCTACTTCAACAATTTTTTTTGATGTTTGCGCATCTATGCACGATAACTCAGCGAGTTTTTCAAGAACTTTTTTCTCTTCATCTGTAACAACTCCGTCTGCTAAAAATATGTCGCAGCAGTAGCAAAAAAGCTGCGGCCGCAAGCTTTCTTTAATGCAGTTAAAACTTCCCTCAATTAGCTCATGCGCATTATAATTACTATAAGCCTTTTCCGCAATCTGCAAATACTCGGCGCCGTCATAATCTTTAAAAATATTTATTGACTGAAATAAACAATCTATAAAAATAACCTCGTCGTCGCTTATGTTACCTTCTGTATTAGCACAGCAATAAAGAACAACAGAATAAGCTTCCCGAATGTCTTGCGGAACGTACTTTTTATCTGCCTGCACACTATTAAACATTTTATCAAACAATCCCATTCGTTCTAATTTTTTATTTTAATCTTTTAAAGTAAGATTTACCATAACCTAACGAAATAAGATTATAATTTATTTCTATGCTGCTTTGTAACTTAGCTAAACAGTAATTGTCGAATCAAAAAAAAATTCTAATAGAATAAAATAGCTCGCATTGAGAACTGCTACCGGTAAGCCTGTTTTATATTAAGTGATTAAGGTTTTGTAAGAATAAAGTTTCTTTTATATAAAAAGACAGGAAGAATAAATCAAAGGATAACAGTTTAGATGTAAGGTTAAATTCATTTCAATTCAACTATTTAAAATAATTTAGCTGCAAAATATAAACAGATGAAAAGAAGGTCGTTTGTAAAGGCATCACTTGTAGCAGGGTCAGTTGCAGCAGGCATATCACCAATAGTAAGCAAGGCAATAAAAAATGATAACATGGAAAAAATACCAGACGCTGAGTTTTATGAACTAAGAATGTATACTTTGAAAGATGGGACACAGCAAAAACTGGTTGAAGATTATTTTCAAAAGGCAGCAATACCAGCTTTAAATAAACTGGGAAGTAAAAATGTTGGTGTGTTTACAGAGCAGCAGCCTGAAGGACAAACGAAGCTATACGTCATAATACCTTACAGCTCTGCGGAAGATTTTGCAGCGGTAACAGGCAAGCTAGCGAACGATGCCCTGTATCAGCAGGCAGGAGCGGCCTATCTGAACGCACCGGCAACCGAACCTGCTTACGAGCGTATTCAAAGCTCTTTCTTAAAGGCTTTTACCGGAATGACTAAGATGCAGGTGCCGGCGAAAAAGCCACGAATATTTGAATTGCGCCGTTATGAAAGCGCAAGTGAAGCGGCAGGAAAAAAGAAAATAAAAATGTTTAATGATGTGGGTGAAATATCCATCTTTAAAAGGGTAGGGCTTACGCCCGTTTTTTTTGGAGAAACATTAATTGGAGAATTGCGGCCAAACCTGACCTATATGCTCACTTTTGATGACATGGCCGAACATGATAAAAACTGGAAAACATTTATCGAAGACCTTGAGTGGAATCGAATAAAGGCAATACCTGGATATGAAGATGCTAAGTTAGTTTCACACATTACACGCACTTTTTTGGTGCCGGCAGGTTTCTCGCAGATTTGACGAAAAAAATTGGTTTTGGTATAATTAAATTGGTTCGACGACGATTTGAGCGGGTTAAGATTGCCACCACCTTCAGGTTGTGAGCTGTTATATAAGAATGTAGGTATTGGCTTTAGCAAAAACGCTATAAAAATAATGAGCATTTGTAAATTGTGATGTAAATAATAATGATTTCAGGCCGGTTTTTCCTCGATTGAAATGTATCACTACTTTATTAGCGGAATGGCATGTCATGTTTTATTTATTTGGCTAAAGCCTGATATTTATTATTTTTTATCCAGGACCTAAAGGTCTTGGCAATTGCAGCTCAATCATAATTACCCATACTATCCGTTGTAGAACCAAGGTTCTTAACTAACGGACATTGTCAGCAGGCTTAGGTTAATGAAATACCAAAGACAATGTTGTAACCAACAATACTATTTTTTTATAAAATGTGTAAGTTCAATTTTAAGGATTCTGACAGGATTTTAAATAATCCTATGAATTATTTTACACCTTTTGCTGTTTTGGAGACTATTATACCAAAGCTGAATAAAGATAAAAAAGTACAAGTGTGCGACGCAACAGGAGCTTCATAGTTATTCAAATGCCCGGTACCAAATCTTTCTTCAAAGCAATTTTTAATATTCCATTTTACGCAAGGTTGGCGCTTTGAACCAGGTAATAGCTACAACGGTTAGTGTCATTACGCCGCCAAACACCACTGATGGCACTACGCCCATCAGTTTGGCTGTGAGGCCGCTTTCAAACTGGCCGAGCTCGTTGCTGCTGTTAATAAACATAGAGTTTACACTCATTACGCGGCCTCGCATTTCGTCAGGTGTCTTCATTTGTACGATGGTCCCGCGTACAACTACGCTTATAGCATCGAGCAGACCGCTTACGAGCAAAGCTGCAAAAGATATCCAGAATATTTTTGAGATGCCAAACACAATGATGCACAGCCCGAAACCGGCGACCACATAAAGAAGTTTTTGACCCTGGTTCGTCTTTAGCGGAAAAATGGCAAGGGCGATAACCATAATGATGCTGCCCATATCTGTAGCGGCATTGAGCCAGCCGAAACCAATGGGCCCGACGTGCAGAATATCTCTGGCATACACAGGCACCATGGCTACTGCTCCACCGAATAAAACAGCAAACAGGTCGAGGGAAAGCGCCCCTAAAACCTCTTTTGTGCTGAAAACAAAATGCAATCCTTCGCGCACGCTTTCCCATGTACGTTTGCCGCCGGTGACAGCAGCAGCGGGTTTTGGAAATATTTTCGAAAGCATAAACAATGCTATAATCATGAGTGCAACTATGATGACGAGGGTTCCGGTATTTTTGAACAAAGCAATGCAAAAGCCCGCAGTAGCGTGCCCGACAACAGAGGCTGAAAGATACGTTCCCTGGTTCCAGGTAATGGCGTTGGGCAAAATTTCACGGGGAACCATCTGACCAAGAATGGCTCCGAAAACCGGTCCTGAAAAAGCCCTGATGATGCCTGTAATAAAAATGATTGTATAGATGCCGGCGATAGTAATTGTTTTGCTGTTGTGGTTGCTGAAATACTTTGTAGAAAGAAATAACAGTATAATTATACACAATAAATAATAGGTTACGCCTTTGAGCAAAAGGCTTCTTTTTTCGCTTATGTCAATTACGTGACCGGCATACAAAGCAAGCGATAAAGCCGGAATTACCTCGGCCAGACCAATAAGCCCGATAGCAAACGGAGCGTTTGTGAGCTCGTACATCCACCAGCCAACAAGCGTACCCAGCATGCGTAATGCCATTACAAAACAAAAACGGCCGGTAAGCATATTGCGATATTCAGGTATCTTAACTGCGGCTAAGGCATTGTGCCGGTAAGTTATAGTCTCGCTCAATTTTGTATGGTTAATTTAGGGTAATGCAAGATAATGCCGGCCGGCAGTATAATCCTTTTCAAGAGCGTTTAATATTATTTTCAAATGTTCCTCATTGCATTCAAAATCAGCATTACCGGCATTTATAAAAAGCGTTGCAGTGCTGTGCTGCTTTATATAATTTATATAGACTTCCTCAATCTTCAATAAGTATTGGTCCGGTATTGACTGCTCATAAGCACGGTTTCGTTTTTTAATGTTTTGCTGCAATTTTGTTGCAGAGGCATGCAGATAGATAAGAATATCAGGCTGCCGCAGTTGCGGGCACAGAATATCGAATAGTGTTTGGTAAAGATTAAACTCATCTGCAGGCAGATTTACACTCGCAAAAAGTAGGCATTTGGTAAACATATAATCACTTACTGTTGCACCTTGAAACGAGTCATTTGCAGAAAGCAATGTTTTTAATTGTGTATAACGTTCTGTCATAAAAGACAGTTCGAGAGGAAAAGCATACTGTTGCGCATTTGTGTAAAACCGGGCTAAAAAAGGGTTTTCAGCAAATTGTTCGAGGATCAATTTGGCATGCAGTTTTTTGGAAAGCTGTTGAGCCAGCGTAGTTTTTCCGGCGCCGATATTTCCCTCAATAGCAATAAAATTATATTTCATAACAGGGCTGAAAACTAAGCGCCAAACCTACACCAAAATTTTGTCTGAACAGGGATTTACCGTATTTTATAGATTTATGTGAAGTTGTGATTTATTGTATGAATGGTATAATTTAAACTGTAAACTGTAATAGAAGAAAGACCAAAAAATTAAAAAACTCAGGCATTATTTATTATTTTATTTTCATATTCGTTCTGCCGGGATACAATCTCAAATACAACTCCCCTGCTATCGGATTTTTACTATAAAGAGTATTTAATTTCGAGTCAGCATGATATAAAGTAAACTGGCTTCCACCTAACTTTGTTTGTCCTATACTTAATAAATCATTGCCAAAATGGTCGTAAAGGCATTAACAGGAAAGGCTGCATCATAACCATGCCGGGCTTTTTGTGTATAAAAAAAGAGGCTTTTTCAATTGAATGAAAAAGCCTCTTACCAAATATACTAAACCGCCTTACTTACAAGTCACTTGTATCACTGCTCACATTACCACTTTTACCTGTTCTGTCCACATCTACTTCTGTCTTCCTTACTGTATCACTTACTGTCTCTTCTCTTTCTGTTACCTCTTTGTTTAAAGATACTTCTTCAACAACACGTGCCTCCTTTGATACTACAGGCACTTCTGCACGCTCAGTAATTTCAATTTCACCTTCCTGCAGATCACTTGCATTTGCAGGGCGATCAACCGGCGTCCTGTTAACAGTAACTTTCTCTTCACGTAAGTTAATGTTTTCAGATACGGGGCTTTCTACAACTCTTGTACGAAGACGGATTCCACCTTTCTCCACCTCGCGTTTTCCTACCTGTAATTCTTCTTCTATCACAGGTATTGTTGTTGCGTCTTCAGCTTTTGCATTCCGATTACGGTAAAGATTATCTTCATTAAAATGATCGTGATCATAAAAATCATCGTCGCTATTGCGCCCTGTACCAGGTGTCAAAGCTGACGCCGCGACCGCAGCGCCACCTGCTCCGCCAAAGACATTTCTTATCCTGTTTTCTGCATCAGAACCAAAGGTGTCTTTGTCATAAGCAGGCAGCGATCTTATCTGATCAGCAGTTACACCCGATAAAACAACATCGTCACCCTTATCATGCAATTGAGCTATTCCTATAGGCACCAGTACATCCCGGGTATCAAGGTCAAAAACATTTCCTTCCAGGTCAAGAACTATGTATCTTACTTTAAGGGATTGTACGTCAAAAATAAGTTCATCTACTTCTCCTATTCTCTTACCGTTCTCATCTTTTACATCCCATCCGCGAATATCCGGCTGCCCTTCTGCAATTTCGAAATCACTTCCGCCCAACTCTTGCAGGCGTTTATCTTTATTTTCGTTTGACATAATTATTCAGTTTTTTAAAAAAGTTTTAATTAAAGTGGTTAATTGTTTTTTTAATAATTACCATTTTCTACTGATTGTTACCCCTTGGACTTTGCAACTATCTCAACCCTGCGGTTTTGCTGACGTCCTTCTGCCGTAGAATTAGAAGCCACCGGGCGGGCTTCTCCCACCGGCTGCATTGTAATTCTGTCTTCAGTAATGCTTCCGTTTTTAACAAGCCACTCCCGTACCGCTGATGCACGTTGCTCAGCAAGCTCTTTGTTATATCCAGCGCTTCCGACAGCATCGGTATAACCAAAAACACGAACAGCACCACCTTTATATCTTTGATCTATAGAGCCGGCTACCTGTTTAAGGTTTTGCTCAGCATCACTGCGAATAGTGCTTTTACCTTCATCAAAAAGGATATTTTCTCCCAAACCGTAAATACCATAATTGTTATTACCTCTTACGTCTACATTTTTACCTGTAATTTCTCCGTAAGCAACAGCAGGGGCGTTAAAGTCTACGTCTCCCCAAGCCTGACCCGCAGCACCAGCAGTATCTGTGGTTGTACCTGTAGTTGTACTTGCAGAAGCAGTAGTGTCAGTGGCGCCCGTTTTTCCTTTATCATTATTGCATCCCCTCATTAAAAAGAAAATAAGAGCAATAAGACCAAGGGCTAAAAGCAGCCAGGGAAGCCACGATGATTTTTGCTTTGGTTGTACATTCAAATCAGCCATAATTTTAAAAATTTAATTGTTTTAAAAATAAAAATATTACATGTGGACTTCTCTTAATAATCATGCCTGCCAGGTAAAAAAAGCTTTTTTCAACGGCGCTTATTAGATTTTACGAGAAAAAAAGAGGTGACTTTTGAACAAATAGTAAAAAGTGAGTATTCCGTTTACAATACTCCACATTTTGCTGATTTGTCTTTAAAACATATTTCCCTGCCAATACTAAAAGTTATAATTAAAACAACCATAGTTAAAGGAAGAAATTAAATCAATAACAATTTAATAATAAAAGAAGCAAGCGAAACAGCAGCTTTTTCCATTACATGAGTAAGATGTGAAATGTGATAAGTAAAGATATTTTGAAACATGCTTACCAGAATTTAACATACAAAGCGGCAATCAACAGCAATGTAACTATAATCATGGCAAGCGTTGCAGGCTTCACCTTAAACATTTCTTTGTCTAACTCAAACGCTTTGGGATTAATGACGGGGCCGGTAAGACTTATGGCAATCATCGCTATCATAGTGAACATAAAAGACAGGCCCATGCAAATATGAAAAGGTATTTCATAACCTCCTGCACCATTGGGATAAGCTGTGTATAAGAAAGTGTTATTTCCCAAAACCCGGGGTGCAAATTCATTAAAAAATACTGACAAAAGAAATCCTAAGATTACACCAACAACTGCGGCTGCACCTGTAGTTCTTTTCCAAAACATACCAAGGAAAAACATGGCAAATACACCGGGGCTTATAAAGCCGGTATATTTCTGAATGTAAGTGAAGCCGCCAACACCACCTATTCCTAACAGGTCATTCCAGGTAAACATTACCGCCAGTATCATAGCAATAAATACAGCGATTCTTCCTGTTATTACCAAGTTTTTTTCACTGGAAGTTTTGCCAAAATATTTTTGATGAATATCTAATGTATAAATGGTAGAAATACTATTGACTTTACCGGCAAGAGAAGCCACGATAGCTGCCGTTAATGCAGCTACTGATAATCCCTTTAAGCCTGTAGGCAAAAAAGTGAGAACTGCAGAATAGGCACCGTCTTTGCCTCCGACCAATTGGGGCAGATGGCCGCTTTTATATAGAACGAATGCAGCAATACCCGGCAACATCACGATAAGCGGCATCATTAACTTCAGCATTCCGGCAAATAGAATACCAGTGCGTGCAGTATGAAGATCTGCTCCTAAAGCCCTTTGTGTAATATATTGGTTACAACCCCAGTAGTTAAGATTGATAATCCAGATACCTGCTATGTAAGAAGCTAAACCCGGAAAAGTAAGATATTTATTGATTTCATTTTGGGTAGAAGAAGCGGTTGGTCTCGGAATGATTATCTTAAAATGTTCGGGAGCATTTTTTATGAGAGCATTAAACCCGGCGATGGCATTTTTGCCTACACCAAAACTTTCACCCACCACTGTCAATGCTATGTAAGTGGTCACTAATCCGCCTATAATCAAAACGGCTACTTGTATAACGTCTGTGTAAGCAACCACCTTCATACCTCCTAACGAAATAAACAGCGCAAATACTGCAAGCCCGACCATTATGATATGCAGATAAGCTCCGCCGGTCAGGCCATTAATAGCAACTGCACCAAGATATAATATAGAGGTAAGATTTACAAATACATACAGAAACAACCAAAAAATTGCCATAATCAATGCCACAGAGTCATTATATCTTGTCTTTAAAAACTGGGGCATTGTGTAAATATGGTTTTTAAGATAAACAGGTATAAACCATACAGCTACAATAATAAGCGCAATTGCTGCAATCCATTCGTAGGCGGCAACGGCGATACCTAAGAAAAATCCTTCACCGCTCATACCGATAAATTGCTCTGCAGAAATGTTGGATGCAATTAAAGAAGAGCCGATAGCCCACCAGGTAAGTGTTCCTTCTGCAAGGAAATAAGCTTTGGCATCGTGTTCATCTTTTTTACGTTTATTATAGATAGTATATCCGTATACAGTTACTATAATAAAATAAGTAATAAATACGGCATAATCGGCAGTGGTTAATCCGTTTTTCATGATGGCAAGGTTCTGAGTTAGAGATTTTTTTGTTTAAGAGATTTGGGCTGTTAAGATACTATGTTTGTTAATTGCTTTACAATTTATTTATCTGGTAATAAGCTTCGCTCCATCTGAGCTCATTTTTTAATTGGCGAAGGTTTGTTTCTTTACCGATTAAGACATATTCAATGCCTGCAAAAGAGGTGAAATTTTCCATGTGCTCAGCGGTAAGGTTTTGACTGTAGCCCGTATGATGAGCGCCGCCGGCATATATCCACGCAGCACAACCGGTTTTCATATCAGGATAAGGCTTCCATAAAACTCTTGCCACCGGAAGCCTTGGTAAATCATGCTCTGCTGCAATTGCTTCTACTTCATTTACTATAAGCCGGAAACGATTACCCATATCTACCAGAGACGCATTCAGCGCAGGGCCGGCAGCAGAATTAAATACCAATCTGACAGGGTCTGCTTTGCCGCCGATACCCAACGGATGAACTTCGCAGGAGATTTCACCTTGTGCAATTGATTCATCTACCTCAAGCATGTGAGAACCTAATACCATCGCATTAGCCGGATTAAAATGATACGTATAATCTTCCATAAAGGCATTGCCGCCGGGAAGCCCGCTTCCCATCACTTTCATGGCCCGTACCAGTGCAGCGGTTTTCCAGTCACCTTCTCCGGCAAAGCCGTAGCCGCGGTTCATTAAACGTTGCGCAGCAATACCAGGCAGTTGTACCATTCCGTGCAAATCTTCGAAAGTATCAGAAAAACCTTTAAAATTTCCTTCCTCCAAAAATGTTCTTAATCCTATTTCAATTTTAGCCGCTTCAATTAAAGATTGATAATTTTCAGCACCTTTTCTTAAATTATCCGCAAGCTTATAGCTGTCTTCATATTCCTGTATCAATATATTAATATCGGCATCGCTTACTTCATTGATGACTTTTACAAGGTCACCAATTCCGTGTGTATTTACAGAAAATCCAAATTTGTATTCTGCTTCTACTTTGTCGCCTTCTGTTACAGCAACAAAACGCATGTTATCACCAAAACGAACAAATTTTGCTCCCTGCCAGTCGTTCCAGCCTGCGGCGGCTCTTACCCATGCGCCTATTTGCGCAAGCGCTTCTTCATCCTGCCAAAAACCAACAACCACTTTTCGGTTTATACGCATTCTTGTCATTATAAAACCAAATTCCCTGTCGCCGTGGGCACTTTGATTCAGGTTCATAAAGTCCATATCAATAGTGCTCCAGGGAATGTCCCTGTTAAACTGCGTGTGAAAATGCAGTAAGGGCTTCTTCAGGATCTTTAATCCGCCAATCCACATTTTTGCAGGGGAGAAAGTATGCATCCATGCAACAATACCAATACAGTTTTTTGAGATATTAGCTTCCTGGCAAATGGCATAAATTTCTTCTGTAGTTTTTACCGTAGGTTTAAAAACTACCGTTACCGGAATTTGGGAAGCGTTGTTTAAAGAAGCTGCAATAGTTTGAGAATGCTCTGCAACCTGTCTCAATGTTTCGTCGCCATACAAATGCTGGCTCCCCGTTACGAACCATACTTCCAGTTTTTTAAGATCTATCATAGGTTTTATTTATGGATTAATTTTTTTGGCGACTAAGGCCCAAAGACGCAAAGAGACCTCACCCCAGTCCCTCTCCACTTGGAGAGGGGCAAGAAATATTTCTTAAATCTCAAACATTTCATAAATCCCAGTTCAGATAATTTCCACCAATCCCTTAAATCCTGCTAAATCATGGCTCAGACAATTACTGTCCGTAATAAGAATTCGGGCCGTGTTTTCTTTCAAAATGTTTTTGTATCAAAGCATCTTTCAGCTTTGGGTTTCCGGGTCTTATTTGTTCCGTTATAAATGCCATCTGTGCTATCGCTTCCAGCACTGCGCTGTTGTATACCGCTTTTTCAGCCGTTATGCCCCAGCTGAAAGGTGCATGATTTCCTACTAATATCATTTCGACTTCTTCATAACTGTATCCTTTTTCTTTGAGGCAATTTATTATTTGAAAACCTGTTTCATACTCATAATTTCCCTGGATCATTTCGTCGCTCATTGGTGGCGCACAGGGAATATCTGCTGTGGTGTGGTCTGCATGCGTAGTTCCATAATTAGGTATGTTGCGATGAGTGTGTGCCCATGCGGTTGCGTACATGGAATGTGTGTGTGCAATACCACCTATATTTTCCCATTGATTGTACAAAACCGCATGTGTCAAAGTATCTGATGAAGGGCGAAGTTTTCCTTTAACTGTTTTGCCTTCAAAATCAACAATTACCATATCACCCGGAGAAAGTTTTTCGTAAGGCACTCCGCTTGGCTTGATAGCAAAAACACCTAAATCTCTGTCGGCTGCGCTTACGTTGCCAAAAGTAAAAAGTACAAGGCCTAATTTGGGTAACTGCATATTTGCTTCGTAAGCCTGCTCCCTTATATGTTTGTATTTACTCATGCTATTATTTCTATGTTGAGGTTTGAAGACTCGTTTTCATAACCGGCCTTCAGCTTTTAATTAACTTTCCAACTCTTTCAGCGTAATCTTTTCGTCATCTTTTCGCGCTTCTGCAATAATTATGTCCATAATGTCTTCTAATTGCTCATCATTTATTTCAGCTACTTCAGCAAGGTCTATCTCAACGTAACAGCGTTTATGTGTTTCATCAGTAATGAAAGTTAATGGTCTCATATTTTTTGTTTTTGCTTCGTACAAATCTACTGCTTAGGCTGTTTCAATCACTATTTGTTCCTGCTCAACAACTTCACTTTTCTTGCTGCTGGCTGACTGATGTTCAATAAACTTCCCAAGCTGCTTATACTGCTCATAGCGCTTTTTATAAAGTAACGCTTTGTCAGCGTTTGGATGATATTCTGCATCAAATCCCGGCCCCATTGCATCCATTGCTTCTTCTACTTTAGGATAAATACCTGCGGCAGTTGCAGCAAACATGGCGGCACCAAGAGCGCATGTTTGCTCAGATTTGTGTATACGGATCGGCATGTCTGTTATATCAGCCATCATCTGCATAATAAAAGGTGACTTTCTTGCAACACCGCCCATTCCTATCAAACCTTTTACAGGAATACCTTGCTCAATAAATCTTTCAACAATTGCTTTTGCACCAAAACAGGTTGCCTCAACGATTGCTCTGAATATTTTTGGCGCGTCTGTGCCTAAGTCCATGCCAATTACTGCTCCGGTCATTAACTGGTTTGCATCGGGAGTACGTCTGCCGTTGAACCAATCTACGGCTAATTCATCCACGTCTTCAATAGATAATTGCGCTGCCTGTTTACTCAATTCAGGAATAATTTTATCGGCAGTTTCCTCTATCAATTGCTTTACCAAATCACCGCTTACTATGGATGATTTTGACAATATATTTTGTAATGGCCATGTTAACACGTTTTTAAACCATGCATAAGCATCCCCAAAAGCTGATTGCCCGGCTTCCATACCAAGCATACCAGGAATAACAGAACCATTAACCTGTCCGCAAATACCAGCTACCAGTTTGCCTTCCACTTCATTGATTGGAGCTACGAGCATATCACAGGTTGAAGTTCCCATTACTTTGCTTAAATAGTAGGGCTCAATTTGTCCGCCTACCGCGCCCATGTGTGCATCAAAGGCGCCGACACCTATGATTACGTTTTGCGGCAAACCAAGCTTTTCTGCCCATTCTTTACTGATTGTTCCTGCAGCTTTGTCTGATGTGTAAGTATCTTTAAAAAGCCTTTCTGTAAAGCCGTTTAATAAAGGGTCAAGACTTGAAAACCAATCATCAGGCGGGAGCCCATCCCACTCTTTTGCCCACAATATTTTGTGACCGGCTGCGCATACGCTTCTTTTCATTTGCGAAATATCATTGCCGCCTGTTAATAAAAAAGGTATCCAGTCGCAGTGTTCGGCAAATGAGTAGACAGCATTTTTTACCTGCTTATCATAACGCAGAATATGAAGCAATTTTGCCCAAAACCATTCGGAAGAATAAATGCCGCCGACAAACTGAAGATAATTGGTATCAAAATTTTCAGCATGCGCATTTATTTCTGCTGCTTCATCAACTGACGTATGATCTTTCCAAAGCACGAACATAGCATTTGGATTATTCTCAAAACCGGGAAGCAAGGCAAGCGGAGTGCCCGTTTTATCAACCGCTACAGGCGTTGAGCCGGTAGTATCAACAGATATAGCTTTTATGTTTGCAGCTACCGAAGGACCGGCCTGTGCAAGACAGTTTTTTATAGTATTTTCAAGACCTTCAATATAATCCAAAGGATGCTGGCGAAACTGGTTAGCGGCAGCATTACAATACAACTGGTCTTTCCACCGGGAATAGTAAAAAACAGAGGCGGCGATTTCATTTCCGTTGTGTGCATCTGCTATGATCGTTCTGACAGAGTCAGAACCGTAATCAACACCAATAACATATTCGTTGGAAGTAATCATAAAACTCAATTGAAACTTTTATTATAAAAAAAGTGTTTTCTGCTTACTCCGTTCAGACTGCCCTTTTTTATCTTTCAAAAAGTATAGCGCGTTAAAGAATTATTCTAAGCAAAACAAAAACTTAAAAAAGTAAATGTAATGAACAAAAAATCATAAATGTCAATATTACAGTTACTATTATTTTAATTGATAATAATAAGCAACAGAATTAGGTAAACTAAGTGTAAAATCCATTTTATGTTGTTTTTTTGTCTTGAAACAGAAGAACCAAATGTTCAGGACTGCATGAAAAAGGCTAAAAATTATATACAGTCCTAAAATGAAATTAGCTACAGCTGCAGAGTAAAATTATACAACTGCCTAACCTACCGGCCAAAAGCAGAGCTAAACTTTAGTAACATTAATTTCATTTCTTAACGCCCTGCATATAATTTTCTTAACGCCTTTTTCGTAAGGTCGAAGAAAAAAAGATGCTTTGCCATTGTTTTACCTAATTCTATAAATAAATTTTTACCAGCTTATTTTTAATAAAGACACAGCGTGACCAGGCAAATTAATATTGGTATTGAATGCACCATTTTGTATTAAAACAGCCTTCTGCTTTTGATACGATTGCAACTTTCCTGACTTTTCCAAAATTGAATATTGCTCTTTGCTAACCTGCTGCGGAGAACCCATTTTTTTCCACGTCGTGTAGGAGTTACTGTGGTTTTCATCAATTTGGTATTGATTAATAATAACTTTTTTAGCAGGAACATTCTTTAATTGCAATTTTACAGTTGCATCAGGAGCCAATGTATCCTCATCATAATAGTTCCAAAATAATATATAAGCTGCCTTATTATCTGCCGTTGCCATTGCGCTGACATCTGCAACAGAGTCATGTACTCCTTTTGTACGAAGGTATTCTGCAGAAAAAGCTTTATCATTTTCTACAATTAACTGTTTTCCTCTTATCTGGCCAAACATGCGAAAAACATTAAGGACAGGTTTATCAACCCCGTTTGTTGCCAGATCTCTGAAACCAGCAAACCACGGTTGGTTTTCAAACTCAAAAGACCAGCTTACGGCTCCTTCTATATTTACGCCGGCTTCTTTTGCAATATCATAAATACGGGCATAAGAAGCAGCGGTATAGCTTGAATACATCGTGCCGTTGCGATAAGCATTTTGCGGATTAAAATCAACCGAACAGGCAGCACAACCTTCGGGGTCGAATTCTCCAATAATTATAGGCAGATTTTTAAATTTGGGTGAAGCCGCAACGGTTTGAAAACCTTTATAAATATCTGTAAGCTGAACAGCCATATTCATACGAACATGTCCTTCTATAAATTTTGGATTGCCCTTTGCGTGAAAACTTACATAATCCAAAGGTGAGCCTTTTTGACCGGTTGCATAGTTTGTGCTGTCCGAACAATGCAGTAAAAAAGCCCTTAAAAAACTATTGGCATTTTCATCCCTTGGGCTTGTGGTAGTCGGTCCGCCAAGACGAGTGTTTGGGCAAGCTCTTTTGACTGCATTTGCAGCAAAATCATATAGTTTAAAATATTCATCACGCGAGCCTTGCCAGTAACCGATGTTAGGTTCATTCCACACTTCCCACCACCATGATTCCACCTCTTTTTTGCCGTATCGCTCTGTGCAGTGTTTCACCCATTGATACACCAATTCACCCCATTTTTTATAATCTTTCGGCGGATAAGCCCAGCCTGTAAAAACTTCTTTATAATCTGCTGCCGGTGTCCAGTGATGTTCGTAAGGCTCCGGTTTTATTGATAAAGCTTCGGGCATAAAACCTATTTCAGCAATTGGCTTCATACCTCTCTTTACATAAGTATCAAAAATGGAATCAGTTATGTGCCAGTTATAAACAGGGTTTCCGGAAGCATCTTCTGTGTAGGCATTTGTTGAGCCCCATTTAAGATGAGGTTTTCCATTTCCCGTTGTAAGTAAGTTATGCGCACGAACGTAAACAGGAACAGGACTTAATTTTGAAAGTTCTGTGAGCAGTTTTCGCCCGTCTTTCATATAAGTATAATTAGGCTCATCATAGCCAAAAAATGCCCATATTGGTTTTACGGAATCTTTTTTATTGTTTAAATCAATTTTTATAGTATAAACATTCTTTTGAGCAAAAGTGTGCAGCGAGGCAAGAACCAGAAGTGTTGTTAAAATAAGCAACTTCAATCCTGTAACTTTAAAAAAATGTAGTTTATTCAAAATAAGATTTGACAGGTTAAAATTATTACTTTGATCACCACAAAGGGCACGAAGAAACACAAAGTCTTTGTGACACTTTGAGCCTTGGTGTTTTTGTGGTTCAAAAAAATGTTTTGGAAATTATTTGACAGATATTTTATACATTGTTTCTGTATGATATTTTTCTCCGGGCTTCAAAATAGTCGAAGGAAAAGAAGGCTCGTTAGGCGAGTCAGGAAAATGCTGTGTTTCCAGGCACAAAGCAGCGTGTTGCATAATTGGTTTACCATCATCTGTTTTCAGAGTGCCATCTAAAAAGTTACCGGAATAAAACTGCAGACCGGGTTGGGTAGTGTACACTTCCAGTTTTCTTCCGCTGATGGAGTCCGTAACTTCTGCCACTTTATCTAAATTTGTTCCTTTTTTGTTTAAGACAAAATTATGGTCGTAGCCGCCTGGTACCTGGGCAATGCGTTCGCCTATTTTGTGCGGTGTTGTAAAATCAAACGGGCTTCCTTTTACTGATTTTAATTCGCCTGTTGGTATTAAACTGGTATCAACAGGTGTATACCTGCCGGCATCTATCATTAAAGAATGATTGAGAATAGTATTATTTACATCGCCTGTCAGGTTGAAGTAACTGTGATTGGTCAGGTTGACGGGAGTTGCTTTATCCGTTTGTGCGTTGTATTCTATTTTTAATTCATCCGCATCTGATAAGCTGAATGTTACAGACACTTTTAAATTTCCGGGGTATCCTTCTTCGCCATCTTTACTTAAGTAATTTAATGTCAATGACGGAGTATTTTCTTCTGAAGCCGCAGCATCCCAGACCACTTTATCAAAACCTTTCAGGCCTCCGTGCAATGCATTTGAATTATTATTAACAGCAAGCTTATAAGTCTTACCATTAAGCGTAAATCTGCCCTTTGCAATGCGGTTTCCGTAGCGGCCAACCGTTGCCCCGAAATAGGGCGGATGAGCAAGGTATCCTTTCAGTTCATTGAATCCTAAAACGATGCTGCTTTTATTGCCTTTGCTGTCAGGCGTTACCCAAGAAGTAATAGTGCCGCCATAATTACTTATTTTTACCTGCGCGCCGTTTTTATTGGTAAGCGTGTACAAATACACTTTCTTACCGTCAAACTCTCCCCAGTCTGCCTGTTGTAAGCCTGTTTTCATAGCTGTAGTTGTGGTGTTAGTGTTAGTTGAATCTGAAGATTCATTTTTGTTTGTACCATTATTTGAACATGATGTAAGAATACAAGTTATCAGAATTCCAAAAGCTACGTTTTGAATAGTTTTTTTCATTTTATTTTATTTAGTATTAATGTTTAAAAATAGGCAATCTCTGTAATTTTAGAAATAAAATGGAAACAGATAGGTACATAGTTGAAGAAAAGGACACGATAGTCTATGTTTTCTCATCTATCTATGTCTCTATGTGTTTCAAAAATTCTACTTAATGGAAACCCTGATGACAGAAAAAGAATAAGGTTGCAGTGCCATATCAAACAGTTTACCTTTTAACTGAATAGATTTAGTAACCGGGCTGACTGCCATAGGATCTTCGAGGCTGTTGACCGATTGTAACGAATTTCCTTTTAACAGCGTAACCGAACCTTCACCCGCAAGATTAGCAGCGCCGTCAATTGAGATGGTGGTACTTTTTTGTTTGTCAGATGCATTTACCACTTTTATAATCACTTCATTACTTTTTTTATCAATTACCGCAGAAGCATACAAACTATCTTTTCCGGCAATTTCTTCGTTATTCATCAGTATTGGCACTGCATCAGTTCCTTTATAATTGGAAAATAATTTTTGCACGTAATAATTTGGGGTTCCGAATGTGCGGAGATTATCAACCCAGATGAGATCAGGCGTCCACTGCCATCCATCTGCATGTGCAAACAACGGTGCATAAGATGCCATGTGCACTACGGCTGCATTGCGCTCCATACCGGTCATAAAAGCGGCTTCGGCGATGGCTGACTCCCAGTTATTTTTATTATTTATACTTACAGTCTTGTCGCTTTGCGCAGCGTATTCTCCTGCAAATATTTTCGACCCGTTCCGATCATAATTATCATATCGCTTTGCATTTGCCAAAAACCATTCAGGACGACGATAATAATGCTCGTCAATTATATCAGCTTTCATTTTTCTTAAATAATTATTGAGATAATCAAAACGATCTCCGCCCGGATCAGTCCCTGAGCTATAATCTAATTTAAAATCAGGATATTTTGCTTTGATAGCTTTGGTAAAAGCCTGCAATCTTTCTATGTATTGCGGTCCCCAGTTTTCATTTCCCACGCCCATCATTTTAAGGTTGAACGGAGCCGGATGACCCATTTGCGCCCGCATTTTCCCCCACCTTGTTGCAGTGTTTCCGTTAGCAAATTCTATCAGGTCGAGTGCATCCTGCACATAAGGGCCAATTTCATCCATTGGCGCTACTTCTGCAGTGTTGAACTGGCAGGCCATTCCTGCATTTAATATAGGCAGCGGCTCTGCGCCGATGTCTTCTGCAAGCTGAAAATATTCAAAGAAACCAAGACCAAATGTCTGGTAATAATCAGGCGCGGGTCTGTGAGCAAATTCTGTGTTCCACCGGTTTATAATCAAATGCCGGTCTTCTACCGGACCAATCGTTTTTTTCCATTGATAACGTGTAGCAAGGTCACGGCCTTCTACTATACATCCTCCCGGAAAACGAATAAAGCCAGGCTTCAGGTCTGCTAATTTCTGCACCATATCGGCACGCATTCCTCCAGGCCTGTTTTTCCAGGTGTCTTTAGGAAAAAGTGAAATCATATCAAGATCAATCACTCCGGTGACTTCGAACCAAATATTTAATTTAGCTTTTGGTTCTGTTGCATTTGCTATAAAACTTACTGATTGTTTTTTCCAATCTTTGCCTGAGCTCACCACAGGAATTAATGTTGCGCTTCCCAAAATTTTCCCGGTTGAGTCTGCGAGTTCAATGTTCAGCTTTACTCCGGGATTTTTCATGCGGTACATTACCGAAAAGTCATATCCTACGCCTTTTTTTATTCCCATTCCCCTAAAGCCTTCGTTGGTTAAACCTTGTTCGCCCTTAGCAGTACTATGAGCGTTTACACGAATAAACCTGGGATTGGCAGCATTCGTTTCCTGCCGGTTTTGTACCAAAACATCTCCTTCCTTAAAGTTTTTACCCTGCTGACTCCAGCCCATCAACGGACTCTGAAATTCAAATGATCGGTTTTTTATCAATTCTGCATATAGGCCCCCGTCTGCCCCAAGATTAATGTCTTCGAAGAATATTCCCCACATAGTGGGTTGCACCGGCGCTTTTATCTGGTTCACTTTCACTGCAATGGCAACAGAAGACTGGGCATCGCTTTTAAAAAAACAAGTGAAAATGCAGATGGCAAAAACGAAACAAGCAATTTTCAGCTTTTTTATCATATTATTGAAATATTGAAATAAGTTTAAAAATGATTATTTACTTTAATATTGATTATATTCAGCTATTTGTACCAAATACGTAAGAATAGATTTTACAGCAATTATTGATACAATGATGTAAGACAAATTTTTTCTGCAGAAAGAGTATAAGAAAACTAAAAGAAGCCGGTAATAAAATTTAGCTTAAGCAATTCTCAAAAATAATCTTCTTACATTCCTTTACTTAATCTCTAACACCACTAAAGAAAACGGCGGAAGCTTTACATTGAGCGTATTACTACTAAAATTTGCACCATTAAAAGCGGCAGGTTTTATTTTGCCAGGATTATCAAATGAATTAAAATCCTGCAGTTTTCCCGATGTTAATATTCTGCCCGTCACAGAATTGTGGTGAATACTTTTCAGATTAACCGATATATCCTGGCCTTTTTTAGCATCAATATTTACCAGGGAAATATGCACAGCACCCAAAGAGTCTTTTGAGGCAGAAACGGAAACAGCAGGCAACTTTTTATTATCTAAAACATAGTCATTGCTTTTTATCTGTACAGGCAATAAAGTTGCGTTCTGGTGCACGTTATACATTTCCATAACGTAATAAGTAGGCGTAAGAATCATTTTTTCGCGGTCAGTAAGAATGACGGATTGCAACACATTAATGCACTGTGCAAGATTAGCCATTCTTACCCGGTCACTGTGATTATTAAATATGTTTAATGTAGCGCCTGCAATCATAGCATCACGCATGGTGTTCTGCTGGTACAAAAACGCAGGATTTGTACCTTTTTCCACATCGTACCAGCCGCCCCATTCGTCTACTACCAAAGCAATCTTTTTATTAGGATCATATTTATCCATAATAGCCGTATGCTTCATTATAAGAGAATCCATAAACAAAGCTGACTGCATGGTAGCAAAATATTGCTGTTCTGAAAAATCGGTTGCCGGGCCTTTTTTGTTCCATTCTATTACTGAGTAGTGATGCAAGGCTATGCCGTTGAGCATGTGTGCCGGTATATTTTTCATCAGCACTTCTGTCCAGTTGTAGTCTGCAGAATTGGCGCCTGAAGCAATTTTGAAGAGACCGCCGGTATTAGTCCAGTCGCTCATAAAAGTTGAATACTTCCGATACGTGTCAGCGTAATATTCCGGTTTCATATTTCCGCCGCATCCCCAGGCTTCGTTTCCTACTCCCCAGAGCTTTACCTTCCAGGGCTTATCCCTTCCGTTTTCGCGCCTTAGCTTAGACATCGGGCTTTCGCCGGCAAAGTTTACATATTGCACCCAGTCGGCGAGTTCCTGTACCGTGCCGCTGCCTACATTTCCGGCCAGGTAAGGTTCAGTTCCAAGCAGTTCACACATATTCAAAAAATCGTGTGTTCCGAAACTGTTATCTTCCGTGACGCCGCCCCACCAGATATTAACAATTTTTGGCCGCTTTTCTTTAGGGCCTACGCCGTCTTTCCAGTGATACGTATCGGCAAAGCAGCCGCCGGGCCAGCGAAGATTTGGTATTTTTAATTTTTTCAATGCTGCCACCACATCGTTTCTTACTCCCCTGGTGTTAGGTATTTTTGATGTATCACCTACATAAAAACCGCCGTAGATGCAACGGCCCAGGTGCTCCGCAAAATGACCATAAATATGTTTGCTGATAATCGGCCCGGCAGAGTCTGCGTTTACAACAATGCTGTTTTGAGCAGAAGAAATGTTTGCAATAAAAAAGAAAAACAAGAAATTTAATAAAACTTTTTTCATATAGAATTTGTTTTTAGCAATCGTATTATTTATGTAGTTAAGATGAGGAAATTTTAAAACAAAGCCTTGTTGAAATACAGGCAATCAAAGAAATTTATTTTGGAAGGCAACCAATTTTAAAACTTTTTGGAATGAGAGCACAGACAAATTATTTCAATCGGCACCTTCAAAAATCAGTTGGTTTTCTTACCATAATTCCGGCTTTTAGTATATTACTTTCGGATAAAGATTTTCATGTTTATTTTAATTGCTTTTTAATATAATCTGCGAGTCCTTTAACCCGTTGCAGGAAGCGGTCAGCACAATATTTCCTTTTTGTTTGCCGGCTTTAATGATTACCAGGCATTTTCCTTTCCATGCCTTTCGCTGCGGCAACTGGTTGCTTTCAATGCTTACCGGGTTGGCGTTTCCTACGCCTGCAATAGTGCCATTGCCTGTAATTTCAAATTTTATTAAATCTTCTGCCAAAGGATTTGTATTGCCGTTCTCATCTTTTAATTCGACAGTCACATAACTTAAGTCCCGACCATCGGCATGTATTAATAATCTGTCTGCTGTTAAATGTATTTGTGAAGGTTTGCCTGCTGTTTTTAAAACAGCCGTATTAACCTTTTTATTTCCATTGTATCCAATTGCTTTCAGTTCTCCCCGGGAATAAGGAACAGACCATTTAGCGATAAATTTGGTAGAACGATTGGTTGGTTTTTTGCCTAATGATTTGTTGTTAAAAAACAATTCAACTTCTTTGCAGGAAGAGTAAACATTTACTTCCAGTGGCTTGCCTTCCATTCCCTCGAAGTTCCAGCCTGGCGATACGTCTTCCCAGTTCCATTTAGACCATGATTCCAGTTTTTTGTTTGCCCTGTAAGATGATGTTGGTGATTTTACAAAAACAGCTACCTGGTCATTTTTCCATAAAGCATCACGGTAATAAGATTGCGGCCTTTTCCATCCGCAAATATCTATATCGCCGCAAAAAGCAAGATTCCAGGGATAAAAGTCTGCATTTTGAGAATAACCTAACCAGCCTAAACTTGCCTCGCCGATGTAGTCAAATGCAGTCCAGACAAAATCGCCGATTACATAAGGATGATCTATTACATCCATCCAGCTTTGAAAAGCTTCCCATGGATAAGATTCCGTGCCTGCCATGATACGGTTTGGAACACGGCTGTGATCAAGCTCATAAATATTTTTTTTCAAATGGTCACCGCCCGCAGCATAGTTATAACCGGCTATATCAAGCACTGCGAAAAAAGGATCTTTATCTTCATTCAGGCCGTTTACCGCCGCCGTTATTGCTCTTGTCGTATCCAAACTTTTTATATAGTCTGAAAGCATTTTTGCCGTTTGAACACCTTCCGGATTTCCTCTTTCCGGTATCTCATTTCCAATGCTCCACATAATAATGCAGGGATGATTTTTATCGCGGTTTACCATGCTTTCCACATCACGCTGCCACCAATCCTTAAAATATAAATGATAATCGTAAGGATTTTTTCCATAATTCCACATATCAAAAGTCTCGTCTATTACCAGCATACCTAACCGGTCGCAGGCATTTAAAAAAGCAGGCGACGGCGGATTGTGGCTGCAACGTATTGCATTGAATCCGCTGGCTTTTAATAATTCTGCTTTACGTTCTTCTGCCCGGTCATAAGCTTTCGCACCTAAGGACCCGTTGTCGTGATGAAAACATCCGCCTTTCAGCTTTACCGTTTTACCATTCAACTGAAAACCGTTTTTTATATCAAATGAAATGGTTCTGATTCCAAACGTATTCGTTGACTTTTCTGCAGTTTCCTGCCCGTTCCTGATTTCCGTTACCACCGTATAAAGAGTTGGCGATTCTACAGACCAAAGCTGAGGATTTTTAACGATTGCCTGCTGGTTAAATTCATAAAAAGCATTCGGGCTAATATTTTGAGCAGACTCACTTCTTGCTATTTCAACTCCTTTATCATTAAGTACCCGTGTGATGGATGTAATGGCTGAAACGTGGTTAGTTTCATTAACTGCTTTAGTTTTTATATTTACAATGGCTGATGCTGCTGATACTGCAGGCGTAGTTATAAAACTGCCCCATTTGGCTATGTGAACTTCATTTATAGTTTCGAGCCAGACATGCCGGTAAATGCCGGACCCGGAATACCAGCGGCTGTTTTGTCCTTCGTTTTTTACTTCAACAGCTACCACATTTGTCTCACCAAATTTCACGTATTTAGTAATATCATAATAAAAACTTGTATAACCGTACGGATGATCACCTGCCCGCTGGCCGTTGATCCAAACCTGCGCATTCATATACACCCCGTCAAATTGAATAACCAGGTGCTTTTCTTTATCTGCTGCAGGAACCACAAATTTTTTGCGGTACCAGCCGGTGCCTCCGGCAGTAAATCCGCCGCTTACCTGGCTGATTGCATTAGAGTCAAAGGGTGAGTTCGTGCCCGGCCTGTTCTCAATGCTCCAATCGTGCGGAAGATCAAGCATTCGCCATCCGGCATCATTAAAGTCTATGGCTTCAGCGCCTTGTGCGCCTCCCAGGTGAAAGCGCCAATTGTTATCAAACAAAACCATATTGTTCCCTTGTGCAAACGTGGAAAATCCGGTAAAAATCAAAAAACAATAAAAAAACAATTTTTTTCGCATTGTAATTATATTAGATTTTGCCCGGTTTATTGTTTGTTAATTGCTTTATTTTTCATTTCAGATATAACCTTCTATTTCAAAACTTTTTTCTGAAGCCGCAGCAAAGCATTCTATACTTTTTTTGAACTTTACAACAGAGTATCTTTTACATACGGTTCTTGTAAAGAATAATAATTTATAATGCTAAGATAAATGTAATGCTGACAATTAAAAATTTTTGTTTTAACAAAGAAGCTCATCAATTAAATCTCATATTATTTAAACAGCAATAAGTGGAGAAGTGACAGGAATTGATTTCTTTGAAGAAAAATGGTTTATATCATTGATATAAGTGAGAAAAATATGCAGCTTTGCATTGTATTGACTCTTATCTAATTTATACAAAAAGGCTCCTTTTCTTGAGCCCGATTTATCTTTTACTTCCAGCTTGATTAATAAACCTGTAGACATTAATTTCCTGATAAAATTTCTTTTGTCAAAAACAGTTTCGTACACGCCTTCGTACAGGTTTTGCAATTGGGTTATTGTGAAATTGTCGGGCAGCAATTCAAATAACAATGGCTCGATAGCAGCTTTAAAACGGAGTTGTTTCAGCGCCAGCTTTACCATTTCGTCGTGATCGAATATTAGTTTTGGCTTGTTATTTATCAAAAACCATTCTGCATGATATTCGTGGCTTATTTGTTTTTTGTACCGCTCAATATCAATAAGAGCAAAATAAGATACTGAAACAGTTCTTTCTGCAGGATCGCGGTTTATTTTGCTGAAAGTATTTAATTGTTCAAGATAAATATTTTCGAGGGCTGTAAGTTTTTTCAGAATGCGGTTTGCCGCTTCGTCCAGGTTTTCTTTTTCTTCCAGAAAACCTCCCATCAAGCTCCACTTATTTTTTTCGGGTTCAAAACCTCTTTGAATAAGCAACAATTTCAGGTCTTTTCCATCAAAACCGAAAATGATGCAATCTACCGCAAGCAGAAAATGATGTTGTCCTTTGTATTTATTCATTAGCTTTTTAAACTGCGTAAATATTGTTGCTAAGCTATAGTAATCAATTCATTGAAGGAAATCTTTTTTGGATAAATAGCTATTTATACCAATGTTTTTAATATACAAATTCTTTTAAAGAGCCTTTAATAGCAGCATTAAAATGCACTTACTTCCTTATTTTAATAAATCCAAATAATTAACGCTTATACATTTTTATAGTTATCGTAAAGGTTTTCCAATGTGTACCTCTGTTTCTCTGTACCTCCGTGTTGAAAAAACAAATATTGAATATTGCGGATAACTGCTTTGATTTCAATTTTTCTTATTTTTTTGTACCCGAAATAAAAAAAATTATTTGACGATCATAAATATGAAAAAGGTTTGATAAGCGTTAGATGGACAAACCTTTATTTTGAAATCAATAATTACAGCTTTTAAAGAGAATCTTTTGCCGGTTTTTATTATTACCGGCTTCTTTTGTGCATGTACGCCCAAAGAAAATCTTACAACATACGCCATAAAAGACAGCAGAGTCGCAGCAAATGCAAAACTGCCGGAAGCTGTTATTATTGAGCCGGCAGCAGATGCGGCAACTATAATGGTGCGAAAAGAAGTGCCGGTGCTTTGCTATCACCAGATAAGAGACTGGACAGGAAGGGACGGAAAAAGTGCCAAAGATTTCATTGTTCCTGTTGAAGTATTTAAAGCGCAGCTTAAAATATTGGCTGATAGCGGTTACCACACTATTTTGCCGGACCAGTTGTATAATTATCTTACTGCCGGCGCGCCTCTGCCTGCAAAACCTGTTATGCTCACCTACGATGATACAGATGACGATCAATACAATATGGCCGAGCCGGAAATGAAAAAGTATGGTTTCAAAGGTGTTTATTTTGTAATGACTGTATCGCTGAACCGGCCAAAATATATGACCCGCGAACAGGTGAAGGAGTTGTCTGATTCAGGAAATATGATAGAATCCCACACATGGGATCATCATAGGTTTACGGGCTATAAAACGTTGGCAGATTGGGAAACGCAGGTAGAGAAACCAAAAAGGAAAATTGAAGAAATTACAGAAAAACCTGCAGAATTCTTTGCCTATCCTTATGGGCTCTGGGATAAGGAAGGAATACCGGAATTGAAAAAAAGAGGTATAAAAGCTGCATTTCAGCTAAGCACAAAACGAGATCCGGAAGAACCCCTCTATACGATCAGAAGAATGATTGCAAGCGGCTACTGGAGCGCTCCGGGCATGTACAGAAGCATGACGCAGACTTTTCATTTGAATGATTAGCAGGATGGACATTACTACTCTTAAAACCTATGTTTTCCACGCAAGAGGCAAGGTATGTTGGCAGTAGTTTTTTCTGCCCGCACTCACGTGTGAAATTTTAGTCCGTCTATCGCTTTGTTGACTTTTTTATTTTCTCCGTAAATAGCTATACCAACGAGAACCTGATTTTCGTCTGAATTTTTAGCTATTTCAATGTGATTTTCTTCTTCATTCTTTGTTGCAAATAGCGGTTCAGTATAAATTCCAATATGCAGTTCCCTTTCTTTTGCTCTGTTAAACGCCCTTTTGATTTCAGCTTCACTTTCGGCTTTGTAAATTAAAATAGGATGTTTGATAAAAGGTAAATATGCTGAACCTGATGCATTTATAAAGTCATTTCCGTGAGTGTCAGGAAATTTGATAGCAATTGAACTTGCTAAAAAAGAAGCAACATTTAGCTTTTGCCAACTTTGCAAGTCATTTTTGATAATCAAAGCTATTTTATTATCGTACATAATAGTTATTTGTTTAGGATTAATGCCATTTGAATGTTGCAACGTTCATAAGGCGTTGTATGCCCTGAAATTTTTTGAAATCCTAATTTTTGATATAAGTTAATGGCTGGTTTAAGGATTGTGTTACTTTCTAAATAAATACCTGACGCATTTAATTCCTTTGCCTTTTCTAAAACAGCTTGTCCCAATAACCAACCGATGTTTTTGCCTTGTACTTTAGGTGAAACAGCCATTTTAGCCAATTCAAAGTCAAAGTCAGGGTCGTTCATTTTAATCAAGGCACAAACTCCTGCAGGTTCATTATTATATAAGGCTACTAAAATGCAGCCGCCTTTGTCAAGTATATATTTTTCAGGATCGTTTAAAGCCGTATTGTCAGCATCTTCCATTTTAAAATAGGTCGAAATCCATTCTCTGTTTAACGCTGCAAATGCCTCACGGTACTTCGGTTGGTAGGGTACAATGGTGACCATCATGCTTTCCCTCTCTTTTCTCTTCTCCTTTACTCTTTGCAAGAGCGTTTTTTGTTCTAAAAGAAACTCCCATTCTTCAATGGCTTTCCACAGGTCATTTCTGCTTTGTGCCGAAATACTTTCAACTGCATTAGTAACATCTGTATATTGATGCTTTATTTTTTCCGTTAATTGAATTCCTTTTTTTGAAAGTTTTACAACGTTCCTGCGACCATCGTTGGATGCTCTTTTTTCTAAAACCAACCCTTTCTCAGACATTTCTCTTATGATTTTACTTACAGAAGGTTGTGAATGTCCAATTTCAGTTGCTACTTCTGTGATTGTTTTTTCAAAATTCTCTGATAAAACATAAAAAACAGGAAACCACTTAGGCTCAAGCTCAATATCATAAAGCTGATATATTTTTTTGGCATCTTCAGTAATTTTTGCAGTCAGCATTCTAAGCCTGCTTCCCAAAGCTAATTTTCCAACAGTATGATAGAATTCTTTTTTCATAATTAATTACATAATTAGTTATGCAAATAACCTGATTTTTTTCCTATTGCGGACAATTTTATTAAAATAGCAATTATTTCAATAAAACATCTGGCAGGTTATTTGAAAATCACTGCGGACTACCACTCTGCCCGTGCTGTGGGAGCAACAGCAATGTCTGCAAAGTCCTGTTTCAAATATTTATAGTAAGCAGTTATGGCAATCATGGCGGCGTTATCTGTGCAGTACTCAAATTTTGGAATAAATGTTTTCCAGCCTTCTTTTTCGCCAAGCCCTTCAAGACCTTTTCTTAATCCGCTGTTGGCACTTACACCGCCGGCGATGCAGACGTTTTTTATACCTGTTTGTTTTGAGGCTTTTTTTAATTTATTTAATAAAATGGTAACAATTCTTTGCTGGATTGATGCACAGATATCGTTAAGATTTTCCTCAATAAAACGATCGTTTTTATTTTTTTCCGCTTGCAGAAAATATAGTATAGAAGTCTTCAAACCGCTGAAGCTAAAATTGAGTCCGGGTATATTTGGTTCAGGAAAAGAGAAACGGGCAGGATTTCCATCTTTAGCATATTTATCAATCAGCGGCCCGCCGGGATAGGGCAAGCCAAGCAGCTTTGCGCTTTTGTCAAATGCTTCGCCCGCTGCGTCGTCAATCGTTTCGCCGATTACCTTCATGTTGTAAGGGCTTTCGCACACAACAATTTGCGTGTGGCCGCCACTGACGGTTAAGCATAAAAAAGGAAAAGAAGGCTTCGGATCATCAATCAGGTTTGCAAGGACATGCGCCTGCATGTGATGCACACTTATTAGTGGTTTACCCAGAGACATGGCAAGTGATTTTGCAAATTGCGCCCCGACAAGCAGGCTTCCGATTAATCCGGGTGAGCGGGTAAAAGCTACCGCATCTAATTCATTTAGCTGAACGCCTGCCTTTCTCAGAGCAAGATCAACGACAGGAACGATATTTTGAATGTGCGCCCGGCTTGCAAGCTCCGGCACCACGCCGCCATATTCTTCGTGTATTTTTTGCGAAGCAAGAAGATTTGATAATATTTCACCATCATGGCAAACAGCAGCACCTGTGTCATCGCAGGAAGATTCTATGGCAAAGATTGTCGTCATTAAATCAATAGGGTTGAGGCATTGGGGCATTAAGGCATTAGGTCATTAAGTGATCAAAGTGATCTTCCTGTTTAACGGTAAAAACAAATTTTTTTGTAAAAAATTATTTTACCCTTTTGCCGATGAACCTGTTTAGGGTTATTTTTTAATTATTTCAAAATAAATCTTTTTTATAAAGACACTTAAAGACATTTGTTTTACTAAAAATTCAAAATCAATTTTTTATAAATAACCCTAAACAGGTTCAATTATAAAAAGGTGAATTAATAATCCTCTTATTAACTGAAATTTCTTTATCAATAAATAAATACCTATTGACTTATTGCCTTAATGACTCAATGTCTACTTCATCCTGATAGCAACCACGGGGTTCATTTTAGCAGCTATGGAGGCAGGAATAATACCGGCAAGAACGCCTACAACAAGACAGATAGATATAGCAAGCGTCAATGTGTTCATAGAAATATTGATAGGAAAAGGCATGACGGCGCTTAAAATCTTTGTAAGTATAAAGACGAGTATCAAGCCAATTAAACCGCCCAGCAAACACAGGAAAGCGCTTTCGAGCAAAAATTCGGTAAGTATCGTTGAGCTCTTGGCGCCGATCGCTTTTTTTAAACCAATTTGCCCTGTTCTTTCTCTTACAGTTACAAACATAATATTTGCCACACCAAAAGCGCCTACAATAAGAGACAGGCCGGCGATAGCCCAGCCGCCTAAATTGACCGAACCAAAAATAGATTTAGTTTGTTCACTGAACATATTTACGTCATTCAGAGCAAAATCATCTTCCTGCCTCGGGCTGAGGCGATGTATGGAGCGCATAATTCCCCGCAGCTCATCCACTAATCCTGCAGACGACACATTATTGCTGCCTTTTACCATAATCTTAGGATTGCTGTTTTCTACATCAAACATACCTGCCATAGCAGTATAAGGAATTATGATTGCTTCGTCAAATTGCCATCCGCCCACCAGGCTTTTTCCCTGTTTTTTTATAACGCCTGCAACCCTGAATGTTTTTCCGTTCACTTTCACTTCCTTTGCCAGCGCTAACTGCGCAGAGCCAAAAAGATTTTCGGCATTTGTATAACCAATAAGTGCTACAGGAGCAGCCTGGTGAAATTCTGACTCACTAATATATCTGCCATACCCAGTGGTGACAGTAAGCACTTTATCATAGTCCTGAGTAACCCCAAAACATGAAATATTATTCAAAATATTGTCTTTGTATTCAAGATTGGCGGTTCCATCTATGGTATAACAAACTGCGGCAGCAAGTGAAGATCGTGCTTTTATTGCTTCCATCTCACGGTATTTCGGGTATGGCCTTTTTACAAATTTCCACCAGGGATTATCAGGACCCCCGCCATAGTCCCATTTATCAATATAAATAGTATTGCTTCCCAGGCTTTTAATATCTGATTGAATTTTCGTTTCCAAGCTTTCTACAGTTGCCAGCACGCCAATGATACAAAAAATGCCTATAGTAATACCAAACAGCGATAAAAACGTCCGCAGCTTATTGTTGCTCAATTCCTGCAAAGCCATTTTAAAGCTGTTCCAAACAATATATATTACTGTCAGCATTCTTCAAAATTAAGAATATAGAACGACGATTTTTTTGATTATTATGAATTTAAAGGGAAATAAATGGTTTTTGAGAAGAAAAAGCAAGAATTTCAGGATAGTGTTTTAACGATGTTCCCTTCCGATCCGGGTATTCCCAAAAAATCTAACACGTGTTTACGTATTTTATCCTGCTGCAGTTTTACATTAAGTCTCTTACTATAACGCTGCAGTAATAAATAATAAGCAATTCAATTACTTATAAACCTGCCTTTACTTCTTAAATTATAATACTTTTGGCTTCTTGATGGTTTTGCCAATATCGAACCTATAAGCATACATAATGACAGAAAGTAATATTCACCCTTCCGTTACCGGAATGAAAACTACTTTGTTAGGGATAATAATAAGTATAGTGCTTGTTTTTCTTAAAGGTATTGCAGGTCATTTAGGCCATTCTTATGCCTTAATAGCGGATGCTACCGAGACAGGTGCAGATGTTATCAGCTCTGCGCTTTTGTGGGTAGGATTACGCATAGCATTAAAACGCCCTGATGAAGAACATCCTTACGGGCACGGAAAAGCGGAGCCCCTTTCTGCGGTTGTAATTTCACTATTTTTAGTTGCCGCAGCTTTGTGGATAGCTTACCATTCGTACCGGTTTATAACTACTCCGCATGCCTTGCCCGAAAAGTTTACATTATGGATTTTAGTTGTTGTTATCATTATTAAAGAAACAATGTTCAGGTATGTTTTGAAGGTAGGAAAAAAAATAAACAGCCAGGCAGTAAAAGCTGATGCATACCATCACCGCAGTGATGCCATTACTTCGGTTGCTGCCTTTATAGGTATTACTATTGCATTAATCGGCGGCAAAGGTTACGAAGGCGCAGACGACTGGGCAGCCCTAATAGCATCAGGATTAATCATATACAATGCAATCGGTTTATTACGACCGGCACTGGCCGAAATAATGGATGCTGCACCTTCTCATGAAATTGTGATGAAGGTAAGACAGTTAGCAGCCTCGGTACCTCATGTAAGCGCTATAGAAAAATGCTATGTAAGAAAAATGGGGTTTGATTATTACGTTGATCTGCACATTCAGGTGGATGGAAAGTTTAGTGTAACGGAAGGACACCGGATAGCCCATTTGGTAAAAGATACTATTTTGAAAAGTGATTTAAGAGTAATTAATGTCTTGGTGCATATTGAGCCGTTTTGAGTCGGGCTTGCCGTTGAAGCAATAGCAGAGATAATACTTTCCTTAAAGGATTTGTTTTATCCTACAACGGGAACCTGAATTAAATTGCAAAACAAAATTTAAAAAAATGAATGAAATATTAGAGCGTCTTGAAACAGAAGCGAACTTAACGCCTGAGCAGGCAAAAAAAGCAATTGAAACAATTGCAAATTATGTAAAAGAAAAATTCCCGATGCTGGGAGGGGCAGTTGACCAGATATTTACTTCCGGCGGATCAGGGTTTGCTGGTTTTGGGGATTAAATTTTTATGCGAATGCTCAACACAGAGTTTAGAGAGATACAGAGTTTCACAGAGAAGAATAAACTCTGTGAAACTCCGTTTCTCTGTACCTCTGTGTTGAAAAAACCAGGCGCGAATGCTTAACACAGAGTTTAGAGAGATACAGAGTTTCACAGAGAAGAATAAACTTTGTGCTCCTCTGTTTCTCTGTACCTCTGTGTTGAAAAAACCAGGCGCGAATGCTTAACACAGAGTTTCACAGAGGTTAGGAAAGTACTTCTCTTGCAATAACTATTTTTTGAATTTCGCTGGTTCCTTCACCGATGGTGCATAGTTTGGAATCGCGGTAGAATTTTTCCACCGGAAAATCTTTTGTATAACCATATCCGCCAAAAATCTGAACCGCTTCTGTGGACACTTTTACGGCTACTTCGCTTGCATAATATTTGGCCATAGCAGCTTGCTTTGTCATTTTTTCTCCTCTCATTTTCAGATCGCAGGCTTGTTGTGTCAGTAATTCGGCCGCCTCTATTTCGGTGGCCATATCGGCAAGCTTAAAGCTTATTCCCTGGAAGCTGGAAATAGGTTTATCGAACTGGTATCTTTCTTTGGAATATTGTAATGCGGCCTCAAAAGCTCCCCTGGCAATGCCGATACTTAGCGCAGCGATTGATATTCTTCCACCATCCAGCACTTTCATAGCCTGTCTGAAGCCGTCGCCAACTGCGCCGATTCTTTGATTGTCCTTTATACGGCAATTATCAAAAATCATTTCAGCGGTTTCACTGGCGCGCATGCCAAGCTTGTTTTCTTTTTTGCCGCCTTTAAATCCCGGCGTTCCTCTTTCCACTATAAATGTTGTACTGTTACCGCTGGTACGAGGTTCTCCGGTACGCGCAACTACCACGGCCACATCACCTGAAATGCCATGTGTTATCCAATTTTTTGTTCCGTTTAATATCCATTCATCGCCTTCGCGAACTGCTGTTGTTTGCATGTTACCTGCATCGCTGCCAGTGTTTGGTTCCGTTAAACCCCATGCGCCCAAAAATTCTGCAGTTGCAAGTTTAGGCAGGTATTTGCTTTTCTGCTCTTCATTTCCAAATAATAAAATATGACCGGTGCACAAAGAGTTGTGTGCGGCCACGCTTAATCCTATAGAACCGCAAACTTTTGAGATTTCCTGGATGATAGCGTTGTATTCAAAATAAGATAAACCAGCGCCGCCGTATTCTTCCGGCACTAATACGCCCATCAAACCCAATTCTCCTAACTTTTTAAAAACATCTGCAGGAAATTCCTGGGCTTCATCCCACTTCATTACATGCGGCTTGATGTTTTGTAAAGCAAAATCACGAGCTGTTTGTGCTACCTGTTGAGTCAATTCCGAAACTTCAAAATCCATATTGTCTTAAAATTTATTAAATGTAAAATTACGCGAAGGATAAAAGAGAATTGCGGATATAACATTTATATTAAAATGTAATACAAGTGTTTTCCTGCCAGTTTATATAACAAGATACGGAGCTAATTTATTGTATAGCTCTTCTGTTATTATATCAATTTTACGGATATCTTCTACAGACTTATAATTGCCGTGCTGCTGCCGGTAGTTAATGATAGCATTAGCAATATTCCAGCGAAGATAAGGGTGAGCACGAAGTTCATTAACATCTGCAGTATTGATATTGATGGTTTTTAAAGCAGGATTATTACACTGTAGACGGGTTTTAATATTTTGAAAAGTAGAATCAGGTATTCCATAAGTCTCTCCTAATTGGGCAACCGAAGAAAACCCGCCGAGCTTTTGCCTGAAATTTACAATGCGGGCAGCAAGTTTGTTTCCGATGCCGGGGAGAGAGATAAACGCTGAAGTATCTGCGGTATTAATATCAATAATATGGATTTTTTTAGTTTCAAAGGCAGTATTAGTTGAATATGCTGCATTAGCACGATTAGCAAAAGAACTGTTTGCAGAAGCTTGTTTTTGAGAAATATGAATATAAGGCATAAATCTTTCAGCCTCTTTTGGGCTGAGGCCATACACTTTTTTAATATCTTCCGGTTTCCGGAATGTATAACCTTTGGCTAAAAAGTTTTGAATAGTATTTATCGTCTTTTCACGAACACCTAATCTTTTCCAACCAGCCGGGTCAAGTGTGTTTGGATCAAAATTAAATAATTCTCCCTTATAATTCTTCGGATAATCCTCATGTTTTGGCCGGGCATAATCTGCATAGTCTTCATTTGGCTGGTAATTAGAATTGCTGCGCGAGCTGTCAACAGTAATTGTAAGCTTAGCCAATTCCTGCTGAAAAGCATCTTTACTTACTGAAGTCTTTTTTACAGGAAAATACCTGGAAAAAAGAAAAATGGCAATTGCTGCCAAAAACAGGATTATTAACCCATTTCTTTCTTTAGCTGAAAAAGTAAAATAGTCTTTTACCACATTACGCCACCAGTATTTCATACAGCATTTATTTAATGGAAATCTTCAAATCTTTATATTTCAATCTTTAAGCCGTCGTAGGCCAAAGCCATACCGTGCGGCAAAAATTTATTTACAGCTTTGTGTATACCTAACTGGTGGCTGATATGCGTAAAATAGGCTTGCGGAACCTTTAATTCATTAACAACATTTATTGCTTCTTTTAATGTAAAATGAGAAATATGCGCTTCATTTCTTAAAGCATTCAAAACAATAATTTCACTGCCCCCAATTTTTTTCTTTTCAGACTCATCAATGCGGTTGGCGTCTGTAATATAGGTGAATTTGCCAAACCTGAATCCATATACCTGCATCTTATAGTGCCATACCAATATCGGTGTTATTGGAATATCACCGATTATAAAAGGTTCTAAAGAAAGCTCATGAAGATTTACCTTTGGAATACCGGGATATTGTAAGTTTTCAAAAGCATAAGGAATTTCATTTTTTACACCTTCCAGAGACATCTTATTGCCATAAATTTGCGTAGGCTTATGCGAAAAAAACTGGAAGGGCCGAGTATCGTCAACTCCTGCAATATGATCTTTGTGCGAATGCGTTAAAAGTACGGCGTCAATGTGCTGAATTTTTTCTCTCAGCATCTGGTACCGGAAATCGGGTGTTGCATCAACAATAATAGTCGTCTCCGCAGATTTTACCATAATGCTGCTGCGAAGCCTCGCATCGTGCATATCTGCCGAGGTGCAAACTTCACAATTGCACGCTACCATAGGAACACCGGTACTGGTGCCGGTGCCTAAAAAGGTTATTTTTAAATGAGGAAAGGTCACAGCGCAAACCTACACGAAATTGACAATCTTCTGAAAAGAGAAATTTATTGCTGTTAATTTCTTTGATTTTTTAGAGATGGCATAAATAAAAACATTTAAAAATTTGTATATAAGGTTAAGGCTTTGCGATGTGGGGCAATAGATTTTTGTGCCGCTGTTAGTGTTCTTCACCAACAGCATTTGTGTAAGAATTATTTGCAGGTGAAGAACACTTGCGAATAATTTTGTTGCTGTTTTCAAGGTCAAAGTTCCATTTTGCGTTTGGCAGTATTTTGTCAATATGTCGTTTGAGTTTCTTTGTCTGCATTTTAGTTTTGACGAACGTTTTGAAAACGAAAATCATTTTTGCGTTAAAGTTGTCAACAGATTTTCCAGGTAGTCCAATGTCATAGTAAATCCTCCCTGGAAGCCCATTTCAATCATCTTTTCAAAGCGGGCAAGGGATTCATTTTTGATAGTGATACTAACTTTTGTCGTTCCGTTTTGTTCGCTGAAATTTAAATCCCAATCAGAACCTGGCAATTCAGGGTTTTCATCTTTGTCTGCAAAAGCATTCGACATTTTGAAATTGGTTGTTGGACTAATGGAAGTAAATTCCTGAATTGACCAATGCTCTTGTCCTTCCGGGCTTACCATAGCATAAAATCTTCGTCCGCCAACTTTGAAATTCATAAATTTTGTTTTTGAGGCCCAGGGTTTAGGCGCCCACCATTGGTCAAGAATTTCTTGTTTGGTAAAAGCATCCCATACCAGCGAAAGGCCGGCAGCAAATTCTCTGTTTACGAATACCGTTTTTGTTGTTTTGTCAACGGTAAAATCAAATAGCAAATCATTTTTCATTTTTTCTGTTTTTTAATTGTCGATAATACTTTGTCAAGTTGATTAAATCGGGTCTCCCAAATTTTCCTGAATTGGGCTAACCAATTGTCCATTTCTTTCATTTTTTCAATTTCAAGTGAATAGTAAATTTCTCTTCCTTGTTGTTCTTGTTTCACTAATTGGCACTCTGTCAAAATCCGAAGGTGTTTTGAAACCGCTTGTCGGGTTGTGTTGAAGTTTTCGGCAATAGCATTTGGTGTCATTGCCTGTAACGCAATTAAGGTGATAATAGCCCGTCTTGTCGGGTCGGCAATAGCCTGAAAAATATCTCTTCTCATCAGTTGTTGGGTTTATAGCAAAGCATTACTGTTCCACAAGGAAAAGGCATAGATTTCACAAGGGTAAATGTTACAATGTCTTTGTTCGGTTTAAATATTGTCGACCCGTTACCCAAACAAAAAGGGTTTAATAGGAAATAAAACTCGTCCACCAGATCGTTTTGAATTAAGGAAGCAGCAAAAGATGCACCGCCATAGACCAAAATATCTTTGCCTTTTGATTCTTTAAATTTAATTATTTCATCGTTGATGTTGCCATTGATTGTAGTGGTATTTTTCCAATGATGCTGGGTGATAGTATTTGAAAAGACAGTTTTTGGAATTTCCGAAATTCGTTTTCCAAGGGCAAAATCAGGATGACTTGTATTTGCAGCTACATCGTCCCAGAATGGTATTAAGTCCTGTGCGGTATTTCGTCCAAGTAAAATGGTGTCTGTATTTTCAAGATTATCAACGCAGAACTTTATTACTTCCTCGTCCCATTTGAAGTTTGTTCCACCCTGCTCCATGTTTACATAGTTGTCTAATGACAAATGCATTTGAAGTTTTAGCTTTCTCATTTTTCTGTTTTTTAGATTAAGAAACTGATTGGTTGCAAATATATGGGCAACATTTCGGTTTCGCAAATTTTAGATTGTTGAGAGAGCCGGTCGGAATCTTTTTTGTGCCGCTGTTGGTGTTCTTCACCAACAGCATCTGTGTAAGAATTGTTTGCAGGTGAAGAAATCAAAGGCGAAAGGCGAAAAACTCAGGACAGCGCTACTCCTTAAATTTAGTGTTACTACGAATAGCGGAGAGACTGTAAGCTCATTCCCATCTTCCATCTGCTTTAGCTTTTTCAATTTCAGCCATTCCCGAAGGCTTCATTTTTTTATCCTTAGTAAGTCTTTCAGCATGCCCTATATTTATTTTAGACCAAATGCTGTTTTTTCTCCTTGGGCAAACCCACCATAACACATAGCTTTCATTACCCTTTCTTGCAGGACCGGTTATCCATCCATAGCAAAGAAGCACATCAATCAGTTCAGAACTGATTATAGCTTCTACTTTAGTATTTTTCTTATAGATGCGCACCCAGATGCCATTGGATTTAGTGTGGTTTTCCGAAAGCCAGTTTTCGAAATCTTTCCCTGACTTAAATGAAAAACCAACCTCCAAGTTATTTTTTTTGCCATTATTATTCATATTCATTTTTGTGCCGCTGTTGGTGTTCTTCACCAACAGCATCTGTGTAAGAATTGTTTGCAGGTGAAGAACAGGCTGACCGAGAACTCGAGCACGTTAGCAAAACATTCGGGTAGGTGATGGAGACTTGTGTTAGTCTAAGCGATTCTCTAAGCCTTCTTTTAATTCTCGGTCAGCCTGAAGAACACCTGCCAAAGCGAAATTTTATAAACACACTGTTGTGCTCTGCCTTTGCTTCGCTCAAGTCTAGCAAAGCACAAGTCCTGCAAATATGTTGTGTCGGCCTTATTATTTGAACGTTTCTTTTATTTCACTGCAGACTGAGATGCTTCAATAAATACGGACAGTAGAGTTGCTTAAATTAGCAATTCAAATGAAAGAAAAAAGTACAGGTGCCAGGCGTCGAAAGTATGATGCTTCGTTTAAAGAAGAAGTATTGAAAATG